>WNFB01000506.1_pt1 | contig 31865 bp, 30 predicted proteins | sample 5400501 | NCBI WGS metagenome assembly WNFB01 (sample SAMN13153341, study PRJNA577476) | soil metagenome | isolation source: 200 cm saprolite under Douglas fir tree site 2 hole 1 | place: USA:California | collected 2015-04-18
CAGCGCCCGGCGTCGAGCGCCATCACGACGAGCCAGAGGATGAACAGCGCCATCACGGCCGCGAGGAAGATCTTGTCCCAGCCCTTCTGCCCGCGCTGGATCGGCAGCGACATCCGCTCCGCCAGCAGCGCCGGGTCGTGCCGCGCCAGCCAGAAGCCGACGCCGAAGCCCATCACGGCCATCTCGATCAGGAACGCCCAAACGCCCGGCCAGTCGATCCTTCCCGCCGGCACGAACAGCAGCGCCGCCATGGCGACGAGCCACACCGTGGTCTGGATGACGAGCCTCGCGATCATCAGCGCGCCTTCTCCTGCTCCGGGCTTGATTGTCGCGCAAAACGGGCGCATGGCATATCCCGCCGACGCCGCCCAAGCGCCTTCGCCGCCCACCGCCGATCAGGAGCGTCCCATGCTCAAGCGACGGGCCATCCTCGCCGCGCTGCTCGTGCCGCTCGCCGGCGGCGCGCCGCTCGCGCAATCCGCGCGCTTCGCCGTCGATGTCACCTGGGAGGGCACGGCGCCGTGCTTCGATCCGAAATCGCCGCCCTTCGCACTCTCGGGCGTGCCGCCGGGGACCAAGACGCTGCGCTTCGTCATGAAGGATCTCGACGCGCCCAATTTCCCGCATGGCGGCGGCAGCGCGCCCTATCGCGGGCAGAGCCGGATCGAGCGCGGCGCCTTCACCTACCAGGGCCCGTGCCCGCCCTCGGGCCAGCACACCTACCAATGGACCGTCGAAGCGCAGGACGCGAGCGGCAAGACGCTCGCCACCGCCACGGCGACGAAGAAATTCCCGCCGGGGTGACGCGGCGGCTGCATGTCGGTCGTGCCTGCTTCGGATGACGGAAGTGATCGTCCCCTGTCAAAGATTATCGCCCGCGCCCTTGCATCCATCGGTGACCAGGCCCACGTCCTATCTGTTGTCAATCAAGTGGAGGGTGCCTGAACAGCATGACTCCGCCGGACTGTAACGAGTTGTCGACCACTTGGCATCGGCAACCCACGACCAAGTCCAAGCTTACGCTCGGCCTTCCGAGCGCGGGGTCCTCGTACTCCGCAAATTGACCCCCGCGAGTCACGATGTGGCGTTCAGCGGGGGTCTTGCGTCGCGGTTCATCGCACAGCGCCACAAGCCCGAGAGCAAGAACCAACCGCACGGCACCGTCACGCGGCCCGGCGTCGCGTGTGTCCCTGGGTGCCCGCTTTCGCGGGCATGACGGACAGGGAAGATCAGCTCCGCCATTAACCTGTACCGCGTCTGCTAAACCGAAAGTTGCGCCTCTGCCCCTAAAGGCGCATTCTTGCGCGACAAGCATCTTTGAGGGGGCGGACATGAAGCGGGCGGTTCCGGTCCTTTTGCTGGTGCTCGCCGCCTGCGCGACGCCGGCGACGCAGCGGCCGGCGGTGTCGAGCCAGGCGACCGACGAGGAAGCGCGCACCCAGCTCGCGATGGCGTTCAATCGCCGGATGGACATGCTGGACCAGCTCTGGCGGGTGAATTACCGCCTCGGCGCGGCCGCTTCCGATCTCTGCGGCGATCACGTCGCCCGTGCGAGCGGCGTGCTGGTGCGCGTCGCGGCGAGCTTCGAGGAGCAGTCCCGTCCCGCGGCGCTCGCGCGCTATCCCGCGCTCGGCGACGCCCCGACCGTGGTCTCCATCGCGCCGGGCTCGGCCGCCGAGGCCGCCGGGCTCGCACGCAACGATGTCATCACAACGGTCAATGGCGAGCCGATAGCGACGACGGGAAAGCCGCTCGAGGCCTATGCCGCGCTCTTCCGCAAGGCCCCCGACGGGCCGCTTCGGCTCGTCGTACAGCGCGCCGGCGAAACCCGAGACGTCACGCTCGACCCGCAACGCATCTGCGATTATCCCGCCATCATCGTCAACAAGCCCGAGGTCAACGCCGCGACCGACGGCAAGTCGATCCAGGTCTATCGCGGGATGATGGATTTCGTCCGCTCCGACGACGAGCTGGCGCTGGTGCTCGGCCACGAGATGGCGCATGATTTGCGCGGCCATCTCGCGGCGCAGCGCAAGAACGCCGCCGTCGGCACCGTGGTGGGCGCGGTGTTCGACGTGCTCCTCGGCGCCGCGACGGGCGTGGTCGGCAACACCTTCAGCAACATGGGCGGGCGCCTCACCGCGGGCGCCTATTCGCAGGATTTCGAGGCCGAGGCCGATTATGTCGGGCTCTATGTCATGGCCCGTGCCGGCTACGATTTCCACGACGCCGTCACCGTGTGGCGGCGCATGGCGGTCAATTCGCCGGGCGCCATCACCATGGCAAGCGACCATCCCGCGACCTCGGAGCGCTTCGTCGCGCTCCAGGCGGCGATCCAGGAAATCGACGCCAAGGTGGCGCAGGGCCAGAAGTTGCTGCCCAATGAGCAGGGGAGCGCCACCACCGCCGCGGCGGCGAAGCCGTGAGCCGGCCGCGCGATCCCGCCGGAGCGCGCTAGATCGCGCCCGCCAGCAGGTCGGGCTCGTCGTCGCCGGGCTGCGTCAGCATCTCGATCGCCAGCGCCACCGCTTCCTCGGCGTCGGCGCGCACTTCCTCGAGCAGGCGGCCGATGGCGAGGCCGCGCAGGTAATCGGCGAGCGCGAGGCGGCGGTCGAAATACATCTCCATAGGACGTTCGCGCGGCTGGAGGTTAGTGGACGCTGACGGGCAGCAGATCGTGCTCGGCCAGGGTCGCGCAGGCCACCTCGCGGTCGCTGAACTCGGCGAGGACGCTGCCATCGGCGGCGTGGGCGACGAAGATCACGTCGCCATCGGCCTCGACGCGCTTCAGATAGGCGACCTCGCTGTAGCCCAGCGCGGCGAAGGCATGCATCGAGAAAAGCTTGAGCTTGGCTTGGTCCAGCATGGTGTCCTCCTGCCTCAGGCGGAAGGCGTACCTACCCGATGACGGTGCGCCGCGCCGGTTAACATAGCGTTGACCGCGCCGGACGATTGGATTGGATTTGGCCGATCGGGAGCACACGCATCCGTGCCCTGCCCTGGAGGGGTCGGGCGCGGGACGTGCTTTATCCTGCACCGAGCGGGCTATCGCACCCCCGACTGGATCGGGGGTGCTGACGCCCGCCCACGAGCGCGCAAGCGCGCCGCGGCGCTAGCGGCCGGGGGCGCGGTAGCTGACGGTCTTCTGCAGCGCCTTGTCGACTTCCTCGACCGTGAGCAGCGGCGTCACCTTGGTGCGCACCAGCCCCGAGGCCGACACGCCGATGGCGAGCGCGGCGACGCCGATGTTGTCGGGCGCGTCAAGCAGGACGACCACGTCGTCATCGCCGAAGGCGTAATAGAGAGCTTCGAGCCGGCCGCCCAGCGCCGTGACGGCGGCGTTGACGACTTCCCGGCGCCCGGACGCCTTGTCCTTCTGCAGGCCCTTCAGACCTTCCGCGGTATAGGAGGCTTGGATCAAGTATTTGGGCATGACATCCTCCGTGAGTTCTCGGAAGACGGCTTCGGCTGCGATGGCAGCCTCGCTCAGAGTATCGCAAAGCGGCGCCGCCGCGAAGCGGCAACCGACATCCGCGCTTTTTTCTTGCTTGCACGGCGCGGGCTACTGGGCGGGCACGATCTGTCTTGCCGCGAATCTCTCCCGTCCGGCCATCAGCGCGGCGGCGAGGCCGCAGGCGGCGGCGAAGGAAAGCCAGATGCCGGCCACCGCGCGGTTGCCGGTGTACTCGATGAGCGCGGTGGAGATCGCCGGGGTGAAGCCGCCGAAAAGCGCGGTGGCGAGGCTGTAGGCGACGGAGAAGCCGGAGGTGCGCACCTGGATCGGCATGATCTCCGTCAGCATCACCACCATGGCGCCGTTGTAGCTGCCATAGATGAAGGAGAGCCACAGCTCGACGCCGAGCAGGCGGCCGAAGGAGGGCGCGCTCACCAGCCAGGAGAGCGCGGGATAGGCGGTGAGCAGCGCCAGCAGCGTGAAGAAGATCAAGAGCGGCCGGCGGCCGAGCCGGTCGGAGACGGCGCCCATCACCGGCAGCCAGAAGAGATTGCTGATGCCGACGCAGAGCGTGACGAGGAGCGCGTCGACGCTCGAGAGCTTCAGCACCTCCTTGCCGAAGGTGGGCGTATAGGCGGTGATGAAATAGAACGACACCGTCGTCATCGTCACCATCAGCATGCCGATGAGCACGACGCGCCAGTTGCGCGCGACCGAGTGGAAGATCTCGCGCGGCGTCGGGTGATGCTTGCTCTGCTTGCGCTGGGCGAACTCGTCGGTCTCCTGCAGCGAGCGCCGCAGCAGGAAGATCAGCGGCACGATGAGGCAGCCGACCAGGAAGGGAATGCGCCAGCCCCATTGCAGCATCGCTTCGGGCGGCAGGACCTGGCTGAGCAGCACGCCCAAGAGCGCCACGAAGATGACGGCGATCTGCTGGCTGCCGGATTGCCAGCTGACATAGAAGCCCTTATGGCTGGGGGTGGCGATCTCCGCCAGATAGACCGAGACGCCGCCGAGCTCGACGCCGGCCGAGAAGCCCTGGATGAGGCGGCCGATGACGACGATGACCGGTGCGAGGAGGCCGAGCATCGCGTAGCCGGGAACGAGGGCGATCGACAGGGTGCCGACCGCCATCAGGCCCAGGGTCAGCAGCAGGCCGGCGCGGCGGCCGTGATGGTCGATATAGGCACCGAGCACGATCGCGCCCAAAGGCCGCATCAGGAAGCCGGCGCCGAAGGTCATGAACGCCGCCATGAGCTGGGCGAATTGGCTGCCCTTGGGGAAGAAGACGGCGCCGATGGCGCTGGCGTAGTAGCCGAACACGAAGAAATCGTACATCTCCAGGAAATTGCCGCTGGAGACGCGGATGACGGACCAGATCTTGGCGCTGCGCTCGGATTGTGCGGCCACGGCAGTCTCCCTCAAGGCTCGTTCAGCAGCTTGTGGCGGATCATGTAGTCGAGGCCGTGGCGCCAGGATTCGTCGGTGTTGCCGCGGATGTCGACGCTCTTGACGAACTCCATCCGCCCGCTCGGCGCATCCTCGATATAGAGGTTGATGTTGAGGATGAGGTTGCTGACCTTCTGCACCGTGCCCCACGCCGCCCAGTCGGCGCCGACGCGCTTGGCGTAGTCGCGCTCGCAGCCGTTGCAGTTGCGGATCTCCGGACCCGCGGCGATCACCTTCTGCAGCTCCGGCGGGACGGGCACGATCCTGAAGCGGCCGGAGGCGTCGAGCTTCGCGCGCAAGAGGTCGTCGAGCAGGCGCAGCCGGCGCTCCTCGTCTTGCGTAGTCGCCTCGAGCGAGGTGTTGATCAGCGCGAAGCCGAAGAAGGCGATGCTTGGCACGGGCTTCGCGTCCGCCGCCACGCCCGGCGCGGCGGCGCTGACAAACAGGACCGCGAGGATTGCGGCTTTCACGGACATCGCTTGCTCACTTCAACCCGAAATAGGCTTTGCGCAGCGCGTCGTTCTCGTGCATGGCGGCGACGCTGCCGGTGAAGCCGATGCGGCCGCCGTCGAGCGTGTAGACGCGGTCGGCGAGCTCGAGGAATTTCACATTCTGCTCGGCGATCAGGAAAGTCAGGCCGCGCTCGCGGAATTGGGCCAACACGCGCAGCACCTCCTTGACGAAGAGCGGCGAGAGCCCGGCCGAGGGCTCGTCCATCACCAGGAGGCGCGGGTTGCCGGCGAGCGCCTTGGCGATGCCGAGCATCTTGCGCTGGCCGCCCGACAGGCTCGCCGCCAGCGCGCGGCGCTTCTCGGCGAGCGCCGGGAAGATGGCGAAGAGCTCGGCGGTGCGCGATTTGAGCGCGATCTTGGCCAGGAATTGCCCGCCGATGCGGATGTTTTCCTCGATGGTCATGCCCGGGAAGACCGCCGTCTCCGACATGTAGACGATGCCGCGGCGCACGCGCCGGTCGGTGCGCAGCAGGCTGAAATCCTCGCCGCCGAAGCGGATCGAGCCGTGCCAGTTGGAAATGAGGCCCAGCAGCGTCTTCAGCAGCGTCGTCTTGCCGGCGCCGTTGGCGCCCAGCAGCACCACGGTCTCGCGGTCGCGCACCTCGAGGTCGACGCCCCACAGCACCTGGACGCGGCCGTAGCTCGCCTCGATGCCGAGCGCCTCGAGCAGCGTGTCAGGTTGCATCGCCGTCTCCCAGGAAGACCTCGACGACGCGCTTGTCGTAGACGGCGTCGGCCATGATGCCCTCGAAGATCTCCTTGCCGGCGTTCATGACGATGACGCGGTCGGTGATCTGGTCGATGAAGCCCATGAGATGCTCGACGACGAGGAGGGCGATGCCGTTCTGCGCCAGCTCCTTCAGGCGCTCGGCGACGCGGCCGAGCTCGGCCGGGTTCAAGCCGGCGGCGAGCTCGTCGACGAGGAGGAGCCGCGGGCCGGTGGCGAGCGCGCGCGCCAGGTCGAGCATCTTCTGCTGCGCGCTGTTGAGCTCGCCGGCGCGGCGCCCGGCCAAGGGCTTCAGGTCGAGCGAGGCGAGGAGATCGTCGACATCGACCCAGCCCGCGGGGTTGCGGCCATAGGCGTTCGCCACCTCGACATTCTCGCGCACGGTCAGCGTGAGGAACGGCTTCGGCACCTGGAAGGTGCGGTTGATGCCGAGATGGACGAGGCGGTGCGAGGGCAGCCCGCCGATCGCGCGGTCCTCGAGCCACAGCTTGCCGCCATCGGGCGCGTAGAGGCCGGATATGACGTTGATGCAGGTGGTCTTGCCCGAGCCGTTGGGGCCGACGAGGCCGAGGATCTCGCCGGGCTTCAGGTCGAAGCTCAAGCCGTCGAGCGCGCGGAAGCCGCCGAACCGCTTGACCAGGTTCTCCACCGTGAGGAGCGGCGAGCGCGGCGCGTCAGGGGACATCGATCCTCCAGCGGCGCAGCAGCGAGACCAGCCCGGTCGGCAGGAACAGCACCAGCCCCATGATGAGGAGGCCGTAGATGAGCTGGAAATATTGCGGCGTCGAGATGCCGATGGCGTTGTAGATGCCGTAGAGGATGACGACGCCCAAGAGCGGCCCGACGATGGTCGCGGTGCCGCCGAACAGCGCGAAGACGATGGCGAAGATGCTGACCTCGCCCGAGAACACCGTCTCCGGATAGAACACCGAGATGTACCAGGCGAAGACGCCGCCGACGAGACCGGCGATGAGCGCCGAGAGCAGCCAGGCGATGATGCGCTCGCGCACCACGTTGATGCCGGCCATGGCGGCGCTGATGGCGTCCTCGCGGATCGCCTGCAGCGCCATGCCGAAGCGCGAATTCTTGAGGTAGATCACCAAGAGCAGCGTCGCCGCGAGGATGGCCAGCGCCACGCCATAGGCGAGGCCGGGATTGAACACGCCGGAGAGGCTGACGCCGTAAGGCCCCTTGGTGATGTGTTCGAGCGCCGGGTTCGACACCACCTGCAGCACGGCCAAGGCCGCCGCGAGGTTGGCGATCGAGAAATAGGCGCCCGAGAGGCGGAACAGCGGCGTCAGCAGGAGCCCCAGCAGCACCGCCGCCAGCCCGCCCGCGGCAAGCGCCAGGAAGGGCGAGGCGTGCAGATGCATCACCACCAGCGAGAAGCCGTAGGCGCCGGCGCCGAAGAAGCCGACATAGCCGAAGGGCAAGTAGCCGGTGAAGCCGTAGATGATGTTGACGCCCTGCGCCAGCGCCATGAACACGATGAAATTGAACAGCAGCAGGTGGTTGCTATAGACGGCCGGGAGCGCCGCCAGCACCGCGACCACCGGCACCAGGATGAACAGCGTGTGGCGCAGCATCCTAGGCACGGCGCACCTGCCGGCCGAGCAGGCCGCTCGGCCGCACCAGCAGGATGGCGATGAGCAGCAGATAGGGCAGCAGATTGGCCCAGGAGCTGAAATAGCTCTGCATGAACATGTAGGAGATGCCGTAGACGATGCCGCCCAGCACCGTGCCGAGCGGATTGCCGAGCGAGCCGATCACGATCACCGTGAAGGAGGTGATGGTGACCTCGACGCCCATCGCCGGCGTGATCGAGCCCAGCATGAACGGCGCGAACACGCCGGCGATTGCGGCGAGCGCGATGCCGATGCCGAAGGCGATGGCGGAGACGCGGTGCACGTCGATGCCGGTGCTGATCGCCTCCTCGCGGCTCACCATCACCGCGCGCGTCAGATAGCCGAGCCGCGTGCGGTAGAGATAGAGATAGATGAACAGCACCGCGAGCGCGCTCGCCACCCCGCTCGCCACCCAGGCCAGCGGGAAGGACTGGCCCAGCAGCGTCACCGGACCGGGCTCATAGCTGGCGCCGAAGATGCGCGCGACCCACTGCACGGCATTGCCGAGGGCGACGCCGGGGATCGAGCGCTCGCTGGTGCCGAAGGCGATGGTGGCGATCGCCTCGATCACCTGCGAGAAGCCGAAGAACAGGATGATCGACAGCATCTCCGGGTCGCGTGCGGCCAGGAGCCGCGGCACGAGCAGGTAGTAGAGCGGTAGCCCCGCCAGCAGGAAGAGCGCGAAGGCGACGGCCACCGCGGGGATCGGGTTGATGGCGTAGAGATTGAACAGCCAGAAGGCGAGGAAGCCGCCGAGCATGAGGAAATCGCCATGCGCCAGGTTGACGATGCGCATGACGCCGAAGACCAGGTTGAGCCCGAGCCCCACCAGGCTGAAATAAAGCCCGAACAGCAGCCCGGCGAAGATCGCGTAGGTCAGCATGGGCTCAAGCTAGCGCACAGGCGACGGGGCTGCATAAGGACCGTGCGTCCTTCGACAGGCGCGCTTCGCGCGCCCGCTCAGGATGAGGCACCTTTCTTGGTGGCATCAACGCTAGATGCCCTGCTCGCTTTCTCCTCATCCTGAGCGCGCGCCGCTAGGCGCGCAGTCGAAGGACGCACCCGTGGTCATGCAGCGCCCTCACGGCGCCGGGTAGAGCGGCTTGCCGTTGGCGACGTCGTGCGGGAAGACGGTGACGAACTTGATGTGCCCGCCCTCATTGACGAGCTGGCCCAAGGGCGTGATCTCGCCGATCTGCGCGCCGTTCTGGTCGAGCTCGAAGGTGCCGTCGAGCGTCCTGAGGTTGCCGGAGAGGCTGAAGATCGCCTTCCGGAGCGCCATCTGGTCCAGGCTGTCGGTGACCGAGAGCGCCTTCTCCAGCACCAGGCCCGTGGTGTAGCCGGCCACCGAGTTGAAGCCGAACTCGACCTTGCCGTCGGCGTATTTCTTGTCCCAGGCCTTTTTGAAATCGGGCAGGCTCATGCCGAAATCGGCCTTGTAGGCGATCTCGGAGGACGGCACGTAGGTGTAGACGCCGTTGAGGCCCTTGTCGCCGACATTCTTCTCCAGTAGCTCGGTCTCGAGCCCGGGATAGATGCAGAACAGCATCTTGAACTTGACGCCGCTGTCCTGGAGATTGCGCAGGAAGGCGATATCGTTGGGCGCGTAGCCCAGATGCACCACGGCGTCGGGGTTGCTGGCGCGGATGTTGTTGATGAGCACGGTGTAGTTCGAGGTCTCCGTCGGCACGCCGTTGTCGTAGACCAGCTCGACGCCGCTGCCGGACTCCTTGATGAACTTGCGCACGGCGTTGGCCTGCGTCCCCGTGAACTCGTTGGTGGCGTAGATCAGTGCCACCTTCTTGATGCCGAGCTTCGGCCCGTCCTGGGTGATGAAATCGGCGAGCGGCTTCGGCCAGATCGTCGACACCGGGTCGGCCATCAGCACGATATAGGGGTTCTCCGGCGAGAAGAACGACGCGCCGGTGCCGGTCTGGTCGATCAGCAGCATCTTGTTGTCGCGCGCGATCGGCACCGCTACCGAGGTCAGCACCGAGCCCGAATCGGCGACGAGGATATCGACCTTGTCCTGAGTGATGAGCTGGTTGTAGAGCGTCGCCGCCGTGCCGGTGTTGCTCTGGTCATCATAGGCGACGAGCTTCACCGGGATCTTCTTGTCGAAGGCCTTGACGAAGACGCCGCCCTCGGCATTCTTCTGCTCGATCCACAGCTTGAGCCCGCTATGGACGGGCATGGAGATGCTGGCGTAGCGCCCCGACGACGCATAGAGGGTGCCGAGCTTGATCTCCGCCGGCGCTTCCGCGGCGCGGGCGAGGCCACTCATGCCGATCAGCAATGCCGCGACGACAAGCCCCTTCACTCGATTTTTCATAAGTCCTCCCTGCGATCCGCGCGCCCGTGGCGACTCGGGTGAGGGCGCGTCTGGCGTGGCCCACATTGTCGCGGAACCGAAATGCGTTTGATAATAGAATTGCCTCATCCACTTATAACAAATCTCGATCAGTCGCTAGAGTGTTCCTGCCATCCCTGGCCCGGCGCCGGTGCGCAGTCGCGACGACGTTCCCGCCCATTCAGCGCGGCCCGCTTTTGACATGCGCATGTATTCGGCATATTCATAACCTATGCGGATGAAAGTGACGCTGCACCAGCTCGAGGTCTTCCTGAGCGTCGCGGAGCTGCGCAGCTTCACCGAGGCCGGACGCGCACTCAACGTCTCGCAGCCGGCGCTCAGCCGCACCATCCGTCAAATCGAGGACGGCGTCGGCGCGCGCCTGTTCGATCGCGACACGCGCAACGTCGAGCTCACGCCGGCCGGTCGCGAATTGGCGCCGATCGCCCGCCGCATCCTCGGCGAGTTCGAGGGCGCCTTCAGCGAACTCGCGCAATTCGTCGAAGGGCGCAGCGGGCGGGTCACCGTCGCCGCCTTGCCCTCGATCGCCGCGGCGATCCTGCCCGCGACCATCGAGCGCTTCCGGCACGGCCATCCCCAGGTCGACTTCACCATCCGCGATGCCCTATCGGACGTGATCGTCAGCGCGGTCGATGAAGGGCACGCCGATCTGGGCGTCACGGTGCGCCCGCCGGTGAGCGAGCGGCTCGCCTATCGCCCTTTGCTCAGCGACGACTTCGTCCTGGTCTGCCGCGCCGATGACCCGCTCGCCGGCGACGCCGCCGTGCCCTGGTCGGTATTCGAAGGACGGGCTTTCATCGCCATGGCCAGCAGCAGCAGCGTCCGCGCCATGACCGACGCCGCCTTCCTGCAGGCCGCTCTCGCGGTCAAGCCGCTCTATGAATGCGAGCACATCGCGACGGCAGGAAGCCTGATCGCCGCGGGTCTCGGCGTCACGGCGCTGCCGCGCCTGACGCTGCCGCTCATCGGCTTTGCGCGCATGTCGGTCCGGCCGCTGGAGCAGCCGATCCTCAGCCGGTCGATCGGCGTCGTGACACGCATCGGCCGCTCCCTTTCGCCGGCGGCGCAGGCTTTCCTGACGGCGCTCATCGAGGACGCCCGTCACATCTCGACAGCGAGCTCCAGCAGCGCATAGCTCAGCGACTTGCCGTGCGGATCGAGCCGCAGCGACACGGTGACGCCGCCGCCGAGCGCGCCGCGCAGGACGAAGTTCAACGCATGGACGCGCGGCATTTCGTAGCGCTCGACCTCGGTCACGCCGAGCGGCGCGAAATGCGCCGCCACGCGCGCCGCCGTCACCTGCGCGACGAGCGTCGGGTAATGCGCGGCATCGAAGGGTATGAGCGAGAGGTTGCTCACATCGCCCTTGTCGCCCGAGCGCGCATGGGCGATCTCATGGAGCTTCCTAGCGACCATCGGCAGACACCTCGATGACGCGGATGCGGTCGGCGAGCAGCGCCTTGCGCAGGAACGTCGCGGCGACGCCGAGCACGGGGCGCACGTGCCGGCGCGCGCCGCCGCCGCCGGCCGGTCCGTTGGTCAGAAGCGCCTCGACCTCGTCGCCGACGGCAGCCGCCGCGCCCTCGTTCTCGGTGCTTGCCGCCACGCGCAGGCGGACTTCATAGGGTCGCCCGACCGGTGCGAGATCGCCATGCAGCGCGTTGATGCCGAGCAGGTCGAGGCGCAGACTTTGGCACGCCACCCCGGTGAGGCGCAGGCGCTCGCGCACGATCTCGCCGGCGAGGCGCGCGCGCTCGGCGGCGCCGCTACCGGCGTAGGAGATCTCGCCCTCGCCGATGAAGCCGTGATCGTAGCAGGCGACGACTTTGTATGAGTCGGGCGGCGACGTGCCGCGTGCGCCCGTCACATGGACGCGGTCGGGCGCGGCCTGCGCCAGCGCGACGGCGGTGAAGTCGGCCGTGACATCGGGGGTCAGGTAGGCGGCGGGATCGCCGATCTCATAGAGCAGTTGCTCGATCACGATCGGCAGCGTCACCGCACCGCCGGTGCCCGGAAGTTTCGTCACGGTGAAGCTGCCGTCCGGCGATACCTCGGCCAAGGGAAAGCCCAGTCGCGCCGGCTCCGGTACGGCTTTCAACCCGGCATCCATGTAATAGCCGCCGGTGATCTGGCCTGCGCATTCGAGGAGATGGCCCAGCACGACGCCGCGTGCCTGAAGCTCCCAGTCGGTTTCCGGCCAGCCGAAATGATGAGCGGCCGGCGCCAGGAACAGCGCCGAATCCGTGACGCGCCCGGAGATGACCACATTGGCGCCCGTGGCTACGGCTCGGCGCAGCTCGCCTGCGCCGAGATAAGCGTTTGCGGAAACGAGCCGCGCCATGATCTCGGGCGGCAACGTCGGCTCGCCCCGGCCGTCGCGCACGAGGTCGAGCACGTCGTCGCCGAGCAACGCTGCGACCGTCACCGAAAGTCCCTGCGCGCGCGCCATCGCCGCGATCCGCTGCGCCGCGGCGCTGGGGTTGGCCGCGCCGAGATTGGTGACGATGCGGCAGCCGGTCTTGACGGCGACGGGCAGCAACGCGGCCATGCGCCGTTCGAGGGAGGCGCCATAGCCGAGCGCGGGATCGTGGCGCCGCTCTTGCTGCGCAAGCGCGATAGTACGCTCGGCCAGGCATTCAAGAACGAGATAGTCGAGCTCTCCGTGCTCGACCAGCGCCACCGCCGGGTCGACGCGGTCGCCGGCGAAGCCGGCGCCGCCGCCGATGCGCAATGGTCCCGGCATGGCGTCGCCCGTTCCTTTCACAGCACCTCGTGCCATGGAAGTGTCCGGCGCGGCTCGGCCGTTGTGAAATTCAATTGTCTGATCAGTCGATAGCCGTTCCGCATGAATGGCGGATCGAGCGAGGTTTTCCTCGGCGAGGCGCTGACGCTCCCGACCGCGCCGGCGGACTCATGCGTTTCGCGTATGAGTTAATAAGGTAATTCTACTTATCAACCAATTCCGCCTGCAGGAATATACCTCCAGATAGAAGAAACGGATCGGGAGGAAGCCTGCGGCAAGGGACGCGATCGCGTCGCGCTCATGCCGTCCAGTCCGCCATCCGATGCAAGGACCGATAGAGGTGCCGCCCGGACAGCGGTCGCCCAATGTTCGGTGCGCCGCACGCGACGAGAGCTCGAACAAGCTCGGAGGGAACGGATCATGAGGCAGTACTGTGCACGTTGCGTCGCTTTGTCGCCCGGGTTCACGCGCCTGCGGACGGCCGCCTCGGTCGGCCTCGTGGCTGCGGCGACATTTGCGGGAATTGCTCCCGCTGAAGCCAAGGTCACGCAGATCGTCATCGACCAGAGGGAATCGCCGACTTATGCCGGCGCATCGTTCGGCGCCGTCGGGCAGTACGAAAAGCTGATCGGCCGAGCCTTCGGCGAAATCGACCCCAATGACCGCCGCAACGCGATCATCCAGGACATCCAGCTGGCGCCGCGCAACGCGAACGGAAAGGTCGCCTATGTCGCGACCTTCACGCTGATCAAGCCGGTCGACACGACCAAGGGCAACAGCATCCTGCTCTACCAGGTCGTCAATCGCGGCAACCGCGGACAGGCCTTCAACATCGGCGGGGACCCCGGCGACGGCTTCGTGCAGAACGGCGGCTACACATTGCTGTGGAGCGGGTGGCAGGGCGACGTCGCGCTCCGGCCGAACCACGCCAACGAGACCGTCCAGGTGCCGGTGGCGAAGAACCCGGACGGCTCGCCGGTCACCGGCCCGGTGATCTTCCGCTTCTCGAACGAGCCGGCCGGCACGCACACCATATCGCTCGCGGTGCCGCCGCCCGGCGGGTTCACCGGCATCGTGTACCAGCCGCTCAGCCTCGACACGACCAAGGCGACGCTGGAGAAGCACGCGGCCGAGAGCACCACCGCGGTCACCGGCGCCGTCGTTCCGGTGCCGGGCACCGCCTGGGCCTGGGCCGACTGCAGCGTGGTGTCGTTCCCCGGCACGCCCGACCCGACCAAGATCTGCCTCAAGGACGGCTTCGACCCGAGCTTCCTTTACCAGCTCGTCTACACGGCGAAGGATCCGCTGGTGCTCGGCGTCGGTCTCGCCGCGACGCGCGATGTCGTTTCCTTTTTCCGCCATGCGTCGCAGGACGACGCGGGGACGGCCAACCCCGTCGCCAATCACCTTTCCTATGTCATCGGCCATGGCACGTCGCAGTCGGGCAATCTGCTGAAGACGATGATCCATCTCGGCTTCAACGAAGACGAGCAGGGACGCATCGTCTTCCAGGGCGCCAATCCCTATATCGCGGCCCGGCAGACGCCGACCAATTTCCGCTTCGCGCTGCCGGGCGGCGCCGCGACGCTGTTCGAGCCGGGCAGCGAGCCGGCGCTGTGGTGGCAGGACTGGCCGGACAAGGTGCGCGACCGCGCCCGCGCCGGCATGCTCGATCGCTGCCGCGAGACCGACACTTGCCCAAAGATCGTCGAGACCTTCGGCGCGACCGAGTTCTGGGACCTGCGGATGTCGCCCGGCCTGGTCGGCACCGACGCCAAGCACGACATTCCGCTGCCGCACAATGTCCGGCGCTTTTATTTCCCGGGCACGACCCATGGCGGCGGTGGTGGAGGCTTCCCCACGGCGACGACGCCTCCGGGCGCCTGCACGCTGCAATCCAATCCCAATCCGGAAATCGACACCCAGCGGGCCCTCTTCGTCGCGTTGACGGACTGGGTGGTCGAGGGAAGGAAGCCGCCGCACAGCCGCTACCCGCGGCTGGACGAAGGACTCCTCGTGCGCCCGACCAAGGCCGCCATGGGTTTCCCGACGGTTCCAGGCCTGCCCTTCACCGACAATTTCGAGAACCCGGTGCTCGATTACGATCTCGGCGCCAAATTCATCTACAACGACATGTCCGGCATCATCAGCAATGAGCCGCCGACCGTGAAGCAGGTGATCACCACACTCGTCCCGCGCGTCAATGGGGATGGCAACGAAATCGGCGGCGTTCCCTCCATCCAACACCAGGCGCCGCTCGGCACCTATCTCGGCTGGAACATCATGGCTGCGGGATTCTTCCAGGGGCAGATCTGCGCCTTCACCGGCGGCTTCGTGCCCTTCGCCAAGACCGCCGGTGACCGCATTGCTTCGCACGATCCACGCCCCTCGCTCGAGGAACGGTACGGCACGCAAGACGGCTACAACTGCGCGGTGAGGCTCGCGGCAAAGCGCGCGGTCGCGCAACGCACGCTGCTACAAGCCGACGCGGATCGCCTCATCGCCCAGGCTGCGGCGAGCAACGTGCTGCCCGCCACGGGCAGTGCCAGCGACAACCGAACCGCGGCGCTGCTCTGCTCGCTCGAACGTCTCTCGGATCTGCATGACGAGCGCGACGGCGACGAGGGAGACGACGACTAGGTGAGGGCGGCGCGGGCGGCGGGAGCACGCGCGCTTCCGGCCCGTCCGCGGGTTGCTTGCCGGTAGCGGCATCATCCATGGCGGGCGCTGCCGCGGGCCGACGTTTGCGCATTGCCGCATAACCGGCGGTAGCGTAGTGTTGCATGAAGCCTGAACCAATCGGGCAATGCCGGAGAATATTGGGGGAACGCCATGAACAAGCACCTGCGCGACCGCGTCCTGTCTTCCGTCGCGGTGATCGCGATCGCGTTGGGCGCGACACAAGCGAGCGCCACGACCTGCGCGAGCCTCGCCGGGCTGGCGCTCGACGACACGACGATCACCGCGGCGCAAGCGGTCCCTGCCGGGACCTATACCGCGCCGGACGGCGAAGTCTTCCCGGGCCTGCCGGCCTTCTGCCGCGTGGCGGCGACGCTGACGCCGTCGTCCGACTCCAATATCAGGATCGAGGTGTGGCTGCCGAGCGCGGGCTGGAACGGCAAGTACGAGGGCACCGGCAATGGCGGCTATGCCGGCACGATCATCTACAACGGGCTCGCCGATGGGCTGCAGCGCGGTTATGCCGTCGCCAATACCGACATGGGCACCGCACCGGCGACGACGCTCGACGGCAGCCCGCTCGTCGGCCATCCCGAGAAATGGAAGGATTGGGGCTACCGCGCCACCCATGTGATGACCGTGGCGGCGAAGCGGATCGTCCATGCCTTCTATGGCAAGCACCCCCGCCAGTCCTATTTCACGGGCTGCTCGACCGGCGGCGAGCAGGCGTTGATGGAGGCGCAGCGCTACCCGGAGGATTATGACGGCATCGTCGGCGGCGATCCCGGCCACAACCGCACGCATCTCCATACCGCGTTCGTGTGGACGTGGCGGGCAGGTCAACGCACGCCGGCCAGCGTCCTCGGCTTCGACAAGCTGGCACTGCTCAACAGCGCCGTCCTCGCGGCGTGCGGCACCCAGGACGGCGCACTCAGGGCCGACGGCTTCCTCAACGACCCGCGCGACTGCCATTTCGATCCCAAGGCGCTGCAATGCAGCGGCGCCGACGCGCCCACCTGCCTCACCGCGGCGCAGGCGCAAGCGGCGACGGCGATCTATGACGGGCCGCGCAACCCGAGCAACAACCACCTGATCTATCCGGGCTGGCCGCGCGGCAGCGAGGGCATCCCGGTCATCTGGCCGTTCCTCGAAGGCCTGCTGAGCCCCGAGCCCGCCTTCGACGGCTTGTTCAAATGGGTGTTCGGCGCCGCCTGGGACTGGCGGACCTTCGACTTCGACCGCGACGTGGCCACGGTTGACACCGTGCTCGGCCCCATCCTCAACGCCACCGATCCCGATCTCGGCCGCTTCAAGGCGCATGGCGGCAAGCTCATCCTCTATCACGGCCAGGCCGATGCGATCGTCGCGCCGCAGGACACCATCAACTACTACAACGAGATGGTCGCGACGCAGCGCCGCGAGGGCGATGATGACGGCCATGGCGGCCGCGCGCTCGAGGAGACGCAGGATTTCGCGCGGCTCTTCCTCGCGCCGGGCATGTCGCATTGCGGCGGCGGCCCCGGCCCCAACGTCTTCAACGGCGCCGACAATCTCGGCGGGCCGCGCGATCCCGACCACGACGTGCTGAGCGCGCTCGACCGCTGGGTGACGCAGGGCGTGGCACCGGAGAAGATCATCGCCACGAAATACGTCAACGACAACCCGGCCGCCGGCGTCGCGACGACGCGTCCGCTCTGCGTCTATCCGAAGCTTGCGCATTACAAGGGGGCGGGCGACACCAGCAACGTCGCCAACTTCGTCTGCCGTTCCGACGAGCCCGACGCCAACGAAGTGCCGGCGCCGGAATATCAGCGCTAGACATCGGAAGAGCGGGGAGGGCGCGTGTCGCAGGGGGCGCGCCCTCTTGCTTTTGCGCGGTGAGGGAGCCGGTTTCGCGCCGCCTTGTGCTCCGCTATCATCGCGGGCGAGGTCACCGATCCCGCTTCATGACGCGCGCCACGCCGCCGCTTTCCCTCACCCGCGAGGCCATTCTCGGCGATTCGTTGCGTGCCCTCGTCCAGGCGGCGGATCCCGAGGCGCGCTGCCTGAGTCCGGAGGAGCACAAGGCGTCGCTCCAGGCGGCACTCGACGCGCGGCCGGAGCGCGGCGATGTCTGGCTCTTCGCTTACGGCTCGCTGATCTGGAATCCGCTCATCCACTATGTCGAGAAGCGCGTCGGCACCGTCCATGGCTACCATCGCTGCTTCTGCCTGTGGACGCATATCGGGCGTGGGACCAAGGCGAAGCCGGGGCTGATGCTCGGGCTGGAGCGCGGCGGCGCCTGCCGCGGCATCGCCTTCCGCGTCGCCGAATCGCTCGCCGCGGCGGAGCTCGAGGTGGTGTGGCGGCGCGAGATGCTCACCGGCGCCTATGCGCCGCGCTGGGTCACGGTGGTGACCAAGGAGGGCCCGGTCCAGGCCATCGCCTTCGCCATCAACCGCGAGCACGCCCGCTATGCCGGGAAGCTGCCGGAGGACCGCATCATTGCCTCGATCGCCGAGGCGCAGGGCCCGCTCGGCGCCTGCGCCACCTATCTCTTCAACACCGTCGCCCATCTCGAGGATCTCGGCATCCACGACCGCCGCCTCGAGCGGTTGCGCGACCGGGTGACGGCGAAACTGGCCGAAAGCGGCCGAACGCCGCAATAGGCCCTTCGCCGTTTACGCTGGCATCGGGACCGCGATATGGCTAAGCACAGGGTTGAGGGAGTGCCGCCCGGCCCACCCTTTGGGAGAAGTGGCTCGATGACCGAGAATCCATCTCGTCCCGCCGCGCCGCGCCGTGTGACCATCCTCGGCTCGACCGGCTCGGTCGGCTGCAACACCGTCGAGCTGGTGGGGGCGAACCGCGACGCCTATGCCGTCGAGGCGCTGGCGGCGCAGCGCAACGTCGAGAAGCTGGCCGAGCAGGCGCGCCTGCTGCGCGCCAAGCTCGCCGTCGTCGCCGACCCAAGCAAGTACCGCGCCTTGAAGGCGCTGCTCGCGGGCAGCGGTATCGACGTCGCCGCCGGTCCGGAGGCGGTCTGCGAGGCCGCGGCGCGTCCGGCCGAGTGGATCATGGCGGCGATCGTCGGCGCCGCCGGGCTGGCGCCGACGCTCGCGGCGGTGCGGCAGGGCGCGCTGGTGGCGCTCGCCAACAAGGAAGTGCTGGTCTGCGCCGGCGCGCTGGTGACGGAGGAGGCGCGGCGCCACGGCACGCGGCTGCTGCCGGTCGACAGCGAGCACAACGCCATCTTCCAGGTGTTCGATTTCGCCCAGGCGCACGCCATCGAGCGCATCGTGCTGACGGCGAGCGGCGGCCCGTTCCGCGAGCGGCCGCTGGCGGCGATGGCGGCGGTGACGCCGGCCGAGGCGGTGAAGCATCCCAACTGGACCATGGGCGCCAAGATCTCCGTCGACTCGGCGACGATGATGAACAAGGGCCTCGAGGTGATCGAGGCGCATCACCTCTTCGCCCTCGGGAGCGAGCGCATCGACGTCGTCGTGCATCCGCAATCCGTGGTGCACGGTCTCGTCTATTACCAGGACGGCTCGGTGCTGGCGCAGTTGGGCTCGCCCGACATGCGCACGCCGATCGCCAACGCGCTGGGCTGGCCCCGGCGGATCGCCGCACCCAGCCCGCGCCTCGATCTGGCGCAGCTCGGCCGGCTCACCTTCGAGCCGCCCGACCCGCTGCGCTTCCCGGCGCTGCGCCTGGCGCGCCTGGCGCTCACCAGCGGCGGCGGCGCGCCAACCGTGCTCAACGCCGCCAACGAGGTCGCGGTGGCCGCCTTCCTCGACGGCCGCATCGGCTTCCTCGACATCGCCGCCATCGTCGGCGCGACGCTCGACGCGCTGCCCGATCGCCGCATCGACAGCCTCGACGATGTCTACGACACCGATCGCGCGGCGCGCGACGCCGCCTGCCTCCTCGTCGGCAACGGCGCCCGCCGCGTCGCGGGCGGGTGACATTACCGCCATCGCCGACAAACCCGCGCTCGTCACCGGCGCTTCCGGCTTCGTCGGCTCGGCGGTGGCGCGGGCGCTGCTGGCCGCGGGCCGCACGGTGCGGGTGCTGGTGCGGGCGTCGAGCGACCGCCGCAACATCGCGGATCTCGACGTCGAGGTGCGACACGGCTCGCTCGAGGACCACGAATCTTTCGACGCGGCGCTTGCCGGCTGCGGCGCGCTGTTCCACGTCGCCGCCGATTATCGCCTGTGGGTGCGCGATCCCGCGGCCATGTATGCGGCGAATGTCGACGGCACGCGGGCGCTGATGATCGCGGCGCTCGCCGCCGGCGTGCCGCGCATCGTCTACACCAGCAGCGTCGCCACGATCGGGCTCGCCAATAACGGCGCCGTGGCCGACGAGACGACGGCGAGCACGCTCGACGACATGATCGGCCCGTACAAGAGGTCGAAATTCCTGGCCGAGCGGGCGGTGGACGCGCTCATCCGCGAGCGCGGGCTGCCGGCGGTGATCGTCAACCCGTCGACGCCGATCGGCCCGCGCGACGTCAAGCCGACGCCGACCGGGCGCCTGATCGTCGAGGCGGCGTCGGGACGCATGCCCGCCTTCGTCGACACCGGCCTCAACCTCGTCCATGTCGACGATGTTGCCAAAGGCCATCTGCTGGCGGAGGAGCGCGGCCGCGTCGGCGAGCGCTACATCCTCGGCGGCGAGAACCTGACCTTAGCGGAAATCCTGCGTCGCATCGCCGAGATCGCCGGGCGCAAGCCGCCCATGGTGAAATTGCCGATCGCCGCGCTGTGGCCGGTGGCGTTCGCCGCCGAGGTAGTGGCGCGCGGCACCGGGCGCGAGCCTTTCGTCACCCTCGACGGCTTGCGCATGGCGCGCAAGAAGATGTTCTTCTCGTCGGCCAAGGCCGCGCGCGACCTCGGCTACGCCGCGCGCCCCGCCGAGGCCGCGCTCAAGGACGCCGTCGCCTGGTTCCGCCAGGCGGAGATGGTCCGGTGAGCGCCTCTGGCCGAAGCACCCGTCGCTCCTCCCACTCGTCCTTCGAGACGCGGTGCTCCGCACCGCTCCTCAGGACGAGGAGAAAACAGCGCCCTCATGCCGAGGAGTGGTCCGCAGGACCACGTCTCGAAGCATGAGTGGGTCAGCAGAACATCTGCATGAGGTCTGGCTCGTTCTCGCCGCGCTCTCGCTGGCCATCTGGCTCTACCTGCTGCTGTTCCGCGGCTTCTTCTGGGTCGCGCGGCTGCCGGCGCCGATGGCGCCGCCGGCGCGCTGGCCGAGCGTTGTCGCGGTGGTGCCGGCGCGCAACGAGGCGTCGGTGGTCGGCGAGGCGGTGTCGTCGCTGCTGGCGCAGGATTATCCCGGGCGCTTCTCGGTCGTGCTCGTCGACGACCACAGCGAAGACGGCACGGCCGAAATCGCGCGCACGGCCGCGGCGCGCCTCGGCAAGAGCGAGCGGCTTGCCGTGCTCGGCGCGCGGCCGCTGGCGGCGGGCTGGACCGGCAAGCTCTGGGCGCTCGGCGAAGGCGTACGGCAGGTCGAGGAGAGCGGCGACCCGCCCGAGCTCTTCCTCTTCACCGACGCCGACATCGGCCATCACCGCAGCAACCTCGCCGAGCTGGTCGCGCGGCTCGAGGGAGAGCGGCGCGATCTCGTCTCGCTGATGGTGCGGCTGCGCTGCGAAAGCTGGGCCGAGCGGCTGATGATCCCGGCTTTCGTCTTCTTCTTCGCCATGCTCTACCCCTTCGCCTGGTCGAACGACCCGCGCCGAAAGACCGCGGCGGCGGCGGGCGGCTGCGTGCTGCTGCGGCGCAGCGCCTTCGCGCGCGGCGGCGGCTTCGCCGCGATCCGCGGCGCGCTCATCGACGACTGCGCGCTGGCCAAGGCAGTGAAGGAAAACAGCGGCTCGACCTGGCTCGGCCTCACGCGCGAGACGAAGAGTCTCAGGCCCTATCCGCGGCTCGGCGACATCTGGCGTATGGTCGCGCGCACCGCCTATACGCAGCTCCGCTACTCGCCGCTGCTGCTCGCCGGTACGGTGCTGGGGCTCGGCATCACATATCTCGTGCCGCCGGCGCTGACCTTCGCCGGCGGCGCCGCCGGCTGGCTCGCCCTGGCGGCGTGGGCGGCGATGAGCCTCGCTTATCTGCCGATGCTGCGGTTCTACGGCTTGTCGCCGCTCTGGGCCCCCTTGCTGCCGGCGACGTCGTTGGTTTATCTGGCGGCCACGCTGGACTCGGCGCGGCGCTATTGGCGGGGCGCGGGCGGCGAATGGAAGGGCAGGGTCGAGTGGCGCAGTCAGAGCTGACCGCTGGCGTCGAGACGCCGTCGGGCAAGGGCAGCCGGGACGAGAACTTCCCGGTCGGCTCTTGGCTCATCCGCCGCGACCTGCGGCCGCATGTGCACGCGTTCTATCGCTTCGCGCGCCAGGCCGACGACATCGCCGACAATCCGCACCTCTCGGCGGAGGAAAAGCTGCGCCGCCTCGACCGCATGGGCGATGTGCTCGACGGCGCCGCCGGCGACGACGCACCCGCCGCGACCGCCATGCGCGTGAGCCTCAAGGAGACGCGCCTCACGCCGCAGCATTGCCACGACGTGCTGCGCGCCTTCCGCATGGACGCGACGAAGCGGCGCTACCACGATTGGGACGATCTCATGAATTACTGCCGCTACTCGGCATCGCCGGTGGGGCGGCAGGTGCTCGACCTGCACGGCGAATCCCGCGACACCTGGGCCTTCTCCGATCCGCTGTGCAGCGCGCTGCAGGTGCTCAACCACCTGCAGGATTGCGCCGTCGATTACCGCGCGCTCGATCGCGTCTACCTGCCCGAGCAGGATCTCGCCGCGTGCGGCAGCGGCATCGCCGATCTGGCGCAGCCGCGGTCGAGCGCGGGCTTGCGCTGCGTCATCGACCGCCTGCTTGACGGCACCGAGGTGCTCATCGTCACCGCGCGCGGCCTGCCGCCGACGGTGCAGAGCCCGGGCCTCCGCCGCGAGACCGGCATGATCGTCAGCCTCGCCGAGCGGCTGGCGCGGCGCTTGCGCCACGGCGACCCGCTCGCCGCCCGCGTCGGGCTCACCGGCGGGGATTTCGCGCGCGCGCTGGTCATGGGCTTGTGGCGCGGCCGCCGCTGGGGGCAGGGGTGAGCGCCGCGCTCGAGCAAGCGGTGGACGATCCCCGCGCCGCCATCCGCGCGCGCGTCGCCGCGGCGGGCACGTCCTTCTATTGGGCGATGCGGCTGCTGCCGCAAGCGCGGCGCGAGGCGATGTTCGCCGTCTACGCCTTCTGCCGCGAGGTCGACGACATCGCCGACAGCGACGATCCGCCGGCGGTGAAGCGCGCCGAGCTGGCGCGCTGGCGGCGCGAGATCGACGCGATCTATGCGCGGCGCATGGGCGCGGGTCTGCCACGCGTGCTCGCCGATGTCGCCGCCGCTTACAAGCTGCGGCGCGAGGATTTCCTCGCCGTGATCGACGGCATGGAGATGGACGCGGCGGCCGACATCCGCGCGCCCGCGCTGGCCGAGCTCGATCTCTATTGCGACCGCGTGGCGAGCGCGGTCGGGCGGCTCTCGGTGCGCATCTTCGGCAGCGATGTGCCGGCCGCCGACCGCGTCGCTGGTGCGCTCGGCCGCGCGCTGCAGCTCACCAACATCCTGCGCGACCTCGCCGAGGACGCGGCGCGCGGCCGCCTCTACCTGCCGCGCGAGCTGCTGAGCGCGCAGGGCATCACCGAGCGCGAGCCGCAGGCGGTGCTGCGCCATCGGCGGCTCGGCGCCGTCTGCGAACAGCTCGTCGAGATCGCCGAGCGGCACTTCGTCGCGGCGCGGGCGGCGATGCGCGACTGCCCGCGCCACGCCATGCGTCCGGCGGCGGTGATGGGGGCGGTCTATCACGCCATCCTCGTCCGGCTGCGCCGCCGCGGCTGGACCGATCTCGACCAGGAAGTGAAGCTGCCCACGCCGCTCAAGCTCTGGCTGGCGCTGCGCCACGGCTTGTTGTGAGTGCTTCTGGACCAACCCCCTCACCCCAACCCTCTCCCGCGAGGGGAGAGGGGGGCCACCCAGCGTGTGGAAAATTCCCCTCTCCCCTTGCGGGAGAGGGAGGGGCCCGACGCGTAGCGGCGGGAGGGTGAGGGGGATGGCGCATCCAATCTCTCCCCGCCGCGTCCACGTCGTCGGCGCTGGCCTCGCCGGCCTCGCCGCGTCCCTGCGCCTCGCCGATGCCGGAATCGCCGTGGTGCTGCACGAGGCGGCGCGCCACGCCGGCGGGCGCTGCCGCTCCTATGACGACGCGACGCTCGGCTGCCGCATCGACAACGGCAACCACCTGCTGATCGCCGGCAACACCGCGGCGATGGAATACCTGCGCGCCATCGGCGCGGCGGACACCCTGATCGGCCCGCCGGAGCCGGCCTATCCCTTCCTCGACCTCGCCACCGGCGAGCGCTGGGTGATGCGGCCCAATGCCGGGCGCGTGCCGTGGTGGCTCTTCGACGGCGCGCGCCGCGTCCCGGGAACGCGCGCCCTCGACTATCTCCGCGCGCTGCGCATCGCCGTGGCAGGGCGCGACGACACCGTCATCGACGTGCTCGACCGCCGCGCCGCCATCTTCCATCGCCTGTGGCAGCCGCTCGCGGTCGCCGCGCTCAACACCGAAGTCGAGCACGGCTCGGCGACGCTGCTGGGGCGCGTGCTACGCGAGAGCTTCGGCCGCGGCGGCAGCGCCTGCCGGCCGCTGGTGCCCGAAATCGGGCTGTCGGAGAGCCTGGTGGAGCCGGCACTCGCTCGGCTGCGCGCCGCCGGCGTCGAGTCGCGGTTCGGCTCGCGCCTGCGCGGGATCGATTTCGCCAGCGAGCGCGTCGCGACGCTGGCCTTCGACGAAGGCAGCGAATTGCTCGCCCCCGGCACGGCGGTGGTGCTGGCGGTGACGGCGTCGGTGGCGGCGCGGCTGGTGCCGGACCTCGCCGCGCCGGACGAGTTCCGCGCCATCGTCAACGCGCATTACCACGTCGCGGCGCCGGCGGAATCGCCGCTCTTCGTCGGCCTCGTCGGCGGTGCCGCGGAATGGGTGTTCCGCAAGCGCGAGGTGCTGTCGGTCACCATCAGCGCCGCCGACCGCTTCATCGACACGCCGGCCGATGAGCTGGCAGCCCTGCTGTGGCGCGACGTGGTGCGCGCCTATGAGCTGCGCGACGCGACGCTGCCGCCGTGGCAGATCGTCAAGGAGCGGCGCGCCACCTTTGCGGCGACGCCGGCGCAGCTCCGGCGCCGGCCGCCGGCGGCGACGCGCTGGGCCAATCTGGTGCTGGCGGGCGACTGGACCGCGACCGGGCTCCCCGCGACCATCGAGGGCGCCATCCGCTCCGGCTTCGCCGCCGCGTCGCAGCTGCTGCGCGCATAGGATCGGACAGGTTGACGCACCCGCGGGCGCGCCCACGCGCGACGCGAAAAGGACTTGAGGCCGGCACGCCGAGCGGTCATGGTGGCGCCGGTTTTTCCCGGCGAGGCCGTTAACAGCGCGATGCCCTCATCCGCCGCCCCCCTGACCGCGGACGCCCCGGTTTCGCTCGAGCTCGAGCGGGCCATCGACGGCGCGCGCGAGGCGCTGCTGGCGCAGCAGCGCGCGGACGGGCATTGGGTCTACGAGCTCGAGGCCGACGCCACCATCCCCGCCGAATATATCCTGCTGCAGCATTATCTCGGCGAGATCGACGACGGCGTCCAGGCGGCGCTGGCGCAATATCTGCGCGCGATCCAGGGCGAGCACGGCGGCTGGCCGCTGTTCCATGGCGGCGACTTCAACCTATCCGCCACCGTCAAGGCGTATTTCGCGCTGAAGGCGGCCGGCGATGCGCCGGACGCGCCGCACATGGCGCGGGCGCGGGCGGCGATCCTGCGCCGCGGCGGCGCCGCGCTGTGCAATGTCTTCACGCGCATCCAGCTCGCGCTCTTCGGCGAGCTGCCGTGGGCGGCGGTGCCGGTGATGCCGGTGGAGATCATGCATCTGCCGCGCTGGTTCCCCTTCCATCTCAGCAAGGTGTCCTACTGGTCGCGCACGGTGATCGTGCCGCTGCTGGTGCTGATGGCGAAGAAGCCGCGCGCCGAGAACCCGCGCGGCATCACCATCCGCGAGCTGTTCGCGCCGGGCACGCAGGCGCGGCCGCCGCGCGCCAGGGGCTCGCTGTGGGCGGTTGTGTTCAACGCCATCGACCGCGCGCTGCGCGCGCTCGAGCCCTATTTCCCCGAGCGCTGGCGCGCCCGCGCCGTCGCCAAGGCCGAGGTCTTCGTCATAGAGCGGCTCAACGGCGAGGACGGGCTCGGCGCCATCTACCCGGCGATGGCCAATGCGGTGATGATGTTCGAGTGCCTGGGTTATCCCGAAGACGATCCGAGCCTCGTCATCGCCAAGGCGGCGCTGAAGAAGCTGCTGGTGCTCGAGCCCGGCCGCTCCTATTGCCAGCCCTGCGTCTCGCCGATCTGGGACACCGGGCTTGCCTGCCACGCGCTGATGGAGGTGGGCGGCCCGGGGGCGGAGCGCGCGGTGCGGCGCGGTCTCGACTGGCTGGTCGAGCGGCAGGTGCTCGATGTGATGGGTGATTGGGCGGCGTGGCGGCCGGGGCTGCGGCCGGGCGGCTGGGCCTTCCAATACGACAACCCGCATTATCCCGATGTCGACGACACCGCCGTTGTGGCGCTGGCGCTCGACCGCTTCGACCGCGCGGCCTACGGCCCGGCCATCGACCGCGCCGCCGAATGGGTCATCGGCATGCAAAGCCGGAACGGCGGCTGGGGCGCCTTCGACGCCGACAACACCTATCATTACCTGAACTACATACCCTTCGCCGATCACGGTGCGCTGCTCGACCCGCCGACCGCCGACGTCTCGGCGCGCTGCGTCGGATTCCTGGCGCAGCTCGGCCTCAAGGACGAAGCGCTCGCCACCGGCACCGATTATCTGCGGCGCGAGCAGGAGAAGGACGGCTCGTGGTTCGGCCGCTGGGGCACCAACTACATCTACGGCACCTGGTCGGTGCTGTGCGCGCTCAATGCGGCGCGCATCGACCATGACGAACCGATAATCCGCCGCGCCGTCGCATGGCTCTTGGCGCGCCAGCGCGCCGATGGCGGCTGGGGCGAGGACGGCGCCTCCTACTGGCCGGACCAGCCGCGCGGCGAAGGGAAGGAAAGCACGGCCTCGCAGACGGCGTGGGCGCTGCTCGGTCTGATGGCCGCCGGCGAGGTCGACCATCCCGCGGTGGCGCGCGGCGTGCGCTATCTGCTCGAGGCGCAGCAGGCGCACGGCCTCTGGGACGAGCCCTGGTACACCGCCGTCGGCTTCCCGCGCGTCTTCTATCTGCGCTATTACGGCTATCGCGCGTTCTTTCCACTCTGGGCGCTGGCGCGCTACCGCAATCTGTGCCGCGGCGACGAGGATTGCCTCGCCTGGGGCATGTGACGCGCCCGTCTCAGAAGCGCAGATCGAACTCGAGGCGCCACACCAGCGTGCCGTTGGGCGAGGTCGGCGTCAGGCCGAAGAGGTAGGCGAGGTTATAGCCGAACTCGCCCAACCCCGCGATGTCGACGCCGCCGCTGATGGCCGGTCCAAGCCGATGGTCCTGACCGTTCTCGGTGGTAAAATTCACCAGCCTTCCGGCATCGCCGAAGACCTCGATGCCCGGCGCGAATTCCGGGACGAGCTGCCAAGTCGAGATCCCCGTGTAGCGCAGGCGGACGCCGGTCATCGCGTTGCGGCCGAGATCGTGATCGAACAGGATGTTGAGGGTGGTCGAGGACGGGCCGAAATCCTTGCGGAACAAGCCGCCCAGTGTCGCCGTCTCCGGGCTGAAGCGGTCGACGGCGTGATCGTATTCGACGAAGAGCGCCGTCTCCGGCCACCAGGATTCCTGGCCCAGCAGCCGGAACGCGTTCTCGAAATCGAGGGTGCGGAACTTCACCCCGTCCGCGCCGCTCTCCCAATGGCCCTCCAGCTCGGTCCACCAGTAGTCGGTCATGCCATATCCCAGCTCGGCGAAGTGGGTGTGCGTCGAATCCCTGGAGCGACCGCGCGAGACGACGACGGCGCTGTTGTCCTCGAGGCTGCCTTCGCCCGCTTCGATCGAAGGCGGATTGATCTTGAAATCCGTCGCGTGCGCCGTGCGCGGCAGCACCGGCACCGAGACGGCCGTGCCGGCGAGAAGGAGGGTGGCGAGCAGACGGGCCATGCCGCGGTATCGGCACCCGGCGCAGGCGCTGCGACACGGCGGGCTGCCGCAACGTGCTGGCGTCATCAAACTCACCTTCCCGCGCCTTGTCTGGACCATCTCGCCCGGCGGCGCAACCGCGTTCTCGCGGGACGTTGTGCCCGGGCGGAGCGCACGGCATGTTCGTCTCCGGCGCCGCGCCTGAGCGGCGAAAGGAACGGGACCATGCGGCCAGCGACCATTCGCCGGTGATGCCGACCGCCGCCGTCACCGGACTAGCCGCGGAAGCGCGCATCGCCCGGCGCATCGGCTGGCGCGCGGTCGCCGCCGGCGGCGACGCCGAGCGCACGCGCCGGGCGATGGCGCAGCTCATCGACGAAGGGGCGAGCGCGCTCGTCAGCTTCGGCATTTGCGGCGGGCTCGACCCGGCGCTCGGCCCGGGCGCGCTGATCCTGGCGCAGGCGGTGTCGAGCGATGATGGCCGTCATCGCCGCGTCGACGCGGCGCTGCGCGGCGCGCTCGCGTCGGCGCTCGGTCGTGCCGGCATCGCCGCCGCCGGCGGCGATGTCATCGGCGCCGCCCGCGCCGTGGACACGCCGTCGCGCAAGGCGGCGCTGCACCGCCGCAATGGCGCCATCGCCGTCGATCTCGAAAGCCACCTCGTCGCCGATGCGGCGGCGGCGGCAGGCATCCCCTTCGCCGTGCTGCGCGCGGTCGCCGATCCGGCCGAGCGCACCCTGCCGCCGGCGGCGCTCATCGGTCTCGATGCCGCCGGACAGCCGGCGCTCGGCCGCGTCCTGCTGTCGCTGGCGACGCAGCCGGGGCAGCTGCCAGCGCTGCTGCAGCTCGCCCGCGATACGCGCCGCGCACTTGCCGCGCTGCGGCGCGCCGGAGACGCGCTGGCGCGGCACCGCTGAACCCGGCGGCGTCCTGTCAAATCCCTTCGCCCTGCCGCAAGTGCTCGAGGCCGCCGGCTATCGCTCCTAGGTCACCGCCAACAGCTCGCTCACGCAGCTCCCCTTCGCGCTCGACTACAACCGCGAGAACACGGCGGAGACGGCGATCTTCGAATTCCCGGTGACGGTGGAGGACGAGGCATCGCCGCCGCTCGGCGAACGGCTGCCGCAGGCGCTCGATCTCGCGCGCAAGGTGGCGCGCTACGGCGGCAGCGTCGTCGTGCTCATCCATCCGGACATCCTCGGCCACAAGCTCGATTTCAAGCGCGGCTTCGTCGCGGCGCTGAAACCCGACGCGTGGTTCGGCTCGATGGCGGAGTTCGGCGCGTGGTGGGCGGCGCGCGATGCCGTCGCTGTCGAGGTTGCCGAGAGCGGCAGCGACCGGCTGGTGACGCTCACCGTGCCGCGGAAGATCGCCTGGCTCGGTCTGGCGCTCCCGAGCGGCTGGACCTAATCGCGCGAGCGAGCCGGAAAATCTGAGACTCGCCGCGAGCGAAGCGGGCGTGGTGCTCGCCGAGGCGCAAGGCACGATCAAGCTGAGCTTCACCGCCGGGCCGCGCTGACGCGCGCGGCCGCGGCAAGAAGCCTAGCCTGCCTTCCGCACCGGCTCGTGCTTCAACCGATCCATCGCGTCCTCGACATGGCGCGAGAACACGTATTCGGCCGGCCGCTGGTGGTCGAGCGAGATCTCCTCGGCCCAGGCGCCGTCGGTGCGCACGCCCCTGAGCGCGACGCCCAGGGCCTTCACGGGATGCTTCACCGCGTCCATGACGGCGGTCGCCTCATAGCCGCTATGCACCATGCAATCCGCGCATTTCTCGTAATTGCCGGTGCCGTAGGCGTCCCAATCCGTCTCGGTCATGAGCTCGGTGAAGGTCTTGGCGTAGCCCTCGCCGAGCAGGTAGCAGGGGCGCTGCCAGCCGAAATAGTTGCGCGTCGGGTTGCCCCAGGGCGTGCAGTGGTAGTTCTGGTTGCCGGCGAGGAAATCGAGGAAGAGCGACGACTGGCTGAACGACCATTTCTTGGCGCCGTTGCCGCGCTTGAAGATGTCGCGGAACAGCTCCTTGGTCTTGCGCCGGTTGAGGAAATGCGCCTGGTCGGGGGCGCGCTCATAGGCGTAGCCGGGCGACACGGTGATGCCGTCGACGCCGCTCGCCATGACGTCGTCGAAGAACTGCGCGACCCGCTCGGCCTTGGCGCCCTCGAACAGCGTGCAGTTGATGTTCACGCGGAAGCCCGCCGCCTTCGCCGTCTGGATCGCCGCCACCGCGCGCTCGTAGACGCCTTCCTCGCACACGGAATGGTCGTGCATCTCCTTGTCGCCGTCGAGATGCACCGACCAGACGAAGAAGGGGCTCGGCTTGAAGCGATCGAGCTTCTTCTCCATCAGCAGCGCGTTGGTGCACAGATAGACGAACTTCTTGCGCGCGATGATGCCCCCGACCACCTGCTCGATCTCGCGGTGGAGAAGCGGCTCGCCGCCGGCGATCGACACCACCGGCGCACCGCACTCGTCGACCGCCTCGAGGCACTGCTCGACCGAGAGGCGCTGGTTCAGGATGGCGTCGGGATAGTCGATCTTGCCGCAGCCGGCGCAGGCCAAGTTGCAGCGGAACAGCGGCTCGAGCATGAGCACGAGCGGGTAGCGCTCGACGCCCTTGAGCCGCTGCTTGGCGACATAGGCGCCGACGCGGATCTTTTGGTGCAATGGTACGGCCAAGCAATAATCCCTTCAGGCGAAGAGTGAACGCAATTCGAGTCTCAGGCGACGTTGTCGGCGAGCTCGGGCGGCATGCGGAAGCGCACATTCTCGGTGATGCCCGGCAGCGCCGAGAGCTCGACCTCGCCGAGCTCCTTCAGGCGGTCGATGAGCTGCTGCACCAGTTCGGCCGGCGCCGAGGCGCCGGCGGTGATGCCGACCGATTGGGCGCCGTCGAGCCATTTGGGATCGAGCGCGTCGGCATCGGCGATGAGATGGGCGCGCACGCCCTGCTCGGCGGCGATCTCGCGCAGCCGGTTGGAGTTGGAGCTGTTGGCGGCGCCGACCACGAGCACCACGTCGACGGCAAGCGCGAGCTCGCGCGCCGCGCGCTGGCGGTTCTGCGTCGCGTAGCAAATGTCCTTGGTGTCGGGGCCGACGATGGTCGGGAAGCGCTCGCGCAGCGCATCGATCACGGCGCGCGTGTCGTCGACGCTGAGCGTGGTCTGGGTGATGAAGGCGAGCTTGGTCGGGTCGCTGACCTTGAGCCCCGCCACTTCCTCGGCGCGCGAGATGAGATGGACCTTGCCATTGATGCGGCCCATCGTGCCCTCGATCTCGGGATGGCCGGCATGGCCGATCAGGATGATCTCGCGGCCCTGCGCGGCATAGCGCTGGCCCTCGCTGTGCACCTTGGAGACGAGCGGGCAGGTGGCATCGATCACCGGCAGCGTGCGGCCCTCGGCGGCCTCCTCGACGGCGCGCGAAACGCCATGGGCGCTGAAGATGGTGACGCTGCCAGGTGGGATCTCGTCGAGCTCATCGACGAAATGCGCGCCCTTGGCGCGCAGCCGCTCGACCACGTGGCGGTTGTGGACGATCTCATGGCGCACATAGATCGGCGGACCATATTTCTCGAGCGCCTTTTCGACGATCTCGATGGCCCGCTCGACGCCGGCGCAGAACCCTCGGGGTTGGGCCAGGACGACCCGCATGCGCTTATCCTCTTTGGCTTGGGGCGGTCGGGAAGGGTCGGTTCATTTCGCGGGCGCATTATACGCGGAAAACGCGCAGCGGCTAGCTGTCGCTGCACTGCACAGCAAGGGTCGCCGTGCTGTTGCGCGATTGCAACACCATCTCAATTTCGTTAGCGCTTTGCATAGGCGGCCATGCCACGCCCCAAAATGCCCACAAAATGAGCAAGAGTCGCCTTGACCATCAATTTGCCAATCCTATTCATCTGTGTTTAGTTGTCCCGCAGAGAAGGGGCTCCCCGACCAAGAAAAGCGAGGATTCAAGCCGTGGCAAGAACTCCCGCAAGCGACCGATTAGAGGGGAAAGACGGCAGCGCATCGCGCGGCAATGAGACGCCGCTGTTGGATCGCGTAGTGTTTCCGGAGGATTTGCGGCGTCTGGGGGAGGGCGAACTGCCGCAGCTGGCGGAAGAGCTGCGGCGCGAGCTGATCGATGCGGTGTCGGTGACGGGT
>WNFB01000507.1_pt1 | contig 31854 bp, 25 predicted proteins | sample 5400501 | NCBI WGS metagenome assembly WNFB01 (sample SAMN13153341, study PRJNA577476) | soil metagenome | isolation source: 200 cm saprolite under Douglas fir tree site 2 hole 1 | place: USA:California | collected 2015-04-18
CGGACGGAACGATGACGCCATCGCCCAGTTCCGAAAAGCCGACGCCTTGGAGCTCAGCTACTATAAATCGGAAAAAATTCCTGCTCGCTATGATTGGCATCGCATTCACAATCTTGACCTAATGGCGGGGTCGTACGAGTTCAAAGGCCAAGTCAAGCAAGCAGAAGCGCTGCTGAGAGAGTTTTTCTCGCTCCCTGCGAATGACGGCTTCTTTGCGAGCTATCAAGGCGATTGGCCGCGGTTCCTGCTTTCGCGCGGCCGCTACGCGGAAGCACTGTCTGCCGCCGGGCAGATGACTCAAGGGAAGTTTCCGCTGCAGCGTTCCATGGGACATTTGTTTGCCGGGCGGGCACTCGTCGCCCTGAACCGCGCAGATGAGGCCCAGCAGGAGTTGGCGAAAGCGGAGAAGGAGATGGAGAACGTCCCCGAATCGGATCCTGAACCTCTTATGCCACAACCGCGCCGTATGCTTGACGGGCAGCGGAACACTTTGCAGGGCGAAATCGCGCTCCGCAAAGGAAACGTAACAGAGGCGAATGCTCAGTTGAATGAGGTCTTGAACCGTTTCTTGGTCGCGAGGGGTTCCGGGGACGGGGTGATCTATCTTTTTACAATGCTGTATATCGCGCAGCAAGCCCGCTCTGCTGACGATTGGGATCTAGCCGAGATAGCCGCCAAGCAGATGCTCTCTTTTGACCCGAGCTATGCAGGTGGGCATTACTTCGCCGCTGTCGTCGCTGAGCACAAAGGCGATTCTGCCACGGTTCGGACAGAGCTCATGGCAGCCGAAAGGCTCTGGGGGCAGGCAGATCCTCAGCTCGTGGAGATTATTGACGTACACAAGAAGCTCGCTGGCATACGACAAGCGGCTGAACGACGATAACAGCTCTCCGGCTCACTCACGTTTTTCCTTCGCTCGCGTGTCATCCTCGCTTCTGTAAGACGGGCGGCCACTCCCCGAAGAGCCGGCTATCCGGAGAAGTGGTCCGCTTGGTCACACCTTGGCGATCGTGCCTGGATCACGGGGCACTCGGAAACAACCCCTTGCCACTGCGGCTCTTCTTTCCCAAACTGACCCAAAATTCGGCAGTGAGGTGAAGTGGCGCTCCGGGAGGCAGGAACGAACGCCGTGCGCCAAAAGCGGCAGAATTGCCCGTCCCACCTTGAGCAAGTGCTGTCCACGCAAGGAGCGGCATCCCGGAGCAATTGGGGCGCATCTTCACTTAATGGTGTGGAAACATGGAACGGGAACCGCTCTAGAGAAAGCTGTTCTGCTATTGTTAGAATGAAGCTCTTCGGCGCCCACTGGACGGACGGAAGCAAGCCAGGAAAACAGGAAAGAACAGGATGGGGCCCAAGGGCTGTGGTGCGCCTTGCGGCAGAACAGAGACCGGGAGAATATGGAATAGGAAAAGATGGAACGCAGATTGCGAAACCGGATCTTTATTTTTCTGCTGCTTGCGGCGGTGGCGGCATTCGCCATGGTAGAGCTGAGCGGGCGAAAGCCGGTGGCAAAAATCTCGGCGGTAACGCCAACGCGAGAGAACCTGGTTTCTTCAATATCCAGTAACGGGAAAGTGGAGCCCATCTCCCCTTATGTCATCCGGGCGCGGCTGGATGCTTTCGTGGAAAAGGTGCACGCCACGGAAGGGCAGGCGGTGAAGAAAGGCCAAATACTGCTGGAACTGAATGTCAAAGACGCGGCGGCCCTGCTTGCGGAAGCGCGGGTGAGGCTGTTGCGGGCGCAGGATGATCTGCGGGTGGCCAAGGCGGGTGGGAAGCCGGATGAGGCGGCGCGCACCGCGGGGGAGCTGACCAAAGCGCAAGCGGAGCGCGACCGTCTGCAGAAGAATCACGATTCGCTGGTGCGGTTGATTGCCGGGCAGGCGGCGACGAAGGAAGAGCTCGCGGCCAACGACCTGGCGCTGACCAAGGCGCAGACGGAGGTCCTGAAGCTGGCGGCCGCGAAACAGGAATTCGACCGGCTGGCAAAGCTCGACGCCGACCGCGCGAGCCTGCAGGTGCAGCAGGCGCAAAACGAAGTCGCATCCCTCGAAGACAAAGTGAGCGACGGGCGGATCGCCGCGCCGGCGGACGGCACTCTGTACTCGCTGCCGGTCAGGGCGAATGATTACGTGAAGCTTGGCGACCTGCTGGCGGAGATGGCGGACCTGCGCAAAGTCCGCGTGCGGGCGTTCATCGATGAGCCGGAACTCGGGGCGCTCGAGCCGGGAGAGCCAGTAAAGATCACATGGGATGCCCTGCCGAGCCGAAGCTGGCAGGGGAAAACAGAAGTCATCCCCAAGCAAGTAGTGGCCCGCAACACGCGGAGCGTCGGGGAACTGCTTTGCGCGGTGAACAATGAGAATCTCGAATTGCTGCCCAACATAAACGTGAACGTGCGAATCAACTCCAAGGAGCACCTGAATGTTCTGGCGGTGCCGCGGGGAGCCGTGGAGGCGGAAGGGGCGAAACGATTTGTGTTCGTGGTGAAAGCCAATCAATTGGGCGTGGGGAAATCGACGCTGGAAAAGCGGGAGATTCACGTGGGCATAGCGGACGCGACGAGTTACGAGGTCGTGAGCGGATTGCAGGAAGGGGAAATGGTGGCGCTGCCGGGAGATGCAGACCTGCGCGATGGAATGAGGGTTACCGTGGTGAATACGGAGGCAGGGCTCCCGCGGAGGCCCCAGGATGTTTGAGAGGAGACGCTGGAGGCTCGCCGCAGGGCTGCTTACCTGCGTCCTGGCCGCGAATGCGAAGACGAAGCAGGGCGACATGCTGGATGTGGCGCGGGAAGCGTTCGAGACGAGCGACTACGCGAAGGCCGTGCAAGTGCTCCAGGCGGCGGCGGCCAAAGCGCCGCAAAATGGCGATATCCAGCTGTTGCTGGCGAAATCCTACTTCGAGCTCCAGGAGCACGACGCAGCCATCAACAGCGCGGAGAGAGCCGTAGCCATCGATCCAAAAAGGTCCGTGTATCACGAGTGGCTGGGAAAGGCGTATGGCGAAAAAGCGTCGCACGCCATTATGTTCTCCGCGATGTCGCTGGCCAGGAAGACGCACAAGGAATTCGAGATGGCGGTCCAGCTCGACGAACGAAATTTTTCCGCGCGGCAGGCGCTGGTGGAGTTCTATTGCAGCGCGCCGGGGATCGTCGGGGGCGGCGAGGAGAAAGCGCGGCCGGAGATCGAAAAACTGGCGTCGCTGGACGCGGCTGAGGGCCATTACGCCGCGGGGAACTGCCGCCGGCAAAAGAAGGATCTTGCAGCAGCCGATGCGGAGTTTGTGCTGGCGCTCGAGAGCAACCCGAAATCTGCGGACTTGATTTACGACATCGGCGATTACGCGATGAAACATAATCAGCCGGAGCGATTGGCGCGGGTGGCGGATATCGGACAAAGAATTGCGCCGGCGGACCAGCGGGCAAAGTTCTACCGCGCCGTGGGGCTCATCCTGAAGAATGAATGCCACGAGGAGGCCGAGCAGCTCCTGCGCGAATACTTGCGGAGGGCGCCGGTGCGAAGCGATCACCCGCGGCCGGCGCTGGCCCACGAATGGCTGGGGCGGCTCTACGAGAGCCAGGGAAACAAAGAGGCCGCGAAAGAGGAATACCAAACCGCTCTGGGACTGGACCCGAAAAGCAAGGCGGCGCATGAAGCGCTCAAGCGAGTTGAAAAGAATTGAAGAGGAAAATGCCGGCCAGCTCCCTCGACGGTCCGCCGCAAGAGTACGCGCTGCGGGCGCGCCTGGATAAATCGATATGATGGACCTGAAAGAAACGCTCTCCGTGTCGATCGACGCGCTGCGTTCGAACAAGCTGCGGGCGATGTTGACGTCGCTGGGGGTGATCATCGGGAGCGCTTCGATTGTGCTGGTGGTTACGGTGGCGTTGACGAGCCGAAAGTTCGTGATATCGCAGATCGAGAGCGTGGGATCAAACCTGGCGTGGGTGGAACTGATCCACACGCCGAATCAGGCCGTGCCGTTGAGCAACGAGCTTACGCTGGAGGACATGAATGCAGTCAAAGCGTCGATCCCGGGTGTGACGGCAGTGGCAGGCAGTCGCGAACTGCCCATGAAGGTGGTGGCGGGAGGCAGAGAATATCCAGTCAATCTGATTGGAGTAACCGAGGGCTATCAGCAGATCCGGCGGCTGATCATCGTGCGCGGCCGGTACTTTGATTCCGTGGACATGGAATCGCGCGGCAAGGTGTGTCTCATCACCAGGGAATTGGCCGGCCGGGTTTTTGGGCAGGAAAACCCTGTCGGGCGGCCGCTGCGGATGGAGGAACTGACGTTTACGGTCATCGGAGTTTTCCGGGAACGGGTGGAGACATTCGGGCTGTCTGACATCCAGGAGAATTCCGTCATGATTCCGTTCACGCTGATGAAATACTACACGGGCGTGAACGTGTTGCGGTTGCTCGACGTTCAGGCGGACGAGCCGGAAAATGTGGCCCGAGTGCAGCGTCAGGTGGGGCAGCTGCTGAAAAGCCGGCATCCCGCGGGTGCGGAATACAGCGTGCAGACACTGGCGGCGATTTTGACCGCAGCGAAGAACATATCGCTGGCGCTGACCATCGTGCTGGTGGTGATCGCGTTTATCGCCCTGCTGATTAGCGGCGTGGGGATCATGAACATCATGCTGGTGACGGTGACGGAGCGCACGCGGGAAATCGGGATTCGCAAGGCCATCGGAGCGGCGCGCAGAGAGATCATGTACCAATTCCTGACCGAGGCGTTTCTGATCAGCGGAGGCGGAGCAGTTCTGGGCATTCTGATCGGCATCGCCATCCCCGTCTTGGCGCAGCAATTCCTCCCTGGAAATCTGCGTGTGCCGGTCTCCAGCCTCAGCGTGGTGATCGCGTTCGTGGTGTCGTGCTCGACCGGGCTTTTCTTCGGGTATTTGCCGGCGAACCAGGCGGCGCGGCTCCAGCCGATCGAGTCGCTGCGGTACGAGTAAAGCGGCAGAGTGACGGAATCCAATCGAGAGGAAGCAGGGGCCGCGTTTTCCGGCCCTTTTTGCTTTTGCGAAGAAACCTGAGTACTTGCCGTGAAGAGGTAGAATAGCCGCCAGGGACGTGTAGAAAAAGAGAAGCCAGAAGGAATCGGGCAGCAGACTAAGGAGCAACAAGATGCGAAGAATGAGCAGCGCAGTTGCGAGTGCAGCGTTGATGCTTCTGGGAAGCGTCGCGGCGCGTGCGCAATCAACGGGAACACCGCCGGCAGAACAGCAGGGTGCTCCCGTGGCGCTGACGCTGAAGAGCGCGATTGGGCTGGCCTTGCGGAACAGCAAGGACATCGAAGTTGCGAAGATTCAGGCCAGCCTGGCGGAACGCTCTTCGATGATCACGAAAGCGGAATTCATGCCGAATCTGTACGCCGGCTCGGGCGCAGGATACACCTACGGCATTCCGGAGACGCCCGGCGGGCGCGCACCTTCGGTGTTCAACGTCTCCTATACCGAGCAGGTCCTGAACGAACCGCTGCGGGGCCAGGCGAAAGAACTGCAGGAGCAAGTGCGCTCGCGGAAGATCGCGCTCGAAGACGTGAAAAACGACGTGATTGCGCGGACAGCGATGGCTTATCTGGAACTGGTCAAGGTACGGCACTCGCTGGAGCTGTTGCGCAAGGAGCAAGAGAGCGCGGAGAAGATTCTGCAAGTTACGCAAGAGCGGCAAAGCGAAGGATACGAGCTGCCCGTCGAAGTGACCAAGGCACAGCTCACCAAGGCTCAGGTGGCGCAGAGGATCTTGCAACTCGAGGAGCGCGAGGACGAGCTGGAAGTATTCTTGCGCAGCCAGCTTGGACTGGGGCCGGAACAAGGGATCGCGGTGACGCCGGAGGAATTGCCCGGCGAAGCAGAACAGGAAGGCGCGAACCTGGTGGCTCTGGCGATGCAGAACAATACCGATCTGCGGTTGGCAGAATCCGACGTGAGAGCCAAGGAGTTCCGCCTGAAAGGCGAGAAGCGGGGCTACTGGCCGACGCTGGAGTTGGTCAGCGTGTACAGCATGCTGGCGAGGTTCAATAATTATTCGGATTTTTTCAAAAATTTTCAGCGGAACAACTACAACGCCGGCGTGCAAGTCCAGGTGCCGATTTTCAGCCCGCGGATCAAGGGGGCCATCAACCTGGCGCAGATCAATCTGCAGACATCGCAAGCGATGCTGAAGAACAAGAAGGATGGAGTGTCCGGGGACGTCCGGCAAAAGACGCGGCGGTTGCGGGAACGGGATGCGGCGAAAGAGGTCGCGCGGCTGGAGCTGCAACTGACGCAGCAAAATTTGACGGTGCTTCAGACGCAATTTGGAGAAGGGAAAGTGAATCTGCGGGAGGTCGAGCGGGCGCGGGTGGACGAAAACGAAAAATGGATGGCCTACCTGGACGCAAATTTCCAGCGGCAGCAAGCGCAGTTGGAGCTGTTGAAGACCGCGGGACAATTGGATAAGGTCTGGCAATAAGCAATAGCACGGACACATCCGCGTTTGGCAGGTGAGGCGTGCCGCTCGAGCAAAAGACGCTGACGGCGTTACTGGAAGCGGTCAAGAAGCTGGACGCGGGCTTTGGCGAGCTGCCCGCGTTTGAAGCGAACGCGGCGGGCGCGGAGCGAATCGCCGAAGTGCTGAACGCGACGGCCGAGCGGCTACGCGACAATTTTCCCTACTTTCATCCGCTCTACGCGGGGCAAATGTTGAAGCCGCCGCATCCCATCGCGCGGCTGGCCTACGCCCTGGCGATGTGGATCAACCCCAACAATCACGCGCTCGACGGCGGCCGCGCCACTTCGGCCATGGAGAAGGAAGCGGTCGCGGAAATTGCCGCCATGTTCGGCTGGAATAATTTTCTTGGCCACTTGTGCGGCGGCGGAACGATGGCGAATCTCGAAGCTCTGTGGGTCGCCGGCGAGCTCCGGCCGGACAAAACAATCCTTGCCAGCGAGCAAGCGCATTACACCCACAAGCGGATCAGCAGCGTGCTGAAGCTGGAGTTCGAGAGCGTGCGGTGCGATGCCCGCGGCGGCATGGACGTGGCTGCGCTTCGCAGGCGCGTGGCGCGCGGCGACGTTGGCACGGTGGTCGCGACGATGGGCACCACCGCCACGGGTTCCGTTGATCCATTGCCGGAGCTTCTGAGCCTGCGGGACAAGCACGGATTCCGCATCCACGCGGACGCCGCCTATGGCGGCTACTTCGTGCTTGCGGGCAATCTCCAAGAGCAAGCGAGAGACGCATTCGCGCGGATTGGCGAGGCGGATTCCATCGTCATTGATCCGCACAAACACGGCTTGCAGCCCTACGGATGCGGCTGCGTGCTGTTTAGCGATCCCTCGGTGGGCCGGCTGTACAAGCATGACTCCCCGTATACGTATTTCAGCTCGGCGGAGCTGCATCTGGGTGAAATCAGCCTGGAGTGCTCGCGTCCGGGAGCGGCCGCCGCGGCGCTGTGGGCCACCCAGAAGCTGCTGCCGCTTGCACGTGGGGGAGAATTTGCGCACGGGCTGGAGCGCGGCAGAAACGCGGCGCTTGCGCTGTACAAGAAGCTGCTGGACGACCGGCGGTTCGTGACCGCTTTTGCGCCGGAGCTGGATATTGTCATCTTTGCGCCGCGCGCGCCGAGCGTCAGCGAAGCTTCTGGGCTCACACGCCAGATCTTTGAAGCCGCCGCCGGACGGAATCTGCACCTGGCGGTGGCGGAGCTGCCCACGGCCTTTTGGGAAGCCAACCTGGGCGCGATGCGGCGGGATCGCGAGACGATGACTTGCCTGCGGTCCGTGCTGATGAAACCCGAACATTCCGAATGGGTCGAGCCGATCTACGACCGCCTGGTTGCCGCCTGCAAGACGGTGGACGCCAGCTAGCACGTCACCCCTCCCCCCTACTTTTTTCATAAGTGTTGATTCTAAAGGAAGTTAAAGCCGTTTGTTTTGATACAGTTTCATAAGTGTTCATTCTAAATAGCTTAGAGGCGAGCGACTGAGCCTGAGGGAAAGAAAGATCCGAGAGATTTTTGGCTGGAAGAAGATACCCCCCAGGTTTTGGAAAAAGAGGCGGCAAAGCACTGATTCCAAAGGGGTTGACCTTTTTCTGTGCGCCAAAGAGGTGGCAAATAGATGGAAGCAAAGGAGATAAAGGAGGTAGAGGAAGTTGAGGAGCGGAGGAGACGGGGATGGAGGGCGGAGCACGACGAGTCGGGACGGGCTTTGTGACGGCGATCGCGAGGTATGTTAGCGCATAGGTATCGTCCTTGTCGATAAAAAGCCCTCCAATGGTTAAAAGAAGGGGTTAAACGGCGGAAGTTCGAGCCTGGCCTGCGATCCCGAAGCAGTTGAGAGTTGGAGTCGGAACGGTTTTACCGGGGCATCGGGGATTTCCGCAGGAGCGTCCGCCTTGTTGCGTATTTTCTGCGACATGAGTGAGGGGAAAGGAGTTACGGGGAGGAGAAGGGCGAAATTGGAAAATCGAAACTCGAAATTGGGAGGAGGGGAGTTCGCGCGTAATGCGGATTCCCATGTGCGAAACTGGCAATGTGGGCACGGGGCCTAGGAGCGGTCTCTGAGTTCTTTTCTAAGTGTATACAAGTATGATAATCTCCGACTCACGCAATTACCATCAGAGGTCCACAACATGGCGAAGGCGAAAATCGACGCGGGTGCGGTAGGGCCATACGACTTATCTGCGCTTAGGCTTGAGCAAGGCCAAGTCGAGGTATTCTTGACGAGTATCAAGTCAAGAATGCTGAAAGAATGGCGCGATTCTGAGATTTTAGTCCTGGATAAATTTAAGAAAGACGAATCGGGTTCGACAACAGGTTATCAGCGCGTTCTCGATGAGAAGCGAAGTCACCGGATAGCGCAGTTTCTGGCCGGTGAAGGGGTGACCAAGCGGGCGGCAGATATTATTCTGCCAATATTACCCCAGACTGTGCTTCTGAATGCCCGCCAAGGAAGCAGGCCTCCTGAATTCTCCAGCGCGAAAGAATTAAGGATTTTTTCAAAGACAAGGCTGGCTCAGGTCGACGGTCAACACAGAATTGCCGGGCTCGTCGAGGCTTCAGAAACGTATCCGTCTCTGGGAGATTACTCACTCCCCGTGGCGATCGTTAACAGCCTGAATCTTTCTCAAGAAGCCGCCCAGTTCCTGACAATCAACTCCACTCAGCGCAAGGTCAAAGCTGATCTGGAGTTGCGCGTGATCTATCACCGGGATAAGCAACAGTGCCAGCGACTCGCGACCGCTCTCGGCTTTGAGCAGTGGAGGATAAAGGCGCTAGCCCTAACCATCGAACTGAACGACACTGTCCCGTCCCCGTGGGAAAACGGCATTACCCGACCGGGTGAAAAGCAACGTCGCGGGATAAATGAAGGTTCTTTTGTAGACTCATTAGAGCCAGTATGTTCTCAGTCGCGTGCCATCGGTCGCATCGAGACGAAGGATGCTTTCAAGTTCCTGCAGGATTTTTGGGCCGTTGTTGCAGAAATGTATCCAACGGCTTGGTCCGAAGACGAAAAGAGGCGGTTTGCTGTACGCAAGACTCTGGGAATCGGGGTTTTTCACCACGTCGCCGCTTTTGCTTATGAGCTTTGTGCCGCTAGAGGCATCGATCCTTCCAGGAACACGCTCAAGACTCTCCTGCAACCAGTGTGTGATAAGTACAAAGAAAAAGAATGGAGAAGGGGAGGCCGGTTTGCACAGTTATCCGGCAAGGGTCCGACCAGATCAGTGGCCGGTCGGATCGTGAGCACTATGATGAGCGGACTCGAGGCGCAATCGAGGGAAGTAAACGCCCTCGAGAAGAGGCTTCAAAGATCCATAAAACAAGAGCGCGATAGGTTCGAACGGGCGAGAAACCTCCTCACACCCCTTGCGCTTCGCAGTTTCGACGAAGATTCTATCCATGCCGTTGTGTCAGGCGGGGCCGGCGGGGCCTACGTCTTGTTGAAGATTGGCTCGGACACTTCGACCGAAGCCGCATCGGTCTATATTGGGAAGTCCGAAAAAAATCTTTCCAAGCGCCTGAGGGACCACCTCAGAGGAACGCGGCATTGGGATCTTTTTTCGGCTGTTACAACAAATTCAGAACAGTCCTGCACTACTCTTGAGGGGCTTCTGTATCATCTGGTACCTAAAGATAAATTAAAAAACAAGGTTCATCCGGTCAATTGTCCCGTATGCGATCCAAAGTGGCCTCGAAGGAGGAAGAAATAGCTTCTTTGAGATATCCCGGTCGAAATGATGTCTAGCTGAATCCTAGCTGCGCCTCGGTGCTATGTCACTCTCATGTTGAGGAACATAGAGCCAAAAATTGATGGGATTCGTGGGGTCGAAGGTTCGGAGTCCTTGATGCGTTTCAAGGCTAACTCCCAGCTTTCTGGATTTACATGCAAGGTTAAACTCTGCGAGAACTCGACATCGCTCCCGGTCTGAGCAGCTCAGCTTAGGTGGGGGGTTATTCGTTTGGATTGGCAGCTCAAGCTGACAACTGTTTTGCCTTTTCCATTCACCATAAGTCCTAGATTTGTCATACGAGTATGATCCCAAGCCTGCAAGAAGGTCAGCGACTTGAATTAGGGGCTCTAGATGGGATTCGGAAGGGGTTATTTCCTTAATCTGGAATTCCGTGCGGAGTCTAACTTTGAATGCGCCTTTGGTCAGGAGGTCTTTCACGACTTCACTTGTCATACTTGCTCGATCAAGGAAATCCTCGACCTCGTTCCAATTAAGGCCAGTGTGCTCATCAGGGAAAATGTTCCACTCACTGTAGTCCGGCCAGCGAGCCTGGAGGACGTTTTTCAACAGGTGGTAGTACATTCGTTGCAGATTTGGCGGGTGGCCCGGAGATGACGACGGGCCGGGTGCCCCGGGCGCCGGGTTTGCGCCCGGGGCTTTTGACTTTTGCACTAGCCACGTAAGGGAAGACGGCGTGGCCTTCCGGATGCCTGTGCTGAACCTTACAGCCGGCTTGTGACACTTCTACCTTGGCTCTCCGCGCCCGCTCTATCCCCGCCGCCCACTTCTCCTCCCGCTCGCCACCCGCCACTCGCCACTCGCCACTGCCCGTTTACCGTTTAACCCTTCCTTTTAACCACTGGAAGATTTTATCTCGACAAGACGGTACCGATGCGTTAATATAGACCGTGATCGCCGCAATCCATACCCATCCGTCGCACCCTCTTCCCGTACCGCGTGCCTCTTCTCCCCGAAATCTGCACCTCACTTTCTCTCCCGTCCTCCCTTTAACTCCAGGCTTTTCTTTTTCTTACGAGGTGCTACGCGCCCCTCGCCGCGTTCTACGCTGCCCCACGCAATCGCACTTAACCCCTTTCCTTTCATGTGCCTACGCACTCTTTGCATCACAACGGAGGGGTGTACCCTCTATCTCTGTTTCATCGAGGATCAAAATGAACCAACAAACCAATAACTCCAATTCTCTCAATCACTCACCGGACCCTGCCGTACTCCCAACGCCCGGCACTCGCGAAACCGACGGAAACGCCCGTCACAAAGCGAAGCGCGACTCCCGGTCCAGCGCTTCCTCCTCCCGGCCTCACTGCCGCCACCGCATCCGCAAAGGACGCTATTGCCAACTCCCCGTCCTCGACGTTGATTCCCGCCTGTGCTTCCGCCACTCCGCGCTTCGCAACCAGGAAGCCGATGCCGCCGACCTCTCCCCCGATCTTCTCGGCGAGGCCCGTGAATTCAAGTCCGCTTCCGATATCCACGCCTTCCTCGCAAGACTTCTCTGCCTTCTTGCGCAAAACCGCGTCGCCACCAGGCGCGCTGCCGTCTTGGCCTACATCACCAATCAGCTTCTCCGCACCCTCGCCGCCGTCGAGCACGAAACTGAGACCAAGGACGCCACTATCGTCATCGACATCGACTCGGCCGTGGCCCGCCGTGCGCTCGAAGCGCGCCGCGCCGAGCGCGAAAATTCAACCAAGGACCCTTCATGACTAACTCAACGCGCGCTAATGAAAAGACCCGCGGTCTGAAGACCGCGGCTACAAATTTGGAGGGGGCGGATCGGCGGAGTGCGTTAAGAGAAAAAGAAGAGGGATTCATCGCGTAAAGAACGCGCGATGGCGCAGAGTTCCTCGCTGCGCTCGGGATGACGGCGCTGGTGGACGGATCGTTCCAGGGACGGGATCGACTGAGGAGCCGAATGACGGGCGCAGATTGTTGCGAAGGAAAGGAAGGAAGTGGAGGGGCGGCGGGCATGGTAGAATTCGACCAGCGAGTGACTGGAAGGACAGTGACGAGATGTCGAATGCGTTGATCCATAAGGCTAATGAGCTGAAGCCGCAAACGCGGGCGGCGGTAGAGGCAGAACTGGGCCGCGCGCTGGCAGATGATGAGAATGTGAGCATCATGACGTTTTCCGTGCATGATTCGCCGAGCGGAGAACTCCGCACAGACGCGGTTCAAAAGCTGGAAGCAAGTTTCCAGAAGGCAGACGAGCACATGAGGAATGTGCCTGAGCAAGAGACGGAATCCGCCCTGAACGAAGCTATCCGGAAAGCGCGTCCCGGTTACCGCGAGCGGGAGTGAGGGTTGTTTTTGACACGAACGTGCTCGCCCGGGCTCATCAGAAAGCCCAGGGGCCCGCACGGCGAGCTTTGCTGGATGTAGTTTCCGGTTCCCACGTCCTGATCGTTTCCCCTTATTTGCTTTTGGAGCTTGAGCGTATTCTCACCTATCCGAGGCTTCTCAAACGGTCCGGCCTGAGTCCAGAAGACATCCTTGAGTACATAGAAGGGCTGGCGGAAGTTTCCTCATTGGTTGTTCCCGCGCCCGTGCCCGGCGAGTTTGTGCGCGACCCGAGCGACGTACCAATTCTGGGCACGGCACTGGCTGGAAGGGCGGACGTGCTTTGTACGCGCGACGCAGATTTCTTCGAGGAGCGCGTCAAACGGTTCTGTGCGAGCAAGGGGATCCGGGTGCTGACGGACTTGGAGTTTCTTGAGGAGCTGAAGGCATAGAGAGGAAGTGGCGAGTGGGGAGATGCGAAAAGCCGCGGGTCTGAAGACCCGCTTCTACAAACGGAGGCTGACTTGAGCAGCGAAGGGCGCCGGCGGGGCGCCGAGAGGACGGTTTAATGCGGTATTGCGCGTTTCGATGCAGGAAAACACCTTGCGACAGAAAGGTTTGGGGGATGCAACCAAGTCAGGTAAACTATGATCCAGGATATGGGCATCTAGAGTACGAGGGGATCAGGGCACACCACTGGTGCGGCAGCAAGGGCCGCAATTTGCAGATAAGACGGGGAGTCTCAAAATCCTGAAGATAGATTTAAGAAGGCTGAGGGTGAAGAATGCCGGATGCAATGAAGACGTTGCTTTTGAATCCGCCGAGTTTTGAGAATTTCGATGGCGGAGCCAGCTCGCGGTGGCCCGCGACGCGTGAGATTGAGTCTTACTGGTACCCGGTTTGGCTGACGTATCCCGCGGGAATGATCCCCGGGAGCCGGCTGCTGGATGCCTCGCCGCACAAAGTGAATTGGCGGCAGACGGTGGAGATTTGCAAGGACTACGAATTTCTGATTCTGTTCACCTCGACGGTGGGTTTCGAGAGCGACGTCAAGCTCATCCGCAAAATCAAGGGATCGAATCCCAGCTTGAAAATCGCCTTTGTCGGTCCGCACGGGCACATCAAGCCGGACGAGACGCTGCTGGCGAGCGAAGACATTGACTTCGTGACCCGCGGCGAGTTCGATCATTCCGTGGTGGAATACGCGCACGGCAAACCGCTGGAGCAGATTCTGGGCGTAAGTTACCGCAAGGACGGCAAGATCGTGCACAACGCGGCCCGTCCGCAACTCCATACCGAGGAGCTGGACGCGCTGCCTTTTGCTTCGGACATTTACAAGCGGGACCTCGAGATCGAGCGCTACAACGTGCCCTTCCTGCTGCACCCGTTCATTTCGTTCTATACGACGCGCGGGTGCCCGGCGCTGTGCACTTTCTGCATGTGGCCGCAGACGATTTCCGGCCATGCGTGGCGGACGCGGTCGACGGAAAACGTTGCCCGCGAAGTGAAGCAGGCCCTGGAATACTTCCCGCAGATGAAAGAGATATTCTTCGACGACGATACGTTTAACATCCGCAAGGACCGCGTGCTGGATTTGTGCGGCAAGTTCAAGGCGCTGAAATTCCAGTGGTCATCGACGGCGCGCGTGCACAGCGACTATGAAACGCTGAAAGGCATGGCGGACGGAGGCGCGCGGCTGTTCATCGTAGGATTCGAATCCGGCGACGCGCAAATCCTGAAAAATATCAAGAAGGGCGCGACGATCGAGATGGCGCGCACGTTCATGAAGAATTGCCGCAAGGTCGGCATTCGCGTTCACGGCGACTTCATCATCGGGCTCCCCGGCGAGACGCGCGAGACGATTCAGAAGACCATCGATTTCGCCAAGGAGCTGGATTGCGAAACGATTCAGGTTTCGCTGGCGCACGCCATGCCCGGCACGGAGCTCCACGATTCCATGGCCAAGGAAGGCTTCCTGAAAGTGGAAGCGCTGGCCGATTCCGGCGGGCATCAATTGCCGCACATCGAGTATCCACACCTCTCCAAGGCGGAGATGATGGGCGGTGTGAACCGCTTCTATGACGAGTATTACTTCCGTCCGCGCGTTGTGTGGCGCATCGTGCGTGAAGCGCTGTGGGACAGCAACGAGCGCAAGCGGCTTTATGACGAGGCCACCAGCTTCTTGAAGCTCCGCGCGGAGCGTTGGAAGTGGGTCCGCGAAGGCGGCGACGTTCAGAAGCCCATGATCTCGGTGCCAGAGACGCCCTCGGCCTCCGGAAACGACTAAACTCCAGGGATGGGACACGAGCGAAGGCTGCGGATCAAGACCTTGGTCATGGTCCTTGCGATGGTGGTGTGCGCCAACATCGGGGACCTGATGCTCAAACGCGGAATGAACGAAATCGGCCCGGTCCAAATTTCCCTCGCAGGTTTGCCGCACTCCTTTTATCTCACCATCACAAACGGCACGATCTGGATCGGGATTCTTTTCCTGACGGGATTCATGCTGAGCTATATGACCGTGCTGAGCTGGGCGGACTACAGCTACGTCATGCCCGCCGGTGCGTTCGGATACGCTTTGCTGACGTTGCTGGCGGTGGTGTTTTTGCATGAGTCGGTGTCGCCGCGCAGGTGGGTAGGCGTGATTTTGATTTGCGTGGGGGTTCTCCTGGTAGGGCAAACCAGGCCGCGAACAACGGAAGTGGCGAAAGAGGCGACGGCATGATCCGCAGCTTGATCATGCTTGCGGTGCTGATTTGCTGCAGCACGGGCGGGGAGATTGCCATCACCCATGGGATGAAGGCAACGGGCGAGCCGGCGCGCTTGCGGCCGCGCGCGCTGATGCAATTTCTAGGCCGTGCGCTGAAAAACGGGTGGTTCTGGGCCGGCGTGCCCTTGATGGCGCTGTCATTTTATTCCCTGCTGATGCTGCTGTCGTGGGAGCCGATCAGCTTCGTGATTCCCGCTTCGGCGCTGAGCTACGTGGTCGGGACGTTTGGCGCGAAATATATTTTGGGAGAGGAAGTGAGCGCGGCGCGGTGGGCGGGGGTGATGCTGGTTTGCATCGGCGTGACGCTGGTCGCGGCGGGATAAACTCGGCTTTACGCATTGCCAGAACTTCACGATGAGATCCTTCGGCGAACCTCATCGGTTCGCCTCTGGATGAACCGAAGCAGCCTCACATGAAACCGCTGGCCAGTTCATGAAAACGAATTTTCCTCCAGACTGCGCCAAAGGATAGGCAGGCGCGATTTTCTCCAGAAATGCCTGCCGCTCCGCTGTGGGTGTCACAAAATAGACACGACCTGACCCAGCCCAGGTTTTCGCGAACTGCTCATCATCCAGGAAAATCGGCGGCGCACCCGGGAAAAGAGAACCGTACCACAAGCCATTGATCCGGCCATTCAGAATCAGTTCCCGAACACCAGTGTAAAAACTGATGGAAGAAGTGGTGGAGTATTCGCCGTCCGAGACAATTTGATCGCCGGGCTGGTAGGTTTTCTTGATCGCCACGGCCAGAGGCTTTGAACCGAGGACGGGAGCAAAAACACCGAGCGCCACATGCGCGCATTCGATGAAGGCGCACATCATCAGAGCAAGCGCCCAGTTGGCCGCTCGAGGCATGCCGCGACGGCGAAGGATCCAGTTAAGGGCCGTCCCGAGCAAAAACGCCACGGCCGTTCCGATGAGGGGTCCACGGAAAAGACCCATCGCGCTTCCAGTGAGATCGAGAAAGTGACCCAAGGAGAGCGTGTAGGCGCCGGGGTTTTTGTTGAGCAGATCGGCGAGGCCGGCGCCGGGAGGCGGGGCGTGGGAGATCAGCGCGAGGCCCGCGGCGGAGACGCAGACCAGTATGCCAAGGGCGAAAAGCACGGCGGCAGAGACGCGGCCCGAGCGCGCCGCAGGTTCCCCGTATTGAGATTGCGCTTCACGGGCGAGCCAAATGCCGAGAAGCAGAGCAAGACCGGGAAGCGCCGGAGCCAGGTAGTACTCCTGGCGCGTGGAAAAACTGAAAAAAAGCAGGATCACCGCAGCCCACACAAAAAACAAAAGCACGGCGGCTTGCGGAGATTTGCGAGCGTCCTTTGTTCTGAGCAGCCGCAGATGAACTTGCTGAATCGACTGGGGTAAGAGCACGCTCCAGGGAAGAAGCCAGGCAAGAAGAAGGCCCCAGAAAAGAAGAAGAGGAACGGTGCCGTAGTCCGCGGGATAACGCTTTCCAACGTAACGAAGAAAGTGCTCGTTGACGAAATAGAACCAGAGAAAACCTTTTGACTGCCCCTGAGGAGGATTGCGCATCGCGGCGAGAACATGCCAGGGCGCGGCGATGAAAAGAAACACGATGCTGCTGGAGATGAGGCGCATCCTGAGAAGGTGGCGCAGATCACCTACCAGAAGCAGAAAAACGAAGATAATCGCGCAGGGGAATACGAGACCGATGAGGCCCTTGGTCAAGACGTTCAGAGCGACGGTTGCCGCAAGTCCCCAGCAAGGGAGAGGTGTGGGGCGTCCCTGCTGCCAGCCCAGCAGAAAGAAGTACACCCCCAAGCCGAGCCAGAGCCCGACCATCAGATCAGGAATCAGGATGCGCGTAAAAAGGTACGGTCCGAACGCGGTCGCGCCGGCGAAGGCCGCCCAAAATCCTGCTTCTGGCGACACGAATTTGCGGCCGAGCAGGAAAATGACCAGGAGCAGCGCAAGAACTCCGAGCGCTTGCGGCAGCCGCGCGGACCACTCGCTTACGCCGAAGAGCCGGAAGCTCGCCGCCATTGCCCAGTAGGGAAGCGGCGCTTTTTCGAGATAACGAATACCGTTTTGGTGAAGCGTGACCCAGTCATGTCGCAGGACCATTTCGCGGGCTGCTTCGGCGTGAGAGGAATCGGCATCGTCAAAAAGTGAGGGCTGAAAGAGTCCGGGAAGATATACGGCGGCCCAGAGGAATAGGATAGCGCAGAGAGACGGCCAGAATCGCCTATCAGTGGGAAGAGCCATCAGACTTGAAGGCCTGCGGGACACAGCAAAAGGCAGGATATGAATTTGCGAACCATGCGAATAGAAAGTGTATCATGCGGCTCAGATTGCCCGCGATTGTTGGCTGATAATGGGTGAAGCAGAACCGCAGCGAGAGGAATTGTGCCGCCAACACTTCGTTTGATCGTGCTCGTCTTGGCCTTCTTTCCCCTGGCCTATTACATACTTTCCCTTTATTCCGTCCTCGATTATTTCCAGGCGGTGCGGAAGCTGCCGCCGCGGGACGATTCTTTTGCGCCGCCGGTAAGCATCCTCAAGCCGGTGCGCGGGGTCGATGCCGAAGCTTATGAGAACTTCGCGAGCTACTGCCGCCTGGACTACCCCGAATACGAAATGGTATTCGCGGTGGCCGATGCGGACGATCCCGTGATCCCCGTGATTGAAAAATTGCAGAGAGATTTTCCGGAGCGAACGATTCGGCTGGTGACAGGCGTTGCGCACCTTGGCGTGAACAACAAGGTGAATAACCTGTGCCGGCTGGTTCGGGAAGCGAAGCACGAGCTGGTGGTGATGACCGACAGCGACGTCCGCGTGGAGAGCGATTACTTGCGCGAAGTGGTGGCGCCGTTTGCGAATCCCGCCGTGGGCGCGGTCACGGCGTTCTACCGGGGAATTGCCGGGGGCAACTTTGCCGCCGATTTGGATGAGTTGGGAATGTGCGCGGACTCCGCCCCCAGCGCTTTGGTGGCGCGCAAGCTGGAAGGCAAAATGCAATTTGCCTTCGGCTGGACCATGGCGACGACAAAAAAGGTTCTTTCCGAAATCGGCGGCTTGGAAGCCATAGTGAATTATCATTCCGATGATTTCGAACTGGGGAACCGCATTTCGCGGCGAGGTTACCGGGTGGAGTTGATGCGCAAGCCGGTATGGATGGTGTTCCCGAAAGAGACGATGAGTGAATTCTTGAAACACGAATTGCGGTGGTCCATCGGATTGCGGAATGTGCGTCCCGCGGGCTACATAGGAATCGTTTTCACTCACGGGTTGCCCTGGGCGGTGTTCGCCGCGGCTGTCGCTGGGACGGCAGGATGGACTGGAATCGCGACCGCCTATTTGCTTGCTTATCTTGTTTTGCGTTTTGGCGTTGCGTGGACCACTGGCGTTTGGGGCCTCGGCGATGCCGCCATCGGCAAGAAACTCTGGCTGGTGCCCTTGCGCGATGCGATCAGCTTCGCCGTATGGGTGACGGGATTCTTTACGGACAAGATTGTCTGGCGCGGGATCGTTTACAGGGTGAAGAGAGGATTACTCGTGCCCGTTGAGAGCGCCAAGGAGGGCAGGGCGTAAGGCCGCGCGAAGCACTCTCGCGCTCTGCGGCCGGCGCCATCTTCTCCGGTGCGGCTCGCGATTCATGCGCATGGCGAGAATGAGCGAGGACTCGCCGTTTTGTGGCAAGCTGTTAGAGGGATGGGAAGAGGCGGAGTGCGCAGGATGCTCCCCTGGGATGGAAAGCGCTGAAGAATGATACACGTGCATTCAGGATGGCGTGATGCGATTTTGCTGCTTGCAGCGGCGCCTTTGATGTATTACGCCGCAGCTACGTTTGCGGCGCTGCGCTTCTTTCGGCGCGAGCGGTCGCTGAAGCTGAGGAACTACACTCCACTTGTGAGCCTACTCAAACCGGTGCGGGGCACGGATTTTGGTTCCTACGAGAATTTTGTGAGCTTTTGCCGGCAGGATTATCCCGGCTACGAAGTGCTCTTCGGCGTTAGCCACGCGGCAGATCCGGCTGTTCCCCTGATTCATCGCCTCACCGCTGAATTTCCCAAGCGCCGGATCCGTCTGTTCGTGGGAACAGAAGAAATTGGAGCGAACCGCAAGGTCAACATGCTCGCGAGACTGGCGCGTGAAGCACAGCACGAAATCCTGGTTCTCACCGACGGTGATGTGCGCGTGGGGCCGGATTGGTTGCGGGAAACCGTCGCGCCATTTCTGGATGAAAGCACCGGCGCCGTCACCAGCTTTTATCGAGGTATCGCGGAGAAGAATCTTGGAGCGGAGCTGGAAGCTATCGGGGCATCGAGCGATTTTTTCGCGGGTGTGCTCATGGCCGAATGGACGGAGGGCATGAGCTTCGCACTCGGAGCGTCCATCGCCACCACAAAGCGCTGGCTCTCCAAGATTGGCGGTTTCGAATCCATCGCCAACGCGCACTCGGACGACTACGAACTCGGCCACCGCATCTCCGAAGCGGGAGGCCGCGTGCTGCTTTCCCGTGAGGCGGTTTGGACCATGTACCCAGCTCAGACAGGGAGCGGCTTCTGGGAACACCAGGTGCGCTGGGCGCGCACCGTGCGGCTCTGCCGGCCGCTTTCCTATCTGGGACTGCTCTTCACGCATGGCCTCCCCTGGGCCCTGCTGGCAGCGTTTGTGGCGCCGGCGCGATGGATTGCTGAATCCTATCTTTTCGCCTACCTTTTTTTGCGCACCACGATGGCTTGGACCGTGGGCGTCTGGGGCGTCGGCGATGAGACTTTGCGCCAAAGGCTCTGGCTCCTGCCCCTGCGTGACGCCATCCAGTTCGTCGTGTGGCTGGCGAGTTTTGCGTCCAACCGCATCACCTGGGGCGGCGAAGAATTCACCTTGGAGAAGGGCCAGATGGTTGCAGTTGGCAGTTCCGGTGCCGCCGAAACGACTCCTGCCGCCTTGCCACGCGGTTGACGCGTTTACGAATCCCGAGAAAGAGGCAAGAATCCGCGATTCGGCGGAAGCCGCGGATCATCGAAGGTTTTGTCCTGGTTGCTATACCAAGCAAGCGCGATTTTTTATGCTGAGCGGAACTGGTTCTGCCGTAGTGTCCCGGTCACCCAGGCGCTCGGGCTACCAAAGAGAGGTAGATTACCCCTAATCACCCCGGGGCCAGAGTGCCTGGTCCCACTCGACGACGGTTGAGGTAATTCATCTCGGCGCAAAACGTGCTGAGATTGCCCCGTTTGCCCCGCAAGAAGTGGTCACTGTATGATATAAGCCCAGTCCTTTCACCGGCTGGGAGATCGTCCAATCGGTAGGACTCCAGACTCTGGATCTGGCTATCCTGGTTCGAGTCCAGGTCTCCCAGCCAATCTTTTCTGAAATAAGCCAGGAAATCCTACTCTCTGTTGCGTTTGAGGCCGGCATGATCGTGATGATTATGGGCACGACGGGTTCCGGAAAAACCACTGTTGGCCGGCTGCTGGCGGAGCGCCTCGGCTGGGAATTTGCCGACGCCGACGATTTCCACTCACCCGCCAATATCGAGAAAATGAAGCGGGGCATTCCTCTTACGGACGCTGACCGCGCCCCGTGGCTGAAAGCCATGCACGACAAAATCGTTCTCTGGATATCAGAAAAGAAGAATGTTGTGCTGGCCTGTTCGGCGCTGAAGCAAAGCTATCGAAATGAACTGCTCGTGAGTTCCGATGTGAAGCTCGTCTATCTGAAAGGCACCTACGAGCTGCTGTACAGGCGGCTGCTTTCCCGCAAGGAGCACTTTGCCAATGAAAAGCTGCTCGCGAGCCAGTTCGAGACACTGGAGGAACCGACCGACGCGGTAACGGTCGACGCGAGCCACTCACCGGAAGAGATCGTCGCGGAGATCTGCCGCCGGCTTGGATTGGACCAGTTGGAGAGCTCGCCGCAGCCAGATCCAACTTAACCGAACGGAGTGGGGGGCGACTTAGCGCAAAAACTCTGCACCAGAATGCCATCTCGTGCATCTCATGCCCGGTAACGCCAACTCGCGTCTTGGGCCGCCTGCAAGGGATACGCTTGCCGGGCCGCCATGCGCGGAATTCCTCCGGGATGGGACTATACTCTGAATTCTTCTCAATAAGGCCAATCGAAGATGCCCAGACAGCAAACCATTGAAGACCAGCGGCTTGAAGAAGCGCGCGCCCGCAAGAAGCACTGGAAGCGTTGGGGGCCCTATCTTTCCGAGCGCCAGTGGGGCACGGTGCGCGAAGACTACAGCCCGGGCGGCACGGCATGGGAGTTCTTCCCGCACGATCACGCGCGCTCGCGCGCCTATCGCTGGGGTGAAGACGGCATCGGCGGCATCAGCGACCGTCACCAAATGATGTGCTTCGCCCTCGCGGTCTGGAACGGCCGGGATCCCATTTTGAAAGAACGGCTCTTCGGCCTTACCGGAAATGAAGGCAATCACGGCGAAGACGTGAAGGAGTATTACTTTCACCTGGATTCGACTCCCACGCACAGCTACATGCGGATGCTCTACAAATATCCGCAGGCAGAATTTCCTTACGCGCGTCTCGTCGAGGAAAACCGCCGGCGCGGCCGCGAAGCTCCCGAATTTGAATTGCTCGATACCGGCGTGTTCGCGGAGAACCGCTATTTCGACATTTACGTCGAGTACGCCAAAGCCGACGTCGAAGACATACTCATCAAGATTACGGCGGCGAATCGCGGGCCGGAGGCTGCCGCGCTGCATCTCTTGCCGTCTTTGTGGTTCCGCAACACGTGGTCCTGGGGGCGGGATTTGCGCCGGCCCGCGGTGCGCAAAGCCACGAGCGTCCCAGGAAGTGCTTGCGCCGAATTAGAGCACTGGCAATATGGCAAGCGCTGGCTCCTCTGTGCGGGACAACCGGAACTGCTGTTCACCGAAAACGAAACAAACAACGTCAGGCTGTTCAACTGGAAAAACCGCACGCCGTACGTAAAGGATTCTTTTCACGAGTACATCATTCACGGAAACAAAGCAGCGGTGAATCCGCAACAGACCGGCACCAAGTTGGCTGCGCACTATCCGCTTCAGCTAGGCCCCGGGGAATCAGCGACTTTGAAGCTGCGGCTGACCGACCTGGAGCCGCTGGCCTCGATGGACCGAAGCATGGATCTTTCCGGGACGATTACGTCTCCCGGACATGCCGAGCGCGCCGAAGGGGTCCCCGGCACGAATGATTTTGGCGCCGGCTTTGACAACCTGTTTGGTCTGCGTCAGAAAGACGCCGATGAATTCTTCGCTTCGCGCATTACCAAGGATTTGTCAGCCGAAGCAAAAGCGGTGATGCGGCAGTCCCTGTCCGGAATGCTCTGGTCCAAGCAGTTTTATCACTACGATGTACACACCTGGCTGGAGGGAGATCCGGCCTTTCCGCCGCCTCCCGAGAGCCGCTGGAACGGCCGCAATAAGGATTGGACGCATCTCTACAACGACGACGTCATTTCCATGCCCGACAAATGGGAATACCCGTGGTATGCGGCGTGGGATCTGGCTTTCCATTGCGTTCCCCTAGCCCTCGTCGACGTCGACTTTGCCAAAGACCAGCTCGTTCTTCTCCTTCGCGAGTGGTACATGCACCCGAACGGGCAATTGCCCGCGTACGAATGGGCGTTCAGCGACGTCAATCCTGCCGTGCATGCCTGGGCGGCCTGGCGCGTGTACAAAATTGAGCGGCGGCTGCGAGGCGTCGCGGATCGCGGGTTTCTCGAAAGGGTCTTCCACAAGCTGCTCCTCAATTTCACCTGGTGGGTCAACCGCAAGGACCCGGAGGGGATGAACATCTTCCAAGGCGGTTTCCTTGGCCTGGATAACATTGGGGTGTTCGACCGCTCGGCGCCGCTTCCCACGGGCGGCCACCTCGAACAGTCTGACGGCACAAGCTGGATGGGGATGTATTGCCTGAATATGCTGGCGATCGCCCTCGAGCTGGCGAAAGAAGATCCCGCCTACGAAGACGTAGCCAGCAAGTTCTTCGAACATTTTGTGCACATTGCCGGCGCCATGAACGACATCGGCAAGAACGGACGGTCGCTCTGGGATGAGGAGGATGGTTTCTATTACGACGTACTGCATCTTCCGAACGGCGAAGAACATTTTCTGAAGATCCGCTCGATGGTCGGCTTGATTCCCTTGTTCGCAGTGGAAACTCTCGAGCCGGAAATCATCGATCGGTTACCCGGCTTCAAGCGGCGGATGCAGTGGTTCATCGACAACCAACCCCACGTTCCGGAGCACATTGAAATGACGCAGCGCTCGGCACGCGGCGTTCGCCGGCTCCTTTCACTGGTGAATCGCAAGCAATTGAAGCGTGTCCTTGCCAGGATGCTCGATGAAACGGAATTCTTTTCCCCGCATGGCATCCGCGCGCTCTCGCGTTACCACAAGGATTATCCCTACGAAGTTTATGTCAATGGCCATGTCAATCGCGTCGACTACGAGCCCGCGGAGTCCACCAGCGGCCTCTTCGGCGGCAACTCCAACTGGCGCGGCCCGATCTGGTTTCCACTGAACTATCTGCTCGTCGAATCCTTGCAGAAGTTTCACCACTACTACGGCGAAGACTTCAAAGTGGAATGCCCGACGCGTTCGCAAAACGAATCGGACCTCTGGCAAGTGGCAGGGAGCATCTCCCGCCGCTTGGTGCGGATTTTCCTTCGCGGGAAAGATGGCCGCCGGCCCGTCGCCGGAGGGCTCGAGATCTTTCAGAGCGACCCACATTGGAAGGATTTGGTTCTCTTCCACGAATATTTTCACGGCGACAACGGTGCCGGGCTCGGCGCGAGCCACCAGACGGGCTGGACCGGCCTCGTGGCCAAGCTACTTGAACAGAGCGGTGAATAAAGTGCCTGCCTCGACAAAGACAGCAGGCAGGTTGCAGCCGGCGAAGAGAGCAACCAAAGAGAGAGGAACCGGCGTGGCGTCAGAACGAGCGGAAGTTCGATTCGGACGCGAGATTTGCGGCGACCTCGACGCCGCCGACGCGCGCGAGTGGCTGGTTACCAACGGGATTGGCGGCTTCGCTTCCGGCACGATCGCCACCGGCATGACTCGCCGCTACCATGGGCTCTTGATTGCGGCGCTTCAGCCGCCTGTGGGCCGCACGCACCTCGTCGCTTCGCTGGATGAAACCGTTCGCTATGCCGGGGCGGAGTACGCGCTCGTGACGCATCATTGGGCAAGCGGCGCCGTGGATCCCAAAGGTTTTCTCGGCATCGAAAGTTTCCGCCTCGAAGGCACGATTCCCGTTTGGTCCTACGCCCTGGCGGACGCTCTGCTCGAAAAGCGCATTTGGATGCACCAGGGTGAGAACACCACCTACGTTCAGTACACGCTGGTTCGCGCGAGCGGTCCCCTCGAAATGGATCTGAAAGCTCTCGTCAACTATCGCGATTTCCATTCTTCGACGCACGCAGGCGATTGGCGGATGAAAATTTCGCCCGTGGACTACGGCGTCATGGTCCTGCCGTTTGATGGCGCCACGCCGTTTTATCTAAGGTGCACGAGCGCCTCCTGCGAGCCGCGCCACGACTGGTATCACGATTGTTTCTTGCCCGAGGAGAAAGAGCGCGGTTTGGATGATCATGAAGATCACCTCTTCGCCGCGCAGTTCCACGCCAAATTCAACGTGCGCGATGAAGCTACGTTCGTCCTGACCACGGAAGCCGAAGCCTCGCTCGACGGCGAAACCTCACGCGCCCAGTGTGCGATTCACGAAGCGAACCTGTTGCAAGCCTGGCAATCGCGGAACGAAACCGCGGCCATTGATCCGCCGGGATGGCTCCGCCAACTGGTACTGTCCGCCGACCAGTTCATCGTGAAACGCAGCCTTCCCGATGAGCCCGACGGACGCAGCGTGATCGCCGGTTATCACTGGTTTGGGGATTGGGGCCGCGACACCATGGTTGCCTTGCCAGGCCTGACGCTGGTCACCGGACGCGCCGAAGTCGCTCGCCAGGTCCTCATGGCCTTCTCACATTACGTTGACGGCGGCATGCTCCCCAACAATTTCCCCGACGCTGGCGGCAAGCCCGAGTACAACACCGTTGACGCCTCGCTCTGGTTCTTCGAGGCTCTCCGCCAGTATTACGCCAAGACACAGGACGCCGTGACGTTGCAGAAGCTTTTTCCCATGCTGGCGTCGATGATCGACGCGTACGTTAAAGGCACGCGCTACAACATTCACGTTGATCCTGATGACGGACTACTCTATGCGGGCGAGCCAGGCGTGCAACTGACCTGGATGGACGCAAAAGTTGGCGACAGGGTCGTCACGCCGCGCACCGGCAAAGCCGTGGAGATCAATTCTCTCTGGATTAATGCTCTCGAAACGATGGCGGAGTTCGCGAGGTTGATGGCCAAACCAGCGGCCGGTTACGAAACCCTCGCCTCCAAAGCCAGGATGAACTTTCAGAAGTTTTGGAATGCCGAGCGCGATTGTTGCTTTGATGTAATCGATGCCCCTGGTGTCGGCGTCGATTCATCCCTTCGCCCGAATCAGATTTTTGCCGTCTCCTTGCCCGTGAGCCCGCTCAGCAAAGAGCAGCAGAAGTCGGTTGTCGATGCGTGCGCGTTGCGTCTTCTAACGTCTCACGGCTTGCGCAGCCTCGCTCCCGGCGAGCCGGGCTATCAGGGATATTACGGCGGCGATCAAAGTGCCCGCGACGCCGCGTATCACCAGGGAACGGTCTGGGGCTGGCTGCTCGGTCCATTCGCGCTCGCGCATCTCAGGGTCTACAACGACCGCGCTCAGGCGCTCGGCTATCTTGAGCCGCTTGGACGCCACATCAACGCGCATGGCCTTGGCACCCTCAGTGAGATCTTCGATGGCGATGCCCCGTTCAACCCGCGCGGCTGCATCGCCCAGGCCTGGACCGTCGCCGAAGTCCTCCGCGCCTGGAGCGAAATCGCTTGCGGCCGTTGAGCGGCAGCTAGGGGTTGGGGTCTGACGCCTCATACAATTCGATCAGGATTTTACCGGCATTGGGAACCGGCACAAGAAAGAAATTGACGCGCGTTCCGTCGGCACCTGGCCGAGTTTGTGGATAAACCGCCGCAATGCCCAATTTGTCCTTCAAGATCTGCGTCGCACGATCGACATCCAAGCAGCGAAACTCCACCTGCTGCACTCCGTCTCCAAACTTTGCCAGATAGCGTGCAATTGCGCCCGGTCCGCCGGGCTGCATTGTCGTAAGAATGTCGAGAGAAACGCCACCAGGGCAATGCAATTCAAACTCCTCGGCATCCTGATCCGGCGGCACTTTCGCGAGCGGCGGAGCACCGTTCGCCGCGCGAATCTTTGCAAAAGTCTCTTGCTCGACCGCCAGGCCCACGGTTACGGCGGGAACTGGCCTGGAGAGCAATCTCGATAACTCCGGATCCCTCCACCAGGCGGCGACCGCCAGGTCGGCCGGCCCGCGCCCGGTGTGGTAAATTTCTGTTGCCGCTCTGCTCCGCACCGAAGAATCCGCCGAACAAAGCCCCGCAATCGCGGACGTGAGCGCACTGGACATATAGGTCGCAAGGATTGTAGCGTGAAGGGCTTGCGAGGAAGAGCGTTTGCAGAGAACTGACGCCTGATACGCAACGAAAGCCGCTCCCCATTCATCTGAGGGGTATGCCAAAACCAGTCTTACTCACGGTGGATGACGACCCGGAGGTCTTGCGCGCCATTGAGCGCGATCTGCGCGGCCACTACGCGGACCGCTATCGTATCATGCGCGCTAACTCCGGCGGCTCCGCTCTTGCAACCCTCCGTGAGCTCAAGGCCCGCAATAATCCTGTCGCGCTGCTCCTCGCCGACCAGCGTATGCCGCAGATGGACGGGGTCGGATTCCTTTCAGAAGCCATGGAAATTCATCCCCTGGCCAAGCGCGCGCTCCTGACCGCCTACGCGGATACCAGCGCCGCCATCGATGCGATCAACGAGGCCCGCATCCACTACTATCTGATGAAGCCTTGGGATCCGCCTGAAGAAAAACTCTTTCCCGCTCTCGACGACCTGCTCCACGACTGGAGCTCGACATTTCGCCCGCCATACGAAGGCATTCGCGTTCTCGGCACTCGATGGTCCAATCGCTCCTACGAATTGCGAGATTTTCTGGCGCGCAATCAGGTGCCTTACCAGTGGATCGACGTGGAACTTGCGCAAAGCGATCCGGAAGTCCGCAGCCTCATCAGCTCTCTCGGACCGGAAGCGCAGACTCTCCCATTGATCCTGTTCCCTGACGGCGCGCGCCTTGCGGAGCCGCCGCTCCCGGCGGTAGCCGACAAAATCGGATTGCGCACGCACGCGCTGACCAACTTCTATGACCTTGCTATCGTGGGAGGCGGGCCCGCAGGTCTCGCCGCTGCCGTCTATGGCGCATCAGAAGGCCTGCGCACGGTGATCATCGAACGCGAAGCGCCCGGCGGCCAGGCGGGCCTCAGCTCGCGCATCGAAAATTATCTGGGTTTCCCTTCCGGTTTGAGCGGAAGCGACCTCGCGCGCCGCGCCGTCGCGCAGGCACGGCGTTTTGGCGTTGAGATTCTCGCCCCGCAGGAAGTCACCGGTCTGCGAATCGACGGACCCTATCGCTTCTTGAAGCTCGCGGACGGCGTTGAAATCTCCTGCCACGCTTTGCTGCTGGCTATGGGCGTTCAGTGGCGCGCTCTGGACGTCCCTGGCATCGAACGTCTTCAGGGCGCGGGCGTTTATTACGGCGGAGGAACGTCGGAGGCCATCGCCTGCCGTGGCGAAACCGTGTACATCATCGGCGGGGCGAATTCCGCCGGCCAGGCCGCCATGCACTTTTCGAAGTTCGCTCAAAAAGTGATTATGCTCGTGCGAGGCGCTTCCCTGGCCAGCACCATGTCTTACTACCTCATCGAGCAGATCGGGAAGACGCCGAATATCGAAGTGTGGACCCACGCCAGGGTCGTTGAAGTTCACGGCGACTCGCGGCTCAGCGGCATCAGTGTGCAAAGGGGCGCCGCCGGAACGCGCGAGCAACTCCCCGCCACTAGCCTTTTTATTTTCATCGGCGCGCAGCCTCGGACCGAATGGCTGGGCGATTTCATTGAACGCGACGAGCGGGGCTTCATCCTCTCCGGCCCCGACCTTATCCGCAATGGAAAGCGGCCCCGATCCTGGACCCTCGACCGGGATCCCGGTTTGCTCGAAACAAACGTTCCCGGCATCTTTGTCGTCGGTGATGTCCGCCACGGCTCCGTGAAGCGCGTAGCTTCCGGCGTCGGCGAGGGCGCCGTGGTCGTCCAGTTCATGCATCAATATCTCTCGAAAGTGCAGTAAGGGAGCGCATCGTGGGCACAGGACGCGTATGACCGAGAAGCCTGTCAAATCGCCGCCACCGGAGCTCATCGCGAAACTCCGCACCGTACCGGCCTTCGCCGATGCGGAACATGCGGACTTGGAGTGGTTCGTGGCGCAGTGCGAGGAGCGTTTTGCCGCTGTGGGAGAGACCACGGTGAACGAGGACACGCCCGCCGACAGGATGATCGTCATGCTGGAGGGCGAAATCCGCGCGAGACGTGAGAGCGGCCCAGCCGATGGCCCCGTATTTATGGCCCACGGCGGCGATGTCACCGGCGTCCTCCCTTTTTCCCGCATGAAAACTTTCGGCGTAACTGCCCGAGCTTTGATGCCCACGCATGTGCTGGCGTTTCCATCCAGCCAATTCCCGGAACTCTTCCGCCGGATGCCGGAGCTTTCGCGGCGCTTGGTCGGCCTGCTGACGGACCGCGTGCGAGACGTTACGCGCACCGAGCAGCAGCGCGAAAAGCTCGCCGCTCTGGGAAAGCTCTCCGCCGGGCTTGCCCATGAGCTGAACAATCCGTCCGCGGCAGCGCGGCGCTCCGCGGCGGCCCTCCGCGACTGCCTGCAGCGTCTGCGTGCTGCCAGACGTTCTTCAACAATCGGTCCGGAAGACTGCGGCGTCCTCGCCCAGCGCGAAGAGGAGATCCGCGCATCCCTCAAGCCGCCGCAGTTCAAAAACGAATTTGCCCGCGTCGAACGCGAAGAAGCCATTCAAGCGTGGCTTGAGTCCCACGGTGTCGCCGACAGTTGGAAGCTCGCGCCCGTTTTGGCGGAGTCCAACTTGAGCGACGAGCATTTGGAGAGCTTTGCCACCGCGGCGGGTGATTCGCTCGGCCCAGAGCTGACTCGTTTCGGCACGCTTCTGGAGATGGAGCGAATCGCCGAAGAGCTCGATCACAGCTCCGCGCGCATTTCCGATCTCATCAAAGCCATCAAAGAATATTCTTACATGGACCAGGCCCCGCTTCAGGAAGTCGATATCAAGAACAGTCTGGAAACGACCCTCACGATCATGCATCACAAGCTGAAGCGCGGCGTCACCGTCACGCGGGATTATGCCCCCGGGCTCCCCAAGGTAATGGCCTACGGCAGCGAATTAAACCAGGTGTGGACCAATCTCATCGACAACGCCGCGGATGCCATGGGGGCCAGCGGGAAACTCACCATCCGCGCGATCCGCGAAAACGAATTCTTGCTCGTGGAGATTGCCGATAATGGGCCCGGCATTCCTCCCGAAGTGCAATCGCGCATCTTCGAGCCGTTTTTCACGACCAAGGGCGTGGGGGAAGGAACGGGTCTTGGCCTAGATGTGGTCCACCGCATCGTAAAGAAAATGAGAGGTCTGGTTTCCGTGCATTCCGTGCCCGGCGATACGCGCTTTCAGGTGCGCATTCCCATTCAAGGCGCGCAATGACGGCAACAGGAGGAATTCATGGCTGAAGTATGCACCCACACCGATCAGATCAAGCCTGTTAAGCCTAAAACCAAAGGCTGTGAAGAGTGCCTCAAGCTTGGCGACAGCTGGGTGCACTTGCGTCTCTGTCTTTCTTGCGGCCACGTCGGATGCTGCGATTCTTCAAAGAATAAGCACGCCACCAAGCACTTTCACGCCACGAAGCACCCGATTGTCCGTTCGCAGGAGCCCGGCGAAAACTGGATGTGGTGTTATCTCGACGAAGTGATGTTTGAAGGAGACTGATCGCTATTACTTTGCTCTTGGCCGCGCGAGCAGCGAAGCCGCCAGCGCCACCAGTAGTATTCCGCCCACGATCGGCAGCGCAATCTGCACCGGAATGTGCAGCCAGGGCTCCGCAATCATCTTGGCCCCAATAAACGCGAGAACAAACGAGAGTCCCGCCGTCAGGAACCGGAATCGGCCCAGGATTCCAGCCAGGAGAAAATACAGCGCACGCAACCCCAGGATCGCAAAAACGTTGGACGTATAGACAATAAACGGATCGTGTGTGATGCCGAAGACCGCGGGAATCGAGTCCACCGCGAGGGTCACATCCGTAATCTCCACAATCAAGAGCACCAGGAACAAAGGCGTGGCAAAGAGCTGTCCCCCCTTGCTGACGAAGAATTTCTCCCCATGATAATCCCGCGTCACTCGCAGGTACCGGCCCGCGATGCGGAGAATCGCGTTTCGTTCCGGATGGACCTCTTCTTTCTTCGCGAAGAGCATGTGTAATCCCGCGTAGATCAGAAAGGCGCCGAAAACATAGAGAATCCAGCTAAATCGTTCCACCAGTGCGGCGCCTGCGGCGATCATCAGCGCCCGCATTGCCAACGCCCCGAGAATTCCCCATTCGAGAACGCGATGTTGGATGCGATCATCGACCTGGAAGGCGCGGAAGATCACCAGGAACAGAAACAAATTGTCCACGCTCAGAGCTTTTTCGATTAGATAACCCGTGAAAAACTCAAGCGAGCGCTGTTCCCCGAAGTAATGCAGGATGCCCAGACCGAAGACAACGGACAGCCCAACCCACACCAGGCTCCAGATTAGCGCTTCTCGAAGACTGATCTTGTGCGGGCGGCGGTGAAAAACTGCCAGGTCCAGCGCAATCGCGCCAAGGACGAATAAGTTGAATGCCAGCCACTGAAGAGGCGTGCCCATGGGGGAGGCGGCCGCTGCTCCTCAGGGTGCCGAGGCTGCCTGGGTGTCCGTCGCGTTCAGGTTTGTCAATTCAACTCGCGCGGTCTGGCCTGCTCGAATACTTACAGCCACATCCCAGCGCAAGCGCGTGTCGCCCGCATTAGCTTCGAGATTCAGCGAGCTAATCCAGTAGTTTCCCGGGAGGAGACCCGTAAGTATCGCGCGGCCATCGAGGTCCGTATCAACCTTTCCCACCAGGTAATGCGTTTGCGCGAAATCTGGCGCCAGCCGCTGGACCCGTTTCTTGTGATTACTCCGCATCAGCGCCCAATTCCGTTGCGGATTCACACCGTCCAGTTCGAGCTCCATCCCTGCAACTGTCTCGGGATGGTACTGGATGAATTTCTTCAGCGCGGTCATGTATTCCTGCTTCTGTTTTTCGTACCTCTCAGGGCGTTCCGTCTTGTCGGCATCAACATATTTCGGTTTTGGAATGCCGCTCGTCACTCCTCCGCTGTTCGTTCGCTGGTAGGCCAGCAAGAATTCCGGCGTGTGAAGAATGTCGTCCGGCGTCAAGAGTTTGTCGATGCTGGGCAACGTCAGGTCCATAATGTCGTGGGCCTTGAGCCACGCCTTCAGCTCGGCAGACACTTTCAAGTCATCG
>WNFB01000510.1_pt1 | contig 31848 bp, 29 predicted proteins | sample 5400501 | NCBI WGS metagenome assembly WNFB01 (sample SAMN13153341, study PRJNA577476) | soil metagenome | isolation source: 200 cm saprolite under Douglas fir tree site 2 hole 1 | place: USA:California | collected 2015-04-18
CGCGGTTTCGGGTGTTGCCACCTTGATCTTCGGCTGGTTCTTCGATCGGATCCATCCGGCGTATCTGGCGGTCATCGGAATCCTGGTCACCGGCATGTCGTTTGCGGCGCTGTCCCAGATCGATTCAACAACGGGGCTGTATCTGGCGTTTGCAGCCATGGGGATTGGTAGCTCTGCCGCGACGTTTTTGCTCTTCAACTCGCTTATCGCGCTGTGGTTCCATCGTTCGCTTGGACTTGCGCTTGCTGTCGTTCAGACCGGTTACGCGATCGGCGGACTGACTGCGGCGGGATTCGTGAACTCGATAGGGTCGGTTGGCTGGCGGACGACATCGCTTGTCGCCGGCGCGGCGATTGCGGTGATCGGGCTACCTCTCTGCCCGCTGATCCGCCGCCCGGCTTCGCACTCGAACACAGCTGATAGCCGTGTGGACGGCTCTGGCGTCGCGGCAACCCTGAGGCTGAGTTCCTTCTGGGTGATCCTGACAGTGATCGCGATTTCGAGCGCAATCACTCAGGCGGTCTATGCGCATCAGATTCGAGCGATGCTGACGTTCGGCATCACGCCCGCCGTCGCCGGCCTCGCAGCAGGTACGACTGGGCTGATTGGCCTGGCCGGACGGTATGCGTTTGGAATCGCAACCGAGCGCATCAGCAGTCGCAACCTGTTCGCAGCAGCGCAGGTGCTACAGGGAGCTGGCACGCTGGCGCTGGCAGCCTCCGCATCAGGGCTGTCGCCCTTTTGGTTTGTTGTGCTGTTCGGCACCGGCCAGAGCGCGATCTTCTTGCTGAGCCCGATCGTTCAGCGGGACTATTTCGGTACGAAGGACTTCGGAACTGTCCAGGGCCTGTTGCTTGGACCAAGCCTCATCCTCTCAGCCGTCGGCCCGCTGGTGATCGGAGTGACCGTAGACGCTTACCACAGCTATCGGCCGTCGTTGCTTGCGGCAGGATTTCTAGCGGTCGGACTCGCCGGCATTATTGTTCTCGCTCGCAAAGCTCGACAAGACACGACCCTACGGTGCTAGCCGTTCCAACCGGCAATTTTCGTGGTGCGACGTGGGGTTGATCACGAGAATGGCTTCATCAATAGCTTGGTTGCGATCGGCCAGGCATGCTCCTGGCTCGCGTAACCCACACGACTAATTGCTGATCCACAAGTCCCAGTTTTCCACCGTGCGGAATCCCAAGCGCTCATAGACGCCAAACCCAGGCTCGGACGATTGGAGCAGAGCAAATGAAGCGCCGGCCCGGAACCCATCCAACACGCCGCGTGCGGTGATCGCGGCGCCGTAGCCCCGGCCTCGCCATGCCTTCGCGGTAGCCACGTTGTAGATGCCGACGTGTTCACTTTCGACCATCGCGACCGCAGTCGTGACTGGCTCACCGCCAGCGCTGCCCACATACGAGTGGAAACCGGGTAGTGCGAAGACAGCCTGGGTCATCATCTCCTCGAATAGAGCCGGTGGTACTTCGAACCCTTCACTAGCGATCGAGATGTGGAGGTGCCGTTCGTCAGAGCTGAGCTGGCGGATGCGCAGATCGGGATGAGCCGCGTCCCTGGCAACGTCCACAGCGCCGGCGTCCAACCTCATCAAGGGTATGGAGCCGTGGGCGCTCAGTCCGCGTTCGCGGGCTGCCTCGGCAAGTTGGTCAGAACATCCTGGACGTATCTGGACGCAGTACGGCAGTCCTTTGCCATGAATAGCGTCGAGGATCTTTTCGACATCGCTCGGAGCCGCGTCTTCTCGAGTCGTGAAGACGCAGTTCAGGGTCGCCACCGGAATGCCCGTGGCACATAGGGAAGCACCGTTCCCGACCTCCACGACTGATTTATTGCCGAGCACACCGCAAATGCGAACCCAGTCGCGCACCAACGCATCGGTAGTAGTGTCGGCCTCGGTCAACTCGCTAAAGGTAGAGGATGCTTATCGCAAGCTGTCCGGCCAGCAATGCTCAAGACCCCTCGCCAGGGCCTTAAATCGACGGCTTTCATTGATTTGGCGTTGACAAGGCGACTTCGAACTGGCTGGATCCGATGGTGTCGCTGGCCGAAGGACAGCAGGAAGTGTCATAGACCAGCGAGATCCGGCCATCGGGAATCGCAATAGGAGCCGATTCGCTGCCTAAGAGAAGCTGAAACACTCCATGAGGTTGCCAATTTCTCGCCGCCCGTCTCGCGGCGGCGCGGGTGGACCAGCCGTGGCGCCGACTGGCACCGCTTCATAGTTCGACCCGACCGGAGTCGCGACATCGAACAGGTGGTTCACCGAGGCGAGCGTGGGCAAGCTGAAGACCGATTCAATGAACTTGAGGATCGAGCTGTGCTCGTAGAGGGTTCCCTCGAGGTGGCCGGGCTTCGCCCACGGCGAGACGACCCACGTGGGCACGCGAACGCCCAACCCGAACGCATCAAGGTGTTTCGGAGCGACGTGGTCGAAGTACCCGCCAGCCTCGTCGTAGGTCAGGATGTACGCTGAGCTCGGCCACTGCGGCGATTGTCGGAGCGCGGTGATCAACTCCTGCTGGATCCCCATCCCGACGGACACATCTGCCGGCGGGTGCTCGTCCCATCCGCGCTCGAAGCTCGGGATTACGAAAGACACGTTAGGCAGACTTCCTAAGCGAGCATCGTTCAGATAGTCGCCTTTAGTGCCGAGCGTCCTCTGATCGTGGGCGAAGTTCTTCCAGAACACGAATACGTTGTCGCTGTTGCCGAACGGCACCGTGTCGAAGCCGATGTTGTAGACCTTCCAGGTTATGCCGGCTGCATCGAGAAGGTCGAGGATCATCGGGTAGTCGAAGACCCCGTAACCCCAGATGCCGTTCGTCGTGATGCCGCCGGACGTACCGGACGCCCAGTAGAAGCGATTCGGCCAGGTCGGACCGAGCACAGAGCAAAAGTAGTTCGAGCATAAGGTCGAGGTATCGTGAAGGCTGTAGTAGAAGGGCAGTTCCTGCTCCGTGTAATAGCCGAGGCAGTTGATCCCATCGGTTGTGAAGAAGCCGTCCATCTTGCCGTTGTCCCATTCGGAGTGCGTTGCTCCCCACGAATGTCCAATGTCGGGCGTGGACAGGCTCGTGAAGTGATATGGCGTCACCACCCCGCCTGAGCCGTCGGGCTGCGAGTAGCCGTGCGGAACACCGAATTGCCCCGCAAACGAGGCAAAGCCGTAATAGGTGTCGAACGACCGGTTCTCCTGCATGTCGACCACGATGGTCTTGATCGGTGTGTTCGCCTTTGTACCGGCTGCCGCCTCGATTGCAGACGCGAGCGGGTTCGCCAGTCCCGCCATACCGAGCGCACCCGCCGCCTTCAACAGCGTGCGGCGATTGATTCGCTGATCGAAGTCAAATCCAGCCAAGGTTGTCCTCCTTACCGCCACTCTTACGCCTCCGCTTCCGTCGCCGGCCCGTACCGCGTAATTGGATTTCGGATGGATTGTGCCTGAGAAGATGGCAGCCCATCGGGCGGTTAAAGGTCAGCCCCAAATTGGCAAGGTTTGTGGCACGAACCGTAGCGCAGCGAACGACAGCATCTCATAGCAGTGGCCTGCGTTTTTGGGTGCCCGGACGAGGGCTCCAGGCCCAGAGGCCTGGAGCTCAGCAGGGTATGGCGGCCATGATCGCGAGGATGCCGAGGGGACCGCCAAGCAGCAGGTCTGCCTGCGCCGGCGTCAGGATCCCGGCATTGACATAGGCGTTGACCTCATTGACAAACGCCTGAAGCTGGTTGCAGGCCGTCGGCTGGTCTGGTTTTGAGGTCAGGCTCGTGATCGCGTGGTTCAACTTCACGATCAGCGAGTTCGCTTGCCCGCCGTTCAAGACTCCGGCAGCCTTGAGGCCGTTGATTGAGGCTATGACGTTGGGTATCGCCTGAGCGGGCGTGAGCACCTCGAGGGTCAGGGTGAAGGTGCGGGTGCCGCCAATCAGAGGCCGTGAATCCGTACCCCTGAGGGTCAGCGTGTAGACGCCCGCCGGTGCATTGACCGTGGTGATCGTCAGCGTCGACGTGAAGCCGATCGCGCTTCCGCTGGCGGGACTGAAGGCCGGAGTCGCTCCGGAAGGCAGCCCGGACACCGACAGTGCGATGTTCGGGAGGCCAGAGGTCGGAGATCCCACGACCAGTGACTCCGTGATCGCATACGTATTGAAGCCCGTGGTCAGAATCTGGAGGCTGGTCGGGCTCCCGGCCACAACGAAGTCATAGACCTTGACGACCGTGCTCGCCGTATTGGAGACGGCGCCCAGCGAGTCGGTCACCGTCAGTGCGTAGGTCGTGTTGCCAAGCGAAGGCGTGTCAGTGATCGTCGATGTCGTGGCAAATGGGGCGGCGTTCTTCGTCCAGGCGAAGCTGAAGGGTGAGGTCCCTCCGCTGACGACCGCTGACAGAGTGATCGAGTTTCCATTGAGCACGACTCCTGCGGGCACGCCCGCGATCGACACCGCCGGGATGCCGAAGGTGAGCGTCCCAATGGTGAGCGGCGGAATCGATGCATGTTGTGGGGAGGTCAGAGGAATCGGGACGAACCCCGCGGCGACCCGGCCCGCGACCAGCGGTCCGGCGACCCCGCCGACGGCTGCGCCGATCGCGGTGTCGAGACCGGCAGACGTGTAGACAGGACCCAGGCCCCCTGAGAAGAGAACGATCGGGGACGGATCGCTGATGGAGCAGTCGGCAATCAAGCAGACCCCCGCTGTAACGATGTCGGCGATGACCGCCACGGCGTCCTGGAAATCGCTCGTCCAGTGAAGATTGATCTGCGCGTTACCGGATGTGCCGACCCAGTGGAGAAGCGGAGTCAGCTTGATGTCGATGGCCGTCGGTGTCGACGGCGTCGTCAGCGTGAAGCTCTGCGTGGCTGCGGCCGAGTCCCACTCGAGCGGCAGAAGGGGGGCTCCGGTGGCGCCGGTAACCTTGACAACAGCGGCAGCACCGCCAAGTCCAGGGAGCGTGCCGGGCGGAGCGGGGGCGAGTGTCAGGCTGCTGCCGAGGCTCGCCGTGATGACCGGGAGCCCCGCGACGACCAGCGTCAGCGAGGTGCTGGAGCCAGGGATCGTGATCGGAGCGTCGCCGTCCATCGGCGCCGTGAACGAGATCGGCGCCGAGTTGGCCGAGAACGGCTTGGTGCTGGGGCAGTCAGTACAGCCGTCGAAGTTAAACGTCATGTTGCCCGTCAGCGCGTAGGTAACGGTGGAGCCGCCTGGAGTTGGCGTGTACTTGACTGAGACCGGGAGAGGCCCGTTGGGGGTGTTCAGGTTGGACGGGTCGTAGGTCAGCGCAACGTCCGTACCGAGCTTCACTCCGACGGTCATAGTGCCGCTGAAAGCGAGCGCACCGTGAAAGAGACAAACCGCGACCTCGAGCAAGCAGGGAGGGTTCGCCACACCGGTATCGACGTTGACCGGGAGGCTCGTCGTGAAGCCGAGATCCGCATGTTTGGTGATGGTGACGGGGTCGGGTCCGCTCGCATGGGCGATCGGCATCGAAACCATCCAGAGAGAGAGTTGCAGGCAGACGACAACAGATATGGAAAGGGCTCTGGTGTTGATGCGCATCTGATTCTTCCCCAGGCGGAGCGCCAGCTCTCGGTGCCGGTCGACGGAGCGCAAGGATTCTGCGCGCGACCAGGAGGGCTGTCAAGTCAGTCGGGATTCTTACTTAACAACGTCCGCCGACCGATCCCGTCGACGCTGTCCGGGGATAGGCGGGACTGTCAAGCACCACCCAAATCGAGTGTCAAGGCTCAGCCGAACCACTGACAAACATCCGCTGACTCTGTTTGTCGCGCTCCAGCCAGAATCAGCCCGAGCTTTTGGCACCTCGAGGCCCATTTTGAATTCGAAATTGGCTCCCCTTAGTCCGACGGTCTTCGAACTTTTCTGCTTGCCTCCGCCGCTGAGCTGTGCGACACCCTCAACCCTGCTTGGTTCAGAGGCGTAAGTGTCCGTACATCGCTGACCTCAGGTTGAGGCGGCGGGCTGAAGAGTGTGTCGCGAGCGCGGTGCCCATACCGGCTTGACGATGAGGGTGATGCCGATGGCCAGGATCCAAGGTATTGAAAAGAGAAGGCTGACGGGTCCGGTAATCCCGTAGAGCGTGCCCGTTAGCAGGAGCTGGACGACAAGCCCAACCCCCGCGTGGTATAAGGCGCCCAGCCCACCAAGCCACGCAAGCGGCGTCGGCAGGAGGCGCGTCGACCAGATGAGGGCCGAAATGGCGGCGACCATCCCCGCAAAGGAGAAGCCGTCTATAGACGACGTGTTATGGCCCAACTTGAAGAGGGCAAAGACACCGGCGTCACTCCCCGCCTGCTGGGCTGCCTCGGCCAGCGCGAACATGATTACCGCCGTCACCCAGGTGGTCGCAATCCCAGACGCGACCGAGATGTAACCGATCGCCGCGACGATCCCACGACCGCGTAGCAAGCTGATCGTGAGGACCGCAGCGATCGCCCAGAGCGCCCACTGGAATGTGCCAACAAAGGCTGAGACCGAGATGCCGGTCTGGTTGTGAGCCGCCCAATCGACGATCTGAGGAGTCGAGAGGTTGGCGAACAGCTTGTTATGGACGCCGCCCGGATCAACGAAGCCGGGGACGAGCCCCGCCAGCCAGAAGCCTCCTGCTAGGCGGCCGATCAACGGCCTCCGCGACTCCTCCCAATCCCCGGAAATACCAACCATCGTCCACCTCCTGCAAGCTCGGCCATCTGCGCGCGCGCCAAGACCACCTGTCAGGCCATTCGGAAAGCCGCTTTGATCCGGCCTGTTGCTGAATCGACAAGCTAGAGCAGGACTGGATCGCTGTCGTCCCCACCGAGGCGGACCTGTCCTCAGCACTGAGGATGTCATCCCTCCGGGGGACGCGGATCTACTGATCGGCCCTACGCTGGGCGCGATGGCCGGCCGCCTTCGCGAGCCGCTTGATGCTGGATTCGGTCTGTTTGCCGGGACGACCCGAGGAGATCTCCTGGTCGGGATCGGGTTCACGCTCGCTGGTGCTCTCGAGCTGGCCGGCACAATCCGGTCGCACCCGGCCCGTTTCGTCGGCGCGGTCCCCGTCCTGGTCGCGTTGTTCAGCATCACCCTCCGACGTCAGCGGCCTCTGCTGCCTCTCGTGGCCATCACCGCGACCGTCAGTGCGGCCGCGATCGCCGCACGTCTGACGCCAGGCTTTGATCAGGAAGGCGCGGGATCCGCGTCTATCATCTTCGGGCTTATATTCGCGACCTTTTCGCTGGGGATGCACGGCAATCGGCGGGAGCTAGCCGTCGGATGCTTGATGCCGCCGCTGATGATCACTGTCATCGACACTCTGTCTACGGCCCAATATCCGCTGGTCGGCGGACTTGTTTTCACCGCGGTCTTCGTGGTGGGCGCTCCGCTTGTCGCTGGCCGCCTCCTGCGGGACCGCTCCAGGCTCGTGACAGAGCTTCGCCGACAGGAGGCGCTGCTTCACGCCGAGCGAGAAGCAAGTGCGAAAGCCGCCCTGGCAGGCGAGAAGATACAGCTCGCAGCCCAACTGCAGGCGATCCTGGAGACCGGGATGGACGGTCTCGTCGCGCAGGTGAAACTCGCCCAAGGCGCCGACGAACAGCAACGCCAGTCGGCCGTAGGTGACATCGAGGTCACGGCTCGCCAGCTGCTCGGCGAGCTGCGCCAGGTACTCGCGTCGATCTCTGGTGATCCGGATGTCTCGCGTTGGGCCGGTGCGGGTTTGCGAGTTGCCGTTGAACGAACGGGGGTCCTGGCGACAAGCGCTGATCCCGCCACGGCGGGCGCTGGGCAGGTGTTCGCCACTCGGGAACGCACGCTACTCCCATCGAGGCCACGCTGGGCCCGCGACCGCTGGGGTCTATGGTTGGCCGCTGCCGTCTTCACGGGGATGGCGCTCCAGCTCCAAACCTACCACCTGGTTGGCGTGGCCAACACAGTTGGAGTCCTAGCGTGCCTCATTGTTGCGGCGCCGTTGGCGGTCGCCAGCCGGCGGCCGCTGCTGGCGGCTGCTGCTTCGTCCGCCGGCGCGGCCATTTTCGCGATCTCGGTGCTTCCACTGATGCAGCTCTTCGCCGCGAGCGTTGGCTTACTATTCGGGCTTCCTTTTGCGGTGGCTGCTTACGAGGATCGGCGCCGAGCCGTTGTGGGCCTCGGCATCTGTCTAGTCGGCACTCTGGCGGCCTATGGCCTCGATTCGATAGCAGGACTAGCACCGATTCTGATTGGGGCGTGGTTGGCCGGTCGTGTGTTCCGGGATCGGACTCGGCTCACGTCGGTCCTGAGGGAGACAAATCGGTGGCTCGCGCTGGAACGACAGGAGAACGACCGGCGGATCGTGCTCGAGGAGCGGGCAAGAATGGCTCGCGAGGTTCACGACGTTTTTGGCCACAGCCTGACCGTGATCGCGCTTCAAGCCGGCGCCGCGCGGCGGCTTTGGAAGCCCGACCGCGGCAAGGCCGAGGCCGCACTGGTCACGATCGCGCAAGTGGCGGAGGCGGGCAGACGTGACCTGAGTCGTGGCAACGAGATCAATGGCAACCTGGAGGCAGCAGCTTCCGAACCCCCTCGACTGTTGGAGATCCACGACCTTGTCGAGCAAGCCCAACTCGCCGGACTCACGGTCGGAGTCCGTGTTCAGGGTCTGGGTGTCCAGTTGAACCCCGCCACGGAGCTGGCAGCCTATCGGCTGGTTCAGGAGGCACTGACGAACGTCCTCAAACACGGCCCGATTCCTATTGTGGAAATCAGCCAGCGCTCTCGGGAGGCTGGACTGGAAGTGGCCGTCAACAACACCATCAAGGTGTTGCCTGCGTCCGACTCCGCCACTGGACGGGGCCTAAGCGGCTTGCTCGAACGCGTCACTGCCTGCGGGGGCACGCTGGAATGGGGACCGAATCCATCCGGGGAATTCGAGGTCAGGGCCTGGTTTCCGGCGGCAGTACGGACACGATGATCAAGGTCGCAATCGCCGACGACCAGCCACTGGTCAGAGCCGGCCTTCGCATGATCCTAGAGGGCGAGGCAGACTTTCAAGTGGTCGGCGAGGCCGCTGACGGCGAGCACGCAGTTGAGCTCGCCGCGCGCGAGCAGCCGGACGTGCTACTGCTCGACGTTCGTATGCCCGGCCTCGATGGACTCGAGACGGCCCAACGCATCCTGGGCGAGAGACCTGATCAACACGTCCGCGTACTCATGCTCACCACATTCGATCTCGATGACTACGTCTACGCAGCGATGCGCGTGGGAGCCTGCGGCTTTCTCCTCAAGGACATGGCCGGGGAAGACATCGTCGCCGCCGTCAGGCAGGCGGCCAGGGGTGGCGACGCCATCCTCGCTCCAGCCATTACACGACGCCTGATCGAACGCTTCGCCACGCGCCGCGGCGATGCCCACACACCAAACGCTGATGTAGGCGACCTCACGGCGCGCGAGCTCGAGGTTCTGCGTCTGATCGCAGGAGGCTTGTCGAACGCAGAAATCGCTCGATCCCTGAGGATCGGCGAGGCGACGGTCAAGACGCACGTCGCGCGGGTGCTGATGAAGCTAGAGCTGCGAGACCGCGTGCAGGCCGTCATCTTCGCGTATGAAAGCGGGCTTGTGGCCGGGGCGGGCCGGATTCAGGACACGACGTGAATCCGCCTGCGGGCTCAAGAGTTCGAGTCCGTCCTGGGTCATTCGGCAAACTTCTCGGGGCCAGGCAACAGGTGGGGATGGTCGGTACCGAAATCACCACATCTGGGGTTGCGGCCGAATTGCGAACTGGCTCCCCTTAGTGGACGCACTTCGAACTCGGCGGCTTGCGCCGGCGCCCGCTATGGTTGAGACGATTGACCGTTTCCACTCTTCTGCGACCTTGCTGGCTGGGCCGGCGACTGTCTTCTGATCGCGGCCCAGGCCGTGCCTTTCCGCCGTTCGCCGCTCGAGGCCCGACTAGGCTTCGCCCAGAAGCTTCAGTCCGTACCGCGCTTTGAGCTCAGGCACCCAGTCCATGAAGTGACTCTCGTTATACCGGGCCGCGATCGCCTCGTGTTCCGTACCGCCCGGCTTGGCGCCTGTCGCGAAAAGCTCGGAAATCTCAACGAAATAATTCTCGAAGCCCGCCTTGCAAATGATTTCAAGCAGCCTGGCAGGCTGATCGGTCGGGTTCCAGAAGGTGTGGGGGACACCACATGGCTTGTAGATGTAAGTGCCGGGTCCCGCCTCGGCGACTTCGTCCCCCACGCGCACCCCGACACGGCCCTCGAGAACGTATGACAGCTCGTCCTCCATCTTGTGCGTGTGCGGAGGGATGAGGCATCTCGCATCGATAGGGTGCTCGACAATCGCGAAACGGCCACCAGTCTCGTGACCCCACACCTTGAAGTCCACGCCCAGCCCTCCTAGGCTGACGGACTTACCTTCACCAGGGCCGACCATAAGCAACCGCCGCTCTTGAACTCTCATTTCAACGTTACCTCCAGGGGCATATTCGCGACTCATGGCTGTATACTGATAGCACAGTAACCTCGATCCCCGGGCTTGTCAATAATCAAGTCACACTGGAGATCCCCGAAATCGCGAGAAAGTACGTGCTCAACCGCCGCGCGGAGCGCCAGGATGAAACCCGCGAGCGCATTGTCGAAGCAGCAGTCGCGCTCCACCACACGATGGGGCCGGCGCATACGACCGACGTGGCCATCGCAGAAAACGCCGGTGTGACGCGGAGGACCTTCTATCGGCACTTTCCTGACGAACTGTCACTGTTCCGTGCATGTACGAGCCACTCGTTCGAGAAGTGGCCCCCTCCCGACCCCGACAAGTGGAGGAGGGTCGCCGACCCTAAAAGACGACTCCGATTGGCCCTCGGCGAGCTCTACGGCTACTATCGCGACTCTGGGGCCGGCCTCGTAGTGATCATGCGGGACAGAACTCTCATGGGGCCGGAGTTACTCGCGCTGCCAGGTCGCGCCGACCGATTGCGTGCGATGGCGGGAGTGTTGCTCGAGGCGTGGAAGACGCGCGGGCGCAGACGCCACGTACTTAAGGCCGCGCTGGTTCACGCGACGGCTGTGACAACCTGGCAATCCCTCGTCGGCCAGCAAAGTCTGACCGACGAGGAGGCGGTCGGCATACTGACGGGGATGGTATTAGCCGCAGCAAACAACGGGAGCCGCGACTAACTTTCGCTCGTTGGGCTATGCCGTGGCCCAAATGATTCGTTCCCAAAGGGGCGGCGGCCAGGGTCGACGGGAAAACGTGCAATCGTCTCGACAATCTGCTTCTTTCGCGCCCTAATTGAGTGGGAGGCTCACCCCAAGAGTTCCAATCCGTCCTGGGTCTGTCCCCGATGATCACGTGACCGGCAACATCTGGAAATTGAAGATTCGGAAACCACAATATGTAGTGGTCAGCCTGAATAGCGAATTGGGTCCGGAGCAGGGATTCGAACCCTAAACCTTGCGGTTAACAGATCGGCGCGGTGCGTTCAGAAATCGGGATTTGTATTCGCGGCGCGCCGCCGAGTGCCACCAGATATCGGCGTTTGCCACCGGCGTTGCTGTACCAAGTCCTTACCGAGGCGTGTCGACTGTCGGCGCGAACGGCGCCCCATGTCCAGGCACGATTCGTCGGGCAACGGCCAGGATCCGCGCGCGGCTCAGGTGCAGCTGATCCATATCGGCGTACGGATCTTCGGCCGGGCCCGACGACATCCACCATGCGTGCGTAAAGGCCACCAGGCCCTGAGCCGTGCCCACGAGCGTCGTGATGTCTTGCGGCGAGTGCCCGGGGGTGGCTATGAGCCTCACCGACGGAGCTATGAGGACCCCGTCGGCTTCGCGGTCGGTCCACGTGTCGCGGAAGTAGATCGCCCAGTGATCGTGTACGCGGGCGTTGGGAAACAGGGCGGCGTTCAGGGTGTGGTCCGGGTGATGGTGCGAGAGGACGATGTCGGTAACATCGCTGGGGTTCACACCTAGAGCCGCGAGAGGTTCGAGTATCTGACTGCGGTCACGCACCATGCCGGGATCGATGACGATGACCGCGTGCCCATCGCGCACGAGGCCTACCGTTGACATCACCGATTCGCTATCAGCCCTGCCCTCGACCAGAACATCGACGGTCGCCGACATGGCTTCGGGTGCGTCCGCCTTCATAGTCGGAATCGCGCCATCAGGAATCGCCCCAGACGCAGGAGCAACGTGAACACGTCGACCTCGCGACCGATCGATTCAGGCACTCGCGTCCGGCAACCGGCGCACATGATCAGGTGTCGAGCCGCATCGGTCGAAGCGCCATGTAGGAGGCGGAGTCCGCGAGCAGGCCGCCGTCGACGGGAAGGCAGACGCCCGTGACGTATGACGCCGCGTCGGAGCACAGCCATACCACCGCCTCCGCGCACTCTTCAGGGCGACCCAGGCGTCCGAGCGGGATCGCGGGCCGGCGGTAGCGCTCGACCCACGCCAGGTCGTGGCCGTAGCCGCGGGCCAGCATCTCGGTCGCGAAGCCACCACCGCAGATCGCGTTGATCCGAATGCCCTCCCGGCCATATTCGATCGCCGCCGACCTGGTCAGGCCGTCGACCCCATGCTTGGTGGCGGAGTAGATGGCGCCGTTCGGCGATCCGGTGAGTCCATCCACGGACGACATGTTGACGATGGCGCCGCCGCCGCCCTGGCGCAGCATTTGTTTCAGCTCGTGCTTCATGCACAGCCACACGCCGCGCAGATTCACCGCGATGGTCTCCTCGAATTCCTTCTCGTCAGCGTCGGCCGTCAGCGCGCCCGAACCCCCGTAGGCGGCGTTGTTGAACGCACAATCGATCCGGCCGAAGCGGTCAACGCAGGCCGCCACGAGCGCCTCGACCTGATCCGGCTTGCCTACGTCGGTCGCGCGAAACTCGGCCTCGGCGCCATGTTCGCGCACCTTGCCGACCGCCGCCTCTCCGCGGGCCGGATCGCGGCTACCGATCATCACCTTCGCGCCTTCACGAGCAAACGCGAGCGCGGTGGCCAGACCGATGCCGGCGCTGCCGCCCGTCACGAGACACACCCGGCCCTGAAGCAGACCCACCTCTGGCTCTCTCAGTCAGGCAGGCAGTCGAGAAGACGTTCGAGGTCGGACCGGTCGTTGTAGAAGTGCATCGAGATCCTCATCCGGCCCTCGCGGACGGCGCACGCAACGTACCTCTCCTGGAGCCGGTGGTTCAGCTGATCCATGTCGACGCCCTCGCGCTGCACCGAGATGATCCCCGACCTCTCGGCGTTGCGGTGTGAGCTGACCACGGACCACTTCATGTCTTCCAGCGCCTGGGTGACCTCAGCCCCGTAGTCCATCACTCGGTCCTCGATCTGCCGAGTTCCCAGCGAGGTCATGAGGTCGATGACCGCCTCGGTGCCGAATATGGACATCATGTCCGGGATGCCCGGCTCGAAGCGCCTCGCCTCGGCCGCCCAGTCGAGCTTGTAGTCAACCAGGCTCGGCGGCGGGATCTTCTGCACGCTCTTCCATCCGGGCTCGGGCACACTGAGCCTGGACCGCACGTGCGGGGCGAAGTAGCAGATGGCCGTGCCCCAGCCCGACATCATGAACTTGTAACCGTGGGCAACGAGCACGTCGCAGCCGAACTCCTGGACGTCGACGCGCATGGCACCCGCGGCCTGGGTGGCGTCCACCACCAGCCATGCCCCGCGCTCGTGGCATAGCCGCGCCACCTCAGCGAGAGGCGCGCGGAAGCCGTTGCCGAAGTTCACCATCTCCAGGCAGACGACCCGCGTGCGCGGCGTCATCAGCGCCTCCACGTCCTCGACGTCGAAGCGTTGACGACCGCGGTCGGCGATCAGCCTTAGCTCGACGCCTCGCGACGCGAGGTTCATCCACGGATAAACGTCCGCGGGAAACGCCTGGTCGTAGGCGATGACCTGGTCGCCCGAGCGCCAGTCCAGTCCCAGGGCGACGACGCCGATGCCTTCCGCCGTGCTCTTCATGAACGCGATGTCGTCGGTGTCGCAGTTAAAGAACCGTGCGGCCTTGGCGCGTATGCGTTCGAGCGCGTCTCCCCAAAGGCCGGCGCCTTCGGGTAGCTCCGCGCCCGCCATCTGGTGCGCGAAGTCCTCGATCGTCTCCACGTAGGTGCGGGGCGGCGGCCCGAATGTGGCGTGGTTGAACCACGTCCACTTCTCGGTGACGCGGAACTGCTCCTTGCGGAGCGAGGCGACGTCCAACCCGACTGCCTTAGACAGCGGTGAAACCTCCGTCGATCACGAACATGCCGCCCGTCACCCACGAGGATTCATCGGAGGCGAGGAAGAGCGCCAGCCTGGCGAGGTCCTCGGGCTCTCCCCACCGCCCCATCGGCACGGTCTGCCGGACCGCCTCCTCGTACTCGGGGGTCATCTCGCCCACCAGCGGAGTGCGCACGGCGCCGGGAATGATGCAGTTGCACCGGATGCCGTACTTCGCGTGCTCGACCGCGAGCGTTCGCGTGATCGCGATCACCCCTCCCTTGGCGGCCGTGTATGCATCCGACGCACCGCGCCCTACGCGCAGTGCCGCAACGCTGGACGTGTTGATGATCGAGCCTCCGCCGGCCTTCTGCATCGCCGGGATCCCGTACTTGCAGCCGAGGTAGATCCCTTTCAGGTTCACCGCGATGGTGCGGTCCCAGATGTGCTCCTCGAGCAGTGGGCTTGGCGCGTCAAACCCAGGACGGTAATTGCCCCGGGCCGCGTACCACAGGCCCGCGTTGTTATAGAGCACGTCGAGCTTGCCGAACTCCGCCACGGTCGCGTCCACTGCCGCCTTGACTTGCTCCGCGCTGGCCACGTCGCACGTGACGGCGATCGCCCGGCCGCCGGCGTCGCGCACCTCGCGGGCGGTGGCCTCGCCGTTCTTGGCGTTGATCTCGGCTACGCATACGGCCGCGCCACGCTCGGCGAAAAGCTTCGCCGCGGCCTTGCCCTGGCCACTGCCCGCACCGGTGATCATCGCGACCCTGCCGTCGAGCCTCATGTGCTCCTCCAGGTCTCTGACTGGTACTTGCGCACGCGCCTCTCGTCCACGTTGAAGCCGCATCCGGGCAGATCCGGGACGGCGATGGTCCCGTCCGTGCGGATGTCGAACGTCGGATCCACCAGGTCCTCGGCGTAGAAGAGCCGCGCCGGCGACATGTCGGCCGGCAGGGTGAACCCTGGCAGCGACGAGATCGCCAGGTTGAACCCGCGTCCGATCCCGGTCTCGAGCAGCCCGCCGCACCAGACCGGGACTTCGTGCTCGAGGCACCAGTCGTGGACGGCGAGGCTGGGGGTCACACCACCCAGACGCGCCGGCTTGATGTTCACGATCCGGCCCGCCCCCAGCTTGAGCGCCGCGCGTGTGAGGCCAAACGTGAGCGCGCTCTCGTCGAGGCAGATCGGCGTCCGCAGCCGCGACTGGAGCTCAGCGAGCTCCACGAGCGCATCGCCGGGAAACGGCTGCTCGATCATGAGCAGGCCGAGCTCATCCAGCGCGTTCCACGGACCAGAATCGTGCGGGTCGTATCCGGTGTTGCCGTCGGCCATCACCGGCAGCGTGGGGAAAGCTGCCTTGACCTGTGTCAGCACATCCGCGTCCCAGCCGGGCTCGATCTTCACCTTGATCCGGCAGAAGCCCTGGGCCACCCGCTGGTCGATCTCGGCCAACAGGTCCTTGACCGTGGGCTTGATGCCGAAGCTCTCCCCTGTCGGGATCCCGGTCTTCACCCCGCCAAGCAGGTCCTTCAGCGGCACTCCGAGCTTGGACGACGCGATCGCCCACGCGGCGCACTCCAGACCGTGCTTGGCCATGTTGTAGCCCTGGTACCCCGCGTACGCGGCGGCCACCTCGGCTGGCCCGGCGAACGTTTTGCCCGCCACCAGCGGCACCAGCAGGCGGGTGAGCGCGTACCAGTTGCCGTCGTACGTGTCCGCCGAGTAAATGGGCAGGTCCATTCCCGGCGACTCGCCCCAGCCCACGGTCCCGTCAGCGTCCTCGGCCCGGATGATGACCGTCCGCTTCTTGGTGGTCGTCCCGTGCGCCGTCTTGAAGCTAGTGATCATCGGCAGGTCGAGTGCCAGCACCTCGACCGAGGCGAGCTTGATCTGCACCTTCGGTGTAGTCCGGGCTTGCGCGGTGGTGCGGCTCACCTGGCCGCCTTCGGTTGCGCCAGCGATTCAGCGCCGCTGATCACATGCCGTTCGGTCGCGCCAGGAAACACCAGGCGGAACAAAGAGTCGTCGGCCGAATGCAGCTCGGTCGCGGCCACCAGAGCGCCGTCGACACGAAAGCGGTGGAACCGGTTGTTTGGATAGGCGTTGAACACCACGATCTCGCCATCCGCACCGAGGTAGCCGAGGTTGGCGTTGCCCGCCAACTGGTCGTGCGTCTTGACCAGCGCCTGCTCGGGGCTCGCGCCGTGGTCGAGGATCTCCTCGAATACTCGGAAGCCCACCTCCGAATCCGCCTTGCCCTGCAGGCGGCCCGCGAATCGATCGCGGAACTCACGCTCGCGTGTGAACGAGCCGTTGTGGCAGAAGGCGAAACGGCCCTTCTCCGCCAGGAACGGCTGCGTGTCCGCCATCTGGATGGTGCTGAGCCGGTTCGGCCGCCGGAAATGGACGAGGAAATGGGTCGAGACGACGTTGGCGATCTGCTTCACACCGGAACGGTCCTCGGACAGACGGCCCTCGTAGCGGTGCCGCTTCACCTGACCATGCTCCAGCCACGCCACGCCCCAGCCGAAGCTGGCGATGCCGTAGTACTCGACCTTCTCGGCCCACTGCACCAGCTCCTGGAAACGCGTTGGCGTCGCCCAGCGGACGGCGAGGATCTCACACACTCGTGTGGCTCACTCGTGGCTGATGAAGATGTTCTTGATCTGCGTGTAGTGATCCAGCATCTCCATTCCCAGTTGGCGCCCGATGCCGCTCATCTTGTAGCCACCGAACGGCGCTTCGAGGTGCACGCTCCAGTTGGTGTTGATGCTGAACTGGCCGGTGCGGACGCCGCGCGCCACGCGGAGTGCGCGACCGATGTCCCGCGTCCACAGCGAGCCCGCCAGGCCGTACGGAGTGGCGTTGGCCAGGCGGATCACCTCCTCCTCGTCGTCGAAAGGAATGGCGACGAGGACCGGGCCGAAGATCTCCTCCTGCGCGATGCGGTAGCTGTTGTCTACGTGGTCGAGCACCGCCGGCTCGATCAGGTTGCCCTCGGGCGGCCCGAGGCGCTTGCCCCCGCACACGAGGTGGGCTCCTTCCTCCTGCCCGATCTGCAGGTAGTTCTCGACCCTTTCGAGCTGGGCGCGGCTGACCACCGGGCCGATCTCGGTCTTCGGGTCGAGCGGATCACCGACCCGCAGCTTCCTGGTCCGCGCGGCGAACTTCTCCAGGAACTGGTCGTAGACCTTGCGGTGCACGAGGGCGCGGCTGCGCGCGCAGCAGTCCTGGCCCGCCATGTTGAACACGGCGATGACCGACGAAGGCACCATCTTGTCGAGGTCCGCGTCCTCGAACACGATGTTCGGCGACTTGCCGCCCAGCTCGAGGAGCAGGCGCTTGAGCGTGTCGGCGCTCTTGCGCACGATCTGCTGGCCGGTCGTCGTCTCGCCCGTGAAGCCGATGAACGCGACCTTGGGGTGCTCGACGAGGGCGTTGCCGGCCGTGCCGCCGCCCCCGGTGACGACGTTGAGGACGCCGTTCGGCAGGCCGACTTCCATGCCGATGCGCCCGAGCTCGAGCGCCGACAGGGGCGCCAGGCTCGGCGGCTTGAGCACGACGGTGTTGCCCGTGGCCAGCGCCGGCGCGACCTTGTAGGCGGAGATGGCGAACGGCCCGTTCCACGGAATGATCGCTGCCGTCACGCCCAGCGGCTCGCGAAGGGTGAAGTCGAGACCGTCGGCGGCGACAGGGATCGTCTTGCCGAAGATCTTGTTGGCAGCTCCGCCGTAGTACTCGAAGACGTCGGCCGCGTACGAGACCTCGCCCCTGCTCTCGGTGATGGTCTTGCCGTTGTCGCGAGTCTGTATCTCGGCTATCTCGTCGACGCGTGATCGGATCGCCGCGGCGATCTTGAAAAGAATCTTGCCCCGCTCCCGCGCGTGCAGCTTCTTCCACGCGCCGCCTTCGAACGCCCGGTCGGCCGCGTTGACCGCGCGGTCGACGTCCTCGGCGCCGCCGCTCGGGAGCCGTGCGAGCACGGCTCCCGTCGCCGGGTTGGACGTGGTGAACGTCTCGCCCGAGGCGGCGTCCACCTCCTTCCCGTCGATGATCATGTGGCGCTGCGCGACGGCAGTCGGGGCCTGGCTCATCGCGGCAGGTCGCTGGCCGCGCCGGTGTCGGCGAAGATCGCCTGGGCTCCCGCCGCCAGCTGCTGGGGCCGCGTGCGGCCCAGCCAGATCACGGTGCCGATGCCGATCAGGATCCAGACGATGTCGATGTAAGGCGCCAGGTTCAGCGGGAAGGGCGGCGGCGGGTAAACGCTCGCGTAGAGGACCGGGAGCAGCATGAGCGTGCCGACGATCGGGAAGATGTAGGTCAGGAAGATGTTGATCTCGTCCGGGTGCTCGCGGCGGTAGAAGATCGGGACCGCGATCATGCCCAGCGCGTAGACCAGGATTGTGCCGATGCTGATCATCGTGGCCAGCAGGCCGAAGCCGCTGATCGGGCCGAGCCAGAGCCCGAGGCCGATCGTGACCACGAAGCTGAGCGCCGTCATGGCAATGATCGCGACGTGCGGCGACCGGTATTTCGGGTGCACGGTCGCGAACGCCTTGGGCAGCACCCCGACCTGGCCCATCTTGTAGAGCACTCGCACGACCGCGTTCTGGCCGGCCAGCGAGCAGCCCCAGCTGCTGTTCATCAGGGCGATGGTCAGCAGCCCGATGCCGAGCTTGCCCCAGTAGAAGTTGCCCATCGTGTTGTATGGCGCTGGGTCAGCGGTGAGCGCTGGCATGCGGCCCGTACCCCAGCCGACCGTTGTCGCGAAGGTGAAGATGACGTAATAGACCAGGATCATCACGACCGAGATCACGGCGGATCTGGCCACCGTCAAACGAGGATTCTTCGTTTCTTCGGCGAGCGGGATGGTGGACTCGAAGCCCGTGTAGCTGAGCACCGCGAAGATCATTCCGAAGGCCAGGCCGGAGAAGCCTGTGGGCACGCCTGACAGGGTGAAGTTGGCCTGCAGGTCGCTGCCCGAGATTCCATGCACGCTGATCAGGACGACCGAGAAGGCCATGGTGATGGCGACCTCGATCACAGTGAAGGTAATCGCCGTGCGGATCGACGGCTGGATGCCGAGAAAGGTGATCACGCCCAGGCCGATGTAGACCACGCTGGCGTACAGCCACCACGGCACGTTTATGCCGAACAGGAGGGAGAGGGTCGACGAGACGTAGGTCGCGACGACCAGCGTGCAGAGGTTCGGGATCAGCGGGTCGTACAGGAAGTAGATCCAGCCGGTCATGAAGCCGAACGTCGGATTGATGCCTCGGGCCACGTACGTGTAGTAGCCGCCTGCCGAGGGCAGGTGCTTCGCGAGCTGGTTGATCGAATAGGCGATCAAAATAGAGATGACGCCGGCGAGGATGAACGCCAGCGGAATGGCCGAGCCAGCCGAGGCAGCGATGAACCCGATGCCGGTCATCACGCCTGCAGCCGGAGCCATATGGGTCAGACCCTGGAAGATCGAGCCCCAGAGCCCGACGGCGTCGCGTCGGAGCGCGGGCTCTGGACCGGAAGTGCTTCCCTCGACTGTCGTCAAATCGCTCGGCATGCGTCCTCCTCCCCTATTTGCTTTCCGCGCCTAAAGCAGGTCGCGGTACTCCTGGATCTCCCAGTCGGTCACGTAGCTCAGGAACCTCTTCCACACGTGTCGGAGCAGCGCTGCGTAGACGTGCACGAACTCCTTGCCCAGCGCCGCGGTGAGCATCTCGTCCTTTGCGAAGGCTTCGACAGCGTCGATCATCGTCGTGGGCAGCAACGGGTACTTCGCGTCTTCGAGCATGTTGCCGCTTCCAGGCTCGCCGGGCTCCGCCTTGCCTTCGATCCCGTCGAGACCCGCGGCTGTCATGGCGGCTGCGAGGAGATACGGGTTGGCCTCCGCGCTCGCGAGCCTGTTCTCGATGTGCAGGCCTTCCGTGCCGGGCACGACGCGGAGCATGGCCGTGCGGTTGTCGAAACCCCACGACACACGAGTCGGCGCCCAGGTGCCGGGGGTGAAGCGCTTGTATGCCGTCACAGTGGGCGCCGCGATCGCTGTCATCCCGGCCGCGTGCTCGAGCACGCCCGCCACGTAGTGGCGCCCGATGTCGGAGAGTCCTAGTGACCCTGACGGATCGGCCATCACGTCGTTTCCTCGTCGATCGCGAAGTGACTGGTGGAGGTGATAGCCGCTGACGGGGAACTCGGGATCGTTCGTGATCTTGCCCAGGAAAGTTGCCCGCAGGCCATTGCGGTAACAGATCTCCTTGACCGCGATCTTCATTAGGCACACGGCATCGATGGCCGCCAGCCCCGTCGCGGGCGACAGGTTGAGCTCGTACTGGCCGCCGCCGTGTTCGTTGAAGATCTCGTAAACGGGAACTTCGAGCGCGACCAGGTGCCGCCGTATCTGGTCGAGGAGTGGATGCATCTGCCCCAGCCCCTGGTCCGTGAACCAGACCTGCATCCCTTGCAGAGGAGCGAATCCAGGGTTCGACGGCTTCGACTCGTCGACGGGCCGGAAGATGTAGAACTCGCACTCCGATCCGAACACCGGCTCATATCCCATGGCGGTCGCCCGCTCGAGCACCCGCGCCAGGACCTGGCGCGGCGTGGGCACCGGCTTGTGTTCGCGGTCGACGAGATCGCAGAAGACGTGCGCAGTCTCCGGCTCCCAGGGAAGTTGGCGAAAGGAGCTGAGGTCGGGGATCAGGAGGCCGTTGCCGAAGCCGATCTCCTCACCGAAGCCAGTGCGGTCTGGGAGGTTCTGCCAGATGTCCACCGCAAGGAGCGGCAGCGCCCAGGCATGGCCATGGTCGATTGTGTGCCCGAGGAAACGCTCCGCCGTCAGCATCTTGGCCCTCGGAACGCCGTTCATGTCGACCGTCACGATGCGCACCTGCTTGATCCCGGCCGCCTCGATCTTTTGGGTCACCTGGCGGCGCAGGTCCTGTTTGTCGGTCTTTGCTCGCTGTGTCACTGATGCCATATCAGATCGCCGTGAAACCTCCATCGACAACGAACATCGCCGCAGTGATGAACGAAGCGTCATCCGACGCGAGGAACAGCGCCATCCTGGCGACGTCTTCCGGCTGTCCCCAACGTCCAAGTGGAACGTTGTCCCGCGACCACTGCTTGCGTTCAGGGGTCATCTCGCCGACCATCGGGGTCTCGATCGGGCCAGGGAAAAGGCAGTTGCAGCGGATCTTCGGCGCGTGCTCGATGGCGAGATTCCGCGTCACCGCCATCACACCGCCCTTGGATGAGATATACGCGTCCGAGGCGCCACGCCCAACACGGATGGCACCTACCGACGACACGTTGATGATGGCCCCGATGCCGTCGGATTTCTGCATCGCGGGGATCGCGTACTTGCAGCAGAGATAGGTGCCCTTCAGGTTCACGTCAACCGTCCGATCCCAGATGTTCTGGGTGAGCAGGGGCGAGGGGGCATCGGTCTCGCCGACGACGTAGCCGTGATGGGCGACGTACCAGACGCCCGCATTGTTGTACAGGATGTTCAGCTGGCCGTAGGTGCCGACAGCGTGGTCGACGAGCGCCTTGCACTGTCCCTCATCTGACACGTCTGCGCGCTTGAAGGTGGCCTTGCCGGCGGCCGACGCGATCTCCGCAACTGTTTCGTGGCCACCTTTCTCGTTGACGTCGGCGACCACGACGTTCGCGCCTTCGCGGGCGAACAGCAGCGCCGCCGCGCGTCCCTGGCCGCTGCCCGCGCCGGTGATGATCGCGGTCTTGCCCTCGAGCCTCACCCGACCTCCTTCTCTTCCGAGACGTCCACCTTGGCCCGGATGCCGAACTCGACCAGGGAGGCGCGGATCACCTTCTCGGTGGCGACCACATGCCGCTGCATCGCGGCGCGTGCGGCCGAGGCGTTCGCAGTGGCGAGGGCCTTGACGATCGCCACGTGCTCGCGGTGTGACTCGTCGCGGCGAGGCACCGACCACGGGATCAGGTCGAGCCCGAGCGCCAGCTGGACCCGGATCTCGTGTACTGCGTTGGATATCAGGTCATTGCGCGACGCGTCGGCGATTGCCTGATGGAACTCGACATCCAGGGCGCGTCGTTGGAACCGCCTCGGTTCATCGGCTTCGGCCATGAGGAGCCCGCGCAGCCGATCGACCTCCCCGCCCGTGATGCGGTCCGCAGCAAGCGCCGCCGCCGAAGGCTCGATCGCGGCGCGGTACTCGAACAGCGAGCGCAGCTGCTCGGCCCGACCGTGCACCCTCTCCAGCGCCAGCTCGCGCACCGGGTGGCAGACAAACGCGCCGCCGTACTTGCCTCGCCGTATCTCCACGTAGCGCTCGTGCTCGAGCCAGCGCAGGCCCTCGCGCACCGCCATCCGGTTCACCCCCAAGCGCAGGCACAGCTCGCGCTCCGACGGGAGACGATGCCCAGGGAGGTATTCGTGGAGCCGGATGGCGGCAAGCAGCAGCTCGGCGACCTGGTCCCCGAGCCTGTAGCGCTTCGGGCTCTGGGCTAAACGTTGAACCATTAGCACCCCTTCGCAGCAGGCTAAGTCCAGCCCTGAAAGTTGTCAAGGCCCGGGTCGCGCGCTACGAATTCAGGTGCGGACGAGCTGCCAGTCGGCGTAGACGTCCGGCCGGCGCATGGCGAGCGACGGGTTGATGAGCCGGACCTCTTCGAGTCGCTCGCGCGTCACCTCACCGACCGTCAGCCCTTCACTCTCATCTGCGTTGACGATCGCCACGCCCATAGGGTCGTAGATCGCACTGAGGCCGGCATACTTGGCGCTCACCTGGCCCGCCGCCGCGACGTAAACCGTGTTCTCGATGGCGCGCGCTCGCGTCAGCGTCTCCCAATGGAGCTCCTTGAGCGGACCGCGCACCCACGCCGCCGGCAGCAGCAGCACCTCGGCGCCCAGCTCGGCGAGCCTGCGCGCCACCTCGGGAAACCTGACCTCGTAGCACGTCATGACGCCAAGTCGCATGCCGCCGAGCTCGAAGACCAGCGTCTTTCCGTCGCCCGGCGCGATGCGGTCGGACTCGCGGTGGCCGAACGCGTCGTAGAGGTGGATCTTCCGGTAGGAACCGATCAGCCGTCCATCGGCGGCCACCGCCACCACAGTGTTATAGACGCGCGCGGACTCGGCCGGTTCGAACATACCGGCGACGATCGCGATGCGGTGCTTGGCGGCGAGGCGCTGAAGCTCGCCGACGAACGGCCCGTCCAGCGGCTCCGCGAAAGGCACAAGGCTCCGTTCCGGCGTACCCCCGACCATCGCCGCCTCCGGGAACAGCACAAGGTCTGCGCCCGATGCCGCCGCAGTTTCGGCGAGCTTGCTCATCTGGGCCAGGTTTAGCTGCTTCTCGGGCCCGGCTCCGAACTGCCCGAGCGCGATCTTCACGTTGTCTACCTCGAAAGCAGTATGGGCCTGAGGAGGTAGAGCGCTCCGCCGACGATCAGCGCAAAGGCCAGCATGATGGCGACGGTCAGGCCGAGCTCTGGCGTGAAGTGCCTGGTCACCTCCAGACCTCGGACGCAGCAGGTCAGAAAGATGGCGTCCATGGGCAAGAACTACCGTAGCACCGCCAAGGGTATGGTGGTCGTGCCATGAGCGCGCTGCGGAAGTCCGTCCCGTCGATCGCCTCGGCCGCTGCGTTAGGGGACCTGCTCAGGCAGATCTTCCCCGGCGACAACATCCGGCTTCCACCTCACGCCGAGGCCCTGCTTCGCCTGCACGCGGCGCTGCCCGACCAACGGCCGGCGACCTGCGGCGCGTACGTCCTTACTTATGTGCTGCCCGCACGCGGCTTCACCGAGCTTAACGGCGAGCCGCTGGGAGCAGAAGACTTCATGGCGCACCTGGCCCGCGTGACGATCACCGCCCGTGAAGACCGGGCGACATATCGATTTCCGGTCGATGTCTCCGCGGACCCGTCACAGCAGGGCACCAGCCCCGAAGGCGTGGCGCGGGCTGTCGCCATCGCGTCGGCGGGGCGATTGGCCACGATACCGGTGCCGGGCAGGGACGCCTCCGGCCGTCCTCAGCTGGACACGCGCCGCTGGGATGCGCTGCTCGACGTCTTAGCTCCTCGATTCCTGGAGGGCGCCATAGACGTGGTTTTCAACTACGACTCCGACCACCTTCTCGCCGCCCGGGACGAGGCGTACAACGCGCAGACACTCGGGCGCGCGGACGCATCCGCCGTCATCCCTCGAGACAGGTGGGGAGTCGGCCACTTCGCGCCGATGGCGACTCTGTGGCGTCGGCCGTCGGGCGAACGGTGGATGGTGCTGCTCAACAGCTTCAAGGAGCGAGCGTTTGCGGGCGTCGAACCGCAACCGGCGGAGCTGATGCGCGGCGCGGTCGTCCGCGAGGACGATCGCCGTGGCGGAGTTCTGCTGGTGGTTGCGCGGGAGGCCGCGGATCGCCTCATTAAAGAGGTAGAGGGCGTCGGCCTCGACGTGCGCACGTGGAGCAACGGAAGCCCGGCCCCACGAGATTGGCGCTGGGGTCCCGGCCGCTGACGTGTGAATAACCCCGGCGGAGCATGGCTGCTCGATCCCGAGGTCACCTTCCTGAATCACGGCTCCCTGGGCTCGTGTCCGTTGCCTGTCGTGGAGGAGCAGGCCCGGTGGCGCCAGGAGCTCGAGCGGCGGCCGATTCAATTTCTACTGCGTGATCTCGCGGCTCGAATGGCCGAGGTGCGTTCGTGCCTCGGCGACCTGTTCGGGAGCAATCCCGATGACCTGGCGCTGATGCCGAACGCTGAGTCGTGCATCAACGCGGTGCTGCGGTCGCTGGAGTTCGCTCCGGGCGACGAACTTCTCGCCACCACTCACGACTACAACGCCTGTCTGAACTCGCTGGATTTCGTCGCGGGGCGGTCGGGCGCCAGGGTTGTCCGCGTAGGAATTCCGTTCCCGATCACCAGGGCGTCGGAGGTGACCGCGGCGATCCTTGCCCACGTCACTCCACGCACACGGCTCGCGATGATCAGCCACATCACAAGCGCGACGGGCCTCGTCTTCCCGATGCACGAGATCGTCGGCGAGCTCGAGAGTCGTGGCGTTCAGGTCATCGTCGACGGGGCGCATGCGCCTGGCCAGGTCGACCTGAGCCTGGACCTACTAGGCGCGTCGTACTACGCGGGCAACTGCCACAAGTGGCTGTGTTGTCCGAAAGGGACCGGCTTTCTTCACGTCCGCCGCGACTGTCAGTCGGCGATCCACCCGCTGATCATTTCCCACGGCATGAATGACCCGCGGACAGATCTCTCACTCTTTAGAAAGGAGTTCGACTGGCAGGGGGTCACCGATCCGAGCGGCTTTCTTTCAATACCCACGGCCATTTCGTTTCTCGGGAGCCTGGTGCCAGGCGGCGTCCCGAGCCTCGCGGCGCGAAACCATGACCTGGCCCTCTCATTCCGAGACGCCCTTTGCCCGATTCTTCGCACGGAGCCTCCCGCTCCTGATTCGATGGTGGGATCTATGGCCGCGTTTCCGGTCGATCACCTCGTCCCCGAGCCTGATATGCGCGAGAAGCTCGAGTTGATGCTTCGCGAACAGCACCACATCGAGATCCCGATGATTCGCTGGCGGCCGGCGTTGGACGCTGAGCGGTGGACCCTCCGCGTTTCATGCCAGATCTACAACGACGAGGGCGACATCGACCGGCTGGCCACCGCCCTCGCTTCCTCGCTGGCGGAGCTTGGCGTCTAAAGGCAAGGAGAAAGGAGGGGCTTGACGACGCGGCGGCTGAGCCGAAAGTCATGCAGGCGCCGGTTAGACTGGCAGCGAGATTTGGAGCGGCCCAAAAACGTCAAGAACGCCCTCAAGGACACGATTCTGGCCAGAGCGCTGAAGAAAGCGTCGCAGGTGGCGTCAATGGACCAGGACGAGATCGTCAAGTGGGGTAGCTGCCGCGTCTCGAACGATAACGGCCTATCTATAGAGTGGAACTGGTTTGGTGATCAGCGTCCGCGTCCACCCTAGGGCTGCGCAAGCCAGGTCTTCATGGAACTATGGCGTGCTGGAGGTATGGGTAACCGCACCTCCAGTCGATGGCGCCGCGAATAACGCGGTCGTCGCTGCCGTCGCGAGGCACTTCAGAGTGCCAGCGTCGAGGGTCAGGCTTCGCTCGGGCGGGCGCAGCCGCAAGAAGCTCGTCGAAGTTGATCAAGAGGATCTTGGAGGTCTCCTAGCATAGACGTCGACTCCCGGATCCAATCGAGCGAGGGTTCAAGGACACGGTCAAGGCCAGCCCGGGTTACTTCACGATCATCCGAGCGAAGTTCGACCTACCCGCAGGAGTGAGCGCGCCTCAGCGCTACGTTCATCATTGCCACATCGTCGAGCACGAAGACAACGACATGATGCGGCCATATGAAGTGGTCACTGCGAGTTGAGCGAGCTTTGGAATTGGCCCCGCCTCGAGCTCGGCCATTTCCCAGCGAAGGCATGCAGGCCGCGGGCTCGCCGCGCCACCAGCATTGACCTGAGTTCGCTACTGGGGCTTATAGGTGATGACCAGCCAACCGGACCGAAGGGACGGCTGGGCGGCAGGAGTATCTCCTGCCGCCCACACTTCCAGTAATCGGGCTACGGCGTGGGATCCGCGTACGAGCCGCCGAAGATGTCGCTGTTGCCGAACGTGACCGGGCAGTCGGTACCCGGCGCCGGCCTTGTTACTGACGTCCCGAGCCGCAGCGAAAGCCTCCAAGCGTCGATCGCAGGGCAGTCGGCCGCGTTGCGAGCGTCGTTCCACACAGCCGCGCCATATGTACGTGTCGCGACAGCGTAGACATAGTCGCCGAGGAACTCGCCAACCAGATTATTCTGCGACGTGCCGCGGGCGTCTCCAGACGCGCCGCGATTGAGCTCCGACCAACTTCCCAACGCGCCTCCGGCGCCGATATCAGCGTGCTTAACGACGCCGACGAGCGGCCGCGGGTTCGAAGTGTCGGTCTGGTAGAGGGCGGTGAAGGCGTTGTAGACGAGATACACGTCTGTCCCGTTCGGGGAGATCGCGATTGCGGTGTAGAGCGGTCGATCTCCGGCCGACTGAACTGCAGCCGGAGCGGACCAAGTGGCGCCCCGGTTGGTCGACACCTGCACGAGTGCCGTCTCATGGTTAAGCCCGTGGCTTGCGTCGTTGTATGTCAGCACCATCTCGTTGGTCGCGTCGGAACCACTCGGGGCACCGTTCGCGATGTCAACGCTTGGTGCATCGAAGAGGTCGTTGCGCGCCCCCGCGATGCCGTCCATCACCGGCCGGCCGAGGACCGGGTCGAAGACGCCGGCGTCCTTGACTGGCGCAATGAGCTGAAGCGCGCTGCTCCAAGTCATGCCGCCATCGAAGGAAGGCTTCATCGCCTCGAAGGCCCGGCCGAGGCGGGTCGCCACGCCAAACACGTAGACGACACCGTGGCTGTCGGTGCGGACCGTGCAGCCATCCGGCTGGGTATTGATGCCGTTATCGGTCGCTGGGGTCACCTGGTGGACAGTCCACGTGCCTCCGCCGTCCGCGGAGACGGCGATATTCAGCGGCGTCGGGAAGGCGCGGCCGAGACTGTCACTACGGAAGTCGGCCCAGCAGACGTAGACGTGGCCGAAGAACGAGCTGGTCGCGGCGTTGTCGACCCAAACCTGTTCCTTGTCGCTGAACGTCGTGGCGCTCTGCCGAGAGATCAATACCGGCGGCCGCCAGGCTCCCTTGACGCTGGCCGCCGCCCCTACGACGTCATCCGTGCGGGAGACGCCGATCGCCTCAAAGCCGCGAAAAGCGCCTGCGAACGATGAGGTGAGGTTCGCGTAGTAGAGCCGCGAGCCGTTCGACCATGCGAAGTGACCCTGGCCGTCCGGCCGCGGCCCGAAGGCGAGCGCCGGATCGCCATCGGAGATCAGACCGTTCTCCGCGTACCAGGGCAGCGTGCCGATCGAACCAGAATGCGCTGTGCATGCGGCCGGGCCGAGGCAGTCGCGCGCCGTCAAGCCGGTGTAGGTCGGCTGGGTCCAGGTGTCGCCGCTGTTGAACGAGAAGTAGACACCGGACACGCCGACGTTGGGGGTGAACGGACACCTCGTCGGGTCGCCGGCCGCGCACGCCTCCTCGTCGATCTCGTCGTTGGAGCCGGCGACGAGAATTCCCGGGTGGTTCGGGTCCACGGCGATGGCCGGCTCGTTCTGCTTGTTCTGCGAGAACGGTGTCGGTGAGCTTCCAACGCTGACAAGGGTGTCGCCGCCGTGAGTCGCGCCAACCGGGATTGCCGGCCCAACGGCCGCGGCGCTGACCGCAAATGCCAGGGCGAACACGATGCGAAAACCCTTCATGGTTACCTCCATAAGCTTCGACCCATCGGAATGTGCGGCGATGAGAACGAGGCGAGACCCCCCAGAGTTGGCCCCGCTCCAATCAACGATGACAGCCATCGCCTCCCCGCGTGAAAACGCGCTTCGCCGTCGGATCATGATGGCGGTACCCGCCCGCCGCTCAACTCCAGAGTTACTTCGTTAGCTGTCCCCTCCCTGCACCGCCAGGATGCGCCGTGGTGTGCACGTTTACGTAGTACTGCTCGGGATTCTGGACGATGTCCTTCAGGAGGCCTTGATCGACCTGCCTGCAGCCAGAAGAAGATCCGGCCACCGGCGGGTTCAGTGGGATCACGGGAGGTGCAGCCACGCCTGCGGGGGCGTGGTGTATGTGAGCGGCTATCACGGTCTCGCTGGTGGTGAAGTCGATCACATAGCAGAGCTCGCTCTGGCCCAGGTTGATGGTGATGGCGGCCGTCCCCTGTGAGCTCGAAGGCGCCGGAGGCACCTCGTTGGGGCCCAATAGGATGGCCGTAAGAGGTCGACCGCCCTGGTCGGAGCCGGGCAACCGGTCAGCCTGGACAGTTTCGACTGAAGCGAAAGTCAGGAGCAGCGCGAGCATGGTTCCCAGATAGATCAGATGCCGCATTTGACTCCTCCGGAAGCGGTGCTTCCCCTGGTCTGGGCGGGCCTAACCACCGAAGAACATCCCATTTGTCTCGTGCGCGATCTGGGCAAAGTTCACTTTGGTGATGGCGTCCGACGCGAAACTGCCAAGGCTGGAAATTCCCGACCAATTGATCGAAGCTCCGGTCCTGACCAAGCTGAGCGAGAACTGGTTGCTGGTATCACTGGTGGTAGCTCGTTCAACCACGCCCGACCACTCGACATCGAAGCTGACCACCCCCGGAACGGAGCTGCCGTCGCTGAGCGCGTTTCCGATGTTGCCGTAGTCCTCGATCGCGAAGTTGGACAATCGGTATGAGGCGGTGCCGTGGCCGAGATTGAGCGCCACCGAGTCTTCGGGTATGGCGACCGTCCAGAAAAGTCCGGCCGGAAAGGGATCGATGCCCGGGTTGAAGTCGTGGATTTGGTCGGTCCCAACGGGACCGTTGAAGACGTCGAGTCAGATGAACCCGAAGGTTCCGCTGTGAATGCGATTGTCAGTGCCCCTGAAGGTTCCGGTCATGAAACGCACATCGGCCCCAAATGTGAGGCCGCTGCCTGCCCCGGTACCCGTGCCTTCGATGTCGGCTATGGCGATAAAGCCATTGAAGTCGGTGATGGTCGAGGGTTCCGAACCGGCGCCCGGGAGCTTGACGTGGAATGGTGCCCCTGGCGCGACAGTGCCCGGAATGGGTCTCGGCGTGCCCGCGCCGGGAGCTTCCGCGTGCGCCAGGCTAGGCACCCAAAGGCTGGCCGCGGCCGCTACGCCACCGGCGGCGGCGGCCGTGCCCAGAAACTGGCGCCGCGATAACGCTCTGTCCCAAAAGTGCGTATGACCAATTGGGCGGTCATGAACTACCGACTGCCAGATTGCTCGAAACTGATCCTCGCTGAGCTTCATCGGCACCCCTCCGGCAGAACTGCCTGCAAGCGCTCTCCGCTCGACTGGTGAAAGTAGTCTTAGCACCGCCAAGCCAGCCGGTCAACCTACGGCTTCAAGGGCCACCGTGAATCGGCTATGACCCGTGGCGCATCTACGTCAGGCAGCTCGCGACCGGCCCTGGCGGGTGAGTGCAGGTAGCCAACTTCCTCGGGGCGGGTTGCGCCGTCGATCAGGAAGTCCGCGACAGACAAGCTACGGACCGACGACGTCGGCGTACAGCAGCTTTTTCGTGACGCGACCGAGCAGGCTGCATCCCCGCGCACGGCCGGGTGCTCGAGATCAATCGGAGGGGGTTCCTCAAGCTCGCCGGTGTGGGCACAGCGGTAGCTGCCGGCGCGACGATCCCGGCGGTGGAGATGCTCTTTGGTGGCCACCCCGGCACCATCGCCCTCCGGGCCGTTGGTGGCCTGCCGTCCGAGCCATTGCCCACCTACGCGTCTTATGTTCTCGACGGTAACGTGGACTTGGCGCAGAAGACCGCGGGGGCGGCGGCGTCTGGGCATGGTCCGGCGCCAACGAAATCAAGTTGCTGCTGCAGCCGTGGCCGCTCTCGCCTGCAGTTGATCGGCAAGAAGTACGAAGAGGGGCCGCCGTAGGCCCCTTTAATCTCGCTGGGGGTTGACATCCAGGACAGCGACCAGGCCGCGCTTGCGTTCGAAGCCGAGTCGGTATGCGAACGGACGCGGTTCCGATACCCGGGATGGCCAACCCCATCTCGCGCTCCAGTCCAGCTCCCTTTTGGCTGTTTGACTCGCGGCTCGCGATGGGCTAATTTCCGTTCAACATTCGTTCGCTGGGTTTCGTCCTGCTCGTGCAGGAGGAGGTGCGAACATGCGTGACTTGCTAGTGAGCCGCCGCCGGATCATCACAGCCGGCGCGGCCGGGGCCCTGGGCGTCTTGCTCAATCCATCGGCGGTTTTCGCCGATGACGGTGAGGAGGTCAGCCTCCTCCGATGGGATCTGGTCCAGATCATCCAGGCGACTGTCCTTGCCGGGGGGTCTGTCCGCGCCAGAGATGCCGGCACCGGCGATATGGTGACGCTCACCGGTTCCGGTGAGGCCAGACCTGACGACCGAGGCGCAGCGGGTGGCGGGACGTTCCTGCACCGGCACTCGGACGGTTCCGAAGTGGCTCATGGCGTTTATGTCGTAACGTCATTTAACAGCTTCAAGAACGGCCGCGGAAGTCTGGCCAGCACTCCCCTAAGCGACGGCATTGGTCACAAGAACCAGTCGGATTCTGGAATCCTGAGTCTGGGGATCAAAGCCTTTCCAGCGACAGGAGGTTCGATCGACGCGAAGTTGGGCGTGGAATGCGCTCTGCCGGGCGACACATCGGGTGCGGTGGAGGGGATCACGCTCGATGTGCTTACCTTCCACTTCAGGCAGGTGTCCGAGGGAGGAGCCACCCTCTTCCATGCTCTCGAGGACTAGTTCCTCTGAGCGCGGACTTGCGTCTTGCACCTGACCGTTTCTGACCCATCTGGTTGATGAATCGACGGGGCTCGGCGCTACGCGAGGGTCGAGTCCCGTCTCGCGCTCAGTACAGTCGAGTACGCCAATTTCAGCGACCCTGACGCCGAGCCCAAGGTCACAGTGGAATGTGCGGAACCGCCTGCCAGTCGTTTCAACTGCAGTCAGGAAACGGACCGGTGGCCGCGGGACCGGCCTGATCGAGTTCACAGGGGACGGATCCTGACCACGCCAGGATCCTTAACAGCCGCCTGCTCTACCGTTGAGCTACTCCGGAACGGGTCCC
>WNFB01001798.1_pt1 | contig 31793 bp, 30 predicted proteins | sample 5400501 | NCBI WGS metagenome assembly WNFB01 (sample SAMN13153341, study PRJNA577476) | soil metagenome | isolation source: 200 cm saprolite under Douglas fir tree site 2 hole 1 | place: USA:California | collected 2015-04-18
CGGCCAGAAGGACGTGGGCGGCATGTGGATGGCCGCGATCTCGGCCGCGGTCACCGGCCCCGCCTTGGGCCGCGGCGCGCCCCCGTGACCATCGCCGTACTTCTGCAGCCACAGCTCGTCGCGATCGTGCACCTGGGGGACGCGCGCGAAGTTGTAGACGGGCGGCGGAGAAGGGATCGCCCACTCGAGCGTGCGGCCGTCCCACGGATCGGGGCTCGCCACTTTCCCGGAGCGGGTCGTCCTGATCACGTTGCCGATGAAGACCAGGAACGAGACCGCGATCGTGAAGGCGCCGATGGTGGAAATCAGGTTCCAGAAGTTCCAACCGAGATCCGGCGCGTAGGTGTAGATGCGCCGGGGCATGCCGATCAGGCCGAGATAGTGCTGGGGGAAGAAGGTCAGGTTGAAGCCGAGCATCATGAGCCAGAAGTGCACCTTGCCCAGCCGCTCGTCGAGTAGCTTGCCGGTGATCTTCGGCCACCAGTAGTAGGCGCCGCCGAAGAGGCCGAAGATGGAGCCGCCGAAGAGCACGTAGTGGAAGTGGGCCACCACGAAGTAGGTGTCGGTCTGCTGCAGGTCCACCGGGGGCGAGGCGTGCATGACGCCGGAGAGGCCGCCCATCGTGAACATGGCGATGAAGCCGAGCGAGAAGTAGAGCGGGGTCTGGAAGCGGATGGAGCCGCCCCACAGGGTGCAGAGCCAGTTGAGGATCTTCACGCCGGTGGGCACCGCGATCAGCATGGTGGTGATGGAGAAGGCGGCGTCGGCCACCGGGCCCATCCCGACCGAGAACATGTGGTGGCTCCACACCCCGAACCCGAAGAAGCCGATGGTGATGCCCGAGTAGATGATGACCGGCGCGCCGAAGAGCGGCTTGCGCGCGAAGGTGGGCAGCACCTCCGAGACGATGCCCATCGCGGGGAGGATCAGGATGTAGACCTCCGGGTGGCCGAAGATCCAGAAGAGGTGCTGCCAGAGCAGGGGATCGCCGCCCGCGGCGGGGGAGTAGAAGAGCGTGCCGAAGAAGCGGTCGAACATGAGGAGGATGAGCGCCACCGTGATGGCCGGGAAGGCGAGCACGATGAGGAACTGGGTCACGAAGCTCATCCAGATGAACACGGGCATCCGCATCAGGGTCATGCCGGGGGCCCGCATGTTGATGATCGTCACCAGGAAGTTGAAGCCCGCGAGCATGGACGAGATGCCGAGGATCTGCACGCCGAGCATCCAGAAGTCGATGGAGTGGCTCGGGGAGAACTGGGCGGAGGTCAGGTTGGCGTAGCCGAACCAGCCGCCGTCCGGCACCGCCTTGGCCAGGAAGCTCACGTGCAGGAAGAGCCCGCCGGAGATGAAGATCCAGTAGGAGAGCGCGTTCAGGCGCGGGAAGGCCACGTCGCGCGCCCCGATCATGAGCGGGATCATGTAATTGAAGAAGGCCGCGCTCATCGGCATGATCGCGAGGAATATCATGGTGGTGCCGTGCATCGTGAACAGCTCGTTGAAGGTCTGCGCGCTCACGAGGTTGTTGTCGGGCCGGGCGAGCTGCAGGCGCATGATCAGCGCCTCGATGCCCGCGATCAGGAAGAAGATGAACGCGCTCGAGCCGTACAGGATGCCGATCCGCTTGTGATCGACGGTGGTGAGCCAGGACGCGATGACCGCCCAGACCGTGGGGGCCTCCACCTTCGCGCCCGGCATGAATGCCGTGTGAGTCGCCATGGGCGTCTCCCTATTTCAGGCTGAGGAGGTAGGCGGCCAGAGACTTCGACTGCTCCCCCGTCATCCCCAGGTTCGGCATCAGCGCGCCGGGCTTCATGTGCTCGGGATTCTCGATCCACTTGGTCAGGTTGTCCGGGGTGGTGGTCATGAGCGACCCCGCGAAGGTCTTGCGGCTGGCGAAGTGGGTGAGATCGGGCCCGATGTGACCGGCGGAGATCCCGGTGATGGTGTGGCAGCCCACGCACGTCGACTGGGTGAACAGCGTCTTGCCCTCTTGGGCGAGCGCGTCGGGGGACTCCACCGGGGGCGCCTGCTGGGCCTTGACCCACTTCTCGAACTCGGCGGGCTCGTGCACGATGACCCGGAAGCGCATGTTGGCGTGCGACATCCCGCAGTACTCCGCGCACTGGCCCGGGTACTCGCCGGGCGCGTCCGGGGTGAGCGTGATGTGGTTCACCCGGTGGGGGACCACGTCCCGCTTGCCGCCGAGCTGCGGGATCCAGAAGGAGTGGATGACGTCGGGCGCGTTCAGGAAGAACGCCACCGTCTGCCCGACGGGCAGGTGCAGCTCGTTGGCGGTCGTGATCTTGTGCTGCGGGTACCGGAATTCCCACCACCACTGCTTGCCGGAGACGTCGACCCGCAGCGCGGTGGCGGCGGGCGCCTCCTGCGTCTTGAAGATCACCCGGATGGTCGGGATCGCGATGATCAGGAGAATCACCGCGAAGGCGATGGTCCAGGAGATCTCGAGCGCGGTGTGGCCGTGCACCTGCTTGGGGAGGGGGGCCCCCGGCCGCTCGCGGAAGCGCCAGCACGCGTAGACCAGGGCCACCTCCACCACGATGAAGATGCCGAGCGTCCACCACGAGATCAGCATGAAGATGTCGTGGGTGACCTTCCCGAAGTCCGACTTCGGGATCACCGTGCTCATCGGAGTGTCCCAGTTCCAGCCCACCGCGCTGCAGGCGCAGGCCAGCAGGAGCACGGCCCCCAGCAGGCCGAGCCGCGTCCAGTCCAGGCGCTTCACGATGCGGGCGACCGTCGAGGGGCGCTGAGTCATGGCGTCGTGTGGGTTCCTCTCGCGGCCGGGGCCGCCACCGACTGCGACGGCGTGCCGGTCGCGGCCACGGCGGGCCGGTGGACGTCGACGACGGCCACCCAGCTACGGGCGGCCAGGAAGAGCACGAGGAGCACCGGGATGCAGGTCCAGAGGAGGTCGGTGCGGCGGCGCGCCCCCTGCGCCGACACGGCCCGGCGCGACCGGAGCACGAAGGCGAGGGCGCTGGCTTGGGCGGCCAGGAAAACCGTCAGGACCAGGGCCAGCAGCAGGTGCACTATCGTGGGCACAACATCCTCATGGGCGTTATGGCGCTGGATTCACGCGGAAGTGTACTTGATGCCGCCGCCGCTTGCCAAGTGGAAACTTTCACATGCGGCCTAGCCGGCCAGCTTCAGCAGCGTGAGGAGCAGCGCCTTGGTGCCCCGCTCGATCGCCTTCCAGTCGCTCATCTCGTCGGGCCGGTGGCTGCGCCCGCCCCGCGAGGGGATGAAGAGCATCCCGGAGTCGGTCACCCCGGCCAGGTTCTGGGCATCGTGGCCCGCGCCCGACGGCATGCGCTTGTAGCGGAGCTTGAGCCGCTCGCAGGCCGCCTGCACCGCGTCCATGACCCGCGGGGCGCAGCGCGCGGGCTCGGTGCGGGACATGGTCTCGACGATCACCCGAAGATTGCGCCGGCGCGCGACGGTGCGGGCCAGCGCCGCGCACTCCCGGTCGAGCCGCGCCAGGATCTTCGGGTCCAGCTCGCGCATCTCCTGCATCAGCACCGCCTGGGCGGGCACGATGTTGGAGACGCCCGGGGCCAGCTCGATGCGCCCGAAGTTCGTCACGCTCCGGCCGCTGCCCTTCCGGACGATGTGCTCGCGCGCCTTCAGCGCGTACTCGCAGGCGGCCAGGAAGGCGTCCTTGCGCCAGGCCATGGGCGTGGTGCCCGCGTGGTCCGGCTCGCCGATGAAGGTGAGGCGGTTCCGCCGGATGCCCACGATGCCCTCCACGAGCCCGATGGGCAGGCGCGCGGCCTCGAGGTGCGGCCCCTGCTCGATGTGCAGCTCGACGTAGGCGTGGAGCGTCCGGGGATCGCAGCGCGCCTCCGCCACCCGGCCGGCGTCGTACCCGGCCCGGGCCATCGCGTCCACGAGCCGGATCCCGTCCACCGCCTGCAGGGTCGGGACCTGGGCCAGGTCGAGCTTGCCGGTGAAGGCGCGCGAGCCGAAGAGGCTGCCGTAGCGGCCCTCCTCGTCGCTCCAGGCCACCACCGCCATCGGCCGGCGCGTCTTGAGCCCGGCCGCCTTGATGGTCTGCAGGCACTCGAGCCCAGCCAGCACGCCCAGGGCGCCGTCGAGCGGGCCGCCCTCCGGCACCGTGTCGATGTGGGAGCCGGTCAGCACCGCCGCCCCCTCGCCGCGGAGGGAGCCGAACGTGTTGCCCGCCGCGTCCACGCGCGTCTCGAGCCCGGCCTCGGTCATCCGCCCGAGTAGCCACGCCCGCGCTTCCTCGTGGGGCGGGCTCCAGCATGACCGGGTGATGCCCCGGCCGCCCGGGTTCCGCCCGTAGGTGGACAAGGTCTCGATGTGGCTTTTCAATCGGGGCAAGGAGATGCCGATGGTTGCCATGGCCGCCGCGAGTATACCCCACCCCCTTGACACTTTCTCGGGCAGGCTCGTATCATCATACTGAACCTTCGTTCAGCCTCACCCCGGTTAACCTAACTAGCGACCCACGAATGTGGGAGGGTGTATGGACTTCACGCTGACTCCTGAACAAACCTCCTTCCGCGACGAAGTGCGCGGGTGGCTGTCGAAGAACATGCAAAAGGACTGGGTGGCGCGCCTCAGCCAGGGCTCGGACATCCCGCGTCCCGAAGCCTACGAGATGCTCCGGCGGTGGCAGCGGCAGATGTACGAGGCCGGCTTCGTCGGCCTCACCTGGCCCAAGGAAGCGGGCGGCCGCGGCCTCACGTTCATGGAGGAGATGATCCTCCAGCAGGAGATGGCGCTCTCCAAGGCCCCGCCGGTGCTCAACATCCTGGCCGTCGGCATGGCCGGGCCCACCATCATCGCCTACGGCACCGACGAGCAGAAGAAGCGCTACCCGCCCAAGATGCTCTCGTGCGAGGAGATCTGGTGCCAGGGCTATTCCGAGCCCAACGCGGGCTCCGACCTGGCGTCGCTGCAGACCCGCGCGGAGAAGGACGGCGACCACTACGTCATCAACGGCCAGAAGGTGTGGACGTCGCTCGCCCACATCGCGGACTGGATGATGCTGCTGGCCCGCACCGATCCGAGCGCGCCCAAGCACAAGGGCATCACCTACTTCCTCCTCGACATGAAGAGCCCCGGCGTCACCGTGAAGCCGCTCAAGCAGCTGACGGGCGACGCGGAGTTCAACGAGGTCTACTTCGACAACGTCCGCGTCCACGAGTCGCAGACTGCGCATCGCGCTCGACAGCCTCGTCGACCTCGCGCGCAGCACCAAGAAGAACGGGGTGCCGGTGACCCAGGACCCGGTGATGCGCCAAAAGCTGGCCCAGATGTGGATCGACACCGAGGTGTTCAAGTACACCGGGGCGCGCGCGATCACCAAGCTCCTGAAGGGCGAGATACCCGGCCCCGAGGCCTCCGCGGGCAAGATGATGTGGGTGGAAGGCCACCAGCGCGTGCAGGAGCTGGCCATGGAGATCCAGGGCCCGTTCGGCCAGCTCACCGACGGCAGCGAGTGGGCGGTGGCGAACGGCCTCTGGCAGCACACCTTCCTGCGCTCGCGGGCCAACTCCATCGAAGGCGGCACCACCGAGATCCAGCGCAATATCATCGGCGAGCGCGTGCTCGGCCTCCCGAAAGGCTAAGCCATGAACTTCGGCTTCAACGAAGAGCAGGAGCTGCTGCGGAACACCGCGCGGAAGTTCTTCGAGAACGAGTGCGGCTCCGAGACGGTGCGGCGCCTGATGGAGACGCCGGAGGGCATCAGCGCCGAGCTCTGGAAGAAGCTCGCCGAGCAGGGCTGGCTCGGCCTGATCTATCCCGAGCAGTACGACGGCACCGGGCTCGGGCTGGTGGACCTGGTCGTGCTCATGGAGGAGATGGGCCGCGCGGTGGCGCCGGGCCCGTACTTCTCCACCGTGCTCCTGGGCGGGCTCGCCATCCTCGAGGCGGGCGGCGACGCCCAGAAGAAGGAGTGGCTGCCGAGGATCGCGGCGGGCGACAAGCGCGTCGCGCTCGCCTGGATGGAGCCGAGCGCGCAGCTCGGCCCCGCCGGGGTGACGCTGACCGCGGTGAAGCGCGGTGAAACATTCACCCTCTCGGGCACCAAGCTCTTCGTGCACGACGCCCACACCGCGGACGCCCTCGTGGTGGCCGCGCGGACGCGGCCGGGGGCGGGCGCCGACGGCGTCTCGCTCTTCCTCCTGCCGAAGGGCACCAAGGGGCTCGAGGTGACCTTGCTGCCCACCATGGACCAGACCCGCAAGCTCTGCGAGGTCGCGTGCTCCGACGTCACGGTGGGCGCCGACGCGCTGCTCGGCGCGGCCGGGGCGGGCTGGGCGCCGCTCTCCCGCGTGCTCGACCGCGCCACCGTGGCCCTCTGCGCGGAGATGTGCGGGGGGGCCCAGAAGGTGCTCGACATGACGGTCGAGTACGCGAAGATCCGCCAGGCCTTCGGCCGGCCGATCGGTTCCTACCAGGGCGTCAAGCACCGCGCCGCCGACATGCTGGTGGACGTCGAGAACAGCAAGTCCATCACCTATTACGCGGCGTGGGCGCTCGACGAGAACTCGCCGGAGGCGCCGCTGGCGGTGAGCATGGCCAAGGCCTACGTCTCCGACGCCTACCGCCGCGTCGCGGCGGGGGGCATCCAGCTCCACGGCGGCATCGGCTTCACCTGGGAGCACGATCTGCACCTCTACTTCAAGCGCGCGAAGGGCTCGGAGTTCACCTTCGGCGACGCCACCCATCATCGCGAGCGGGTGGCGCAGCTCGTGAATCTCTAGCCGATGCCGAAACCCCTGCAGGCCGCTCAAAAAGGTCCAGATGCGAGGCGGCGCCCGAGAGCCGCCCGCGAGGCGTACTCTCTGTACGTTGACCGGGCGGCCGAGGGCGCCAACGAAGCAGCCGGGCCTTTTTCAGCGGCCTGACGCCCATGATCAAGCGGGTCCGGCAGCACGTGGGCCGGTGGATGCGGCGCGATCCGCGCGAGGCGGTGGCCGACGCGCTGCTCTTCGCCGACCACGAAGAGATCCAGGACATCGCGCGCCAGATCCGCCGCACCAAGGTGGAGATGGACCGCTCGGTGCTCTCCATGCGGAGCTGGGCGCGCGACCTCGGCCGGCGTCTCGCGGAGGCTCCCCGCGGGCTCTCCCGCAACGAGGACCTGCGCGCGCTCGGGGAGACGGTGGGCGGCCTCGCGCACAACTTCAACAACTCGCTGGCCGCCATCCTGGCCTACACCGAGCTGATGCTGCGCGAGAGCGAGTCGGAGGCGGCGCGCCGGCGGCTCGTGGTGATCCGTGACGTGGCGCTCGAGGCGTCCGCGACGGTCCGTAAACTGCAGGAGTTTGTCTCGCGCCAGCCCCAGACCGCCTACGGGCCGGTGGGCCTGCCCGCGGTCATCGCGGAGGCCCTCGAGCTGACCACGCCGCGCTGGCGCGACGAGGCGGACCGCAAGGGCACCGTCATCGCGGTGACCCAGGACATGGAGGCCCTGCCGCCCGTCGAGGGCAATGCCTTCGAGCTGCGCGACGCCCTCGTGCGCCTGATCCACAACGCGGTGGACGCCATGCCCCGGGGCGGGTCCCTGGCCATCCGGGCGGCCGCGGAGGCCTCGGGCTGGGTGGTCGTGGAGGTGAAGGACACCGGCGTGGGCATGTCGGTGGAGCAGCGCCGGCGCCTGGCCGAGCACGCGCGGAGCCTCCACCCGGGCCAGGGGCCGGGGCAGGGGCTGGCCGAGGTGTACGACATCGTCGAGCGGCACGGCGGCAGCGTGACGATCGACAGCGCGATCGGCAAGGGCACCACGGTGCGGCTGCGGCTGCACGCCAGCCGCTTCCAGATCATCCCCGCCTCCGAAGGGTTGGCCGAGCGGCAGGTCCTGCCGGAGCACGCCGCGCGTGTGCTCCTGGTGGACGACGACCCGCGGCTGCTCACCGTGCTCTCCGACGTGCTGCGCAGCGAGGGCCACGCCATCACCACCGCCGCCAACGGCGACGAGGCGCTGGCCGTGTTCGATCCGGGCGCGCACGACGTGGTCATCACCGACCTCGGCATGCCCAGGATGAACGGCTGGGAAGTGGCCGAGCGCATCAAGACGCGCTCGCCCGCGACCGCGGTCTTCATCCTCACCGGCTGGGGCGAGGGGGTCTCGGCGCACGAGTCCATGCAGTTCGTGGACCGCGTCATCGCCAAGCCGGTGTCCGCGGAGGCCCTGCTCGGTCAGCTCGCCGGTCTCACGCGGTCCCGCGTCCCGCCCGCGTGACGGCCCCTCCGGCTTCCCCCGTCGCCCCCCGTCCCGCCGCCTCCGTGCTGCTCGTGCGCCCGGGCACGGCCTGCCCGGTCGAGGTCTACATGATCCGGCGGGAGAAGAGCATGCGCTTCCTGGGCGGCTTCTACGCCTTCCCCGGCGGCAAGGTCGAGCCCACCGACGGCTCCGCGGAGGCGCTCGCCCGCTGCCGCGGCATCTCCTCGGCCGCCGCGCTCGCCGCCTTCCCGGCCGCGGACGGGATCCCGCCGCTCGCCTTCTGGGTCACCGCCGCGCGCGAGCTGGTGGAGGAGACGGGGCTGCTCGTGAGCTGCGACGCCGACGGCCGGGCGGTGAACACGCGGGATCCCGCGGTGCGCCACCGCGTGGAGCGGCTCCGCCACGCGCTCGTCGGTGAGGAGGCGCCCTTCCACGTGCTGCTCGCCCGCGAGGGCTGGCACCTCGACCTCGCGCCCTTCCGCTACCTCTCGCACTTCATCACACCACCCTCGAACCCGATCCGCTTCACCGCGCGCTTCTTCCTGGCCCCCGTGCCCGCCGGGCAGGAGCCGCGCCTGCTCGGCGGGGAGGCCTCCGAGGGCTTCTGGATCGATCCCGCCGAGGGCCACCGCCGCTTCCTCGCGGGCCTGATGCCGATGGCCGAGCCGGCCGACTGCGGGCTCGGGTACATCGCCGGCTTCGATACGCTGGACGACGTGTGGGCCGCGCACACCGACGGGCGCCACAAGTTCCACGGCATCCTCGACCGCATCGAAGCGGCCGGCTTCACCATTCCCCGAAGCAAGCGGATCGGCCCGAGCTGAGGGCCGGCGCGCGATGGACAATGCGGCGGCCCTCTTCGTTGACGCGCCCGTCGAGGAAGGCCACGGCGCGCGCGCGGCGCTCCTCACCCCGTCCGGTCCCGTCACCTACGCCCAGCTCCAGGGCCTGACCGATCGGGCCGCCCACGGGCTGCGCGCGCGGGACGTCGAGCCCGAGCAGCGGGTGGCCATGCTCCTGCCCGACGGCCCCGCCTGGGCTGCGACCTTCTTCGCCGCGCTGAAGCTGGGCGCGGTGGCGGTACCGCTGAACACGCGACTCGGCGCCGCCGACCTCCGGACCGTGCTGGCCGACTGCCGGCCGAAGGCGCTGGTGGCCGATCGCGCGCTGCTAGCTGCGGCGGGCGTCGATGCGGAGACGCTCGGCCCCCGCGTGCTGGATTTCGACGCGCTCGTGGCCGGCGCGCCCGCCGCGGCGCTGCCGCCCGAGCCGGTGAGTGGCGACGCGATGGCCTTCTGGCTCTACACGTCCGGCACGACCGGCTCCCCGAAGGCGGCCGTGCACTGCCACCGAACGCTGCCCGCCTGCCGCCATTACCTGGAGGTCCTGGGCGTGACCGCCGCCGACCGGATCTTCGCCACCTCGAAGCTCTTCTTCGCCTATGCCCTCGGCAACGCGCTCCTGATCCCCCTCCACGCCCGCGCGCCGACGTACCTGCACCCGGGCTGGCCGGATCCCGCCGCGGTCGCCGCCGTGATGCGCGAGATTCGGCCCACGCTCTTCTTCTCGGTGCCGACGGTCTACGCCCGGCTGCTCCACGCCGACCTGCCCGCCGAGACCTTCAGCTCGGCGCGCCTCTGCGTCTCGGCCGGCGAACGGCTGCCCGCCTCCCTCTACACCGCCTGGCGGCAGCGGTTCGGCGTCGAGATCCTCGACGGCATCGGCGCCACCGAGACCATCTTCATGGTGCTCTCCAACCGGCCCGGCCAGAGCCGTCCCGGGTCGTCGGGCGGGCCGGTGCCGGGCACGGAGGCCAGGATCCTGGACGCGGAGGGCCGGCCGGTGCCCGATGGCCAGGAAGGCGTGCTCTGGGTCCGTACGCCCTCGCAGGCCGCGGGCTACTGGCAGCGGCTCGCCCACTCGCGCCGGACCTTCGTGGGGGACTGGTTCCGGACCGGTGACGTCTACCGGCGGGAGGCGGACGGCGGCCACATCCACTGCGGCCGCGAGGACGACTTCTTCAAGGTGGCTGGGCAGTGGGTGGCCCCGGCCGAGATAGAATCGGTCCTGCTGCGGCACCCGGGCGTCCTCGACAGCGGGGTCGTCGGGGCCGAGGAGGCCGGCGGGCTCATCAAGCCCTTCGTGTTCGTCGTGCCCCGCGATCCGGCCGCGGAGCCGGAGGCGCTGCGGGCGGACGTGCGGCGGTTCCTGGAGGGCGCGCTCCCGCCCCACCAGCGGCCGCGGGAGATCAGGATCGTGAGCGAGCTGCCGCGCACCGCGACCGGCAAGCTCCAGCGCTTCCGGCTGCGCGACCTGGCCCGAGCGAGCGCGTGAGGCGGGTACGCGTGAGGCGCGTAGATGGTGAGTAACGCGCTCACGGTGAAGGTGCGCTGGAGCGAGGCCGATCCGGCGGGCATCGTGTTCTACCCGCGCTTCTTCGAGTGGTTCGATCTCGGCACCGAGGCCCTGTTCGAGTCGCTCGGACTGCGGTGGGCCGAGATGTTCCCGGCTTCGCAGATCGTGGGCGTGCCCATCGTGGAGTCCGGCGCGCGCTTCGCCTCTCCGGTACGCTACGGCGACGAGGTGCGCATCGAGACCACGGTGAGCGAGGTGCGCGAGAAGACGTTCCGGGTCGAGCACGAGGTGTCCGTTGGCCCTCGGCGCTGCGCCACCGGCTTCGAGGTGCGGGCCTGGGTGGCGCGGCCCGAGCACCCCGGCGGCGCGCTGGCGGCCCGGCCCATCCCGCCGCGGGTCGTCGCTCGCCTCAAGGGAGAGCCTTCACCGTGAAACCAGAGCTCGTGTTCGAGACGAGTGTCCGCGAACTGGGGGAGTGCGGGGGCCATTTCTGGGCCCCCGCAGCTGAAGAGCATGAAGAACTAGACGGTTGCCCGCAGAGGCCACGAACATGAGCCCACTAGCCGGAGCATTTCTCACGGTCCACACGCCCCGCTACTGCACGCTGGAGGCCGCGATCGAGGGCAAGCTGGCCTCCGAAGTCTTCCGCCCGGTGCGTGACGGCCTCGTGGCGCAGGGCGACGTCGTCGGGCAGGCGAAGCTCGACGTGACCGTGATCAACTCCTGCCACCTGATCACCACGTTCCCCACCGTGGTGGACGGCACCCCGCGGCACCACGGCGTGCTCACCGCCCAGGAGGCGCCCGAGATCATCCACGGCGTGGCCTACGACTACCCGGGCGACTACGACCTGGCCGCGCGCCTCATCGCCCGCGGCAAGGCGGCGGGGCTGCAGTGCGTGCTGGCCAACGACGTCCACTATCCGCTCGACTACGGCACGCTGATGCCGATGGTGTGCTATCTCGATCGGGCGCAACGCACCCCGATCGTCCCGGTGTCGGTCTGCCTGTCCGCGGATCTGAACGAGGCCCACGCGTGGGGCCGCCACGTGGCCCGGGCGGCGGGCGAGAGCGGCAAGCGGGTGGGCTTCGTGGCCAGCGGCAGCGTCTCCCACAAGCTGGTGCGGGGGCCCGAGAAGGCGCCCCTGCCGGCCGACCAGGAGCTCGACCACCGCTTCGCCCGGCTCCTGGCCGACGGCGAGCTCGAGAAGCTCTGGGCCTGGCTCCCCGAGTTCACCCGCACCACCGAGACCGAGATGGGCGGCCGCCACCTGGCCATGCTGCTGGGGGCGGTCATGGAGTCGGGGCACCGCTTCGTGCCCACCGTGCACGCCTACGGCCCCTCCTCGGGCAGCGGCAACTACGTGATCTCCCTGCTGGCGGCCTGAAACTCCTTACACCCGCAACCGGTTTGTAATCTACCGCTCGCACTCTCCCAAGGAGGGGACAGGAATGGACAAGGTCACACGGCGGAAGTTCCTCGGCGGAGCAACGCTCGCGGCGGCCGGCACCGCGATGGGGCCGTGGGTGCTGCGCGCCGGCGCGCAGTCGGGCCCGATCAAGATCGGCGTCGTGCTGCCGTACACGGGCGTCTACGCGGTGCTCGGCGAGTCCATCACGCAGGGCATGGAGCTGGTCTTCGCCCGCGAGAACTGGACGGTGGCGGGACGCAAGATCGAGATGATCAAGGAAGACGACGAGATGCAGCCGCCGGTGGGCGTCCGCAAGACGGAGAAGCTCATCGACTCCGACAAGGTGGACATCCTCACCGGGCCCGTGCACAGCGGCATCCTGATGGGCATGCGCGACAAGGTGCACAACAGCAAGACCATCCTGATCGTCTCCAACGCGGGCGCGGACGCCATCAGCCGCGGGCGCTGCTCGAAGTGGATCTTCCGCACCTCGTTCTCGAACTGGCAGCCCTGCCAGCCCATGGGCGGCTGGGTCGCGAAGAACGTCTCGAAGGACGTGTTCCTGACCGCGCCCAACTACCAGGCCGGCAAGGACATGATGAACGCCTTCAAGGAGACCTTCGTCCCGGCCGGCGGCAAGGTGGTGGACGAAGACTACCCGAAGCTGGGCGAGACCGACTACGCGCCGTATCTCACCAAGATCCGGCAGTCCGGCGCCAAGGCGGTGTTCGCCTTCTTCTCGGGCACGGACGCGGTGAACTTCGTGAAGCAGTTCGATCAGTTCGGGCTCAAGCAGAACATCAAGCTCACCGGCGCGGGCTTCCTCACCGAGCCCGACGTGCTGCCCGCCCAGGGCAAGTCGGCCCTCGGCGTGATCACCGGCCACTTCTACACGCCGGTGCTCGACAACCCGACCAACCAGCGCTTCGTGAAGGAGTTCCGCGAGAAGTACGCGGGCAAGATGCCGGACGGCTTCGCGTGCCAGGGCTACGACACCGCGGAAGTCATCGTGCGCGCGCTCAAGGCGGTGAACGGCAATACCCAGGACAAGATGAAGCTGGTGGAGGTCATCGAGAAGAGCGAGTTCGACAGCCCGCGGGGGCGCTTCCGCTTCGACCCCAAGAGCCACAACGTGATCCAGCCCTTCATCTACGTCCGCGAGGTGAAGGAAGTGGCGGGCGGGCTCAACAACGTGCCGATCGACAAGGTCGCCAACGTGACGGATCCCGGCACCGGCTGCACGCTCCCGGCCTAGTCGGGGGGACGCGGCACCCCGCATGCCGGCTGATCTGTTCGCGCAGGCACTGAACGGGCTGGCCTACGGGGTGCTGCTGTTCTTGCTGTCCGTCGGGCTCACGCTGATCTTCGGAATGCTCGACGTGGTCAACCTCGCCCATGGCTCCTTCTACATGCTGGGCGCCTACGCGGGATTGAGCCTCATCGCGGGCACCGACAATTTCTGGCTGGCCCTGCTGCTGGCCCCGCTCGCGGTGGGCCTCATCGGGGCGGTGGTGGAGGTGACCTGTCTCCGCCCGCTCGGCTTCATCTACCTCTTCGAGGACCTGGTGAAGTGGATCTGGGGCGGCCGCATCCGCTCGATCTCGCCCCCCGATCTCTTCTCGGGCTCGGTGTCGGTGTGGGGCGCGATCATCCCGTCGTACCGGCTCTTCGTCATCGTGTTCGGGCTCGTGATGGCCGTGCTCCTCTGGCTCCTGATCGAGCGCACGCGCCTGGGGGCGATCATCCGGGCGGGCGTCTTCGACGCCGAGATGACGGGCGGGCTCGGCATCAATATCCGTCGGGTGTTCACCGCGGTGTTCGCCTTCGGCGCGGCGCTCGGCGGGCTGTCCGGCGTCATCGCGGGGCCGATCCAGTCCGCGCACCCGTCGATGGGCGTGACCATCCTGATCCCCGCCCTGATCGTGGTGGTGGTGGGCGGCCTCGGCAGCCTCAAGGGCTCGCTGGCCGGCAGCCTCCTCATCGGCCAGGCCGAGACCTTCGGGAAGGCGTGGCTGCCCGACTCCTCCATGCTGATCATCTACGTGGTGATGGCCACGATCATGCTGGTCCGGCCGCAGGGGCTCTTCGGCCGCCCGCTCAAGTGACGATCCGGCTGCTCGCCTTCGCGGTGGTGGTGGTGGCGCTGGCGCTGTTCCCGCTCACCACCGGCAGCTATCCGGTGAAGCTGCTCCAGGAGATCCTGATCTGGGGCATCTTCGCGATGAGCCTCGATCTGCTGATGGGCTATGCGGGCATGGTCTCCTTCGGCCACTCCGCCTACTTCGGCATCGGCGGCTACGTGGCCGCGCTCGCGCTCACGCAGAGTCCGGGGCTGGTCTCGGCCCTCGTGCTGCCCGCGCTGGCCGCCGGCCTCGCCGCCCTCGTCATCGGCTTCTTCTCGATCCGCGTGAGCGGCGTGTACTTCATCATGCTCACGCTCGCCTTCTCGCAGATGTTCCACGCCTATACCTTCCAGGTGTCCTGGCTCGGGGCCGAGGACGGCCTCGTCGGGATCCCGCGCCCGGTGGTGCCGGGCTGGGACGTCTCGAGCCTGCGCGGCTTCCACGGCTACCTGCTCACGCTGGTGGCGCTGAGCGCGCTCGTGCTCTGGCGCATCGTCCGCTCGCCCTTCGGCCACGTGCTGCGCGGCATCCACGAGAACGAGGCGCGCATGGAGGCGGTGGGCTACGCGGTGGATCGCTACAAGCTCGTGGCCTTCGTCATCGCGGGCGTCTTCGCGGGCCTCGCGGGCTCGCTCTACGCCCAGTTCAACGGCTCGATCACGCCGGACGCCTTCTTCTGGAAGACCTCCGGCGAGGCGCTCCTCATGGTCATCATCGGCGGCACCGGGACCCTGGGCGGCCCGGTCCTGGGCGCGGCCGCGTTCATCCTGCTCCAGAGCCTGGTCAGCACCTATACCGAGCGCTGGATGCTGATCCTGGGCGTGACGTTCATCCTCTTCGTTCTCTTCGCGCCCGGCGGCATCGTGGGCGCGCTCCGCGGGCGGGTGGGCCTGCGCGCATGATCGCGCCGCTCCTGGCCACGGAGACGCTGAGTCGCGCCTTCGGCGCGCTGACTGCGCTCAGCCGCGTCTCGCTCGAGGTCGCCCCGCGCGAGCGCCGGGCCATCATCGGCCCCAACGGCGCGGGCAAGACCACGCTCTTCAACGTCATCACCGGCCAGCTCGCCCCCACGTCGGGCCGCATCCTCCTCGACGGCGCGCCGATCGGCGGGCTGGCCCCGCACGCGGTGGCCCGGCGCGGCATCTCGCGCTCGTTCCAGCGCAACAACCTCTTCCCGAAGCTCGCGGTCGAGGAGAACCTGCGGCTGGCCGCCGCGGTGGCCGCGCCCGGCACCTGGGATCTCCTGGGTAGCGTCACGCGCCGCCGTGGGCCGCTCGACCGGGCGCGCGAGGTGGCCGAGGTGGTCGGCCTGACCGACCGCCTGGGCGAGCCGGCCGGGCGCCTGTCCTACGGCGAGCAGCGCCAGCTCGAGATCGGGGTGGCGCTCGCCACCTCCCCGCGGCTCCTCCTTCTGGACGAGCCCACCGCCGGCATGTCGCCCGAGGAGACGCTGCGCATGACGCGCATGCTCGAGGCGCTGCCGCGCGACGTCACGCTCCTGATCATCGAACACGACATGGACGTGGTGGGCTCGCTCGCCGACCGCGTCACGGTGCTGCACTACGGCGAGGTGCTCACGGAGGGCACCTTCGCCCAGGTGAAGGCCGATCCGCGCGTCTACGAAGTCTACCTGGGGAGCGCCTGAGCCGTGCTCGAGGTCGACTCCATCCACACCTACTACGGGGAGAGCCACGTGCTCCACGGCGTCTCGCTGCGCGTGGCGCCGGGGGAGGCGGTGGCGCTGCTCGGCCGGAACGGCGCGGGCAAGACCACCGCGATCCGCAGCATCGTGGGCTTCACGCCGCCCCGCGCCGGCCGCGTGGTCTTCGAGGGGCAGGCGATCGAGCGCTGGCCCGCCTACCGCATCGCGCGCCGGGGCCTGGCCCTGGTGCCGCAGGGCCGGCGCATCTTCGCGCCGCTCTCGGTGCGCGAGAACCTGCTGCTGGGCGCGCGCTCCGAGGGCTGGACGCTCGAGCGCGTGTTCGAGCTGTTCCCGCGCCTGCGCGAGCGCCAGGCCCAGCTCGGGGGCACGCTCTCGGGCGGCGAGCAGCAGATGCTGGCCATCGCCCGCGCGCTGCTCACCAACGGCCGCCTGCTCCTGCTGGACGAGCCGTCGGAGGGCCTGGCCCCGCTGATCGTCCGCGAGATCGGCACCACGTTGCAGGCGCTCAAGGCGCAGCGCCTCGCGCTGCTGCTGGTGGAGCAGAACTACCACCTGGCCCTGCGGGTGGCCGACCGGGTCTACGTGATGAACAAGGGGCAGATCGTCTACCAGGGCACGCCGGCCGGGCTCGAGGCCGACGAGGAGGTCAAGCGGCGCTACCTCGGCGTGGCGTGAGCACCCCTCACCCCCTGGCCCCTCACCCTGCCGTCTCCCCTCTGGGGAGAGGTGTGTCGTCAGAGCAGCTTGAAGAGGCGGGGTAGGATCAGCGTGATCTGCGGCACCAGGATGATGATGACGAGTCCGACCAGCAGCACGGCCACGAAGGGCAGCATCGCGCGCGTGGCCCGGTCCACCGAGACCTCCGCGATCCCGCAGGCGATGAAGAGGCCCACCCCGATCGGCGGCAGGAAGAGCCCGATGCCCACCGCGGCCACGACGACGATGGCGTAGTGGATGGGGTCGATGCCGAGCCCGTTCGCCACCGGCAGGAGGCTCGGCAGGAGGATGACCACCGCGGGGAGCCCTTCGATCACCGCGCCGAAGAAGATGAAGATGGCGGCGGTGAGGAAGAGGAAGATCAGGCTGCTGCCCGGCACCACCGTCATGATCCGGATCAATGCGGCGGGCATCTGCTGGACGGTGAGAAACCACGAGACGACCCCCGCGGTGCCGAGCAGCAGCCCCACCGCCCCGGTGATCATCGCCGAATTCATGATGATGGCGGGCAGGGCGCTCCACTTGATCTCGCGATAGATGAAGAGGCCCACCACCGCGGCGTAGAGCACGGCCAGCACCGAGGCCTCGGTGGGCGTCATGATGCCGCCCAGGATGCCGCCGAAGATGATCGCGGGCATGCCGAGCGGGATGAGCGCCTGGCGGAAGGCCACGCCCAGCTCGCCCAGGGTGGGCTTGGCCTCGGCCGCGATGCCCAGGCGGCCCGCGGTGCGCCAGATATAGGCCATCAGCACCAGCGCCATCACCACCGCGGGCAGGAAGCCGGCGGTGAAGAGCGCGGCCACCGAGAGGCTCGCCACCGAGCCGATCACGATCATGAGGATGCAGGGCGGCACCAGGATGCCCATCGCGGAGGCCGCCGACACGACCGCGACCGCCAGCTCCTTGCTGTAGCCGGCGCGCACCATGCCCGGGATGGTGGTGGACGCCACCGCGGAGACGTCGGCTACCGTCGAGCCCGAGATGCCCGAGAAGATGTACTCGGCCGCCACCACCGCCATGCCGAGCCCGCCCCGCACCCAGCCGACTAGGGCCACCGCCAACCGGACGAGCCGGCGCGCGATGCCGCCCGTCTCCATGAGCGCGCCGGCCAGGATGAAGAGCGGCAGGGAGAGCAGGACGAACGAATCCACCTGGTGCAGGATGGTCTGCACCGTCACCGCGAGCGGCACCGGCGCGGCGAGGATGGCGCCGACGTAGCCGGCCAGCCCCACCGTCACCGCCACCGGCACGCCGATGGCCAGCAGCACCAGGAAGACGAGGCAGACGAGGATCATCGGCCGCGGGCCAGGCGCCAGAGCTGGGGGACCGAGAAGAGGATCATGAGCGCGCCCCCGATTGGGAGCGCGGCGTAGAACCACACCATGGACAGCTCGAGGGAATCGGAGACCTGCCGGCGCGCCACCGGCCACATGGCCAGGCCGCCCGCCACCAGCACCCCGCCGAAGGCCACCACGAGCAGACCGACCACCAGATCGGTCGCGCGCCGCAGGCGGGGGCCGAAGCGGTCGATCAGCAGGTGGAGGCGAAAGTGGGCGCCGCGCCGGACGGCGGACGCGGCGCCCAGGAACACCATCCACACGAAGCAGAGCCGCGCGACCTCGTCGTACCACTGGAAGGTCGCCTGCAGCACGTAGCGGCTCCACACGCCGAGGAAGACGTCCACCACCAGGACCAGCATCAGTCCCAGGCAGACCCAGTCGACGAGCACGCTACTTCGCGGTGGCCCGCGCCTCCGCGATCACCCGATCCACGAGCTCCTTGCCCGCCTTCTGCTCGAGGAACTTCCAGACCGGCTGAGCGCGCTCCTGGAAGAGGCGGATGTCCTTCACGTCGTTGACCTGCATGCCCTTGGCCTTCATCAGGGCCAGGCCTTCGACCTCGGCCTTCACCTCGTCCTGGCGGTGCTGGGCGCAGGAGGCGGCCATCGTCTCGTCCACGACCTTCTTCAAATCGGCGGGCAGGCCGTCGTACTTCGGCTTGGCCATCATCCACACCGCGGCCGGATACGAGTGCAGGGTCTTCGAGTAGTACTTGGTGATCTCGTGGAACTTGTCGGAGACCGCGGTGGTCACCGGCAGCTCGAGCCCGTCCACCGTGCCCTGGCGCACCGCCATGTACACCTCGCCCCAGATCATCGGCACCGGGTTGGCCCCGAACTGCTTGAAGACCTCGACCAGGGTGGGGATGGGCGGGACGCGGATGGTCTGGCCCTTCAGATCGTCGGGCACGAACACCGGCCGCTTGTTGGAGAGCACGCCGCGGAACCCCCAGCCGCCGCCGTAGCAGAAGGGCTTGGCCCCGAGCGGCTCGAAGCGGTTCATCAGCTCCTGCCCGACCGGCCCGTCCATCACCCGCCACGCGTGCTCGCGGTTCTGGTAGAGGAACGGCACGTCGGAGGCGAGCATCTTCGGGTCGAACTTGCCGCCCGCCGAGGGCAGGGACACCGCGGCCACGTCCACCGTGCCGAGCTGCATGCCCTCGATCTGGACGATCTCGTTCTTGGTGAGCTGTCCGGCCGGGTAGACCTCCACCTTGATGCGGCCGCCGCTCTTCGCCTCGGCGATCTCCTTGAACTTGTACGCGGAGGTGGTGAAGGGGTTGTCGTTGCCGACGATGGTGGCGAGCTTGAGGGTGACCACCTGGGCGGGCGCGGGTGAGGCGAGCCCGAACACGATGAGCATGACGAGCGCTGCGCGTAGGACCATGACGAGCCTCCAGCGGCGTTGGGGGTGGGCGGCGTCTGGGCTCGCTTATATCCCAGGCTCCCCCTGGGTCGCAAGCGCCGCGACTTTGCTACACTCGGCCCCATGAGCTGGATCGACCCGAATTTTCCAAACTGCGCGACGCCCACGGACCTGGTCGGCCGCGTGCTCGGGCTCAATCCCGGGATGATGACGGGGCCCGGCACCAACACCTACCTGGTCGGCCGCACCTATCCGATCCTGATCGACACCGGCGCCGGCGAGGCCGACTATCCCGCGCTGTTCGAGCGGTACCTGCGGGAGCGCGGCTGGCGGCGGCCGGAGCGCATCATCCTGACCCATCGCCATCGCGATCACCTGGGCGGGGTGGGCCAGCTCCGCGAGCTGTTCCCGGGCGTGCCCGTGTCCAAGCTGATCTTCAGGGATTCCGGGCTGCCCGAGGACGTGGACATGCTGCGGGACGGCGAGCTGGTGGAGGGCGACGGCGTCACCCTCGTGCCGATCCACACCCCCGGCCACGCCTCCGACCATCTCTGTTTCTTCCTGAAAGAAGAGCGGGCGCTCTTCAGCGGCGACCTGATCCTGAACGGCTCCACCACCGTGATCCCCGACGAGGACGGCGACCTCGGCCAGTACCTCGACTCGCTCCGCCGCGTGCAGGCCCTCGGCGTGCGGCACATCTATCCGGCCCACGGCCCGGTGATCGAGGACGGCCCCGGCAAGATCCAGGAGTTCATCGATCACCGGATGCTGCGCGAGCGCCAGATCCTGGAAGTGCTGGGCGACGGCTCGCGCACGGTGCCCGAGATCGTCAAGGTGATCTACGCCGACGTGATGCCCGCGCTCCACCGCATGGCCGGCATGTCCGTGCACTCCCACCTGCGCAAGCTCAAGAGCGAGGCGCGGGTGAGCGAGGAGACGGTGGCCGGCAGTCCCTCCCGCTGGACCCTGCTCTAGCGGCTCCGCGCCGCGCCGATCCCATGCTGCTGACCAACGGCCGTATCCACACGATGGACGCCGCCGGCTCCGTGGTGGATTCCCTCGTCATCCGCGCCGGCCGCGTGGCCTTCGCGGGCCGGCGCGGCGACATCAACCCGGCTCCGCGCGAGCCCACGCTCGACCTGGGCGGCCGCGCGGTGCTGCCGGGGCTGGTGGACGGCCACGGGCACCTGATGCTGCTGGCCCGCGCGCGGCCCGAGCTGAACCTGGCCACCGCGGGCTCGGAGGACGAGATCGCGCAGATGGTGGCGGCGGCCGCGGCGCGGTTGCGACCGGGGGAGTGGATCAGCGGGCGCGGCTGGGATCAGACGCGCTGGCCCGGGCAGGCCTACCCTGGGCGCGCCTCGCTCGATCGCGCGGCGCCCGGGCATCCGGTCGCGCTCATCCGCGTGGACGGCCACGCGACCTGGGCCAGCGGCGAGGCGCTCACCCGCGCCGGCATCACGCGCCACTCCAGCGACCCGCCGGGCGGCCTCATCACGAAGGACGCAAACGGCGAGCCCACCGGGATCCTGATCGACCTGGCCCAGGACATCATCCGCTCGCTGGTCCCGGCGCCGGCGGAGGAGCGCTTCGACCAGGCGGTGCGCGAGACCATGGCCGAGTGCCTCGCCAAGGGGCTCACCGGCGCGCACGAGCCGGGGCTCGACCTGTCGGCCGTCGCGTCGTACACGCGGCTGATCGAGCGCGGCCAGTTCCCGTTCCGCGTCTTCGCGGCGCTCTCCGGCAAGAAGGCCTGGGCCCGCTACCGCGACGGCGCGCCCGAGACGGTGGGCGACGGCCGGCTCGTGGTGGGCGCGGTGAAGCTCTGGCTCGACGGGGCGCTCGGCTCGCGCGGGGCCGCGCTGCACTCGCCCTACTGCGACGATCCCGCGAACACCGGGCTCGTGCGGGTGCCGCCCGAAGACGTCGAGCGGCTCACCCGCGAGGTGAGCGCCCGCGGCTTCCACGTGTGGGTGCACGCCATCGGTGATCGCGCCAATACCATGGTGCTCGACGTCTTCGAGCGCGTGCGGGCCGTGGGCGGCCCGCAATCACGGTTGCGCGTGGAGCACGCCCAGATCCTCACCCCCGCGGACATGCCGCGCTTCGCGCGCCTCGGCGTGGTTCCGAGCATGCAGCCGACGCACTGCACCTCCGACATGCGGTGGGCGGGGGAGCGCCTCGGCCCCGAGCGGCTCGCGGGCGCCTACGCCTGGCGGTCGGTACTGGACGCGGGCGCCTATATCGCGGGCGGCTCCGACTTCCCGGTGGAGGACGCCAACCCGTTCCACGGCCTGCACGCCGCGGTGACCCGCCGGCCCCGCGAGGGTGACGACCCGGGCTGGCAGCCCGCCCAGCGCATGACTCGCGAGGAAGCGATGCGCTCGTTCACGATCTGGAACGCGCGCTCCATCGGCCTGGAGGCCGACCAGGGCTCGCTGGAGGCGGGCAAGCGCGCCGACCTCATCGCGCTCTCCGACGACGTGTTCACCTGCGCGGAGGAGAAGATCGCCGGCCTCGCCCCGGTGCTCACCATGGTGGGCGGGGCCGTCGCGTACGCCGTGGATCAGGACTTCGGCGCGAGCCGCTCCGCGAGCCGTGCGAGCTCCGCCGGATCGACGTCGGACACGAGCGCGTAACCCAGCTCCCCGTCGCGCCACAGCACCGAGTTGAACCCCCGAGAGGTCGTGACGTGGGCCTGACCTCCGCCCACACGCACGAGCCCCCGCGTCGGCCACGGCAGCCCGTCGGCGCGAAAGACGAAGAGCGAGATCGTGTGCAGGCGCCGGTTGAAGACGAACACGGCGGCCTTGCGGTCGAGGTAGTAGCCGACCGCGCCGCCCCGCAGCGGGAAGTCCTGGTCGCCGTCGAAGCGCACGACCGGCGCGAAGTCGAGGCGCCCCTCGAACCACGGCTTGACCTGGTGGATGCCGCCGCTCTCGATGTCGAGCGGATGCTGACTCGACAGGATCCGCAGATGATCGTTGACCGCCTCGGCGACCATCCGGGTGGCGGCGCGCTCGCTCGCCCGCTGGTAGGCGAGCGGCCCCACGATCAGGAGCACCGCGGCCGCCGCCGCGACCGGGACGAGGTACCGCGCCCGGCGCCGCCAGAGGCCCGGCGTGGCCGCCGGCGCGCCCGGCCACTCCGCGGCCAGCCGGCGCTTCAGGGACACCGGCGCTCGGTGCTGGGGGAGCCGGCTCTCGAGCGCCTCGCTCAGGAGCGCCTCCGCCGCCGCCTCGTGCGCGCACGCGGCGCACGTCTGCAGGTGCGCCTGCAGCGCCGCGTGCGTCTCCGGGGCGAGCCGGCCGCGCTGGGCGTCCAGGAGCCGGTCCCGGGCTTCCTCGCAGGTCATCGCGCGTAGTCCTTGAGCAGCGCGCGCAGCGCCGCGCGCGCCCGCGACAGCCGGGACTTCACGGTCCCGATCGGGCAGCCCACGACCAGGGCGACCTCGACCTCGGTCAACCCCTCGAGGTCCAGCAGGATCACGGTGCGCGCCTCCTCGCTGAGAGTCATGAGCGCGCGCTCGATCTCCTCGCCGACCACCTTCCGCAGCCGGTCCAGCTCGAGATCGCCCCGGAGCCACTGCACCGGCTCCACGCCCTGCGCGGTGGGCGCCACCGTGTCGAGCCCGCCCACCGTGGGGTTGTGCCGCTCGTGGCGGTACTGGCTGAGGAACGTGTTGCGCAGGATGCGGAAGAGCCAGGCCTTGAGATTGGTCCCCGGCGTGTACTGGTGCGCCGAGGTGAGGGCGCGCGCGTAGGTCTCCTGCACGAGGTCTTCCGCATCGGTCGGGCTGCGGGTGAGGTACCGGGCAAGGTTGTAGAGCGTGTCCGCGTAGGCCAGGGCCTCGCGCCCGAGCCCGCCCGCGTCGGCCCGCCCCCATCTCGCCATGCCGTGATCATAGGCCTCGCTCACGCCACTCCGCCATCGACCATCGCAACGCGGGGCCGGCCGGATCGTTCCAGCCCGGATTGTTTTCGAGCCATGGAACGACGAGGGCGGGGCAGCGTTGGCACGGACGGAGGAGTCGAGCATGAGACCACGAGATGACGGATGGAGATACCGGATCCTGGTGGGGGTGGCGGTCGCGGGGCTGCTGCTGGCCCCATCGGGCCCGGCGCGGGCGCAGCCGCAGACGGGGCCGCACATCGAGATCAAGGCGCACGGCTACGGGATCCCCGAGCTGGCGGTCCAGCCGGGCACCACCGTCACCTGGATCAATCACGACGACGATCCCCACACCGTGACCTCGACCGAGAACGTCTTCCGGTCGCCGGGGATCGATACCGACGAGACCTACTCTTACACGTTCACCAAGCCGGGTACCTACGAGTACTTCTGCACCTTGCACCCGCTGATGACGGGCAAGGTCGTGGTGAGGAGCGGATCATGAGCGACCAGGGCGGCGTCGACCGGCGGGGGTTTCTCCAGTGCATGGCGTGGACGGGGACGGGCCTGCTCTGGTCCGTCGCGGGCGGAGTGCTCTCGTCCCGGGCGATCGGCGTGGGCGCGGCAGAGGCCCAGTCCGCGCCGGCCACCTTCAGCTTCGCCCAGATCAGCGACACCCACATCGGCTTCAAGGGCGCCGCGAACCTGGACGCGATGGGCACCTTCGAGGCGGCGGTCGCCCGCATCAAGGCGCTCGACCCCAAGCCGGCCTTCCTGATCCACACCGGCGACATCACCCACGCGCAGAAGGCGGGCGCGTTCGACGTGGCCAGCGAGGCGCTCAAGGGCACCGGCATCGAGCGCACGTTCTACGTGCCGGGCGAGCACGACGTGTTTGTCGACGGCGGCACCGAGTATCTGAATCGCTTCGCGGCGGGCCGGCCAGGCCGCGGCTGGCAGAGCTTCGACTTCGGCGGCGTGCACTTCGTCGGTCTCGTCAATGTGCTCAGCTACAAGGCGGGCGGGCTCGGCAGCCTCGGGCCCGCGCAGCTCGAGTGGCTGGAGCGCGACGTCGTGGGCCTCGCGAGCAGCACGCCCGTCGTGGTCTTCGCGCACGTGCCGCTCTGGACGGTGTACCCGCAGTGGGGCTGGGTGACCGACGACGGCGCGCAGGCCCTCGCCTATCTCAAGCGCTTCGGCTCCGTCACCGTGCTGAACGGCCACATCCACCAGATCATGCAGAAGGTGGAGGGCAACATCACCTTCCACACCGCGCGCTCCACCGCCTTCCCGCAGCCCGCCCCCGGCGCCGCGCCTGCGCCGGGTCCCATGAAGGTGCCGGTCGAGGAGCTGCGGGGCATGCTGGGAGTCCGCGAGGTCACCTACGCGCCGGGCAAGGACCGCCTGGCGGTGGTGGACCCCTCGCTCGCGTAGAGCGGAGCAGCTAGAAGCGCAGCAGCAGCAGGAAGCTCGTGGTGGCCAGCAGGTTGCTGGCCGCGTGGGCCAGCATGCCGGGCAGCAGGCTGCGCGTGCGCTCGTAGCCCAGGGCCCAGATCATCCCGCTCCAGGTGACCGCCGCGAAGCCCTGCAGCCCGTAGCCGTGGGCCACGCCGAAGAGCGCCGCGCTCAGCAGGGCGGCGGGCCAGGGCGGGAGGCGGAGGCGCAGGGTGGGGTAGAGCAGGCCGCGGAAGGCCAGCTCCTCGAAGATGGGGGCCCAGACCACGCCGTCTATCGTGCTGGCCGCCACCGTGGCCGGCGAGCCCCACAGGAACTCCTCGAGGAAGCCGTCCGCCCAGTGCGACGTCACGCCGAGGGCGGTGAGGCCCATCGAGAGCAGGCTCTCTCCCGCCATCGAGATGCCGAGCAGCACGATGGCCCAGCCGACGACGCGGAGGGTCTGGCCTTGCGGCACGCGCAGGCCGAAGGCCTCGCGGACCGATGCGCCGCGGGCGTGCAGATAGCGGCGGACCCACCAGAGCATGGGCACACCGCCCAGCAGCCCCATGGCGACGGTGGTGACGGGGGTGCGCGGCAGCAGCACGACCAGGGCCGCGGGCATGAGCAGGTAGGCGAAGGCGGCGCGGAAGAAGAGGCCGAGCCCGTCGGCGCCGCGCCAGACCGGCGGCAGCGGTGCCTCCGCCACGCGCGCGCCGCGCGGGGCGCGGAGCAGGCGCCGGAGGAGCACGAGGGCCAGCAGGAACAGCCCCACGCCCGTGGCGGTGAGCCCCCGCACCCGCCGGAGCAGCGCGCGCCCGCGGGCCTCGATGCTCGCCTCGGCGTCGGCCTGGAGCGTCGGGTCGTCCACCCGGGTGGCGATGCGGCGCACCAGGGTGTCGGTGAACCAGTCGCGCGGTAGCTCCCGGCGGATCTCCTCGGCCATCGCGGTGGCGTCCTGCGGCGACGGCGCCTCGAGATAGGCGGCGTCGAGCCAGCGCCCGTACTGGGCGGCCGCGGTGTCCGTGCTCTCCAGGGCTTCGATGATGGAGGCGGCGCGCTCGAGCTGGCCGCTCTCGGCCAGCAGCACCACCAGGTCGAGATCGGTGCGGGCGGAGCGCTGGTCCTCGTCCAGCTCGTCGAAGCGGGCGATGGCGTCCTCGAACGTCTCCGGATCCGAGCCGGTGAGCTCGTAGAGCTTCATCTCCCACCTGGGGATCTCGTCCATCACGTCGTGGAGATCCATCTCGCGGGAGACCAGGCGCTCGAGCGATTCCTCCGGCTTCTCCAGGTTGGCGACCGGCGAGCCCCAGCTCCAGTAGAAGAAGCCGACCAGCAGGGCGGTGAGCACAGCGTAGAGCGCCGTGGCCCAGGGAGAGAAGTAGCGGGTGGCGGGCCCGTCTCCGGGCGGGGTCAGGATTTGCGTGCCGCGGCCACGAGCGCGGAGAAGAGGCGCCGGGCCGGCTCCGAATGGCCCACTAGCTCCTCCGGATGCCACTGCACGCCGAGCACGAAGCGCGCGGGATCGTCGATCTCCGCGCCCTCGACGAGCTGATCGGGCCCCCACGCCACCGCGGTGAGCCCGCGGCCGAGGCGGTGGATCGCCTGGTGATGCATGCTGTTGACCTCGAGCTCGTCGGTACCCAGGATTTCGGCCAGCCGGCTGCCCGGCGTGACTTTCACCTTGTGGGTGGGCTGATCGCGCGGCTCCTTCTGGCTGTGCGGGATCTGGGTGCCGGGCTCGGTGGCCACGTCCTGGTAGAGGGTGCCGCCGAGCGCCACGTTCAGCACCTGGATGCCGCGGCACACCGCGAGCACGGGCACGCCGCGCCCGAGCGCCAGGTTCAGCACCGACGTCTCCAGCGTGTCGCGCGACGGGGCGACGTCGTACAACGTGGCATGCGGCGCCTGGCCGAAGAGGGCCGGATCCACGTCGCCGCCGCCGGTGAGCAGGAGCCCGTGGAGCTCCGCGCCGAGCCGCTGGAGCGACGCCGCGGAGAGCTGCGGCGGCAACGGCACCGGGACACCGCCGGCCTGTTGCACCGCGTGCAGGTAGGCGGAATTAACGTAGGCGCGCTCGGGACTTGCGCCGACGGTGATGGAGGTGCTGACGCCGATCAGGGGCGCGCGCCGACTCATGGCGCCATGCTACCATACCGGCCATGACACTCGACTCCGCGCAGTACCAGCGTAGCGCTGCGCCCGCGGGCTCGGGCCCGATGACGCAGGTGATGGGGCGAAAGTGGATGGTGGCGGCCGGGCATCCGCTCGCGGCGCAGGCGGCCGCGCGCGTGCTGGCCGAGGGCGGCAACGCGATCGACGCCGGAGTAGCCGCCGGTTTCATGTTGGGTGTCGTCCATCCCGACATGGTGAGCTTCGCGGGCGTGGCGCCGATCCTGGTGCACCTGGCCTCGACCGGCGAGACCTTCGAGGTCTCCGGCGTCGGGCCCTATCCGCGCCGCGTGAGCGCCGACCTCTTCCGCACCAAGCACGGCGGCGAGATCCCGATCGGCTTGCTGCGCACGGTGGTGCCCGCCTCGCCCGACGCCTGGTGCGTCGCGCTCGAGCGCTGGGGCACGCGGTCGTTCACCGACTCGGTGTCGGCGGCGCTGGAGTGCGCGGAGCACGGCTTCCCGACCTCGGCCTTCTCGGCCTCGATCATGGCCAACAACGCCGAGCGCTACACGCGCTTCCCCACCTCCGCCAAGATCTTCCTGCCGGGCGGCAAGCCACACGCGGCCGGCCAGCTCTTCGTGCAGTCGGAGCTGGCCGCGACGATCAAGGAGATGGTCGCCGCCGAGATCCGCTCGCGCAGCCGCGGCCGCGCCGGTGCCATCCGCGCGGCGCGCGACGCTTTCTACAAAGGCGATATCGCCAAGCGCATCGTGGACTACCACGCGCGTGAGGGCGGGCTCATGGCGCTGGAGGACCTGGCCGAGTTCCAGGCCGAGGTCGCGCCCGCGCTCAAGACCACCTTCCATGACTATGAGGTCGCGGCCTGCGGCTTCTGGTGCCAGGGGCCGGTGTTCTTGCAGATGCTGAACCTGATCGAGCCCTACGACTGGCCCGCACTCGGCCACAACACGCCGCGCGCGCTCCACCTGCTGGTGGAGGCCATGAAGCTCGCCTTCGCCGACCGCGAGGCCTACTACGGCGATCCGCGCTTTGTGAAGGTGCCGGCCGATGCGCTGCTCTCGAAGGCTTACGCCGACCTGCGTCGCGGCCTGATCCGCGAGGACCGCGCCTGGCCCGACATGCCGCCGCCGGGCGACCCGGAGGGCAAGGCCGCGGTGCGCAACGGGCACGGCATCGCGTCCAAGGTGGGCGCGCCCTCGCACGCGGGCACGCTCGATACCTCCTACGTCTCCGTGATCGACGCGGACGGCAATGCCTTCTCGGCCACGCCGAGCGACCCGGGCGGGGTGGACTCGCCGGTGATCCCGGGCGTGGGCTGCGTGGTCTCGCCGCGCGGCTCGCAGGGCTGGCTCGAGCCCGGCCACGCCAGCGAAGTGGCGGGCGGCAAGCGGCCGCGGCTCACGCCCGCGCCGTCTTTGGTGCTGCGCGACGGGCGCGCCTTCATGGCCTTCGGGACCCCGGGCGGCGACGTGCAGCAGCAGGCGATGCTCCAGGTGCTGCTCAACATTGTCGCCTACGGCATGGCGCCCCAGCAGGCGGTGGACGCCCCGCGGCTGGCCACGCGCAGCTTCCCCGATTCCTTCTGGCCCCACACCAACTCGCCGGGTCGTCTCGACGTCGAGGCCCGCATCGCCCCCGAGACCCGCGCGGCGCTGGCGAAGCTGGGCCACGTCATCACCGACTGGCCCGACTACGACTGGCGCGCGGGCGCGGTCTGCGCCTCGGTGGTGGGCAAGGGCGGCGTGCGCCTGGGCGGAGCCGACCCACGCCGCGGCGCGCACGCCATCGGCTGGTAGCCGGCGCGCGACTGCGCCCGCTGTCCCGTCGCCGCTTCACGCTCGTAGCCCTGCTCGCGCTCTGCGCGCTCCTCGGCGGTGCCGGTCTGATCGTCGCGCAGCCGACTCTGCAGCTCCCGCCGCAGCTCCCCGCGAAGGACCGCCAGAACTTCGAGCAGATCGTCAAGCAGGCCTTCGCCTCCACCCGGATGGAGTTCGAGCCCTATGTCGTCCGTCCCGAGATCTTCGAGTACCTGCTCGATCACCCGGAGTTCGCGAGCCACGTCACCCGCGCGCTGAAGGTCGCCCGCTACAAGATCTGGCGTGACGCCGGCTCGCTCTGGCTGGACGACGGCTGGGGCGTGAAGGGAGCATTCACCCTCGCGCACGCCGAGCCGGGCCTGCGCCTCATGCACGCCCAGGGCGCGTACCAGTCGGCCCTGCCTGACATCAAGGGCCGCGCGGTCGTGGCGCTCGCCTACAAGTTCCAGCCCGCCCCGCAGGGCCGCCAGCAGGTGGCCACCGCGCTCACCTCGTTCGTGCAGATCGACAGCGCGGTCCTCCGCGCCATCGGCCGCATGGGCGGCTCGCTCGTGCAGAAGAAAGCGGACCGCGAGGCCCGCCAGCTCCTGCGCGTGTTCTCCAAGGTGAGCCGGGCGATCGAGGACAACCCCGCCGACGTCTACGCGCGGGTGCGCGAGCGGCCGGACGTGTCGAAGCAGGAGCTGGAGGAGTTCCGGAAGCTGCTGGGCGTGCCGTGACGGGCGCGCCGCTCAATGGGTAAGGACATCGTTTGCCTTGACTCATTCCCGCTAGACATCCAGGATCTTCGGAATGTCGAATATGCAGGTCCGTGTATTCCCGACGATGGATCAAGGTCCTGGCTGACAATTCTAAAGGAGTTAGGCGATTGCCTGCAGGAGGTGAGTTATGAAGAGCGGGAATTCCGTGAACTTACTGTGTCTCGGAATTGTCATTCCACTTCTCCTTTTGTCAGGCTGTGCAACGACCAAAGGGAAGGTCTCCGACGGGAGTTACCACGCCCCGCTCGGAAATTTCGTGCTGCCAGTTGACCGCGGGAACATACGGATTCAGGACAAGAACGATGCTCGAAGTGGAATGGTCTCCGTTCTTGACGATATGGGAAACAACGAAGGCATCACTTACGTGAGTCTCCCTGCAAACGCTGAAGCTGTTCACAATGATCCGGCAAAAATGGATTCCGCATACCGCGGTTTCGTGCACGACTACGCGCTGCCCGCTCTCTTCCGGCCGGTATCTGCGCAGTCCAAAATCGTGCATGAAGAATTCCTCGGCTCGGGCTGGATCGAGCTTTCTTCGCGGTTGCCGTGATCCCGGAGGCTTCGTCTGTAATGGACGGTAAAACGGGGAAGAGGCGGGATTCGGTTAGGGCGCTCCTGGTCTTTGACAAGAACAAGTTCATGTATATGCTGCATTCCGAAATCAACACGGTATTCGATCCAGTCAACGCTGCCTCATTGACGAAGAGCGATCTGGGGGCAGCCCGTAGCAAGATGCTGCGTATGCGCGGGTCTGTTCGTTTTCAATGAAGAGTGTTCCATCGCCTAACCAGCGGTTCGGGGCGGACGCGCGCAACGACGGCGCGCGCCGCTCAGCCGCACGTTAGTCCGCAATATGGCCGAGGGGCCTGCGTGAGCACAGTTGAGCTGGTTCTGAAGGAAGGTCCGGTGGTGATTCCATCGCTTGCTGGTATGGGCGTGGATCGAACGTATCCCTTGTGGAACAATATCTCAGCGTCAGAGTCATTCCCCCCGCAGGTCAAATCGGCCTTCTATATCTTTTCCGTCACAAACTCCGTCGACGAGCCGGACGAGGTTGCTGAGGTGGAGGTCGAGCTCATTTACGCTCTCAAGCTCCTCGCGACCGCCTGGCCATTTTCCGGCGGTTCATTCATGATCCTAGACTCTCGCGAAGTGCTCGCATCACCACGGTTCGCCGGCAATGCCGAACGCGTCCGCGCCGAGCTCCTTGCCGCTACTGGCAGACAACTCGTGAGCCGTTCGTTTGCTATGCCCGTTGAGTGTAGTGCGACTTACCATCACCCGCCGCTTGAGTTCGCATCAGCCATTGCCACGGCTGCCAAGAGTCACCTCGGCTTGCGTCGGCTGCTGGCATATCAGCAAGCGGCATGGGTTCGTCGACCTGTACAAGATTCGTGATCTGCTGAAGAAGCTGTACGGCGGCGAGGAAGCGGCGAAAGTACGGCTCGCGGCCACCGAGAGTGATTGGTCGTTTTTCGGCCAGATTCTTAACCATAACGACCTCCGCCATGCCGAGTTAGCTGGGGTCGTGCCACAGGTCGCCGAGGAGGATGTTCGCCGGCTGTATCGACTGGTCCGCGAATGGATCCGGTCGCATCTAAGAGCATCAGGACTGGCAAGCACGTGACAAGCCATCCCTACAGTGAGCAACCGGGAAGACAGGTAGTAGAATAAACCAGCAACATGGGTGACCGATGGCTAGGCCCGGATGATGTAGTCGTGTTCGCCCACGCGGCGAAGTAGGACGTGGCAGGAGGAACTCGCTTGCGAGATCGAAGGCCCGCTGGGCCTCGCCCGCCTTTGCGAGTCGGTCCACCCGCTCCCTTTTCTCCCGACTATTCACTTGCTGCGAGTCCCCAGGCGCTCGCGTCTACCGGCCTAGTCCGTCTGATGATGGAAGGGATCGGACATTTCGCGTCGCCAGCGGATGCAGCACGTCGATCGCCCAGCCCACGTCCAGCCGCTCCCCCAGCCACCCGGCAAGTCCCGTGCGCGCGTGAAGGCGAATCCCCTTCGCGGCGTGTTGCGCCCGCAGCGCTCCGACTGCATCGGCGGGCACGACAGCCGGCAGTGGCACGTCAGGCAATGCTTGGCCGTCCGGCCGTCGGAAGTGGAGGATCCCGTCGGACCCACGCTCGAGCTGGTAGCCCTCCTCGTGCACCGCGCGGTGATGGCGGCGACAGAGTAACGCGAGGTTCGACAGCGTGGTCGGGCCGCCCTGCGCCCAGTGGCGCACGTGATGCCCCTGTCCGAACCGGACGGTGCACCCCGGGAAGCGGCAGCTCCGGTCTCGATGCTGCAGCGCCCGCCGCAGCGCCGGCGGAATCGTCCGCGTCCGGGCTCCGACCTCCACCACCCGCCCCTCCGCGTCGTGCCGCATCACCACCCGGCTCGCGTCGCACGCCAGCCGCTGCGACGTTCCCGCGGGAACGTGGCTCCCCTCTTCCAGCACGGATTGGCCGGGTTGCTCCGGATCCGCCAGCACGGCGGCGTCCACGTGGACGACCACCTGGTACCGCTCGCCCGGGGCCCCGGGATCGAGCTCGTGATGCAGCG
>WNFB01002427.1_pt1 | contig 31733 bp, 34 predicted proteins | sample 5400501 | NCBI WGS metagenome assembly WNFB01 (sample SAMN13153341, study PRJNA577476) | soil metagenome | isolation source: 200 cm saprolite under Douglas fir tree site 2 hole 1 | place: USA:California | collected 2015-04-18
AAGCCGGTCGTCGTCGGCGCGGACCCGCGAGTGCATCCTCGGGGCGTCGTCTTGACGGCGAGCTATGAGGCCCGCCAATACGGCGTTCGCTCGGCCATGTCGTGTGTCGAGGCGGCCCGCCGCTGCCCTCAACTCGTCTTCGTCCCGCCCCATTTCGAACTGTACGGCCGAGTCAGCGGGGAGATCATGGACACGCTCCGCACGTTCGCAGACCGGCTCCAACCTTCCGGGATTGAGGAGGGATACCTCGACGTCACGGCGCGGAGTGGCGGCAACTATGCGCGCGCCGAGGAGCTCGCCCGTGAGATCAAGTCCGCGATTCGAACACGACATCGTCTGACCTGTTCGATCGGGATCGCGCCGACGAAGGCGGTCGCGAAAATCGCTTCGGACATCCAGAAGCCGGACGGTCTCACCGTTGTGCCACGGGATACAGTGGCGGAGTTCCTCGCGCCGATTTCCGTCCGGAAGATCCTTGGCGTTGGCCCCAAGACCGCCGAGCGGTTGAAGGAACTCGGCATCGAATCGATTGCAGACCTCCAAGAGTACAACCGCGAGGATCTCGTTGAGCTGCTCGGCGCCTACGGGGAATACCTCCACGACGTGGCGATGGGCCGGGACGCGGAGGAGGTCGTCGAGCCGAGCGGTCCGCCGGAGTCGATCAGCACCGAGACGACGTTCCCGAAAGATCTGGACGCGTACGACGAGGTTTGGCCGGAGCTGGAGGTCCTCGCGAAGTCGCTTCACGAACAGCTCGTGCACGAGAAGTACGCGTACCGGACCGTGACGCTCAAAGCGAAATACTCGAACTTCGAGATTCACACGCGCTCGAAGAGCTTGAAGATTCACACGACCGACCTCGAGCCCATCCTAATCCTGAGTCAGACGATGCTCAAGGAGGTCCTCGCCTCCGGTCGGAAGGTCCGCCTCGTGGGGGTTCGCCTGTCGAACCTGCTCGAGCGTGCGGCGCCGCAAACCACGCTCGCAAAATGGACGACCGTGACGGGCCCGCTCACCGAATCGTGAACCCACCCGACACGACGATCTCGACCGGAATCTCCTCGAGGGTGCGCGGGACCGCGGCGAGGACCTTCGGGTCGTCGTCCTTCACGTAGACGCAGATGCAGTCCTTGCCCTCTTTCTGCGTGATCCCGACGCCGACGACCCCTCGAATCTTCATCAGGCGCGCCTCGTGCCTTCGTTTGACCGCCTGGACCGAGGCCATCACCTTGCCGAGAACGCGTCCGTCACATATAGGCCCCGCGAATCGGGGCCGTCCGCGGGTCCACCGGCCTACGGCAGCCGATGGCCAGCCTACTGGCTATCGCATCAACTCTGACATCGCGATTGGTCCTCACGGCGGAGGCGGCCGGATGAAGCCATCCTGCATGAGGGACTTCGTCTCCTCGCGGGCCCGGCGAATCATGTCGAGGGCTCCCTGATAGAGCTCGTCGCGGGTCTTCGTCACGCGGGCAATCCCCTGGCCCATCGCCTTCAGCCCGACCGCGGTGGCCTCCCGGGCGAACACGTCGATCTCGTCCATCGTCGGCACGATGTGGGTCTCGTCCAGCCCTTTTTCCTCGGCGACCTTCGCGAGTTCCTCCGCGGCCGCGATGCACATCTCGTCGGTGATCGTGCGCGCGCGCACGTCGAGCGTCCCGCGAAAAATCCCCGGGAACCCGAGGGAGTTGTTCACCTGGTTCGGGAAGTCGGAGCGGCCCGTCGCGATGACCCGTGCACCGGCCTCCGCGGCCTCCCACGGCCAGATTTCGGGAACCGGGTTCGCGATGACGAACAAGATCGCGCCCTCCGCCATCGAGGCGACCCACTCCTTCTGGATGACGCCGGGCCCGGGCTTCGCGGCCGAGATGACGACGTCGGCGTCCTTCATCGCCTCCGCGATCCCGCCCTCCCGGTCCCCGCGGTTCGTGACGAGGGCGAGCTCCCACTTCTCCGCGTAATCGTTCGCGGCGGCCTCGATGTCCTCCCGGTGGCGGCCGACGATCCCTTTCGAGTCGACGAGGATGATGTGCTCCGGTTTCGCCCCGGCGGCGATCAACAGTTTCGCGGTCCGGATGTTCGACGCGCCCGCTCCGACGAGCGTAATCGCCACGTCGGGAATCGTCTTGCCGACGACCTTCAACGCGTTGATGACGCCCGCGAGGTTGATCGTCGCGGTGCCCTGCTGGTCGTCGTGCCAAACCGCGATCTCGCACTCCTTCCGCAGACGCTGAAGGATGTAGAAGCACTTCGGCTGCGCGATGTCCTCCAGGTTCACGCCGCCGAACGAGGGGGTGATCAGCTTGACCGTTTCGATGATCTTCTCCGGGTCCTTCGTGGCGAGTGGGATTGGGAACGCGTCGACGCCCCCGAGGTACTTGAAGAGGAGCGCCTTGCCCTCCATGACAGGCAAGCCCGCCTCCGGTCCGATGTCGCCGAGGCCGAGGACCCGCGTCCCGTCCGTGACGATCGCGACCTGGTTCCACTTGTTCGTGAGGGTCCAGACCTTGTTCGGGTCCGCCTTGATGTCGAGGCAGGGCTGCGCGACGCCGGGCGTGTACCAGATCGCAAAGTCGTTGAAGGTCCGCACGGGTACCCGCGGCACAATCTCGATTTTGCCCTGGTAATACGGATGGTACTTCGCGGACTGCTCTTTCGGGAGGTTCGCCCGGCGCAGGTTTTCCTCCACCTCTTCCGGCGTTGGGGTCTTCACACCCGTCGCGCCCACGCGTTTCTTCGTGGCCACAGGAACACCGGAAAAGCGATGGGCCGATGAGACGGACGATGTCGCTTAAACTTTTGGTCCGGGCCGAGTTGCGGCTTCCTACTGATTCACTCACGGTGCGGGAGATTCTCACTTTCGGGCACCCCTCCTCCCCCAAAGACGATATCGACGGGATTCTTTCGATAAGATTATCGAAAACGGTGAGCCTGATGAGTCGTCGATCTACAATGCGGCGGGTCCGGACCGGCAAGGCCCATGGCCGGGAATCCGGGTTCCTTGTCACATGGGACGTGAACAGCGCGGATCGCACCGGCGTCAATCGACTCCGGAGGTTCGTCTATGGTGACTCGACGCGCTGCGACGGGAAAGAGTACCGGTACAGCGGCTTTGTTGAGAAGGACGGCGTGCGGTATCTCGGTCAGTCCGTCTTGTTCGTCCGCCCCTACGTCCTGTCGGAGATCGTGGGGTTTCTCGCCAGCCACTCGATCGACCACGAGGTAACAGCTGCCACGATCGGGTAGCCTTTTCGATAATTTTGTCGAAAGACACACCGCTCCCATCCCGGAGATTTCGATAATCTTGTCGAAATAAGACGTCGAGAGCTGATCCGCAGTCCGGCTGAGAAGATTTCCCAACCGGCGTTCCGATAATTTTGTCGAAGTCGCGCCTGAAGGTTTATCATCGGCCGATGCCTCGAGAGGGGCGTGCTTGTGGCGGTCATCGATCGGTCGGGTCGGGGCGGTACACGGAAGGTGAAGACGGCATTCGAAGAGGTCACGGAGAAGTACGCTTCCCACGGACTCTCCCTGCGGCTCCCCGTCACGGCGGAGATCGCCCGCATGGCGATCATGGGGGCGTCGAAGTCGACGTCGGAGCGGCACACCCTGTTCGTCTCCGCGAGGGCCGTGGAGTCCGACGTCCTCGATGGCCTCATCGCCCACGAGGTCGGCCACATGCTTCGGACTGAGGCGGGCCATCCCTCCCACAACGCGGAGGTGTTCGGCACGCTCCAACACGAGGTCAAGATCCCGCGCGCCGCCGAGGGGGCCTTCGGGCAAGCGTTCAACCACATCCAGGACATCTACGCGGACGACCTGGCCTTCCTCGTTTTCGCATCGGACGGAAGCGACCGAGCTTACGAGTTCTTCGCCGCCTGGGTCGACGGGAACACGAGCGCGGGTGGGACGAACCGGTGGCAGAACATCGGCCTGTCGACTACGAACGGATTCGCGATCGGCAACCTGGTTCGGCATCGGCTCATCGGGTCGGACGACAAACTGTGGGATCTCGCGCGCTCGTTTGATCAGAAGGCGGGCTTCTCCCTGGTGGATGACCTCGCGGGCTTCTATGCGAATCTCCCGTCGGATCCCTCACGGGAGGCGTTCGTCGGCGAGGTGAAACGCCTCGCGCAGTTCATGGCCCGCGCCGCTTCGACGTAAGGCCGCAACGTTTAATACCCGCGCCCCGCTGATTCGCATTCCCCCAGGTGACCTCGTGCCGGAAGAGCTTGAGACGGCGCAGATTCCCCCGCATATCATGGCAGCGATGCGCGAGCGCATGAAGATGGCGCAGCGCATGTCGCGGATTAAACACAAGATCGTCGTGATGTCCGGGAAAGGCGGCGTGGGCAAGACGAGCGTGGCCGCGAACCTCGCCGTCGTGCTGGCCGAAGAGGGCCCCGTGGGACTCGTCGACGCGGACGTGACCGGCCCGGACGTCGCCATGATGATGGGCGTCGAGGACGCCCACGTGAAAGCGACGGAAACCGGAATGGAACCCACGGTTGGACCGTCCGGGGTCAAGGTGATCTCGATGGCCCAGCTGATCGACCGGGACACGGCCATCGTCTGGCGCGGCCCTCTGAAGATCAAGGCGCTCAAGCAGATGCTTTCCGATGTGGAGTGGGGAGACCTCGACTACCTGGTGATCGACCTGCCGCCCGGGACGAGCGACGAGCCGCTCAGCATCGCGCAGGAGATTCCCGACGCGGACGGCGCGGTCGTCGTGACGACGCCCCAGGACGTGTCCCTCCTCGATGTCCGCAAGTCGATTGCGTTCGCGAAGGCCGTCAAGATGGACATCCTCGGCGTCATCGAGAACATGAGCGGATTCGTGTGCCCGCATTGCGGCAAGGAAACCGCCATCTTCAAGATGGGTGGCGGGGAGGCAGCCGCGCAGGAACTCGGGCTTCCGTTCCTCGGGCGGGTGCCCCTGGACCCGCGGATCGTGATTGGCGGCGATGCAGGCAAGCCGTTCGTGATCGAACATCCGGACTCCGAGGCCGCGAAGGCATTCCGCGGGATTGTCAAGAATCTGAAGGGCCGCCTGAAGGAAGCACGGCCGAGGCCCACGGGCCCCCTGGCGAAGTAGAGGCCGCTCTGGGTCAAGTCCACCGACCGACGAGCGACTCAATCTCCGGTCGCGGGACGGCGCCAACGATTCCGTCGACCAGCCGGCCGTCCTTGAACAGGAGCATCGTGGGGATCGACGTCACCTGGAATCGGCTCGGCATCCGAGGATTCTCGTCGACGTTCAACTTCCCGAGGCGCAGGCTCCCGGCTCGGGCTTTCGCGACCTCTTCCAGTACGGGCGCGACCCGGTGGCACGGACCGCACCAGTCCGCCCAGAAGTCCACGAGGATCAGGCCGGGTCGGCGAACCTCCTCATCAAACGTGGCATCCGTGAGCCGGATCGGACCGGACCAGCCCGCTTCCATTGGTTTCGGTGCGGAGGCGGCCGCCATCAGCTCACGCATCTTGCGGGCACGAATCGCGGCGAGCTCCGGGTCGTCCACGAAAATTCCCACCCGCAGGCCGCATAAAAGGGTTTTGCCCCGAGCCTAGGGCGAGATCTTCGCCACCTGGCCGAAGTCTTCTGCCAACGGACCGAGCAGCTTGAGCTCGCGGCGGACGAGGGCGATTTCCCGCTCGTTGAAGGCCGTCGGGTCGAACGGCACGAGGAGGATTGCATCCCGCATCACCACGGCCTCGTTGAGGTCATGCAGGAGCGCCAGGACGGAGCCGAAATCGTTGTGGGCCACGAGGTATTCGAGGCCGTCCAGGAGGACGACGGATTTCTCGCTCACCTCGATGAAGTGCTCGACCGCCATCGCGACCTTCTCCGGAGGACTCGGTCGGACCGCATTCTTCTCCGTCGCGACACGGCTGAGCCACAGGATCGGCGTGCGCTCGAGCCCGTACTCCGTCATGACGGTCTTGGGCGCCCGTCGGGTGATGCATAGCCCCTGCGCGCCGTGCGTCACGGAGTCTTTGAAGATCTCGAACGCCTGGCTCGCGTCCCGTTCCAGGACCGCGTACGTGTATCCGCGTTCCAAGGAGAACGTCGGTTTCGTCGGCAGATGCGCCTCCGCCTCCGGGACGATGAGCTCTTGGAGGAACGACTTCTCGCGCACGCCGTACGCGATGAGCCCGACGAGCGCCATCTCGAGGATGAAGCCGGGGGCCCGCAGGTCGATCCCGTAGTTCGGGAGGAGGATCTCGAACAGGAATTCGCCGACGGCGAAACCCGAAATCCCGAAGATAATCAGGAACGTGTCCCGGCGGACCTCTTCGCCCGCCTTCGTCCGCCGCATGTGGATGTTGAACCGATACGGCGCGAAGAGGATGACCGTCGCCACGGCGACGCCGTTTACGAAGAGGAAGTACGGCTCCAAGGAGAGGATCGTCGGGTTCACGGACACGATCGTCACGGGCGAAACCCAGATTGCGACGATTGCGAGGACCATCACGAACAGGTAGAACACGTACGAGTTCGGGAACTCCTCCGTCATGTAGCGCCAGAAGTCCTTGGGCGAGCTGATGGCCGGGGTCGTCGCGATGACGATGAAGGCTCCGATCGTGATCCCGAACAGGTAATCGAACATTCCCTGCACGCGCTTCGAGAGAAGCACGCCCGCCTTGATGGCGGCAATGTCGGTCCCGCCCGCTTGAATCGTGTACACATTGATGAGGACGTTCAAGATCACCGCACCCACGAGCAGGAAGGTGGCGGAGAGGAGGACGTGCTTCTGGAAGACTTGGTGGGTCTTCTGTCTCGCAATCGCGATGATGATGATGATCGAGAGGAACAGCGCGCTCCCGACACTCAGATACGTGACAATGCTCGCGCTATCTGCCAGGGCGATTCACCCCGTCATCGTATCGCCGCGGTGGGGTTCGGGCCTATTTAAGCGGTCCTCGCTTGTTATCGAACGTGATTGCGCTCCTTCCTGCCCGCGCGTTCTCAACGTCCAGAATCACGCGCGCGAATGAGCGCATGGGCCTTCATACGCACTCCGAGCCAACCTCGATACGGTCGAGGCCATGGGCGTCGAGAATCCCCTCGCGTTGGGTATCAACCGCGAGGACTTGGACCTCCTGTCGAGGACTGTCGCTCGACTCGGAGGATACGCGGAGGGTCTCTTCGATTACCACGAGTTCGGCTTCGACAAGGCCGCCCTTCGGGAACACATCACGAAGGTGTCGGCGTTCATCCATGGCCTCAAAGACGGCGCGGGCTCGGGTGGCATCCCGCTTCGCCCGCCCAATATTCCGCCGGGCGCGTTCTGGGAGGACCAGGGCGAGACGTGGAACTACCTGCAGACGTTGCGGTTCGCCGCGGGGGCCACGATGATGACGGAGCAGTGGCGGCCGTACATGTCGCCGCAAAACGTCCAGCGTGCGTTGACCGCCCAGATCTTCCACAAGTGCCAGATCGGGATCCTCGACGACCTGATCGACAAAGGCAACTACTCGTACCTGGAGGCCAAGGACCTCCACCACGTCGTCCTGAGCGCAATGATCGACCCGGACTTTGAGTCCACGACGTTCACGAAGCGGCTCGTCGCGATGCTCAAGCAGGAGCAAGTCCCGCTATTCGACCTGATCAACAGCATCACGCGGGGGTTCAACGTCCTGTGGAACAACTCGCCGCAAGGAAGCGCCTACTTCTATCAGGTGGAGGTCCTCAGCGACCGCATCGCGCTCGGCCAGGCGCTCACCATGTTCCACAAAGAATCCCTGTTCAGCATTCCCAAGATGCGCAAGCTTTCCGAGGCGTTCTATGCCCCTTCCGAGGACCTGACCTGGTGGGAGAAGCTGGGAGCCCACACGAGCGCGGCGACGATGTACAACCTCATCGACATGGCGTTCGCGAATGAGCGTTTCGACCTGAAAGCGCTGCAGAACTTCCTGACAGGCTGGTACTACTACGACGCCGCGATCATCCTCATGGACCATATCGTGAGCATCTACCAAGACCTTCGAAACGGGATTGCGAACCTCTCCCTCATCGCGATGCGGGAGGACGAACTGAGCGGGCTAACGACGTTGAAGGGCTACAACCCGCACCTGACGATCGACGACTACGACCAGCATCTGCGGAGGATCGCATACCTCACTTCGAAAGGCCTCGAGTTCGTCGACAAAGACTTCCACGACGAGTCGATGTACTACCCGTTCATCACGATCATGATGCCCGTCGTCATGATGGCGGACTGGATCGGGAACCGGGACGACATGATCCACTCGTTCCTCGACTCGGTCGCGCCCGCGATTAAACGCGTGGCCGGCAACGGAAACGTGCCGACGCGGGCGATCGTTGAGGTCGCGGACGAAGTCGGTCGCCCGTCGTAGGGCCCGCGTGTTTTCTCCCGGCGCCAAGCTCCCCTCCGCGGTCTCGACGGGGACGGCTCTCCGGAGCGGAGACGCCGCTCGCGTATGCCGCAAATCGTTAAATAACCCCAGACGATAGCACAAATTGGGACCGCCCGGATGACGCTTCCCATGGATTTTGGCCTGGCCGAGGAAATGGCCCTCGTCGAAGCGAAGATCCGGAAAAGCATCGTGTCGGAAGAGCCGCTCCTCGAGGCCATCGCGCGCTACGTAATCGAGGCGGGCGGCAAGCGAATCCGTCCGATGGTGACCCTCCTCGCGTTCAAGGCCCTCGGCGGGCAAGACATCCGCCAGGCAATCGACCTTTCCGCGGCGCTCGAGCTCATCCACTCCGCGACGCTCATCCACGACGACATCAACGACGGAGGGGAGATGCGCCGCGGGCGGCCGGCGGCCTACAAGAAGTTCGGATTGCAGAACGCGCTGATCACGGGGGACTTCCTGTTCGTCAAGGCGTTCGGCATCGGCGGGAAGTTCGACGCAGACATCGTCGAGCTCACGGCCGACGCCTGCGCCGCGCTCGCGGAAGGCGAGATCCGGCAGAAGCGCCGCGCCTTCGACATCCGGGTGACGGAAGGCGACTATTTCGACATCGTCACGCGAAAGACGGCGCGTCCGATCATGGCCGGCGCGAAGATCGTGGGACTCGTCGCGGGGGCGCGCCTGGAGCACGTCGAGGCCGTTGGCGACTACGGCCTCAACCTCGGGATTGCGTTCCAAATCGTGGACGACATCCTCGACGTCGTCGGGGATGGCGCGCTCCTCGGGAAACGCGCGGGAACCGACCTCCGGGAAGGGAACATGACCCTCCTGACGATCCACGCGCTGAACGACGGCCAATCGATTGACGTGCGCGCGCTCTCGCGCCTCATCGAGAAACGACGCAAGCGGGAGGACGAGGTCCAGCGAGCGCTCGCCTTGATCCGGGACTCCGGCGCGGTCGAAAAAGCCCGGGCAAAGGCGTTCGAGTACGGCCAACTCGCCAAGAAGGCCCTCGACCCGATCCCGGACAGCGACGCGAAACAGAGCATGATCCGACTCGTCGATTTCGTGTTGTCTCGCGACGTCTGAGGGAGCGGGATGCCCTCGCCCTACGACATGATCGTCGTCGGCGCCGGCCCGGCGGGGGGTACGGCGGCCCGCTACGCCGCACGCAAAGGCCTCAACGTCCTCCTCGTCGACAAGAGGAAAGAGGTCGGCGTGCCCGTGCAGTGCGGGGAGTACGTTGCCGAGAACGACGAGATCCGCGCGCTGTTCCCGACGGTCGGCGAGCTCGACGAACTCATGGAGGTCCCCCACCGGGTCCGGGAGGTCGACACCCCCGTCATCCGGATTTGGTCCCCGAACGGCCGCCGATACGACGTCCCGTTCCGGGGCTTCACCGTGCGGCGGGACCGGATGGACCAAGGGATTGTGGCCCAGGCCACCCACGAGGGCGCGGAGCTGATGACCGAGACGACCGTCCACGGGGTCCACGGCGATGAGGTCGAGACGAACCGAGGGACGTTCCGCGGCAAGATTGTGATCGGTTCCGACGGCCCGCGGTCCACGGTCGCGAAGTCGGTCGGACTCGCGTGGCCCGTCTCGGCGCCCGCGATGAGCGCGACGGCCAACGGGGAATTCGGCGACGCGACGGACATGTTCTTCGGAAACCTCGCGCCGGGTGGATACGCGTGGATCATCCCGAAAGCGGGGTGCGCGAACGTCGGCCTGGGGACCTGGCAACACTTTCACGGGAATCTGCGGGACCTGTTCGATCGGTTCGTCGCCCGGCGGCGTCTCGAGCCGGGCAAGGCAACGGGTGGTTTCGTCCCGGTGCTTGGACCGCCGCCGCGGACCGTGAAGGGCAACGTGATGCTCGTCGGGGACGCCGCGGGGATGGTCATGGCGACGAACGGGGGCGGGAACAACCTCGCGATGATCGCGGGTCGGATCGCGGGCCTCACCGCGGCCGACCATCTCCTCGACGGCACCCCACTCGACGCATACGAATCCCGGTGGCGGTCCGCCATCGGAGGGCCCTTGGCGGAGGGCGTGCGGATCAAGCAGATCGCGGACCGGTTCTTCGGGAGCGATCGTCTCCTCGAGGTGGCCATGCTCCTCCTTGGCCGGCGTCGGATGGCCCGCGCGATTCGCTGTCAGCCTCTGTTCGTACCGGGCGCCGCGAAGGTCTTATAGACGCCCGGCACATCGACCGCGGAAAGGATGGACTTCCAGTTTCTCGGCGGCGCCTCGGAGGTCGGCCGCCTCGGAATGATCCTGAAGAAGGGACCGATCAGCCTCCTCTTTGACTACGGCCTCCTGCCTCGCGATCCGCCGCAATACCCGATGCCCGCGCCGCCCGTGGACGGGATGTTCATCAGCCACGCCCATCTCGACCACACGGGGATGATCCCCTGGGTCACCCGCCGCCAGGACCTCGACGTCGTGCTGACGCCGCCGACCGCGGACGTCGCGGATCTCCTCCTCCAAGACAGCCTGAAGATCGCGGACGCGGAAGGATTCGACGCGCCGTTCGATGACCGCGACCTCCGGACCGCGCGGCGCCGCTTCCGGACGATCGACTTCGGCGACAACGTCGACATCGGGGACCTCGAGGTCACGGCGCATCCCGCCGGCCACATCCCAGGCGCGACGATGTACGAGGTGAACGGGACCGAGACGACGCTCTTCACGGGCGACCTGCACACCTTGACGACGGACCTGGTGTGGGGCGCGAAGCCCGTCCACTGCGACACCTTGTTCATCGAGTCGACGTACGCGGGCCGACAGCATCCGGAACGGCTCAAGTCGGAGCATGCGTTCCTCCGGAAAATCGAACAGGTCGTGAAGCGCGGCGGGCTCGCGCTCGTGCCCTCTTTCGCGGTCGGGCGCACGCAAGACGTCATCCTGACGCTCGCGAAAGCCCGTCACGAGGTCTGGCTCGACGGGATGGGGAAGAAGGTGAACTCGATCTACGTCGAGAGCCCGGACTACGTCCGATCCGTGAAGAAACTGCGGCAGGCGATGCACCGCGTCAAGGTCGTCCGGAATCCGCGCGAATCCGAGCTCGCCCTCCGGGGCGAAGTGATCGTGACGACGAGCGGCATGCTCGACGGAGGTCCGGTGCTGCGGTACCTCGAAGCGATCCGCGAGGACCCGCGGAGCGCGGTCCTGCTGACCGGCTACCAGGTCGAAGGCACGAACGGACGTCGCTTGATCGACGAAGGCGTGATCGACCTGTACGGCGTACCGGTCGACATCAAGTGCGAGTGGCAGAAGTTCGACTTCAGCGCGCACGCGGGCCACGACGATCTCCTGCGGTTCATCGAAGCCTGCGACCCGCAACGCGTGGTGCTCATGCATGGGGAAAATCGCCAGATTCTTGCCGACGCGATCGAGGGGCGCGAAGTCCTCCTGCCGGAAGAGGGCAAGTGGTACTCGGTCTAGACCCCGACGTTCTTCGCGATCATCGCCCGCAGGGCCTTCCCGACGTACTTCAGGAGCCTCGGGTCTTCCTTGATCAGCGCCCAGCCGACTTTCGAGGGGAAATCGATGTCTCCTTTCTTCTCGATCAGCACGCGCATCTCCGGGCTGTCGAAGATGTCGAACAGTTCCTCGAACTGATCGTCCCGCAACTTCGCGAAGCTCTCGTGGATCGCGAGATCCTTCCGCAGCTCTTTGCCGATCGACTTCGTCCACGCTTTATGATACCGGTGGAGTACACGTGCGGAGTAGTCGTTCGCCTCGAGCGCCTCGATCACGGTACGCGAGGCGAAGTCGGAACATGTGAGCGAGGTGAAGATCCCGCCGCCCGAGACGGCTTTCGCCTGGCACGCTGCGTCGCCGACCACGAGGACGTTGTCCGCATACGTACGGCGTGGGAAGCCGAGCGGGATTCCGCCGGCGATGTACAGGATCGGCTGCGCTCCCTTCGTGTACTGCTTGACCTCGGGCCGCTGGAGCATTCGCTCCAGGTACGCGTACGCGTTCCCCTCCCCGACGCACAAGCCGACCCGCGCCGTATCCCCGCTCGGGATGATCCAGCCGAAAAACCCCGGCGCGATTTCGTTTCCGATGAACAGCTTGACGAACCCAGCATCCCCGCGGACGCCGGTCATCTCGACCTCGAACCCCGGGAGGATTTTCTTCGGTCGAAGGATGTTGAACCACTTCGCGACGTTCGAACGGACTCCATCGCATCCGACGAGGATCTTCGCCCGTAGGGTCCTCGGCGCCCCGTCCTGGTCGATCGACACGTCGACCCGGCCGTCCGCACGTCGGGCGGACTGGGCCTGGGCCCCGAGGAACGTGTGCGCCCCCTTCCGGACCGCGTCGGTCGCGATCGCCCGGTCGAACATCGCCCGCTGGACGACGACCGCCTGCGTGTGGTGGCCGTCGATGACGAGCCTCCGGCCGGATGGCGAGAACAGCTCGGCCCCATGGACCGCGCCGATGATCGTCTCCTTGCATCGGACGTACTCGAAGACGCGGGGCGTCACGAGCCCGCCGCACTGGATCGGTTCCCCGATCTCGCGGTGTTCCTCGACGAGGGCGACATCATACCCAGCGGCAGCCACTTTGCCGGCGAGATATCCTCCGGCGGGGCCCGCGCCGATCACGACGACATCGAAGGAGCGCGCCGAGGTGACCACGTGACGCATCACTCCTTCAGGTTCATGATGATCTCGAGGAAATTCTCCAGGTGCTTCGAGAGGGATGCGTTGTCTGTGTAGCCGCACGCGGACAAGTCCGGCGCCGCGATCAACGCCGCGGATCCGTCCACGATCACGTCCGTCGCGATGAGCCCGCGGCGGTTCACGACGCCCGCGCCCTCGGGGATCTTCTGTCCCGGCTCCGTGATGATCGTGATGCGGATTCCGCGCGCAATCGCCTGCTCGATCTTCTTTCCCATGTTCTCGCGGATCTCGGAGAATGTCGGCGTCGAGATGATGCACGTTTCCGTCGCCTGATCGATCAGCTCGCCGATCTTCTCGAGGACGCGCGGTTTCGTGACGATCGTGTACACGAGCTGCGGTTCCCCCTTGGACCGCAGGACCTCGTGGAGCAGGTCGAGCTTCGCGAACGTGTCCTCCAGATGGTCGATCACGCGACCTTTCACCTTGCTCGGCGCCTCGGGCTTGAAAATCGTCGGCCGGCCGCGGGTCGAGATCGCGAAGCCTTTCTGGCACAGGCTTTGGAGCACCTTGTACGCCGACGTCCGCGGGATGTGGGCGGTCTCGGCGATCGTCTCCGCGCTGCCGTAACCGTGCGCGACGAGCGCGATGTAGCCGCGGGCCTCGTACCCCGATAAGCCGATTGATTCGAGGGTCTTTGTGGCCCGCTCAAACTCCAGCTCGAGGTCCACCCCGCCCGCGAGCAGCTTCGACAAATCCTGCGGAACCACGGGTCCACGATACTCGATGGCGGTTTTTATCTTTTCGAAAGGAAGCCGTTGCGAGCTCGTGAAATTCGAAGCAAGCCTTTATCGCGAGACCCTTTCCTTCGGCGTCCATGGGCTCACTGCGCCCGGCGCTGCTCGCCGTCGTGGCGGGCCTGCTCGTGCTCTGGAGCCTCTTCCCCCCTGCGGTTGGACAGAATCCCTCGGGCCACATGGTCGTGACCACGGACTACGAGCTATTCGGCACGTCGGATCTGAATGGTGGGGGCCACGTGACTTGGACCCTCACAGGGGCGAAAGCGGCGGACCTGCGTGCGAGAATCTTGCACATGTTCGACGAGTACCCGACGATTCCTCGCGGGTTCTTGTTCCAAGGCCAATTGACCGCGGCGAATCAGGACGGTGTCCTCGAATCCGTCGAAGGCGTTCGGTACACGGATCTCTTGGAGAACGTCCTCGAGCGTCCGGGTGGTGCCGAGGGGACGCTCGCGCAGTATATGGAGCTCTATCCCTTCGATCTCCGGGAGAAGAATGCAGCAGACCCCGGCCTTGGCTTTGAGCGGAGTACCTCCGGTCTGGCGAACACGAACGTTAGCACCTCTGCCGACGTGGAGATCCGATTTCTCTTCGAGGCGAACACGACGGTGCGGAACGCCCGCGTCTCCTTGTCGACCCTCGCCCTCGCGCAATCCCTGTACAAGCCCTTTTCCTATGACGCGATACAGTCGGCGACCCTGACGCCATCGGGACCGTATCCGGGGTCGTGGCCCTTCCTGATGGAGGGCGGCTGGCACAACATCACGACGAACAGCTGTCCGCCGCGGGTCCCCAGCCCGTGTGCCGCGTTGTGGGCGGGGAACGACGCGACCGGCCGGTATGCGAACAACACGGTGGCCGCGACCCGGACGATCGCCGATCCGGCGTTTGCGACGCCGGCCTACATCCCGTTTGATCTCCGGTTCGCTTCCGATGCGCGGGCGACGTTCAACTACACGGGCCAAGTCGCGGATGCGGGGGATCGTCTCCACCTCCAGATCGCCCACGCGCCCGCGTTCACGGATTGGACGAACCTCTCCTTTGGAGCCAGCGTCGATCTGGGTCAGACCGCGCCGGGCGTCTGGTCCACCGCGACCGTCAACCTGAGCGGCTATCTCGGCGATCGAGTGCGCCTCCGGCTGAACTTCACGTCGAACGCCGCAGGCAGCGCGCGAGGATTCTACATCCGCGACTTCGCGCTCCACGCACCATCATTCTACGAAGGCGAGGTCGTCCAGGCGGACACGCACTACCTGATCGGAACGTTGAGTTTCTCGGACCCGTCGCTCGAGTCCGGCGGAATCCAGTTGATCCGCACCCCGGGCGGGGAGATCCTTCAGTACCGTTCGAGTTGGGACGCGACCGCGTTGCCCGCTGATTCAGTCCAGTTCCGGACGTTCGACGTCGCAGAGAATCCGCAGATCTTGTTCGTCGTCATGATCGTCGCGTCCTACATGATTTCCCGCCTCCAGGATTCCGCGTACGACCGATACCGAGCAGCCCACCCCGCCGTCTATCGGCCCGCGCTCCACCGCGCGAAGTGGCTCCACCGGCTCGGCCTCATCGGGATCGCCGTGCTCATCCTGTTCTACTTCGTCCCGACCGCAACCTGGTTCATCGGCGTCCGCGTCTTCGTGTCCGGTCCCGCGTACTGGGCCCTCGCCATCGTGCTTGCTCTCCTGTTCGGGCTCGCGAGCCGCGCGTACTATCGGGGGCAGCTCGTCGAGACGCCGCCGCCCGCCGAAGTGGAGGGACGCGTCGTCGTGAAGAAGGTCGTGATCCCAACCGGTCCGGCGGAGGAGCCGCCCGCAATGGCCCCGCACGACCCGGGCGTGGTCGAATCCGTCCAAGGAGCGACGCCGACCTCGATGCGGTGCGAGTCGTGCGGTGAAGTTCAGACGGTCCCCGAGGGGGCGGACCCGCGCGCGACGATCTGCGCAAGCTGCGGCAAATGGCTCCGGCACCTCGACGAGGGCAAACGATACCTGCTCACCGCGAGCAATCCGTCGATTGCGTTCGGATGGCTCCGGGACCTCCGGAAGAACGGGGCCCCGGCGCTCTGCATGACCGTCGCGGCCCCGGAGCGCCTGCGGCTCGAGTTCGGCGTCCAAGGCGTCTCGCTTGTCCAGGTGTCCGCGCAGGCCGCTGGCGGCGTGGACCCGAGAAAACTTGACCCGGCGGGCCTCAAGGTCATCTTGCCTCTCGTGAGGGAGCGGAAAGGCGGCGCGATCCTGTACGACGGTCTCGACCAGATCGTGTCCCAGGCCTCCATGGCCGAGGTGATCCGGTTTCTCCGGAAGGCGAACGACATGGCCTTCGTGCACGGCATGACGGTGATTGGGCGCATCTCTCCCGGCGGCCTCGCCGACTCTGAACTCCGGCGGCTCAATGCCGAGTTCGATGAGTTCCTCGACCTCGGAGGATGACGACCCCGAGTCGCGCGAGTTTCAGCATATTCTCCAAGGCGATCGCCGAGAGCGGCGTTTCCCGCGGGACGAGGATGAATTTTCGATTTTCTTTCAGGGCCACCGCCGCCGCCCGCGTGACGAGGTTGTCCGCGATCCCGGTTGCGATCTTCGCGAGCGTCGTCCCGCTACAGGGGATGATGGCGAAGGCCCGGAACAGGCGGGACCCGGATGCGGGCCCGGCAGCGAGGTCGTCCTCCCGATAGACCGCGCGGGCGCCCGCCGCGAATTCTTTCGTCGAGAGTCCTGTCTCGATCTCGATTACGGCCTGAGCGTCCTTCGTCAGGATGACTTCGGTGCGATCGCCCAGAACTTCGATGAGACGACGTGCGTATTCGACACCGGAGGCACCCGTCACCCCGACAAGAAACGGTGCGTCCGAGACCACGGGGTCGAGACGCGCCGAGCCCGGATGAAGGTTCCGCGGACCGCGTTCGGCCGGCTCCCGTGAAAGCGCGAGAGTCAACCTTGTTTAAGGTTAACCCGGGAGTATGCGGAAACCCGTAAATCCCTGGCCTGAATCGGCCACCCGTGACTCGCGTCCGCGTTCGACGGGCGACCGTGGCGGATCTCGATCTGCTCGTGCGGCATCGCCGCGGCATGTGGCAGGCGATTCGGGATCTCTCGACCGAGTCGCTCGAGGGCGCGGATCGCGTTTACCGCCGCTGGGCGCGAGCCCGGATGAACTCCGGTCGGTTCGTGGGCTTCATCGTCGATGTCGGACGCCGGCCCGTCGCGAGCGGGTGCGTCTGGCTCATGGAGCTTCAACCGCGTCCGCACTGGAAAGGCACGCAGGCCGCGTACCTCCTGTCGATGTTCACGGAACCGGACCATCGCAGGGAAGGACATGCGACCCGAATCGTCGAGGCGGCGATGAAGTGGGCGAAAGCCCGCGGGATTCCCGTGATCCTCCTTCACGCCTCGCCGTACGGAGAGGCGCTGTATGCCCGACTCGGTTTCGAGCGCACGACGGAGATGCGAAAATTCCTCCCCGACGAACCGCGAAACCCCGTTCGTTCCCGAAGAAAACGGTCCATCGTCTGAAAGGACGATTCGCTCCCGGCGAGCACGCAAGCCTTCATATACGACCTTGATTTATGAAGCGCGAAACCGACTTGTGTTCCCGATGACGACCGCATATGATGTACCTCCGGGCCTCCTGATCGAGCGGCTGAAAGACCGCCTTCAGGCGGAGGGCAAGATCAAGCCGCCGGAATGGGCCCCGTTCGCCCGCACGGGCGTGAACACGGAAAAGGCGCCGGTTCAAAAAGACTGGTGGTACCGGCGAGTCGCCGCCGTATTGCGCAAGGTCTACCTGCACGGCCCGATCGGGTCGACCCGCCTTTCCGCGGAATTTGGCGGACGCCGGGATGACGGCTCCGCGCCGTACCATCCCCGACGGGGATCGCGGTCGATCGCCCGCGAGGCGATGCAGCAGCTCGAGGCGATGGGTCTCCTGACGAAGACGGACAAGAGGGGACGGTCGATCAGCGCGCAAGGTCGGAAACTCCTCGATTCCCTCGCCCACGAAATCCTGCTCGAACTCGCGAAGACGAACCCGGATCTGATGAAGTACGCGGGAGGCGCCTGATTCGATGTCGATGGACGAGGACGAGCTCGACGCGATCCGTCGGAAGAAGCTCACGGAACTTCAGCAGTATCAGAACCAGGCGGTGGCGGAGCAGCAATACCGGGAGCAGGTCCAGGCGCAGCGGCAGCTCATCCTGCGGCAGATCCTGACGCCGGAGGCGCGGGAGCGGCTCGGCCGGATCGAACTCGCATATCCGGAGCTCAAGGAGAACATCGAGAATCAGCTCATCCAGCTCGCGCAGAGCGGGCGCGTGAAGAGCATGATCGACGACGCGACCCTGCGGCAGATCCTCGAGCGCGTGATCCCGCGTCGTCGGGACATCAAGATCGAGAGGCGTTGACCGTGGCGAAGCACAAGCCGTACGCAAAGAAGCTCCGCCTCCTGAAAAAGGTGAAGTCGAACCGCCGGGTCCCCGCGTGGGTGATCCAGCGCACGAAGCGCCGGTTCACGCGCCACCCGAAGAAGCGGTCGTGGCGGCGGAACAAACTCAAGGCGTGAGACCATGGCCGAGCAGGAAGAGGAGCGCATCATGATCGTCCCCTTGCGGGCCGCGTGGGCCGCGTCCCGGACGGACCGGACGCCGCGGGCGATCAAGGCGATCCGGGAACATGTGCAGCAGCACCTGAAGCCGAACCGGATTTTCATCGACGATGTCCTCAACGAGTACCTGTGGAAGCGGGGCCGCGAGCACCCGCCCCACCGGATCCGCGTGAAGGCGATCAAGTTCGAGGACGGCTCCGCCGTCGTCTCCCTCCCGGAGGACTGAGGGACCCATTTGCTTCGGCGGCTCCAGATCGCGGGGAACCCCTACATCGGGGTTTTCTGCGCGGCGAACGACGAGCTGCTCCTCGTGGCGCCGGACACCCCGAAGTCCGCGATCAAACACATCGTCGGGGCCCTTGAAGCGACTCCAATCGTGACGAGCGTGGGCCACTCGACCGTCGTGGGTTCCCTTGTCGCGATGAATTCGAAAGGCATCTTGGCGTCTCCGTTCATCGAGGAGTCGGAGCTCGAGGCGATCGGGGACGCGGTCTATCCGCTCCCGCACCGGCTCAGCGCGGTCGGGAACAACGTCCTCTGCAACGACCACGGGGCCGTCGTCCATCCCGGCTACGACGACGAAGCGGTCGCGTTCATCGGGGAGACGCTCGGCGTGGACGCCGTCCGCGGGACCGTCGCGGGGATCAAGACGGTCGGCAGCGTCGCGATCGCGACGAACAAAGGGGTCCTCTGCCATCCGCACGCCCGCCCGGGCGAGATGGAGGTGCTCAAGTCGACGTTGCGGGTGCCCGTCATGATTACCACCGCGAACTACGGCGCCGCGCAGATCGGGGCGTGCATCGTCGCGAACTCTCGCGGTGCGGTGGTCGGATCTCGGACGACGCCCATTGAACTGGGCCGGATCGAGGAAGGCCTCGGCCTCTTCTGACCTTCGGATTTACAAACCGTCCACCAAGCTTGATATATCATGGGACCGGTAGAGACCCTACAATGAAGACCCTGATCCTGTGCGTCGACCGGGACGACGACATCGGGGTCAAGACCGGGATTCGCGGCCCGATCGTCGGCCGGGAGGGCAACCTGGCCGCCGCGACGAAACTGGGCCTCGCGGATCCGGAAGACTCGGATGTGAACGCGCTCCTCAGCGCGCTCTCCATCTACGACGGCCTCGTCAAGGAGGGGTCGGATGCGGTCATCGCGACGATTTGCGGGGACGTGCGCGTCGGGACCGTTTCCGACGTCGCTCTGACGGGCCAGCTCGATCAGGTCCTCGCCGAGGTCCGACCGGATCGGGTCTTCCTCGTCTCCGACGGCGCGGAGGACGAGGCGTTCGCGCCGATCATCAGCTCCCGGATCCGGGTGGACCACGTCCGCCGGGTGTACGTGCGACAGACGCCGACCGCGGAGTCGCTCTACTACACGATTGGCCGCCAACTGAAGAACCCGCGGGTCCGCCGCAAGATCGTCGCCCCGCTCGGCTTCGTGCTCCTCCTCTTCGGGGCGATTTACCTCGCGCTCCCCTATGCGGCGTCGGGCCTTGCGCTGATCTTGGCGGGCCTCTACCTGATCCTGATTTCCCTGCCGTTCAGCAGCATTCGCGACTTCTTCGACAAGGCGGGCCAGCAATACGAACGCGTCCGGGACTCCGTCGCGACCGGCGACCTCTCGATCTTCTTCAACGTGTCCGCGCTCATCCTGATTCTCGTCGGCGTGTTCTTTGGGATCGACTTCGCGGGCCGCTCCGGAGAGAATTCGTACGTCGTGCAGTTCCTCCGCTTCGTCTTCGGCTCGATCTGGTTCTTCGTCATCGGGGCGCTCTGTTTCGAGGGAGGCAAAGTCGTCACGGCGTACCTCCGACACCGGCGTGCACCGCGGCACGCCCTCGCGGTCGCGGTCTCGTTCGTGGCGCTCGGCCTCCTGGTGCTCGGCATGACGCAGATCCTCCAGACGATCTTCGGCAGCTACAATCCGTCCGCCTCGCTGCCGCTGATCTATCTGAGCATCGGCCTCGCCCTCTTCCTCGTCGCCGTCACGGGCCTCTCGTACCGATCGCGGGGGGAGCGGCCCGAGCCGGTCGACGAGACGTAGCCGTGCCGAGGGGTCGGATGGACTTCGAGGCCTGGGAGCCGTTCTACGAGCAGATTCGGAAGGACTTCGGGTTTTCACAGGCCGCGGATGAGGCCGTGGCGGCGGAGCTCGACCAGCGCCTGCGCGGCGTGCGGATCGGGGATGCCGAACTCCGCACGCTCCTCCGCGGGAAGGAGGTCACCGTCGCGGGAAACGGGCCCAACGTCGGGGCTGAGATCAAAGGCTCCCGTGGCGTCCTGGTGACGGCGGACGAGGCCACCTCCGTCGCGCTGGAGCACGGACTCCTTCCGGCGATCCTCGTGACGGACCTCGATGGCACCGTCTCGGACCAGGTGAAGGCGAACGCCGAAGGGACGATCGCCGTCATCCACGGCCACGGGGACAACGGGCCCGCGGTGCGGGAGTGGGCGCCGCGATTCTCCGGGAGAACGGTCGCGACGACGCAGGCGCGGCCCACGGGAGGCCTCCGCAACTTCGGCGGCTTCACGGACGGGGACCGTGCAGTCTGCCTCGCCGACCACTTCGGCGCGGCTCGAATCCACCTCGTGGGCTTCGACTTCGAGAATCCGAACGAAAAGGACCGCGACCGACGGACGAAACAGCGGAAGCTCGACTGGGCGTACATCCTCCTCGGGAGCCTGGAGCGGGACGACCTCGACCTATGAGGGACGGCCCTCGCGCGCTTTCGCCATTCGCCAGCTGAGGAGTGGCTCTCGCGCCGCCTGGACCTCATCGACGCGCGCCACTGCGGTGTTGTGAGGGGCCGAATGGAGGAGGTCCGGATCCTCCTTCACGATCTTGGTGAGCGCGTCCACGAACCCGTCCAGGGTCTCCTTCGTCTCCGTCTCCGTGGGCTCGATCATCAGGGCCTCCTCGACGAGATGCGGGAAGTAGACGGTCGGCGGATGGTATCCGAAGTCCATGAGGCGCTTCGCGACGTCCACGGTGCGAACTCCTTTCGCCGCCGCGAGCTTCGCGGCGCTCGCGACGAACTCGTGCTTCCGGAGGCCGCCGAACGGCACCTCGAGGACGCCGTCGAGGCGATGCCGGACGTAGTTCGCGTTCACCACGGCGCGCTCCGACACTTCCTTCAGCCCGTCTCCGCCCATCCGGAGGATGTAGGCGTACGCCCGCACGAGGAGCGCGAAGTTCCCATACCACGCGCGCACCTTGCCGATCGACTTGGGCCGGTCGTAATTGAGATGGTAGCCGCGGCCGTTGAGTCCGATCACGGGGACCGGGAGGAACGGCTCGAGTGGCTTTCTCACACCCACGGGGCCGGCCCCGGGACCCCCGCCTCCGTGGGGCGTCGTGAACGTCTTGTGGAGATTGAAATGGACGATGTCGAAGTTCATCTTCCCCGGGGACGAGCGGCCTAGGATCGCGTTGAAGTTCGCGCCGTCGTAGTATAGGAGGCCGCCGGCATCGTGGACGATCTGCGCGATGTCGAGCACGTGCTCCTCGAAGATCCCGAGCGTGTTCGGGTTCGTCAGCATGAGCGCGAGCGTCTTCTCGCCCGCGGCCGCCTCGAGCGCCTTCAGATCCACGCGGCCGTCCTTCGACGGAATCTCGACGAGGTCGAAGCCGAGCATCCCGGCGGACGCCGGGTTCGTACCGTGCGCGGTGTCGGGGATGATTACCTGGTGTCGTTCCTCCCCGCGGTCGCGGTGGTACGCCTGCGCGAGGAGGAGGCCCGTGTACTCGCCTTGGGCTCCCGCCGCCGGCTGCAGCGTCACGGCGTCCATCCCCGCGATCTTCGCGAGGAGGTCTTGGAGCTCGTACAGCAGGCGCAGAGCTCCCTGGACCGTCGACTCGTCTTGGTCCGGATGGATGCGCGCGACCGTCGGGAGGGCCGCGAGCTCTTCCGTGAACTTCGGGTTGAACTTCATCGTGCACGAGCCGAGCGGATAGAACCCCGTGTCAATTCCGAAGTTCATTTGCGAGAGCCGCGTGAAGTGCCGCACCACATCGTGTTCCGAGAGATTCGGGAGCGCGAGCCGCTCCCGCCGAATCTTTGCCGGGACCAGGTCCGTGAGGTCAATCGGTTCGTCCGGCGCGGACCGCTTCTCCGTGATGAGGGGCTCGTCCCAGAACGCCTGACGGAAGCTCATCGTACGGTCTCCAGGGCGGCGAGCAGTCGCCGCACGGCCTCCGGCGTATGCCGCCCGGTCGTCGCGAACAGAGCCGCGTCGTTCAGCTCGGGGAGGTGTCGGGCGAGTGGAAGGCCTCCATGGACGCCTTTGGCCAGGAGGGCCCGGTGGACCGCCTCGTAGCCTTTCTTGCGCCGGACCACGAACTCGTTGAAGTGTGCGCCGTGGAACAACGGCGCCGTGAAGCCGGGGATCTTGTCGATCGCCGCTGCTAGCTCCTTCGCCCGCCGGATGTTCTCCGCGGCGACGCGACGGAGCCCGTTCGCCCCTTGGACGGACAAGTAGGCGGCGGCCGCGACCGCGAGGAGCGACTCGTTCGTGCAGATGTTCGACATCGCTTTCTCCCGACGAATATGCTGTTCCCGGGTCTGGAGCGTCATGCAGAACGCTCGGTGGCCTTTCGCGTCCCGGGTCAAGCCGATCACGCGGCCCGGCATCTTCCGGATGTGTTCCTGCCGACATGCGAAGATCCCGAGGAGAGGACCACCGAAATTCATCTGGGTCCCCAGGGGCTGGCCCTCCCCAATCACGATGTCGGCGCCGAAGTCTCCCGGCGGCCGAACGACCGCTTGCGCGATCGGATTCACTCCCACGACGAACACGGCGTCCGTCATCGCGCGGATGTCTCCGAGCTGTTCCTCGAATCGGCCGAAGAAGTTCGGGTTCTCGACGTACATGCCGCACACGTCGGGTGAGAGGGTGGCTTTGAGCTTCACCAGGTCGAGCATGCCGCTCTCCCGTTCGTAGTCGACCTCGCGGACCTGGAGGCCGGTGCCGAGCACGTAGTTCGCGAGCACCGCGCGGCGGTTGTGCCGCAACGCCCGCGGGACGAGGAAGATGCGACCGCCATGGATCCGGTGGGCCATGCGGGCGGCCTCGCCGAGGGCTGTCGAGCCGTCGTACATCGAGGTGTTCGCGGCATCCATCCCGATGAGCTCGCAGATCAAGCTCTGGTACTCCCAGAGGGCCTGCAGCATGCCCTGGCTGATCTCCGGCTGGTACGGAGTGTACGAGCTGTAGAACTCGGATCGGGAGACGATCGCGCGAACGCTCGCGGGCACGAAGTGGTCGTACAGGCCGCCCCCCAGGAACGTGGGCATGTCGACGACCGTGCGGTTCGCCGCGAGCATCGAGGTGACGCGGGCGACGACCTGGTCTTCCGCGAGCCCGTCGGGGATATCGAGTTTCGGAATCCGAACCGGGGCCGGGATGTCGGCGAACAGGTCCTCGACGCTTCGCACGCCCATCGCGGAGAGCATCTCGTCCTCGTCCGAGGGCATGCGGTCTGCGCTGAGCGAGCGACGGCTCTTAAGGGTTTGGCCGAGTTGCGTGCCGAGCAAGTGTATATGCGACGAACCTCGATTCGGATGAAGGGGGACGATGCTTCCGGTGGTCCTCGTCTCGGTCTTGCTCGCTGTGTTCGGAGTCTGGTGGGGTCTAACAGTAATCGCCTGGATTACCTGGGAGAAGCGATTCGCGTCTCCGGGCAAGTCTGCCTCATCCCTGCAAGACACGGAGAAAAAGCCATCGTGGAAATCGAAACTGATCGACGCGATCGAGTTCGGAGCTCCGACGGTCCTCGCGGTCGGACTCGCCGTTGACGGCTTCACGGGCCGCGCGATTCTGCTCGCCGCTGGCTGGTCCATCCCGGTCCCGTTCTCCGAGGGGCTTCAGATCCTGGGCGCGGTGCTCCTGTTCGCCGGACTGTCCCTGTTCACCGTGGGCGCGTATCTGACCGGTCGCTACGTGTACGCTAGGCCGCCCGCAGAGCGCCCCTTGCTCCAAAAGGGGCCGTACCGTTTCATCCGCCATCCGATCTACCTCGCCTTCATGCTCGTCGCTGCCGGGTTCATCCTTCTGGCGTTGAACCTCGTCATGCTGCCGCTCGTCTACATGTTCACCGCGATCCGGTATCCGAAGCAGGAGGAACCGGAGCTCATCAAACTGTACGGAGACGGCTACCGGGAGTACCAGCAGCGCACGGGCCGATTTTTGCCGAAGTTCCGTCGCGGCTGAGTCCGCCGGTTGCATCAGGATTCCGGACCGCCGTACGCACGGAAGTCCCGGACGAGCCGGAGGCCCGAGCCCGCCTCCATGATTGCCGCGGACCCGAAGCCGATCGAGCCCTTGTACGCCTCCGTCGGTCGCCTGCCCTGCAAGCCTGCGGTGACGAGGGAAAACAGAGTTCCGTGTCCCACGACCGCCGCGGTCGAACCGTCGACCACCCGGCCGATTCCCTCGACACATCGAGTGGCGCGGACCGCGGCTTGGGCGAGCGACTCCTTGCTCGGAGGGACAAACGCGAAGTCAGCCCACGCCCTTGTTTCGAGGGCCGCGTATTCCGGCTGCGGGATTCCCGACTCGTCGGGGGACCACTCCTTCAAACAGGGCCGCTTCGAGAACGAGAGGCCGAACGCTTGGCTCAAGAGGATCGCGCTCTCGAGGCCCCGCCGCAGCGGGCTCGCGAAGACGGCACCGGGACGGTCGACGGGCCAAGCCCGGGCCAGCGCCCGGATTTGGGACTCCCCCCGCTCGGAGAGAGGGGCCCGATCGAAGTTCGACGTGTTCGCGGGGCGAACGATTTCTCCATGTCGCACGAGGACGAGCCTCGCAGTCACGTCGCAACGCCTCCCGACACGACGCCCACGACGCGGATCCGGTCGCCGTCGACCAGGTTCTCGTCGACCGGGATCGGCGCATCTCCTCGAAACAGGATGTGTGCATCGGGTGCGAGGCGCAGCGCTTTGAGCAGGTCGAGCCCCCGAGCCGACGCGGTGAGCTCGACGAATTCTTCGCGGCGACTCGGAATGATTTCGGCCATGACCCTCATACGACCAACGAGAGCGGGCCTAGCTTAAGAGTTCTCCCGCGCCCTCGCGGATGTCGGAACACCGATCCGAGACTTCGTTCTCTCTGGGACTCGCCGCCCGTGTCCGGTGGGGTTGCGGACACGATCGCGGCTAACTCCCCAGGTAGGCTCCAGATATCCGGATTGGTTTCAGACCGGCGATGAAACTCGTCAGGAAGGCCAACGATCCCACGTCGACATAATCGAACGTGCTGGCGAGGGACCGCTTGATGGTCTCCTTGTCCAGATACGGACTCCCGCTCCACGAACACTTCATCTTCTTCATGAACTCGCCGACGTCGAGCGGGTCGCTTGTCCCGCCCAACCCCATGAACGGGGCACACCCGAAGATGACGCCCCCGGACTTGAGGACCCGCCGGAACTCCCGGCAGCTGCGTTTCAGGTTCAGGGCGTCTTGAATATCCACAGCAATGAGGGCGTCAAGCGATTCGTCCTTCAGCGGAATGTCGTCGAAACCGCCGTCCAAAACCGTTAAGCCCGGGTAGTCTGCACGCGCTTCCAATCCGGCGGGCTTGATCAGATACGAATGCCGGGCGCCGGGTCGCGCGACCATCCCTTCGAGGATCTCCCGGTGAAGCATCGTCAGGTGCGTGGACATGATCATCGACATCGATTCGCGGCCGGAGCAGACCTCCTTCAACATCGCGCGGAAACGAGTCGCGAAGAACTCCGGCGGCAGGCTCGAGACATAGTCCTCGTAGAAGTCGTGGACTAACTCCGTGGCCTCCCCGAAAATCCGGCCAAGCTCGGCGCGTCCCTTCGCGGTGAGGTAATACTGGCGAGTCTTCGGTCCGTGGGCACCCGGCTCGAGACGACCGACGAGGAGGTCTTCATCACACATCTCCGTGAGCGTCTTGTAGAGGTAGCTGAGCTGCACGTCCTCCCCAATGGTGGCGAGTTTCTTCCGAAGCTCGTACCCGTGCATCCCTCGTGTGCGGATCATCCGGATGATCGCACGCTTCAGTTCTCGCTTCCGCACTGAACGCAGTAAAGGTGAGACCTATCATATCTGTTTGCTCGGCTGCGCGTCCGTCGTCCCGTCCCCGCCGGGATGAAAATGTTCCGTTTGGGTCGCTGTGAGACGCCGCCTTCCGGTCGAGGCCGGCCTATGGACAAATCGTGCGCATAGCGCTTTTGCCGTATCCGAGTATACCCATCGGCCCCGATGCGGTGTCAGGGAAACCATGGCGAAAATCGTCAAAGAATTCGATGTGAGAGCGCCCCCCGAACGGGTCTTCGAGGCCGTCTCGGTTCCAGAGAACTGGCCCCGCTGGAGCCCGTTCGTGAAGGCGGCGTCGAGCACGGGACCGAAGGCGCACTGGGTGTACGAGGTGGGAGGGATGAAAGTCGAGTCGGACACGGAGACGACGGAGCGTCGGGAGAACGAGCTCTTCGGATTCCGCCAGACGAGCGGCTTCCTGAAGAGCGGGGAGAACCGTTTCGAGATCGAACGCGACGACGAAGGCTCCTGCGTTCGATGGACTCTGCAATACGAACTGCCGTACTCGTACCTCGGCAAGCTCATGGACAAGCTGAAGGCGAACAAACAGTTCGAAGAGGCGATGGATAACTCGATCCGGAACCTCAGCAAGACCCTGGAGCGGTGAGCCCATGGTCGGTTGTGCAGCCGCAGGACTGGCGCAGAGTGCGACGACCTTCTTGATCGAGAGCCAGCACACCGCGGAGACGTGCCCCGCGCAGAGTGAGCAAGGGATCCAGATGATGGCGGACCTTGTCCTCGGGACCGAACATGCGACTCGGTCCGGCGTATCGGTCGTTGAACGCCATGTCGTCTTGGGGAAGCATCGCTTGCTCCTCCTCATCGAAGCCGATGATCCCGCCAGCGTGGAGCGCTACGCGGAGCCCTTCCGGATGGTCGGATCCGTGACGATCAACCCGATCGGGACGTGCGAGGCGGTCATGGAGGAAGCGATCCGCGAACTCCATGCCCAAGCGGCGGCCTGAGGGTGACGCCATTCGCCCGCAGGACGTGAAGCCCTGCGTGGACGAGGGGTTAGGAAACTCGTCGTATCTGGTCGTCTCCGACCGGGAGAAGGTCGCGGCGGTAATCGATCCCGAGCGGGACGCGGACCGGTACATCGACGCCGCGAAGTCCCTGGGCGTCGAGATTGTCCTCGTCCTTGACACCCACCTCCACGCCGATTTCCTCTCCGGCGCGAGGGAAATTGCGTCGGTAACCGGGGCAACGATCGCGGCGAGTCGGAGGGCCGATTTGGGCTTCCAACACCAGGCGGTCGACGAGGGCGACGAGCTTCGGGTCGGGGACTTGAGGATCCGGGTCCTCTTCACGCCCGGACACAGCCCGGAGCACGTTTCCTATCTGCTGAGCCCTCCGGATGGACGGGACCCGTCATCTCTCTTCTCCGGGGGCGCCCTGATCGTCGGGGGCGCGGCGCGGACCGATCTCCTCGGCGCGGCGCAGGCCGAGCCCCTCGCCCGCCAACTCTTCGACACCGTGCAGAAGAAGATTCTCGCCTTGCCGAATACCGTAGAAGTCTTTCCCACCCACGGAGCGGGGTCCTTTTGCATCGCCGGTTCGAGTTCGCGCCGGACGACGACGATCGGAATCGAACGGCTCACGAACCCCCTCGCTCGCGCGAAGACGGAGGAGGAGTTCGTTCATCGAGCGCTCACCGGCCTCCCGTCGTACCCCTCCTATTTCCGGGAGATGCGGGCGATCAATCAGAAGGGACCCCCGATTTTGGGCGGGATGCATGCCCTTCGGCCGCTTGATCCGAACGAGGTGCGGGAAGAGATCGCCCGGGGCGTGGAGATCCTCGATGTCCGACCGTTCGTCGAGTTCGCGCCGGCACACATCGCGGGATGCTACGGGATCGACTTGGATTTGGGGCTTGCCCCTTGGGCCGGTTGGCTCATTCCGTTCGGAACCCCCCTCGCTTTGGTGGCGCAGACCTCCGAGATCCGGGAGCAGGCCGTCCGCGAGCTGGTCCGGATCGGGTACGATGATTTGCGGGGCTACCTCCGGGACGGTCTCGAGACCGGGCGAGCCGCGGGCCTGCCCATCGCAGGCTTCCCCGCGATATCGGTCCAAGAGCTGAGCGATCGGTTGCGAGGCCGCGAGCCACCCGTCGTCTTGGATGTTCGATCGGACTCCGAGTGGGCGTCGGGTCACATTCCCGGTGCGACCCACGTCGAGGCCGGCCAGGTTCCGCTGAACGCGCTGCCGTTCTCCTCGGATCAGCCGGTCGTGGCCCACTGTGCCGTCGGCGCTCGGTCCACGGCCGCGGCGTCTGTACTGGCCCATCGTGGATATCGAAATTGCACGCTGCTCCATGGGGGCGTACGCGAATGGGCATCGGCAGGCTTCCGCGTAGAACGAGAGAGGCGATCCTCGGAAATCGGGACTCCCGCGGTGCCGTGACCATGGCCCGATATTCAATCGAAGGCCTTGCGAAGGGAGTCGGCATCAGGCGATTGTGGGACTGGTACACAGACTTCCGATCAGACGATGTCGAGATCATCAATCAGGAGGCACCGAATGTCGCGGGCGTCTATGAGAACCGCCAGGTACACCGTGATGGCGACCAGGTTTCCCTTGACCAGGTAGTCAGCTATGGGGGACGCAAGTTCCCGGTTACGATCGAGGTATCGCTCCACCCGGCGGGATTTACCTACGATACGGTCCATCGGGTGCGAACGGCCAAAGGCCGGCCCATGATGACGGACCGACGTCATTACGCGTTCGAGGAGGTCGTGGAGGGGACTCGCGTCCACGCGGAGTGCGTGATTGACGAGGTTCACGGGGCCGCGAAGGTGCTCAACCTTTTCGGAGTGGTGACCCGGATGGCGCGCAACGGCAGCCAGGAGGTCATGGACGCGTTCATGCGAGGCGCAGAGAAGGAGCTCTCGGACCGGAAGGACAACCGGGCAGGGGAGGGAGCGGATTGAAGGCCGGAGACAAGGAGTGGTTCAACCGGCTATTGGTGGAGATGAACGATCGGCAGGCCGCCGTTTGGGATCGTCACATTGTGCCTGCGATCGGTGCGATACGCGGGCGTCTCCTCGAACTCGTTGACGTAAAGCCTGGAGAGCGGGTCCTGGATGTGGGGACCGGTACAGGGGCGGTCGCGTTTGATGCAGCTCGCAAGGTCGGCGCGGACGGTCGCGTCGCCGGGATCGACACGTCGCCCAGGATGCTCAGGAGGGCAAGAGAGAACGCCGCTAAATCCGGTGTGAAGAATGTCGAGTTCCGGAAGATGAACTCCAGTTCCCTGGACTGGCCGGACGAATCGTTCGACGCCGTGATTTCCAGCCTCGGTCAGCCGGAGGCACCGTGGGACGTCCGACCGGCGTTCGCCGAGTGGCACAGGGTACTGGTTCCCGGGGGTCGGCTCGGGACCTGCACGGAAGCTGAGGATCCATTCCCTGCGCAGTTCCAAGAGGTGTTTGCGCGCTACAAAGTGCGCACTCCTAGCCGGAAATTAGCGGAGAGGCGCCGGCTCTCGTCCCGGGTGAGCCGAGAGGCGGACGGCATCGGAGCGCGTCTCCTTGAGGACGCCGGCTTCGTCGATGTGCGGCGGTCCGTAGAATCGTTCCAAGTTTTCATTCCCGCGCGCGCACAGTTGGAGCTTCTCCTGACATGGGGACTCGACTACGAGGAGTACTCGGAGCTGGCGCCATCGGTTCGCCACCGATTTCGAAAGGAGGCATTGGAGGCGATTCGTCCGTTTGAAACCGTGAAAGGAGTGATGAACTTCGCCTCCGCCACCAAGGCGGGGAACTAGTGCGGCTCGGAGGCGGCGCGCAGGATGCCCGGTCGATTCCCTCCAGGGGTGGGTCCCGGCTCAGCGGGACTCCCAACTGCGTCACAATGGAACAGAACGCGATAGGCCCGCGGACGGACGTCGTGAAGAGGCACCCCCCTTGATTGATCCGCCATACGCGACCGGCCTCCGGAGAAACTGGAAGCAATTCGCCCTCTTGGTCGTCGTGAACGGGTTCGTCGGCTCCGTGGTCGGAACGGAGCGAACGCTGCTCCCTCTCCTCGGTTCGCAAGTGTTCGGCATCGCCTCGAGCGCCGCGATCCTCTCGTTCCTCGTGTCCTTCGGACTCGTCAAGGCCATCGCGAATGCGACCGCCGGGTACCTCTCGGATATCCATGGCCGGAGGCGGATCCTTCTGGTCGGCTGGATCGTCGGAATCCCCGTGCCTTTCTTCCTGATGTTTACCCCTCCGCCCCACTGGTGGCTCATCGTCCTTGCAAACGGGTTCCTCGGCGTCAACCAGGGTCTGTGCTGGTCCATGACGGTCGTGAGCAAGATTGACCTCGTCGGATCGCGGAGACGAGGTCTCGCGACGGGCTTGAACGAGTTCGCGGGGTACGCCGCCGTCGGCGGCACTGCGCTCCTTACGAGCTTCCTCGCGGGAACCTATGGCATCCGTCCCGTGCCATTCGCGGTTGGGCTCGCCGCGATCGGGGCGGGCCTCCTCCTGTCGGCGGGCTTCGTCCGCGAGACGAAACCGTTCGCGGAGCGGGAGTCCGGCGCTTCGGGGGCCCGGCCGACGTTTCGCTCCGTCTTCGCGGAAGCGAGTTGGAGAAACCGGAGCTTGTTCGCGTGCTCCCAAGGCGGGCTCGTGAACAACCTGAACGACGGGATTGCTTGGGGATTGCTCCCCCTGTTCTTGGTCGCACGGGGCCTTGGAACCGAACAGGTCGGCCTCGTGACGGGCCTTTACCCGATCAGCTGGGGGTTCCTTCAGCTCGTGACCGGTCCCGCGAGCGACCGGATCGGTCGGAAGCCGTTGATCGTCGCGGGAATGTGGGTCCAGGCCATCGGGTTCGTTTGGTTTGTCGCCGGGAACAATCTCCTCGCCTGGGCCGGCGCATGCCTGCTCCTCGGACTCGGGACGGCGATGGTGTACCCGACGTACCTCTCCGCGGTGAGCGATCTCGCACCCCCGGAAGCCCGCGGGGCTACCGTGGGCGTCTACCGATTCTGGAGAGACCTCGGGTTCGCCGTCGGCGCCGTCGTCGTTGGCCTCTTCGCCGACGCGCGCGGTCTGGATGCTGCGATGATCTTCACGGGGGCTCTGACATTCGCCTCCGGCGTTGTCGTCTTCCTCGCGCTTCGGGAAACCCGAAATCCGTGAGCCTTGGGGCGAAGACTCCACCGATTACCTGCATCGAGTCGGTCGTGTGGGGCACTCGCTTTCTCGCGTCGATCTTGTGCCTACGGTCGGAAACGCTTATCCGAGCCGTTCGTTTTCAGGATGA
>WNFB01000512.1_pt1 | contig 31725 bp, 29 predicted proteins | sample 5400501 | NCBI WGS metagenome assembly WNFB01 (sample SAMN13153341, study PRJNA577476) | soil metagenome | isolation source: 200 cm saprolite under Douglas fir tree site 2 hole 1 | place: USA:California | collected 2015-04-18
AGAACGGTTGATCTTTAACATCACGATCGTCTTCGTGATACTTTTTGCCCTCATCTCCCTACTCAGCTTGCTCATCCACTAACTGCTCCCACGTTTGAAAGGCAATAGTTCGCGTTGAATATGCTCAACCGTGCAGGCCAGCAACTAGGCAACTACCGGATCTCGCGGCGCACCCTGTTGTTGGGCTTTGCAGGCCTGGTAACCACGGCTGCCGCAGGGAGCGGTATTACCTGGGTAGCGCATCTCTCGCACCCCGTCGAGGCTACCACCAAACCTTCTACTCCTACACCTACCCTCACACCTACCCCCATACCTGTAGGGACCCTCCTCCGTCCCTATTATGGCCACTTCGGATATGTCTACACTGTTGCCTGGTTACCTGCCCCCCAGGCAGGGTCCCTGCCTGGGGGGCAGGGAATGCCCGATCACACAAACATCGCCTCCGGCAGTGATGACCATACTGTACACATCTGGGATGCAGATACCGGGTCTGACATCATCCCTACCTATAGTAACCATGCCGACGGCGTTCATTCGCTGGCCTGGTCCCCCGACGGCAGCCTCATCGCCTCCGGTAGCGCCGACAGGACCGTCCATGTCTGGAAGGCCGCCGATGGTAGCGACCTCTTCACCTATAGTAACCATGCATTCGGAGTCAACGCCGTCGCCTGGTCCCCCGACGGCAGCCTCATCGCCTCTGGCAGTAACGACAAGACCTTACAAGTGTGGAAGTCCACTGATGGCAGCACTGTCCTGACCTACACCAACCACACTGGCGCCGTTAATTGCGTCGCCTGGTCCCCCGACGGCAGCCTCATCGCCTCTGGCAGCAACGACAAGACCGCACAAGTGTGGAAGGCCGCCGATGGCAATCCTGTCTTCATCTATAACAACCACACTGGCGCCGTCAATGCCGTCGCCTGGTCTCCCGATGGCACCCGCATCGCCTCAGCCAGTGCCGACAAGACCGTGCATGTCTGGAAGGCCGCCGACGGCAGCGATCTTTTCACCTATAGCGGCCATAGCGCTGCCGTCAACACCGTCGCCTGGTCTCCCGATGGCACCCGCATCGCCTCAGCCAGTGCCGACAACACCGTGCGCATCTGGAAGGCCGCCGACGGCAGCGACGTCTTCACCTACAGCGGCCATACCGACATCGTCAACACCGTCGCCTGGTCCCCCGACGGCACCCGTATCGCCTCCGGCAGCAACGACAAAACCGCTCAGGTCTGGCAAGCCACGTAATTGCTGTCATAGGTGAGGCCTACCCATCACCTGCTGAAACAGCCACTAACACATCTCTCCTCTTAATCACACGATCCACCGCATGCACAAACTGCGTGTACGGCGGATCATCGCGTACTCTCAAGCGTGTATGCCGCTCTACCAGTTCCACCATCGCCATACGCTCGATGCGCGTTGCATTCCACGCCAGCGCCAGCGTCCCACCAGGCAACAGCAAACGCTCCCACACCGGCAGCGCCTTACGCAGCATCTCCGCAATCTCGCCGAAATGCTGAATGCCATAGGGCAGGTCCCCAACTATCGCATGCATACGTGGCCCGCCCGGAACCTCCTGCATATGCAGATTGGCCTGCCTGCTATCGCCATGTGCCAGCACCAGCATGCGTATCTTCCCCTTGCGCCCGACCTCGAATTGATATCGTCGGCCCGCTCGGCGTCCGCGTTCATCCAGTTCCTTGTACGGGATATGCTCACTGTTCAAATATTGCCTGACAAAAACGGCCGTCGTCTCAACATCCTGCCGTTCACTTTCTATGCCGAAGGCATCATAGCCGGCCGCCAGCGCCACAAAAAGCGTCGTCCCGCCACCCGCAAGAGGATCCAGCACTCTCAACCGTTCGGCAAACCGCCCACTATAACCTCCTGCAAACACAGCAATATTGAGCAATACCCGCGTGAAAACCTCATTCGTCTTACCCTTATAGCGACGCACCTCCGCCATCTCCAACGGAACAAACGGAGTAAAGCCTGGCTCCAACGGACGCAATAGAGGCCCCTCCACCTCGCCAATCCGCTCAAAATACTCGTATACCCCACTCGTCGCACCCAAACGAGAAAGAATATCGAGCATCGCCGGTACCGTAGGGGCGGGGGTGGGGCGGGGAAGGGTGGGGGAGCTTGTCTCCGCCCGCGTTGGCTCATCAACAGTCACAAGCAAGTGTGCCTGCCCCGACAACGTCACAGATTCAACACTGCTTATAGCCGGTCCAAGCGGACTGGCAAGCAGTTCGGGTGCAGCCAGAGCTTCGGTCATGTCGCTATATTGCGTACTGCGCTGCGGAGTGATTGTGAGTGCGAGTTTCAAGTTCAGTCCTCGGAGTGATTCTCCCAGAACGCTTTGACCTTCTGGAAATACTCAATGCGCCGCCCAATTTTGCTAATCTCTCTTGGATAGAACTCAAATAGCCTATTACACAACTCGATCATCCAGGCCCTACGGGAGTATGTTGGTTTGATAGTAACGAAGCGAGAATTAGCAATTTGAATTTGTCCCCAACCTAAAGCTCCAATTGTCAAACAGTCCCAGCCTACAAACTCAATTGGGGTGAATCGCGCCTGCTTAACGACTGCCTGACTCCCCTGCACTTCATAGCTGATCAGCAGTAAAACAAAATAGTTCTTATCGTCTTCATAAAACCGAGCAAGGCGCTCAACTGATGTTAAGTTGGGCATGTTGAACGTAGTATCTTTCAAACGATGCGTTTTTACATCTACCACATAGTAGAGGCCTTCATGATCCTCAAATGCCAAATCAGCCATCGCTCGTCGTGCAAATCCCATGGAGTATTTGGCTCGTTCGTCGCCCAGTATTTCCTGAAAATTCTCAGCCAATATATCTTGGATAGCATCACCAACTGCCCTTGTACTCTTAACCGTGGTAGCAGAAAGGTAATCCTGGCTGGCATTGAGAAAATCTACGATGCGTTGCTCAACCTTCAGGTACTGGTCCGTATGAAACAAGCTGCTTTTCAACTCGCAGCCTCCTCGAAAAGATTGAGTTGTGCATTGGGAATACCTTGTTCGGTCGGTCGTTGCTCTGCCGATGTGTTTCGCTCCCAAAAGACTCCCTGTGAGTATCCCTGAATTGCGTTATCTCTCTCGGCCAAATCCAATCTTTTCTCTGCCAGGCAGCAATACATTTCGTCAATTTCAATCCCGATATACTTGCGTCCTAGTTTTTTCGCCACCACTGACGTCGTGCCCGAACCAAGAAATGGATCGAAGATGAGTTGCCCAGGAAGTGAGCTAGCCAGGATGATTTTCGCCAGGAGCTTCTCTGGCTTCTGGGTTGGATGATCAGTATTTTCAGGCATTGACCAGAAGGGAACTGTCAGGTCCGTCCATATATTAGAAGGGTAGGTCAAACGGAAATCACCCTCCTCAGTTTGTTCCCAGTCCTTAGGCTTCCCATTAGTGTCTTTGTAAGGAGCGATAACCTTCCGTTTCAGTTTGACCGCCTCAACGTTGAAGACATAATCATCTGATACCGAGCAGAACCAGATATCCTCAGAGCAGTTTTTCCAATTCGTCATTGCACCTCGACCCTTTTCACGTTCCCAGGTAATACGGTTACGAACAATAAAATAGCGGTCCAGAACATAGTGAATTGCAGCCGATGATCTCCAATCCCCACAAACATAAATAGACGCGGTAGGCTTCAGCAGCCTTACTAGCTCCTTGATCAGAGAGTCTAACCATACTGCATACTCGTCTAAGTCTCTCTGCCTGAATACCTTTCCATTGAAAGATTTCGTGAGATTGTAAGGCGGGTCAATAAAGAGCAAATCGATGAAACGACTTTCGAGTAAGGGTAATGTACTGAATGAATCCTGGTTGATCGTAGAGTTTGCGATCAAACTTCCATTGATGCAGGTATTCACTCGCAGTAGTCGAGAAAGATACGTTTGTTTTTCTTGTGCCGAAAGCACAACTGTACGGTTACGTTCCGCACGCGGACTATCTGTCATAGCTAATTCCTTCCATATCCGCAGCTCCGACTTAAAGTCTAGTGTTTCACCCGGTGCTTGGAGCCAGTCCTATACTAAGATGCAGGACGGTTCCTGTCAAGTATGTTCTCTTCTTGACATCCCTATTGCAGCCCTCTACAATGCATCAATAGATCAGCTGAACAGAACTGAACCACTTAAAAAGGGAAACGGAGATGACGAACCGCACACCAGAGCAGCATCCCAGGCACGCTTTCCCAGGCGCATGCCTGCTCTTCTCGCTCGTGCTCAGCGTCACCCTCACCCTCAGCGCCTGTAGTCCAACTAGCTCATCACCGGCATCCTCAAACCACGGCACAGCTACGCCAACAATCGGTAATAACTCCCCCACTGCAACGCAAACGCCGCAGATACTCTTAGGCGCGCGACCCTGTCCTGACGCAGTAAAAGCTCCATCACACTGGGACACCATCATTGACGCAGATGTCGCACACAAGGGAACAGAGCAGGTCAGTTGTGCCAACCTCGTCGGCAACCCTACCCTGCAAGCATTGGTTACCGTGCATACCGGTGCCAGTGCGGACCTCAATGTCTACGTCTACGACAACATCACCAGCAACAGCCTAAATCAGATCTTCAAACTGGCAGGTCTTATTGACGGCGAAGCCAAAATCAGCGGCTACAACTCCGTCCTCACCGGTGAGGCCGACCCGAACTCTAGCATCAACAAAGGCAAAACTGCCGCAGACTTCACAGTCGACCTCTTCCGCGAGTTCAAATGGTCCGACGCAGCAAGCGCACTGGTACAAACAACCTTCCCCGGCATTTACCCTGACCTGACTCGTTACCAGGCCGAGACCGACCAGGCAATGGTCAACCAGGGACAAGATTTCTGGAAAACCACCGCCACGCAAGTCGCCAGTCACCTGGCAATGGACTTGCTCAAGTGGCCTTCTGCCAACGCATCAGTAGAGAGTGGCGGTGGCGCAAGTGATACCGACGCTATTGTACTTGTGACAACTAGTGGTCCAAACAAACAGATCAGGGTCAGCCTCAGCCGTCTTGAAGGCAACACCAACGGAGGCATCTGGGAAGCAATCCTTGTAGCAATTGGCACGACTCCGCTTATTACTGCTCCCCAGAGCCGTGCATCAGTCACCAGCCCTGTCACGGTAAAAGGCAGCAGTAGAAATGGTGGCTTTGAGGGAGTTATCGGTAAAGTTTCCATCCTGGATCATCTCTACACCGATATCGGTCACACCACCGTACATGGAAGCACCACTTTCTCCATCAGTGTAACCTACACCTCCAGCCTCAATCCCGGTAGTGCTGAAGAAGGAGTTGTAGTCTTCTACCCGGATAATCCTTCCGGTGGAGCGCAGCCAGCCGAGATGGTCAAGGTGTTGATAAGCGCCTAGTTCTGTGTGTAATTTGCCTCGAATGCATTTAAAACCTTCCCGCAACACCCCAAAGTGCTTTTGAAAATTATCAATTAGCGTTACTTTCAGGAAATCTGTCAATCGAAGTGGCGGAATGTGGGGTATTACAAATTTATCTATTTTGTGGTATAGATATTATAGTGCCGTCAGGCGGACACCGATGAGTTTTAATAGTTTGAGATAACTACTCGGATAGGATCAGTGATGAAGCCAGTTGCTAAGCAGGATCATAAGGCATCTTCGCTTGCGAAATCGTTGCCTCATCAGGCCTTGGAATAGGTCCAAAGTGAATACCTGAGTCGTTACAGTTTGCGCTAGCTTTGGCAGGACCTTTGTTAATCGCCAAAGTTGCCCATCAAGATTGAGACCATTGACGCTCGCAAGCAGGGGCAACATCCCAGTCTACATGGGCAACAAGGACCTTGTCCAATACCTTGGTTTGTTTCTTGTAGAGTTTGTACACAATATATAGACTCTCCTACAGCAGAAAGTGAGAAAAACTTATGAAATGGTCTACCCCTTTCAGGATGGGATTCCTGGGCGTTCTTGCTAGTTTGGTGTTCGTGTTCGGTATGATAATCTCTACCGGAACGGCATCAGCACACACGGCATCAGCACACACGGCCGCATCAACACAGACGGCAAGCGGCGGCTGTGGTTTCAATCAGTTCGATTGCAACTCCGGGTTTGACAACTTTAACAGCTGTGGTTTTTCCGAGTTTGACAATTGCAACTCCGGGTTTGGCGGCTGTAGATTCGATTGCGGCTTCGGGGATAACAGCTGCGATTTTAACAACTGCTTTAGCAGTTGTAATGAAAATGGCTGCATCTTCATCCCCCACCACTTCCGCCACCACCGCTTCTTCCACCACCGCTTCTTCCACCGCCGCTGCTTCAACGACTTCGAATGCTTCTAAGAATGGGCATCCTGGTGGAAGCAGCCACTGTCACCAAGGCGACTAGATTAACTTCTGGCTTGGCCTGAACGCCTGACGAGACAAGGTATCAGTGAAGGGAAATCCTTCACTGATACTTTTAATTCCAACTCCTTCGTCGCACGGTTTGAACGCGAAGCACAGGTCATTGCTTCACTGCAACACCCTAACATCGTGCAAATCTACGACTTCAACGTCTCTCGACCGCCGGAATCGGAAAGTCCCACCCCCTATATGGTCATGAAATATGTCGAGGGTCAAACCCTCGCCGACCTTATCCGTCACACCTCTCGTATAGGAGATTTCCCTTCGCCAGCGTCACCTCCATCTGTCCGAGAAGGTGATTCAGGACCATACCTCGTCGGGTACTGTTCCTGAGAAAGTCTCATTCATCCTCGTGTTCGCAGCGACATCGCACTTGCGAACACGAGGATGCTTTAACACATCACTCTATCCTCACAATCAACTTCCCAAAATTCTTATTCTCCCCCATCTCCCGATGCGCTTCTCCAATCTCCTCCATCGCATACACCCGCTCAATGATCGGCCGCACCTTCCCACTCGCCAGCAAAGGCAGCACATGCGTCGCGAAACGGCGCGTCACCACCAGCTTCTCCTCCAACGTCCGCGTACGCAACGTCACGCCCCGTATCGAAATACGTTTCCCCATCAGCACACCCAGATTCACATTTGCCTGCGCCCCACCCATCGTCGCCAGAAACACCATCCGTCCCCACATCCCCAACGCCTCCAGATTCTGCTCCATATAGGCCGCACCGACAAGATCAAGCACAACCTGCACCCCATTGCCATCCGTCAAACGCTTCACCTCCGCAGCAAAATTCTGGTCCGTCAGCGCCACATCCATTCCCAACTCCTTAGCCCGCTCTAGCTTCCCCGGCGTACGCGACGTCCCGAAAACCGTCGCCCCAGCCGCGTGTGCAAGCTGAATAGCTGCCGTCCCCACGCCGCTGCCTGCCGCGTGAATCAGCACACGCTCACCCATCTGCAAACTCGCCTGCGTAAACAACCCATCATGAGCCGTCATAAATACCTCCGGCACCCCCGCCGCCTGCACAAAATCCAGATTCTGCGGAATCTCCACCAGCAGCCCCTCATGCGTCACAATATACTCCGCCTGTGCGCCACCACCCGCCAACCCCATCACCCGCTGCCCCGGCTTCCACATTCGCACCAGCGGTCCAACCGCATCAACCTCACCCGCAAACTCCAACCCCGGAATATGCTCGGGTGACCCCGCAGGCGCCGGATACCCTCCAGCGCGCTGTAACAAATCCGCCCGATTCACCCCCGACGCACGCACACGCACACGCACTTGCTCACCCATCGGCTCCGGCGTCTCCACATCCTGAACCTCCAACACCTCCGGCCCACCCGGCCTGCTAATTACAATCGCTCGCATTCGTTTCTCTCCTCTCCTTTCTCATCTGCAATCACTCGCAGACCACCATCAAAAATCGGCATCAGTATATCACCCCGCAATCGTATGATATAATTTCCCCAACGAAAAAGGCCATCCGGGAAAAGCAGAGGACACACCATGTTCACCCTCAACGACATACTGCAAGGCTGCGGTCAGCAGGTTCACCTGCATAGCGCAACACCACCCGACCCGGCACACATATTCCCCGCCGCACGCGACAACAGCAACCACATCGAACCTGGTGACCTCTTCATCGCCATCAAAGGAGCGCATGTCGACGGCCACCGCTTCATCCCCGCAGCAGCACAAGCTGGAGCCGCCGCTGCACTCTGCTGCGAACCCGCCAGCGATGTACCCCCTCATTTCCTGCAAATCGTCGTCCCCGACGTCATCAAAGCACTCCACGCAACTGCTCGAGTACGCACACAGCGTCAGCAGCACACCACACTCATAGGCATCACCGGCAGCAATGGCAAGACCAGCACAAAAGAAGCCGTCGCCGCCGTCCTCAGTCAGCAAGCTTCCACCCTCAAGACCTATGCCTCCTACAACACCGAAATTGGCTACCCACTCACCCTCCTCCGCCTGGAGCCACAGCACCGCTACGCCGTCCTGGAGATGGGCGCACAGTGGGTCGGAGAACTGGCCTGGCTCTGTCGAGATATCGCCAGCCCCGATTGGTCGGTGATTACCACCGTCGGCGCAGCACACCTCGAATTCTTCGGCTCCCAGGAGCGAGTCGCCATCGCCAAAAGCGAACTCGTGCAGGTCCTCACACCAGATGGCATCGCCATCCTCAACTACGACGACCCCAACGTACGAGCTATGTGCGAGAAGACATCAGCCCATGTCCTCTACTACGGCCTGGGCGAAGGTGCCGAGCTGCGTGGAAGTAACATAGACGGTGATCCCCTGCGCGGACGCAGCTTCACCCTCAGCTACCACGGACAGCAAACACGCGTGCAGTTACGCTTGCCAGGAGAGCATGGCGTCACCATAGCACTGGCTGCAGCCGCGACAGGGTGCGCCGCTCAGATCCCGCTCAACGATATCCGCGCTGCTCTAGAGCAACTGGCCCCCGCCAAAGGACGCTGCGAAATCAAGCCAGGACCCAACGGCAGCACCTTGATCGACGACACCTATAACGCCAACCGCCAATCAATCATCGCCATCACTCAAGCCATGCAAGCCACCGCGCTTGCCCCAGGCGGCAAACGCTGGGCGCTGCTAGGTGACATTTTCGAGCTCGGCCCCTATGCCCGTGCCGAGCATCTCGCTACTGGAGCCGCACTGGTCAACGTCATAGACTACCTCATCGCCATCGGCGACCAGGCGCGATACTTCATCGAAGGAGCAACGCAAGCCGGTATGCCTACAGAAAACACCTACTATTTCGCTGCCGTAGAAACCGGCTCCGAACTGGAAGCGGCCAAACGCGCTGCCGCCGACCTGCTTAAACAACACTTACACCCTGCCGACCTCGTCCTCCTCAAAGGATCACGAGGTATGCATATAGAAACAATGCTAGATATGCTATAGCTATTCAGGTGCCTGTCTTCTCGCCGCCTCTGATGGCTCACTATTCTTGCTACTGCGAGCTTTGCAACTCCAGGTCCCAGAGGTAGAGGAGGCATAGGCACCCACGGCTCGCCTATTCTTGTTGTGAGCTTTGCAGCCGCAGGCTGCAAAGCTCACAACAAAACTCTTGCGAACCGCCGCAGGCGGTGAGGCGTCCTGAAGAGTTACAATATACCTTAGAAGTAGAAAGGACTAAGAGATGGCAGAAAAAAAGATTCGCATCGGCATCATCTTCGGAGGCCGCTCCGGCGAACACGAAGTATCACTCGCCTCCGCAGCATCCGTCATAGCCAACCTCGACAAAGACAAATACGAAGTAGTCCCCATCGGCATCACCAAAGAAGGCTCCTGGCTACTAGGCGTAGAACCGCCCCAACTGCAGACCGCCGAACAGCACATCACCTCCGACACCAACCCTTACGAAAACCCACAGCAAACAACCGCCGTCACCCTCACCGGTGACCCCAGCCTGCGTCGTCTCATCCCCGTGCGCAGCAACGAACAGCTTGGCTCTGAGGGTACACTCGACGTCATCTTCCCTGTCCTGCACGGCACCTATGGCGAGGATGGCGCACTGCAAGGACTACTGGAAATGGCCAACGTCCCCTACGTCGGCTGTGGCGTCCTGGGCTCCGCCCTCGGCATGGACAAAGAGAAAATGAAAATGGTCTTTCACTCAGTCGGCCTACCCATCGTCGACTCGCACACCTATCGGCGCAACCAGTGGGAACGTACACCAGAGGAGATCCTGGATGCTGTCGAGGAGCACATCGGCTATCCCTGCTTCGTCAAACCTGTGAACCTGGGGTCAAGCGTCGGCGTAAACAAGGCCCACGACCGCGACGAATTAAAACACGCCATAAATGTCGCCGCGGAGTACGACCGCAAAATCATCATTGAAAGCAGCATCGACTGCCGCGAACTTGAATGCTCAGTTCTTGGCAACGACGAACCCCTCGCCTCCGTCGTCGGAGAAGTCGTCCCCAGCAACGAATTCTACGACTACAACGCCAAGTACATCGACGGCAAGTCCCAAGTCATCATCCCTGCTGACATTCCACATATTACTGCCGAGAACGTGAGACGTTGGGCTGTGCAGGCATTTCTTGCCCTCGACCTCAGCGGTCTCGCACGTGTCGATTTCTTCATGGAGAAAGAAACCGGCAAAGTCTACATCAATGAGGTCAACACCATCCCGGGCTTCACCCAGATCAGCATGTATCCCAAGCTATGGGAGGCCAGTGGTCTCTCCTACTCGCAATTATTGGACCGTCTGATCGAGTTGGCAATTGAGCGCCACGAAGACCGCCAGCGCAACCGAACCAGTCTGTAGGAAAGAGCCTTCTGGGTGATGGGCTCCGTAGGGGCGGGGGTGGTGTGGGGACCCTTGTGGAACCCTGTCTGGGGGACAGGTATGCCTGCGTTGGTCTGTTTCCCCCTGATGGATGTAGACCCAATATAGTCAGGAGTAGCATATGTCACGCACCACCATTCGCTCAATCAGCGTCGAACCCCTCAACATCCCTTTGCTGGAGCCATTCACCATCGCCACCGGCAGCGTTTCAGAGGCACAAAATGTCCTCATCACCATCACGCTCAACGACGGCAGCAGAGGCTATGGCGAATGCGCACCCTTCACTCCCAGCACCGGCGAGACGCAAGAAACGGCACTCGCCGCCGCTCGCGGTTGCGCTACCCTCATCGAAGGTCAGGACGCTGCCCATTGGCGTACGCTCTCAAAACTCATGCATAGCGTCTACTTCAGTCAAGCCACCGCTTGTGCAGGCATGGAGATGGCACTGCTAGACGCCCTCACTCGCTCCTACGGAATACCGCTCTACGTCTTCTTCGGTGGTGCCGGCGCGTCCGCTGAAACCGACATGAGTATCCCCCTGGTCACGCCCGAACACGGCTACGAACTGGCAAAAGACATCGTAGCTCGTGGTATCACCAGCATCAAAATCAAGGTCGGTGGCAACATCCTCGACGATGTCGCCCGCGTCGAAGCCATTCGTGAAGCTGCCCCCGGCCTTGGCCTCACCCTCGACGCCAACCAGGGCTATACAACCAACGAGGCGCTCCTCTGCCTGGAGGCATTGGACGACCACGATATCCGCCCGCTCTTGATGGAGCAACCTGTACACAAGGATGATCACGAAGGCTTACGCTACGTCACACAGCACACCACCATCCCCATCGCCGCCGACGAAAGCGCCTACAGCGCCGCCAACGTCGCCCGTCTCATCGAGATGAGAGCCGTCAACGTTATCAACATCAAGCTAATGAAGAGCGGTTTCGTCGAGGCCCTGGACATCGCCGCCGTCTGCCGCGCGAATCATATCGGACTGATGATCGGTGCCATGATAGAATCGCGTCTGGCCACCAGCGCCGCCGCCCATTTCGTCGCAGGCCTCGGTGGGTTCCGCTTCATCGACCTGGACACCCCCATGCTCCTGGCCGAGGACCCCTTCACAGGCGGGTACGTGCAAAGGGGTGGGGTGTATGATCTGATGGAAGTAGAGCGCGGGTTGGGGGTGGAGAGAAGGTAGCTAGAACCGATTAAGGCTGGTCTTGTACATGCCTGGAATATCGCAGATGAAGAACATACTCATCTTTCCCGGTAGCTTGCTGAAGAGTAAAAGGGATACTCTAGAGCAAGTCTACCCAGGCGCGTCCATTATCCCTTTCGCGACAAAGAGCGGTCATCAGATTGGTCTGCTGTTCGGTTTAGCCACTGGACAACTACCTTCCAACGAACCATTCTATCTCCTGTACTTCTATGGGAATGGAACACGCCTCCATACATCATCCTATGAATTTGCATATTTCCGGCAGCTTGGACTCAATGTGCTCATCACCGAATATCCAGGATATGGCATGAGCAGCGGCAATGCAAGCGAATTCGCATGCTACGAGTCAGCAGACGCAGCTTACCAATACCTGACAGAAATTCAGCATATATCCTCCACTCAGATCATCATATGTGGAATGTCTCTTGGTGCAGCCGTGGCAATTGACCTTGCCTCTCGCAAGCATACCGCCGGTTTGATGGCTTTCGCTGCCTTCACGAACATCCCTGATCAGGCCGCTGTAATGGTGCCATTAGTTCCCAAATCAGTAGTCCGCTTGTGCGTGAAAGAGCGCTTCGACAACCTGCGCAAGATTGCCACTGTTAAATGCCCAATCTTTATCGGACATGGAACACAGGATGAACTCGTTCCCTTTGCCATGGCCGAAAAACTCGTTCAAGCAGCACGAGATGACGGTTCGGTGACGTTCTTCCCTATCCAGGGAGGTGGTCACAATGATCTCTTTGAGGTCGGTGGTAATGATCTACGGACTGGGATACAGAACTTTGCGATGAACTTGCGACAAAATTAAACGAGGTAGAAGTTGCTATTCATCACACCTTAATGGTAACACGGTTGAAGGGCATCCCTTGCGGGTGCCCTTCCAAAGGACCACTTGAACAAACCAATTAACACCTACAGGAGCCCTTACAGCGGTTACCTTAACCTTCGCCCTTGGTTATCGAGCCGAAGAGACCGTCCGCCTCATCGTTGATGCCTGCCGTGAAGAAGAGCGTGTCAGTAGGACCGGCGAGGCCACCATTCCCAAAGCCTAGTCCCCATAGGCCGTTAATTGTAATTGGATTGCCTTCTTGATCTTTGAGCTGGCCACGGAAGGCACCGGTATCAGGTTCGAAAGCATTGATGCGACCGTCACCGAAATTGCCCACCAGCAGGTCCTTGCCGAACCGACCGAAACCCTCGGGGGCAAGGGTCAGGCCCCATGGAGAGTTGAGGGTGCCATGTGAAGCGAAGCGCTGAATGAGATTCCCGTTGGTGTCGAAGACATCGACGAACCCATTGCCTGGGCCTGCCTGGTCGTCATGCTTAAACGTACCTGGCTGACCCGGCGTACCCGCTTTCTGGAGGGCAAAGGTGACATAGAGTTTGCCACCAATGTTTTGGATGCCGAACGGAGCAAAACATTGGTTCGTAAGTACAGTAAGATCACATTGTTTATTCAGATCTGGGTCGGTGAAGGAACGGACGAAATGAAAGTTTGCATCGTACTGTTCTACGGTTCCGAAGCGAAAGTTGGTGGCGTAGAGAAAGTTGCCAGAGCTGGTTTGCGCGAGGGCCAGCCCTTTGTAGACCGCACCTGTGAATACACCCTGAGTCACCCCCGAGTTATCCACCGCCAGGATAGCATGGGTCGGGTCAACGCCCGGGTTCCAGCCGGATATTGTGCCGTCTTCGGTCGCAAAGATGAAAATACTCGGCTTCGACGCAGGGCCTTGTGGGACAGGGACGGCGAAGTCGCTGGTGGGGTTGAAGACATTGCCGGTTGGGGCTGCTGTCGTCCCAGCAGGACTACCTGCTGGTGGTGGAATCGTGACCACGAGGGGTGAGCCTACGGGGAATGGTGTGCCGTCACCCTTATACACAGTGGCCAGTCCTGTGCCATTGTCCGAAATCCACCAAGGGCTCGTGGGGCTATGTGACAGACCCCAGGAGTTAACCAGATTCGTGTCCTGAAATCTGGCGATATTGGGAAGGTCCGAAACCAGGTTTGTCTGCCGATAGAAGCCCCCGCTGTGGGAATCGCCGGCAGCGTGGATCGTAGACGCTCGAAATATTCCACTCATCATAAGTGCACCGAGAAGCCCAAGAAGGGCGATGAATGGCAGTACAATGCTCACCTTCGAGCGAAGAGAGAAATGCATATAATGACCTCACTTTCAAAAATTCTGACACTTCACCGAAACAACGCTTTCGGCGATAGATAGTTGGGTTTGTTGAGAACGCAGCTTGACCTCCTTCTTAAGGATAAGATAGACACATATGGATGTAAGTGTTGATAGAGTTAAGATTTGGTTAAAAATGCACCAAATCAGTAAAGATTTCTTAATGCTTTACACGAGCAAGAAGCAAGCGGTCAAAAGAGGAGAGGGCCTCCTCATGTAGACGTCGCTGTCATTAGTCAATGGGGCCTTTGGCAATCACCAAAGGCCCTGGTAAAAGAGGTTACAGGACTTCCGAGTGCTATAGCGTTTCCCCAATAGGTGGCGCACTACACCGAGGCGTACGCTACCACCGCAGGCAAACGATCCGTTTCCCGACTATCCTCCTTCTCGAAGAGCCTGTACTGGCTCACAAAATCCTCATCCCTCCCAACGTGCAAATCTTGCAGTGATGGGTACACCGCAGGATACATCAATTCCAGGCCCAAATCGTCATACACCTGTTGCAATTGACGCTTGACCTTGTAGGGCAGGCATCCCTCAAAGTGGAAAAAACTCCCCAAACTTTCCGCGATCATCTTCTTGATGTGCTCATCTCCTTTTTTATCGTGGAAATGAGGGCTTTTCGATTGATATTGCTGGAGTATCGCGCTCCCCAAATAGTCTCTACGTTCAGCAGCCTTGAAGAGAAAGTCGAGCATCTGGAACGTTTCGACGGAGAACCGCGCTGAAAAGCGTAACGTTTTTGCCGTCTTGATGGTCATTCCCTGCTCACCAGCATTGGACGAACTTATGGCATAATTCCCTATGCCAAAACACTCCTCCAGGAGCGTGCTAAAAAGCGGCGATACTACCCTTGTACAGCGTCCTAACAACTTGGCTTGCAGATTTCTGCTGCCCAGCTCTGGTTTGGATGCCCAGCAGATGCGCACATTGTGCAAATCTGGAGTAGCCCACCCCCCCACCTGTCCACCAACAACCAGCGCATCGCTTTCCTGGTATGAGACAGTTGCTGGAGCCGACATAAATAGCCTGCTCATGGCCAACGTGTACTCTAACAATGCACTGGGGACAAAGTTGTCCGCATCGTAAAAAACAACCCATTCGGGATAACCCAATTGAAGGGCACAAAGCGTACCGATGTACATGCCTTCTCCCTTCCCATTTACAACGTTACCATCCTTACCAAGGATATGATTGACACCATAGCTCCTGAAGAGATCGGCAATACCCTCATCCTTCTGATGTACCAGGTAGATCTCTTTGTGATGTGTTAAATGTTCTCTCAGCCCTTTCTCGATCTCCTCCATACGCCTTTCTGGGCAATTTGTCACAACAATGATCGGGCTGTTTATGGGAAGGTACCAGAGCACTCCAAGCAGGGTTTCGACGCTTTCACTCTTGTGGGAAACGATGAAAGCGGTGTGGGATAAGAAGTAGTTGAGGTTAGTCAGTTCGTTGGTCTCCAAAATATGCGAGAGTCGTACGGTGTCGATGTTCATGTTACTGTTCCTTTGCACGCTAGGATGACAAAAAAGCAGGATTCTTAGGGGCGCGTCCCCCGTAGGGGCGGGGATGGAGTGGAGTTGGGTGAGGACCCTTGTGGCACCCTGTCTGGGGGACAGGTATGCCCGTGTGGGGCAAGTAAGTCCCCATTTTTCCCACTTTTCCCCGCAGGGATGGAGAACCGAACAACATGGGTAGTAGACGACGATATCGTTGCTGGTCCTGGAAAAATCAGCAGCCTCCATTTCTGGCACAAATGAGCAACGATATCAAGTCTGGAGCGCTTTGATCCAAGCTATCTTAGCAACATCAAAACCATAACATACCCGTTGGAGCGGTGAGCCTGACTCTAAGACTTTTGGGTAGTTTTTGCGGAAGTCTTCGTAAAAATCTTAACCTGAACATCTCCGTAGGGACTTGTCTCCGCCCGCTATCGATATGCCTCCGCTTGAAGATTGAACAACTCCGCATAGCGGCCATCCAGGGCGATCAGTTCCTTGTGCGAGCCGTTTTCAATAATGCTACCGTTCTCCAATACAAGTATGCGATCCGCAAGGCGTACTGTGCTAAAGCGATGGCTGATAAAAATGGCGGTCTTCCCCTCGGTCAAGACGCGAAAGTGCTTGAACACCTCGTACTCAGCCTGTGCATCGAGCGAACTCGTCGGCTCATCAAGGATAAGAATACGTGCATCGCGCATAAAAGCCCGCGCCAGAGCAATCTTCTGCCACTCGCCGCCACTCAACTGCGTGCTATCCTTTAGATCCTTAAACCAGCGCCCAAGCATCGTCTCATAGCCCTGAGGGAGTCGCTCAATTACATCACTGGCTCCGCTCTTGCGCGCGGCACTCATGACCAGTTCCTTATGCTCGATCTTGTCCACACGCCCCACACCGATATTCTCACGTGCCGTCATATAGTAGTTCACATAATCCTGGAAGATCACGCCAACCTGCTCGCGCAACTCCTTCAGATCATATTCCTTGATATTGCGACCCCCGATCAAGATCTCGCCTTCATCCGGGTCATACAGACGCGTGAACAGCTTCACCAGCGTCGTCTTCCCCGCACCGTTGCGCCCAACCAGGGCGACGGCTTCACCTGCATGTACTCTGAAGCTCACATTTTTTAGGGCAGCCTGCGTCTCAGGATCCTTCCCCGGATAGGTGAAACTGACATTGCGAAACTCTATATCGAGTCCATTCGCCTCAAGGGAGGGATCTATCGGCTGCGGGCTCGACGGTGACACAATCTTGGGTTGGTATTCGAGGAACTCGAAGAGCGTGTTCACATACAATGTATTCTCGTAAGTATTGGAGATACCGCCTAACAAGCCCTGGAAGCTCTGTCCCACCTGCACTGCCGTCTGAGTGTACAATGTCAGCCCACCCAGCGTGATACGACCCACTACGGCCTGCAATGCAACATAGAGGTAGATGGCACCGTTGGCCACGCCCGTTAGACCTGTCCAGCCAAAGTTGGTCAGGTAGCGGCTCACAAGAAGCTTTTTGTCCTGTTTGTAAAGCTGAGTAGCAAGGTCCCAAAATTTGCCGGTGAAGAAGTTGCCCAGATTGAAGAGTTTCACTTCTTTGTTGTATGTGTCAGTCGTCATCAACGAAACGAAGTAGGACATGAGGCGACGCTCCGGCGATTGACGACGCATAAGATGATAGCCTCTCCATCCGTAACGCGTACTGGAGAAGAAGGCGGGAATAGGCACGATGAGCGCCACGATGGCAAGCCACCATGCCAGGTGCAGCAGCAAAAAGATCATTGAAATCAGGGTTACCAGGGTACGGCCCAGGTCGAAAGTCTGAGAGATCATCGAGACTGGTTGGTAGGTGGACTGATTCGCGGCCTGTCGCATCTTATCGTAAAACTCGGGATTCTCAAAAAAAGCCAGGTCCAACGTGTTGGCTTTCTTCAGAATATTCAACTGTACACGGTTCGATACCTGCTCCTGCAAAAGCTGCTGCACGATATTGCTCAACGTACTGAGTAAGCTGGAGAGCAGCGTAATCCCCAGTTGTAAACCTATTGGAAACCAGATAGGAGACGTGCTGTGTATGCGAATCGCTTGCACAACACTATCGATCACCAGGGCAGTAATCGTGACACTGAAGGCGGGCGTGAACCCCTGCAAGAGACTCAAGAGTCCCAGCAGGATCGTCAGCAGCGCGCTGGTCGACCATACCAGGCGTAATACACGCGGTAAGCTCGCAAGCGCACCTGGAACTTTCTTTATGCTAAACTTTTCGTCCGCTCCTGGTCCTGGGTCTCTTGAGCCGAACATTATCTGTTGTTTCATAAAAACTCCGTTCTGGACATCCGCCCCATCGAATGGGGCGGGAGGAAAGAACGCACGCGAACGCGTGCAAAAACTGTTGATATATCACACAGTATGTACTACAATGTGAACTATGAAACAGAAACGCGCCTACAAGTACAGATGGTATCCGACGGACGAGCAGAAGCAAATCCTTGCTCGCACCTTTGGCTGTGCGCGTTTCGTGTATAACTGGGCGCTGCGCTTGCGCACCGACGCGTACTATGAGCGGCAAGAACGCATTGGCTATCATCAGACTTCGGCCATGCTTACCGACCTGAAGAAACAGCCGGAATATGCCTGGCTGAATGAGGTGTCCTGTGTGCCTCCCCAGCAAGCGCTTCGCCACCTGGAAAAAGCCTTCAGGAACTTTTTTGAAGGCCGCGTGGCCTATCCGAAGTTCCGGAGCCGCCATGGCGATCAATCCGCCGAATACACCACCTCCGCCTTCAAGTGGGATGGAACCTACCTCACCCTGGCCAAGATGGATGCACCTCTCGACATCCATTGGAGTCGGACGCTTCCCAAGGGGGCCTCGCCCACCACCATCACGGTCACCAAGGATACTGCTGGCCGCTACTTTGTCTCGATCCTGGTGGAAGAAGATATCAAACCGCTTCCGGTTGTGAACAAGCAAGTGGGGCTTGACCTGGGCTTGAAGAGCATGGTGATCACGTCGGAAGGCGAAAGCGTCGGCAATCCGCAGTTCTTCCGCAAGGATGAGAAGAAACTGGCGAAGGCGAGCCGACGACTGGCTAAGAAAAAGAAAAGCTCCAAAAATAGGGCGAAGGCACGGTTCAAAGTGGCCAAAATCCATGCCCGTATTGCTGACCGGCGACGGGATTATCAGCACAAGCTCTCGACCCGCATCGTTCACGAGAACCAAGTGATCTGCGTCGAGAGCCTCACGGTCAAGAATATGCTGGGCAATCACTGTCTTGCCAAATCCATCTCGGATGTGGGCTGGGGCGAGTTTGTGCGGAAGCTCGAATACAAAGCACAGTGGTATGGGCGGACGCTTGTCAAGATTGACAAGTGGTACCCGTCCTCCAAGCGGTGTTCCCACTGTGGGCATGTGCTTGCTTCCCTTTCCCTGGATGAACGGTTCTGGATGTGTCCGGAGTGCAAGACCTTCCATGACCGTGATATCAATGCTGCAAAAAACGTGTTGGCCGCGGGGCTCGCGGTGTCAGCCTGTGGAGAGGCTGTAAGACCTGGGAGGGCCAAAGCCCGCTCAGGCAGGACTCAGCGAAGCAGGAAATCCAACGGGTGACCGTTGGAATCCCGCCCCGTTCTACGGGGCGGGAGGATGTCAAGAAGCAGTGGGTCCTTACCGGAACATATGATGATATCTCTTCAGCTTTCTCAAAGTATACCCTAAAAAAGGGTACAATACTTTGTTCGTACTGCCAGTTTTCCAGGCAGGTAAAACCACTGGGTACATACTGTTAATTTCTACAGGTACAGTTTGGGATAATCATATTACGCTATTATTGAGAAATGAAACTTGTTTTTGTTAAAGTCTGTAATATCAATAGGGATTCTTAATATTGGCTTCGACTCTCTTGTATTACTGGCTTTTGTGGTGTGATAACTCAGTTTTGAAAGGAACAACTCATATATGGAAACGACGAATCCTTCACCCGTAACGGGCATCTTTAGAGTTCAGGCTACCGCGGATCATGCCATAGACGAACTCAAGCAAGCTGGATTTAGGGAAGACCAGATCAGATCTACTGTCTACGACCTGAATGAAGAGCAAGAGGCCCAAGGCTCCTTTGAACACGTGCCTGAACAGACCCGTATTGTCGTGACGGTCATGGCAGAGGGCAGAGAACAGAATGCCGAAAGCATCCTCTTTAACAATGGAGCAAACAACGCCGATCTCCCGCCTGGGATGATTCTCGAACATGGTGCCATCGTCAACTCTCAGCCTGAAACGGGCACTGCCACTTCCGAACAGGAGGTTGATGCTGCTGCTGGTTTCTCCAGCGATAGCTTCTTTGGCAGAATACAAGTACCGGACCAACCGTGAGACACAGATGAAGTACAGCACACTCACCCAAATCTCCTACACCTCTTGACATGTTAGAACTTATATTCTATACTGTGTTCGGAACCTCACAATTTGTTTCAGTCCATGTTGTGTTAAACACAAAAAGGAGGAAGTATCGTGTCAAACCATTCCGTCGTCCATGTCGAAATTCCCGCCAACGACCCCACAACGGCCAGCAAGTTCTATGCTGACCTCTTCGACTGGAAGATCAAGGTCGATCCAAGCTTCGACTACCACATGTTCCAGGCCGACCCTGGCCCCGGCGGTGGATTCGTCAAGGTGGGCGAAGCAATGGGCGCCAGCTACAAGCCCGGCGAAGTGCTCATCTACGTCTCGACCGATGACATCGACGCCACCCTTGCCAGAGCAGCATCGCTCGGCGGCAAGATACTCCAGCCCAAAACCGAGATTCCCAACGTCGGCTGGTTCGGCATCTTCACCGACCCAACAGGCAACCGTATCGCTCTCTACACCAGCATGAACTCACAATCCTGAAACCTGTAGGGGCCGGTTTACCGCGCCCATCGCCGATTTATCGGCCCCTACGCTCGCTTACCTCCAGCAATTTCATACACCCACAGGCACAATCCTGCTTGACATGAAGCCCAATCGTCTACGTCATTCAGACCCCAACCGACAATCCCCAGGCCTGAGTATGGTACAATACTCCTAAAAGAAACCGATCTCGGAAATGTACCCATTTCTCATCCATACATAACCTCGACGAGGAGGAACCATTTACCATGCTCGAACAGAAATCACCAGAGACCAGGCAGCAGCCTATAATCGAACAAGGCACATTGTTTGATAAAGCAACATTAGAACACCTCAAGGCTGAGCAGCGGCACTGGGAAGAAACCACCGTCAAGAAGTCGCAAGCGCGCATGCCAGAACGCGAGCACTTGATGACCACGTCCAGTGTGCCGATCAATCGCGTCTACTCTCCCCAGGACAATGAAGAGCTCGACTACAGCCGGGACATCGGTCTGCCGGGCGAATACCCCTATACCCGTGGCGTCCAGCCGACCATGTACCGCGCCAAACCGTGGACAATGCGCATGTTCGCCGGCTTCGGTACCGCCGAAGACACCAACGCACGCTTCAAGTACCTGCTCAAACAGGGACAGACCGGCCTCTCAACGGCATTTGATATGCCCACCCTCTATGGCTATGACACCGATCACCCCCTGGCCGCCGGTGAGTTCGGCAAATGTGGCGTCGCCGTCTCCTCACTGGCCGACATGGAAATCTTATTCGCCGACCTGCCACTCGACAAAATTACCACCTCGATGACCATTAACAGCCCCGCGGCCGTCATCTGGGCCATGTATATCGTCAACGCAGAGAAGAATGGCTTCCCCAAGGCTTCGCTTGGAGGTACCCTGCAAAACGACATCCTCAAGGAATACAGCGCACAAAAAGAATTTCTCTTCCCACCTGAGCCATCGCTGCGCCTGGTAACGGACACCATCGAGTTTGGCACACGCTACATGCCTCGTTGGAACACCATCAGCATCAGCGGCTACCATATTCGCGAAGCCGGAGCAACCGCCATCCAGGAACTGGCCTTCACCATCGCCGATGGACTCGCCTATGTCGATGCTGCACTCAAGCGCGGCCTGAAAATCGACGAATTCGCCCCACGCCTCTCCTTCTTCTTCGACGTACACAACGACTTCTTCGAGGAGATCGCCAAGTTCCGCGCAGGACGGCGTCTGTGGGCCAAGCTCATGCGCGAAGGCTACGGTGCAAAGGACCCCCGTTCGTGGATCATGCGCTGCCATGCCCAGACCGCCGGTGTCTCCCTCACCGCGCAACAGCCCGACAACAACATCGTGCGCACGGCCATTCAAGCCCTGGCAGCCGTCCTTGGCGGCACCAACTCCTTGCACACCAACTCCCTGGATGAAGCCCTCGCTCTGCCCACGGAGAAGGCCGTCCTCATCGCTCTACGCACCCAACAGATCATCGCCAGCGAAAGCGGCGTCGTCAACACCGTCGACCCCCTCGGCGGCTCCTACTTCATCGAGGCCCTGACCGACGAAACAGAAAAAGCGGCTATGGACTATCTGCATCGTATCAACGCCCTCGGCGGCGTCTTAGCCTGCATCCAGAATGGCTTCTTCCAGCGTGAAATCGCAGAATCCGCCTACCGCTACCAGCAGGAGATCGACCAGCACCAGCGTACCATCGTCGGCGTAAACGACTATCTCATGGATGAGCAGATCAGAGTTCCCACCCTCTACATCGATCAGGTCGGTGAACGAGCACACCTCGCACTCCTCAACCGCCTACGCAAGGATCGCAACCAGGCTGCCGTGAAGCGCGCACTGGAGAACCTGCGCCATGCGGCCGAAGGAACAGAGAATACCATGCCCGCCATCATCGAAGCCGTCAAAGTCTACGCAACCCTGGGCGAAATCATGGACATCTTCCGTGCCGTCTTCGGCGAATACATGGAGCCCGCTGTGTTCTAGCTACCAGGCCGACCAATAATATGTGTGGGGGCCGGTTCACCACGCCCACCGACGCTTATTGGTGCAAGCGACGGGGCGAATCTGCAGTGACATGCGTGTATCAATCCTGCAGATTCCGAATAAGGACAACCTATGACTACTACAACCTCGATATTCATTGACAGAAAAAACGCAGCTATCCAGATGCTTACTTTCTTGCTGTCTCGCGTCTGCTTTTGCTGGAGGCATGGCAGCCGCAGGCTGCCATGCCTCCAGCAAAAAACCTCTTGCGAACCACCGAAGGTGGTGAGCAGTCCTCAATAGTTACGAAAAAGATAGGGAAATACACTCATGCATTGGTTAGAACTAACAGTGCGAACACATCCCGAAGCCGTAGAATCGGTCAGCGAACTCTTAAGCCGTTACACACCCGGCGGCGTAGCCATTGAAGAACCCATAGAACTCATAGACGAGGGCCAGGAGTACCGCGTACTCACAGGCCAGCCCGTCCACATTCATGCCTACCTCCCCATCGATGGCAAAGAAGAAGAGACACGCCAACGCATCGCCGAAGGACTATGGCACCTATCCAGCCTGGGGTCGCAATTCGTCGGTAACCTGCAAGCGCGCATCGTCAACGAAGAGGACTGGGCCAATGCCTGGAAAGACCACTTCCATGTCACCCATATCGGCCAGCGACTCGTCATTCGTCCATCGTGGCGCACATACACACCCAGGCAGCAGGAAGTCGTACTGGAGCTCGACCCCGGCATGGCCTTTGGCACCGGCCTGCATCCCACCACCCGCATGTGCCTGGAACAGATCGAGCAACGCACACATCCAGGTATGCGTGTCCTCGATGTAGGCACCGGCTCGGGTATTCTCGCATTAGCGGCACTCAAGCTAGGCGCAGCCAGTGCCTATTGTCTTGATAACAGCAGCGTAGCCGTAGAAAGCGCAACCGCCAACGCAGCAGCCAACGGCTTGAGCGAGCGCATGACTGTCACGTTGGGTGTCCTCGACGAAGCAGAGGCAGAGCGCCTGGCCCACCAGTATAACCTCGTCCTGGCGAACATCATTGCGCGAGTCATCGGCTCAATCGCCCCCCAGCTCGCCCACGTCCTCGCTCCCGGCGGCCTGCTCATCGCCAGCGGCATCATCGAAGAACGCCGTCACGAAGCAGAGCAGCCCCTGCTAGCCACCGGGCTGCACCTGGTCGACCAGGTAATGATCGACGATTGGGTCACGCTCGTTATGAGAAAATAAAACAAACATGCACCGTTTTTTTGTTACACCAGAACTATTAGCATCCCCAGTTCCCGTTGCAGGAACCAGGACCATGCTGTCCCTCCCAAAACCAATCGCCCACCAGGTGCGAGACGTCCTGCACCTCGCAATCGGCGAACAACTACTGCTGCTCGACAACAGCGGCGATGAAGTATTAGCGACCATCGCCACGAGCAATCGCACCGACGTAGTAGTGCAGCTACTAGAGCGTCGCGCTGGCAAAAGCGAACCTGCCGTCCGCATCATCCTCTGCCAGGGACTACTCAAATCAGCGCGTTTCGAATGGATCCTGGAGAAAGGCACCGAATTAGGAGTATCCACCTTCGCCCCAACCCTCTGCCGTCGCTCCATGTCCGGCCTCGAAGAAACTGGCCCCGCCAAGATACAACGCTGGCAGCGCATCATCCAGGAGGCAGCAGAGCAATCCGGTCGCTCACGTCTACCAGCACTGCTTCCCATCCGCCCCCTGATGCACGCCCTCAACAACATCCCCCCCGGCACAATCGCCATCATACCCTGGGAACAAGAACACAACCACAGCCTGCGCGAAGCATTAACCATAGGATTACAACATGATCCGGTTGCCGTAGGGGTCGATTTATCGCGCCCATCGCCGATTTATCGGCCCCTTCACCAACCCATCACAGTCGTGCTATTCATCGGCCCAGAAGGCGGCCTGACAACTGACGAAGTAACGCTCGCACAACAGCATGGTGTCCAGCCAGTCACCCTGGGTCCGCGCATCCTACGTGCTGAAACCGCCGCCCTAGCAGCAATCGCAAACGTACTGTACGAGATGGCTTGATCCCTGAAGGTTATGGAACACAAAGAACCTTTCATCAAAACTATTTCTTAATCGGCATCTAGGGCTTGTGGTTAAACACAATGTTGATGATCACTGCTGCAGAAGAGAACAGAACGAGTATAAAGAGTATTGGAAGAACCGCCCATGGAGGAGCCTGTGTGGCTACTGCAATTCCTATCAAGCCGAAGGTCATCACCATGAGCATGACCAACGAAGCAATCGCCAGGGCCAGACGCTGACCTGCTGTAGGAGCCCAGCCTGCAGCGTGTCCTGACAGTTTCTCTCCATGGAAACTGGAGAGAGGAATACCTTCATATCCACCAGAGACAAAGCCAGGTCTGTCGTGGCCCATCTCACCATAGTTCATTTCTTGTTGTGACATGATGATTACCTCTTCTACTATTTGCATGTGCTCGACACAGAGCAATACGAACTTTACTCTCATCTATACGGGGACAAAGTGTTTAAGTTGGACAGAGAAACTTGCACAACGGATTGAGACTGCTAGTAGCCAAAGCTGTCATCCTTCTGGAAGTTTTACTACAGCCTCTCAGCCCTTCCCGCTACCAGCAATAAAATCGACAACCACCCACGCCAATTCTTCCCCCTTGTCCTCCTGCAAGAAGTGGCCAGCGCCAACAATCGTCGTATGCGGCTGCCCCTTTGTTCCCGGTATGATCCTCTGGAAGATCCGTTCACCTCCTCGCATAATTGGATCAGAGTCACTGAAAGCCGTCAGAAAAGGCTTTTCCCAGCGAGCCAGCACCTCCCACGCCTTGCGGTTAGGCACGGCCGAAGGATCATCCGGCGAAGTCGGTACCAGCAGCGGGAACTGGCGAGCTCCCGCCTTATAACGATCGTCTGGGAACGGCGCATTATAAGCCGCGATCACCTCGGAGGAAAGTTCACTGACACACCCACCTTTAACAATACCACCAACGTGGAATCTGGGCGTAGTTTGAGAGTATCGCTGCCAGGCGAGAAATGCCTCACCCATCGGTGTATCGCCCGTCGGCAGACCCGTATTTGCTGCCACAACACGAGCAAAACGCTCCCCGTGCTCAGCGACCAGCCGTAGTCCAATCAGTCCACCCCAGTCCTGGCACACAAGCGTAATATGCCGCAGATCAAGAGCCTCGAGCACACCTCTCATCCAATCGACATGCCGCTGATACGTATAATCTTCTCGCTGGGATGGCTTGTCCGATCGACCAAAACCAACCAGGTCCGGCGCAACCGCCCGGTGGCCAGCGGCAGTAATAATCGGGATCATCTTGCGGTACAGGTAGCTCCACGATGGCTCCCCGTGGAGCATCAACACCGGCTCAGCCGATGCTGGCCCTTCATCGACATAATGCACACGCAGCCCATCAACCTCAACATAATGAGGCTCAAATGCATAGCCAGGCAGGCCAGTAAACCGCTCATCAGGTGTGCGTAGAATCTCCATAAAATATTCTCCTTTTTGGTTTCATCTCATCAGCTGCCCACAGCATTATACACTTTACACAATAAGTCAGCATACCTGCCCAATAACCAGATCTTCTTGTGCCACCTCGACGACCTCGGCCAGGGCGATCAAGGCACGAGGAATAAGGTGTCCTGGCAAGGGTCTAGCGATCCTCCGTGACACTAGGAGACGAGAGCCCTAAGGAGAGCATTCGCTCCCGGCCTACTTGATATGAGCGATGAATGGCAGTATACTCAGGACAGTACATTGACAAATAGATCGATCTCGGCACCCCCCATAACATCTTTATGTACAGCATCTTCTTTTTCAGTTTCGCCAACAACATCAAAATCTGAAATGCACACGAGGGACAAACCAGTGCAAGAGCAGGCATTCCAACAACTTGTAGAGCGTGTGCAAGGCTGCCGTATGTGCCCACGCATGGAAGGCCGCACGCGAGTGCTTGGACCGGCCAATGGCAACACACTAGCACAGGTACTCTTCGTAGCCGAAGCCCCTGGCCGCCTCGGAGCCGACCACTGGGGCATACCACTCTTCGCCGATCAGACCGGCCGCAACTTCGAAACCTTACTGCGTGCCGCTCATCTTGAACGTAGCTCCGTCTTCATCACCAACGCAGTGCTCTGCAATCCGCGTGACCAACACGGCCGCAATGCCACACCCACTGCGCGTGAGCTACACAACTGCTCCCCACACCTGCGCGCAACAATCGAAATCATCCAGCCGCGCTACGTCGTCGCTCTCGGGCGCATCGCCCTGCAAGCACTCAAAACAATTGCCATCCACGAAGCAGTGCTCATGCGCGACGTAGGACACCCTCTTCGCTGGAATGGACGCTGGCTCATCCCACTCTACCATCCCAGTCCCCGGGCGTGCATCCATCGCCCCTTGCAGCTCCAACTAGAAGATTACCACCTCCTTGGCGAACTTGTCAGGGACAGGGAGCAGAATATAATAGAGGAATGAATACCATCTATACCATTGGCCATTCGGCAAGAACTATCGAGCAATTTTTAGCGTTACTCAAAGCTCATCATATCCAGGAAATCGTTGACGTACGTACCGTCCCGAAATCTCGTCATAATCCCCAGTTTGGCCCTTTTCTCAAAGTGATCAATGGAAAGCTCATTTATCCTGCTTCGGAGGAAGCAGCACCAGGAGCATAATCACTAACCAGCGCCATCCACCATCATCTCAAGCTCAATTTCATCGCGTAGAGGAATACCATCCATACCAACTAGCGGAATTTCCGGCTTCAGTTTCCGCGACACCTCCAGCGCATTCTTATGCACAGCCACAAGCACAAAGCCACGCTTCTGATAAAAGCGCAATGCATTCAGATTATCATTCGTCGTAATCAGCCACAGCCGCCTGCAGCCAAAATAACGCGCCACATACTTCACTACCTCAACCAACGTAGTCCCAATCCCCATCGACCTTTGCACACTGTTTAGCGTCACAATCTCACAGCTATCTTTCTCAATATGGTAGGTAACCAACCCTACACACTCGCCCACTCGCACCGCCACAAACCCCGGCAGGTCCTGAGGATAATAGATCACACCATGTGCAACAACCCTATCGGCTCCCCAGTGTTCACCGGTAAACTGCGAAACCCAGCTCTTATCATCATCACGAAGGGGACGAAGAGAAAAATCTGCCATACATTCACTCCGCATTTTCTGCGAACTTCATCTCCAGAGTCTCCTTCAGATCCTAACTCAAAGTGATATAATCGCTTATACGAGTATCTAGAAATAGCCATGCCATGAAACACACCACCAACGTCCTCATCATCGGAGGAGGCGTCATTGGCTGCGCCATCGCCTACCACCTCCGCAAATTGAACATGGCCGTCACCGTCCTCGACCAGGGCGAAATCGGCATGCAAGCATCGAGTGCCGCTGCAGGCCTGCTTGCCCCCTTAGGCTCCCTCTCAGGCCCTGGCCCACTGGCCGACCTGGTACTCGCCAGCTTCGCACTCTTCCCTTCTCTCGTACCAGAACTCGAAGACGCCAGTAGCATCCGTGTAGAATACGAGCGCACCGGCGCATTACGCACCGTATGCAAGCCCAAACGTATCTCCAGCCTGCGCCAGCGCATGCAAGCATGGCAACCATTAGGACTTCAAATGCACTGGCTGACCGGAGACGAAGCACGCCAGCGCGAACCACTCCTGGCTCCCGAGGTCTGCGCCGCCATTTACGCGCCAGAAGAATCCCAGATCAAAGCGCCCCAACTCGTCAGAGCCTTTGCCCGGGCCGCGACCAACCTCGGCGCGACCCTCCACAGACAGACAGAAATCACCGGTATACAACGCCACAACACCAACGTCACAGGCGTAACCACCAGTGCAGGCGAAACGATCGCATGTGACCACCTCATCGTTGCCTCTGGTGCCTGGACAGCTCGCTGCAGCGACTGGCTCGACTTCCCACTACCCGTCAGTCCCCAACGCGGTCAGATACTCTCCCTAGGCCAACCATCGCCACCTTCACTACCCCTGCGTCACATCATCTTTGGAGAAGCCGCATACATCGCCCCTAAAGCCGATGGCACAATCATCGTTGGTGCCACCAGAGAAGAGGTAGGTTTCGACACCCACATCACCGCAAGTGGCATTGCATGGCTGCTCAACACAGCCATAAAGCTCACACCAGCGCTCGAACACAGCGCCCTGCAGGCAACATGGGCAGGCCTGCGACCCAAAACACCCGACACCCTACCAATTTTAGGAGCCGCACCCAACTGGCAGAACGTCACACTCGCCACCGGCCACAATAGCATCGGCATCCTCCTGAGCGCCATCACCGGCCAAACCATCGCCGAACTAGTCGCTACCGGTCGAACGCCCCACCTTATCTACTCCTTCTCACCGCAGCGGTTTTCAAAAAGCACCTCTACAATGTGATACAACATATTTGAAGAAGGAGAAAGAAAATCATGTCCCTACTCAACCTTTCGCCAGATGAACTACTCACCACCACGCGCTCCGTGCGCAAACGCCTGGACTTCTCGCGACCGGTCGAACCCGAACTAATCCGCGAGTGTCTGGAACTTGCCGTCCAGGCACCCACAGGCGGGAACAGGCAGACCTGGCACTTCGTCGTCGTAACCGACGCCCAGCAGCGCCAGGCACTGGGCGACATCTACCGCAGAGGATTCGCCCTGTACCTTCAACAGGCTATGGCTGACTCAATGAGCTCACTCAGAACGCTCACCCGAGAGCAGATAGCAACGCTCAAAAAAGTAAGAGATTCCTCACAGTACCTTGCTGACCACATGCACGAGGTACCCGTGCTCGTCATACCCTGTGTCTACGGCCGTGTCGAAGGCTTACCAAACGTTGCCCAGGCAGGCATCTGGGGTTCCATCCTCCCGGCCGTCTGGAGCTTCATGTTAGCCGCTCGTGCCCGTTGACTTGGAACATGCTGGACGACCGTCCACCTCTCATACGAGCAAGAAGCCGCAGAAGTGCTCGGCATCCCCTACGAGAAAGCCACGCAAGCAGCACTCATCCCGCTAGCCCACACTCTGGGCACAGATTTCAAACCAGCTCCCCGCGTCCCCCTGGACTCGATACTCCACTGGGACAAATGGTAGACTCATGTCCATTAGGAATCCACCTGGTGTGGTTTGGCCCACTTAACTCACTCTAACTCTACAACTGTGTCGCTGCGTGCGCTCCGTTGAGCAGCCTCAATGATACGCAGCGACGCCACTGCATCGGCAGGGTCTACAGGCGGAGGGCCGTCGGCTACCAGCGCATCGCGCAGGAGTTCATAGAAGCGTTCATACGCCCCCGGCAGCGTCTCCACAGCACCATCTACATGCACACCTCCGATATCAGTAGAGAGTTGTCCCCAATGCTCACGCGGCTCCAAACCCCAGCCGGGGTCGCCAGGCCGCCGACCCGATTGCAGATCATCTTCCTGTGGGTCCAGTCCCCACTTTTCATAGGTGCCTCGCAGCCCGTTGATGCGGAAACGCGGTCCCGCTTTGCGAGCAACCAGGCTCATCCACAGATGCGCACGCACACCATTAGCAAACCGAAGAGCAACAAAGGAGTCATCATCCACTTGCGCACCAGGCCGTCGTCTCTCCACCTCTGCATACACACTCACAGCCTGCCCAAAGAGCACCAACGCCTGGTCAATCACGTGACTGCCAAGATCATACAGCAGCCCTCCTGCTTCTTCCGTAGCCGCAAGCTCGCGCCAGGCGTTGGGACGGGGCACCGTACTGTAACGCTCGTAGCGGGACTCAAAGCGTGTAATCGAGCCAAGCAAGTCCGCAGCAATCAACTGGCGAACCGTGAGAAAATCATTATCCCAGCGCCTGTTCTGAAAGACCGTCAGAAGCTTGCCCGTCCTCTTACTCGTAGCAATCAACTTCTCGGCATCCGAAACAGTTGCTGCCATCGGCTTGTCTATCACAACCGGCAGACCTGCATTCAGCGCAGCCAAGCCAAGCGGCACATGCACACGATTTGGCGCTGCCACCACCACCAGGTCGTATCGCGAAGCATCATGCCACACTTGCTCCGCCGTCGAGAGCACCTCTGCATCAGGGAAATCGCCTTGAGCGCGCTTTTGTCGCTCGGCCTGACTGGTCACAATTGCCGCCACCTTCATGCCCGGCGTCGCCGCAACCAGCGGTGCGTGGAAAACTGCACCCGCAAGCCCATACCCAATAATCGCCACGCGCAAAGGCCTGGCGGCAGGCTCAACATTGCTTGATGACATACTTCTCCTCCTAAGAAAATACGGTAGAAACCCAAACTACTGCATTATCTCACCATTTGGCCCCCATTGACGACATCTCTGTTTCCAGGCTACAATAAACTGGAGACGCTACCTCCTTTTAACAAATCGGCGCGGGAAGTCCCATCCCATTGATGGGATGGGGATGAGAGCGCCGTTCCTTTGGCGGGAGAGGGGAAGGCGCTGGGCATGCACGCAAGAACGGCTCTCCCACTTGACTAGAACGAACGTTTGGAGTACATTGCGGGAAACGACGCCAGTCAAGCCAGGAGCGAATATGGAGACGGTGCGCATCTATCGACTCAAGGGACTCGCCCCTCCCACGCGAGAGCGCCTGCGGGCGGCCCAGATGGAAGCCGCCCGCGTGTGGAACGTGTGTCGCGAGCTGCATCAAGAGGCTAGGCTACAGCATCAGCCCTGGCCGGGTCGTGACGGGTTGCAACAGGCCACCAAGGGCGGACAGTTCGCGCTGCACTCCCAGAGTATTCAGATGGTCTGCCACCAGTTCCTCGCCAATGTGGAGACCACCCGACAGCTCAAACCCACGCATCCCCGCATGCGCTACCCTTATAAGCCCAAGCAGTACATGACGGTGCAGTGGCCCGCCCAGGCGGTCGCGCGGCAGGGCAAACGCCTTATCCTGCCCATGGGTCGGGGACGCAAGGCGCTGTGCTTCCGCCTGGACCTGCCCGAACGCATCGGGGCGGTCACCCTCGTCTGGCGTGGAGGCTACGAGCTGCACGTGACGGTACCTGCCCCCGCTGCCGCCCAAGTCCCAGGAGCAGCTCAGGCGACCATCGATCTGGGCGAAATTGTGCGACGTGAAGTCGCGTAAGTAATTGTTCCATATGGCAACGGAGCCATAACGGAACCTGCTGTTCCACCAGCAGTACCCTTGAACGGCGAAGCAGGAAGGCAACGACCTGTGAGAAGCCCGT
>WNFB01000513.1_pt1 | contig 31708 bp, 30 predicted proteins | sample 5400501 | NCBI WGS metagenome assembly WNFB01 (sample SAMN13153341, study PRJNA577476) | soil metagenome | isolation source: 200 cm saprolite under Douglas fir tree site 2 hole 1 | place: USA:California | collected 2015-04-18
GTCGCGACTTGGATTCTCACTTTGCTGCAAGGCCTTTTCTCCAACGAGCGCGAAACGATTCTGACGGCAGGGGCACCGGCGAGCGGCGACGATTCCACATGCGCATCGGGTCAAGGATCGACCCGGCGAGCCCCACGCCATAGAGCACGCGAAGCGCCGCGCGTCCCAGCCAGCCCGCGAACGCATAAATTCGCGGATGAAGCATGGTGTAGCGCCATGCCCGAAACCCGATACGCTCGGTGAACTTTGTCCCGCCTTCCGTGGTGGCGTTCCGGCGGTTGTACAGGAGGTGATGGTGAAGATTGATCTTTACCGGGCAAACACTGGTGCATGCGCCGCACAGCGACGATGCGTAAGACAAGTGCTGAAATTCCCTGATGCCGCTCAGGTGAGGCGTCAGCACACTGCCAATCGGCCCCGGATAGGTGGTGCCATAAGTGTGGCCGCCGATGTGTCGATAAACCGGACAGATATTCAGACAGGCGCCACAGCGAATGCAGTGCAGGACTTCGCGCTGCTCCGCGTCGGCCAGCAGCTGGCTGCGACCATTGTCCACCAGAACCACATGGAATTCTTCGGGGCCGTCCGGCTCGCCCGGGCGGCGCGGGCCACCGATGAGCGTACTGTAGGTGGTGATGGGCTGCCCTGTGCCGGAGGTGGCCAGCACCGGCCACAAGACGGCAAGGTCTTCGAGGCGCGGAATCACTTTCTCAATTCCCGTGACCGCCACGTGAATGCGCGGGACGCTGGTACACAGGCGGCCGTTTCCTTCGTTGGTGGAGATGGCGATCACGCCACTATCGGCTACCAAAAAATTAGCGCCCGAGATGCCCATTTCAGCCGCGAAGAAAGCCCGGCGCAGCCAGAGGCGAGCCGCCGTGACCAATCTCGAGGGATCGTCGCCCTCGATGTCCGCTCCGATCTTTTCCCGGAACAGCTCCGAGATTTGCCTGCGATTGAGGTGCATGGCGGGCGTGACGATGTGGTAAGGCGGCTCGTTCCTCAATTGCACAATGAACTCACCCAGATCAGTTTCCCAGACTTTGATACCCGCCTTTTCCAGCGCAGGGCTGAGGTAAATTTCTTCCGTCACCATGGACTTGGACTTTACGACGGTGCGCACGCCACAACGTGATGCGAGATCCACGACGTACTTACAGGCCTCTTCCGCGTTGGCCGCCCAGAAAACATGTCCGCCCCGAGACGTAACTTTTTCTTCAAACTGGAGCAAGTAACGATCCAGATGATTGATGGCCTCTTGCTTGATCTCCTGGCACTTCTGCCGGGCAGCCTCCCAATCCTTGAACCGCGCGCGGCCACGAAGATGTGCAGCATCGTAGCTTTCCAGGCCATGAAGAATGATTCCACGATGGACCAGGTCCGCCGACTTGACCGCGGCGTCTTGCAGGAAACGTTGTGCCGCCGTCGCGCTCATGGCTCGTCCTGCGCCAAAATGCTGGCCAGATGGATGGTTCGCGCCGGCGCGCCGCTCCGGCCCAGGATTCCCTGAATATGCAGCAGGCAACTGGAATCGATCGCGGTCAGGAATTCAGCTCCAGTCGCCGTAACGTTCTCCGCCTTGGAAGTTCCCATCGCGATTGAGATGCTTTCGAACTTGGTGGCGAATGTTCCGCCGAAGCCGCAACATTCATCGAAGCGGGCCATCTCCATCAGCTTGAGGCCCTTTACGTTGCGCAGAAGTTGCACAGGCTCGTCGCGCAACTGGAGCTCGCGCAACCCGTGGCAGGATGCGTGGTAGGTCACCGTGTGGGGAAAGCTGGCTCCAACATCCGTCACGCCGGCCACCTTGACCAGAAACTCAGACAGCTCATAAGTGCGCTGCCCAAGCGCAATTGCATCGGCACGCAGGGGGCTGGAAGACAGCAGCTCTGGGTAGAACATGCGAACCATTGTGGGGCAGGAACCGGAGGGACAAACCACGACCTCGGCGTTCTGGAAAACCCGGAGAAAGTTCTCAGCGCAAGGCCGCGCATCGTTCCAGTATCCCGTGTTAAAGGCAGGTTGACCGCAGCAGGTTTGATCTTCCGGAAACTCGACCTCGCAGCCCACTCTTCGCAGCACTTTCACAGTGTCGACTGCCACCTCGGGCAGCAGTTGATCCACAAAACAAGGGACGAAAAGTGACACTCTGCGTGGCATGATTCGCTCGCGCTCTTCACGCACCGATCTTCAGCAACAATGTGTCGGAATGCTCTACCATCGGCCCAAATCTGTCAACCGGAATGCCATTCACTCTTCCGGCCGGAAGTCAACATTGCGGCGCATGCTGCAAAGCGCAATCAATGCTGATCGTGGTAGATGCTCGGGAATCCTCTATTTCACCGCGCCCACGGTGAAACCTGCGATGAATCGATCCAGAAACAGATCGTAGAGAAGCGCGATGGGGAGGCTGGTGATCAGGCAGGCCGCCATCAGCGACCCCCAATAGTACACGTCGCCACGAACCAAGAAAATCGGCACGCCCACGCCCACCATCTGCCGCGATTCGGAGGAGATGAACGTCAGGGCGTAGACAAATTCCTGGGTCACCAGCGTGAACGTGAAAATGGTCACGGTCAGGATGCCCGAAGTGGATATAGGAATCACCAGCTTCAGAAATGCACCGAAGCGCGTGAGCCCGTCCACCATCGCGGCATCCTCGAGCTCCGGGGGGATTGACTTGAAAAACCCCATGAGAAGCCAGGTTGAGAACGGAATCGTAAAACTCGGGTAGACCAACACCAGCGACCACAGGCTGTCCTGCAGCCCCAGGCTTGCTATCACACGCGAGAGCGGAAGGAAAAGCAAGGTCGGCGGTACCAGGTAGGTCAGGAAAATCCCGATGCCGAGCCGTTGGCCCCAGCGGCCTGTCAGCCGCGCCAGCGCGTACGCCGCCGGTACAGACAGCAGGAGCGTGATGAACACGACCAGGGCACCGACCACGACCGTGTTGCCGAGCCAGCGCAGGTACAGAGTATCGTTAAAAAGCAGCCGAAGATGTTCGAGCGTCGGCTTCTCGTTGAAGATGAAGGGATTGTTCTTGAGATTGTAGAGATCGTTGGTGCGCTTAAAGGTCGAGATGAACATCCAGTAGAAGGGGAATGCCAGCAGCACGGAGAAGCCCACAAGAACGGCCCAGTGCGTCACCTTGCCGAAGATTTCGCGAACCCGTCCCTGGACCACTAGGTGACCTCCGAGCGGTGCGCCACACGCAGCATCAGATACGCCACGGCCACCAGCAGCGGCACCAGGAAGATTGAAATCGCCGCGCCTTCCGCTAGGTCGCCGCCCAGAACACCGGTGAAGAAGGCGAGCGAGGGCAGCACCTGCGTCGTGTCATAGGGCCCGCCCCGCGTCAGGATGTAAACCACGGTCATATCGGTGAAGGTGAAAATCACACCAAACAGTACGGCAACATTGATGATCGGAAGGATCATCGGGATGGTGATCTGGAACATGGTGCGCCAGAATCCGGCGCCATCCACTGCGGCCGCTTCGGGGATGTCCCGCGGGATGGCTGTGAGCCCGGCGAGCAGAATGACGGTGGAAAACGGCAGCAAGCGCCAGCTTTCCACCCCGATCACGGACATCATCGCGAGCACGGGCTCACCCAGCCACATGGGCGCGTCGTAGGGACGAACCAGATGCATGGCGATCAGCACCCAGTTGATCACGCTGTAGAGCGAATCCAGAATCCACTTCCAACCGATAGCGCCGAGCGAAACTGGCGCGACCCATGGCAATAGGATGAGAAAGCGAACCAATCCGCGGCCGCGAAACTTCTCCTTGAGTGCGAGCGCGAGAATCGTAGAGCCCACCAGCACGATGATCTGTGTCCCGACAGTGAATACAACGGAATCGAAGAGGGACCGTCGGAATGTGGGGCTTCGCAGGACGCTGCGAAAATTCTCTAGCCCGACGAAGTGATAGCCCACGCTGGCAATTTTCACGTCCCCGACGCTGTAGATGAAAGCGAGCGTGAACGGAACGCCGATAACCGCCAGCACGTAGAGAATCGCAGGCAGGAACATCGCCGCGCCGAGCTTGCGGCTGCTCATTGCCACCGGAACACCTTCGGCTCGATCCGCTTCTCCGTCGCGCGGTCGAAAAACTTCAGTTCGCTTTCCGGCACAATGAAATCGTGGACCGAGTTCTGCTCGAATTTCTCAACAATGCTGGAGGGGATGCGCGAGACCACAGGCTTCTCGGCAAACCGGGTTCCCACTAGGGTGCCGTAAAGGACGCGCTCTGCGCCGAGGTATTCCACGTAGTCCACGCGGAAACTGAGCGCGACGCGTTTCCCCAGGTCCGCGAGCAGCATGTGTTCTGCTCGAAGCTTGCTCGCAATCTCCTCGGAGGAACTCGCCCGCGCCAGCAACTCAGACGGAAGGAATCGCTCCGGACGGAAGCCCACGATGACGTCTTCAGCTTCAAGAAGATTCATCGGCGGCGAGCCCAGGAAGGTGGCCACGAAGGTATCGGCGGGCTCGTCATAAACTTCCTGAGGAGTACCAATCTGGCGCACGATCCCCTGGTGCAAGACCACGACGCGGTCACCCATGGCCATAGCTTCCACCTGGTCGTGGGTGACGTAGATGGTCGTGGTGCCGATCCGCTTCTGGAACTGTTCCAGCTCCTCACGGGCCGAGGCGCGCAGCTTCGCGTCAAGATTGGAAAGCGGTTCATCCAGCAGGAAGACCGAAGGCTCCCGGACAATGGCCCGGGCGAGTGCCACGCGCTGCCGCTCGCCGCCGGAAAGCTCTCTCGGCTTGCGTTCGAGCAGTTTGCCGATGCCTAGCAAGGATGCGGCCCAGTCGACTTTCTGGCGGTGCAACTGCTTCTTTACTTTCTGAGCCTTCAAGGGGAACGCGATATTTTCAAAGACCGTCAGGTGCGGGTAGAGCGCATAGCTCTGGAAGACCATGGCAATGCGGCGCTCTCGCGGAGGCAGATGGTTCACCACCGCGCCCCCGATCAGGATTTCGCCGGCGGTGGGATGCTCGAGACCGGCGATCATGCGCAGCAGTGTGGTCTTGCCCGAGCCAGAAGGGCCGAGAAACACCAGGAACTCGCCTTCGCGAGTCTGCAAGTTCACGTTGTTAACGGCCCCGGGCTGGCCCTCTTTGAAGACCTTCGTGAGATTTCTGGTCTCGACAATCGCCATTGTCGACCTGGATTACGCGTTCTTCCACTTCTCGAAGATGCGCTTCACTTCCTTTTCCGCCGCCGAGGCTGCATCTTCCGGCGACATTTCATCGCGCGCCACCTTCGCGAACATGGTCGGGATGACGAAAGTGTTGAAGACCTCGTCGACGGCGGCCGTGGCGTAACCCGGGTGGCCGACGTTCGTGGCCCAATCCAGGACGTCGGCAAGAACTTTGTACTTGTCGGGCGGATCGGCCACTGGATCGTTGGAAATCTCCTGCTTCAGGTTCGGAACCGTACTCGGGAAGCAGGGGAAATTGTAAAAAGCGCTGGCCTTAAAGGCATCGTGGAAGTGGTCAACGAAGTCCACGAGGAACTGTTTTGCCCCCTCCTTGTTCTCGGCGAAGTTCCAGATCACGTAGCAGGACATGACGTGCTCGGAAGCCAGCCGTGCCGCTGGCCCCTTCAGCGCGCGCGAGATCATGATCTGCTTTCCAATGTCCATTTTCTTCACTTCTGCCTCGCGCGTAATCGAAATCGCATTGTCCACGAAGGACGCCCTGCCGGCCAGCATGGCGCGGTTGTTGGAGGAAGGATCCCAGGTGAACACTTCCGACGTTTCGGTATCTTTGTAGAGGGACCGCATGTACTTTAAGGCTTCAATGGTAGCTTTCGAATTGATGGCGACGTTTCCGTGCTCATCCTGCTCCGAGGCGCCGAACGACCACATGATCGCGCGCATGGCCATGTTCGTGTCCAGTTCCTGCGAGAGGCCCAGCCCACAGGGATTGCCAAACTGTTTCTTGATCTTGCGCGCCCCATCCAGCAGGTCATCATAAGTATCTGGGCCATTGGGATAGCCGACGGGCGCCCACAGGTCCTTGCGCCAGTTGCCCGGGTCCGGTACGTAGGAGTCCGAGAAGGCGAAATACTTCTTCGTCTTGGGATTGAGCGTGGACTTGACCGCCAGCGAGATCGGTTTGCCGTGTTTGCGCTCAACTTCCTGATAGATCTCGCTCTGGTCGATCACCTGCTTTTCATACGCCGCAGGCGGGGAAAGGAACATGGAAAGGTCGTGGCCCTTCTGCGCTGCGACTTCAGCGGCGGCACGCGCATTTATTTCGCCGATGGAGATATGGTCCACGATTACGTTGGTGTTGTGCTTTTGACCCCACTCTTTGGTAAACACGGTGTCGAACCACTCCTTGTCATAGGCAGGGACGAAGTGGCTCCACTGAACGATTTTCAGGGTTTTCTGCTGTGCCTGGGCCCTTTCCGGAAAGAGAAAAGTTGTGCCCAGGCCCGCCAGCGTGCCCGCGCCGGCGACTTTGACGAAGTCTCTGCGAGAGATTCCACTGCCGATGTTTCTCGCCATGGTGGTATTCCTCCTTCGAATCAGCTATGGATTGCATTCTCCCCGACTGCCCTCCTGAAGTGCGGTTGAGAGTTTGAGCCGGTCAAGACAGCCTGTCAAGCGAGACCACCTTACAACCTGCGATTAGGGCTTGAGCAAAGACTCCGTCGCGACCCCTCGAATCGAAGCGTCTACCAATTCCACCATGTGAACCACCGGCACTTGGCTTCCGGCGAGTCTGATCCCACTTCGCAACTGAAGCAGGCAGCCGGGATTTCCCGAGGCCACAATGTCCGGGGTCGTCGCCAGCACGTTGCGAACTTTGCGATCACCCAGTTCCTTGGCTGGGCCAGGTTTCACCAGGTTATAGATTCCGGCCGATCCGCAGCACAACGCCCCTTCTGCAGGCTCGAGAAGCTGCAGTCCGGGGATCTTCGCCAGCACGGCACGCGGCTGGAGCCGCACAGCCTGTGCGTGCTGCAAGTGACAGGAATCGTGGTACGCAACTTTCAATGGAATAGGATGACGCGTCGCTCGCGGCTCCAGCTCTGCCAGAACTTCAGAAATGTCGCGGCACTTGGCGGAGAATGCGCGGGCTCGCTCGGCATACTTCGAATCTTCTCGCAACAGGTAGCCATAATCTTTCATGTTCGACCCACAGCCGGCGGCATTGATCACCACGGTATCCACCTGTGCGCGTTCGAACGTGTCGATGGTCCGTCGCGCGTAAGCGAGCGCTTCTTTTTCTTCTCCAGCGTGGATCATGAGCGCGCCGCAGCAGCACTGATCCCTGGGAATTACAACCTCGCAGCCTTCCGCAGCCAGCACGCGGGCAGTGGCGGCGTTTACTTCAGGGAAGAAGACTCTCTGCACGCATCCCAGCAACAATCCCACACGCAGACGCCGTTCTCCCGCTGCCTCCACTCGCTCAGGGAGGGCGCCGTTTGCCTTTGCCGGGCTTGAAGGCATCAGGGCTTCCATCACACGAAAGCTTTCAGGGAGCAGTTTGAGGGCGCCGCTTCGCCGCACCAGCGACTGCAGTCCGGAACGCTGGTACAGCCGCATCGGCCCGACCAGCAAGCGCAGCCGTTCGGGCCGGGGAAGGAGGTCAAAGATCAATCTGCGCAGAATCCCGTCGAGGACCGGCCGCTGGTAGTTGCGCTCAATTTGGGCACGGGTCGCTTCGATCAGTTTGTCGTACTTCACGCCTGAAGGGCACGCCGTCATACACGCCATGCATCCCAGGCAGTTGTCCATGTGAGCGACAAAAGTTGAATCCATGCGAACCTGCCCCTCCAGTCCGAGTTTCATCAGGTAGATGCGTCCGCGTGGCGAGTCCATCTCCTCGCCCCAAAGTGCGTACGTGGGACAGGTGGGCAGGCAAAATCCGCAATGCACGCACTTGTCGATCAACTCAGCCGAGGGCGGGCAGTGCGCGTCGAAAGCACACTGGGCATCCGAATTCGGCTTCGCGGGTTCCGCCATCAGATTCCCCCCACGAACCGGCCAGGGTTCAACACCCCCGTAGGATCGAACTGCGCCTTGATGTTTCTCATAAGCTGCAGTGCGTCACCTCCGCTGCCCCAGACATCAATCTTCCTTTTGACTTCAAGAGGACAGCGCAACACCACGAGCGAACCGCCACGGCTTTCCAGCTTCTCGCGCAATTCGTGGAGTGGGTTGAGAAAGGCAGCGGCATCAGTTCCCTCCAGGTGTAGCAGCCCGACTCCGGCCGCTTGCGCAACCAGCCGCCACGAGCAATGCAACCGTTCCGACACTGCGCTTACCTGGTCGCGGAAAATTCCCAGATCTGCAGGCAACAGGCTGAACTTACAGACAACGAAAGTTTCACCCCCGCCCCACAGCGCTGCCCGCGCATCCCAGACGTCTGCCGCAGGCTCGACCCGGCGTGCACCAGAGGCGATCCGCAGTGTTTGTTCGATCTGCGCTTCACACCCGGCAGTCGTTCCCTCAAAACGCACATCGACCTCGGGCAGGGAAGAGCTTCCTGCGCGAACTTGCAGACCAGTGGGAACCAGCGTGGAATCCAGAACTGCGAGAAGCAAAGCATTCATGGCTCCGCTGTCTGGCACGCAGAAACTCAAGCTGCGGCTCTCAGGCGGGACAGGATGCAAGCGGAAGATCGCTTGCGTGATAATTCCCAGCGTTCCCGATGAGCCGGTCGCCAGCTTGGGCAAGTCATATCCGGCAACGTTCTTCACAACTTTGCCGCCACTTTTGGCGAGAGTGCCATCCGGCAGCGCCAGCGTGATGCCGATAATCAGGTCGCGCAAACTCCCGAAGCGAGTGCGGAGCGATCCGCTGTCATTCGTCGCCAGGATTCCTCCGATTGTGGCTCGGTCCGGCCAAAGTGGATCGAGGGCGAGTCGCTGACCATGCCCGGCCAGAGTTTGCTGCAATTGCTTGAACGTGCACCCGGCTTCCACCGTAGCGGTCATGTCGCCCCAGGCATGTTCCACCACGCGATTCAATCGCCGGGTCGAAACCATCAGTTCGCCGCCCCGGGGAGGATTGCCCCAACCCATCTTGCTTGCGCCGCCGCGAGGGATGACATGTAAACCAGCGCCGGTCGCGGTCTTCAGCACGCGAGCGATCTCTTCAGCATTACCTGGCTCAATTACCATCTGCGGCACGACGCCATCAACTACGTCCTCCATTCTGGCGGTGCGTATGTGCTCAGGGCCGACGATGGTACGCAGCTCGCTCCATGCTGTCTCGACGTCAGCGATCGAAGCCCCTGATAACGGCTGAGTTCCCATAAGTCCCTAGAAGAACTGTGCTACGCCGGCGACTTCCAGCGGATGCGGTTGATACGGGCCCGTTCTCTCGGCACAGAGCCGAGTGCGAGGAAAGACCTTGTCCGGATTCGAAAGGTGTTGCGGATCGAACGCGCAACGCACCAGTTGCATCGTCTCCAGATCCGGCTCGGCGAACATCTCCGACATCATCATCTTTTTTTCTTCACCCACGCCGTGTTCTCCGGTGATGGACCCGCCACACTGCACGCAGAGCCGCAAGATGTTCACCGAAAGCTCGAATGCGCGTTCCTCCTGGCCCGGGATGCGCCGGTCGTAGAGCACCAGGGGATGCAAGTTACCATCGCCGGCGTGGAAAACGTTGGCCACTCTTAGCCCTGCGGCACTGCTCATCCGTTCGATTTCGCTGAGGACCTTGGGCAGCGCCGTACGAGGGATGACACCGTCCTGCACGATGTAACTCGGCGAGATGCGTCCCATGGCCGCAAACGCGGCCTTGCGGCCCTTCCAAACGATTGCGCGCTCGGCTTCCGACTGGGCCACGCGAATCTCCCACGCACCGCATTGCGTACTTAGCTCGCTCACTTGTTTCATCAAGTGCTCGACCTCCGCGGCCGGGCCATCGAGTTCCACCAGAAGCAGTCCGCCGCAGTCCGGATATCCGGCGTGCACCGAAGCCTCAGCTGCCTGAATGGCGAGGTTGTCCATCATCTCGATCGCCGCCGGCAACATTCCGGCCCCGATGATCGCGCTGACCGCCGCCCCCGCTTCGTTGGTGGAATTGAATGCCGCCAGCAAAGTCTGGATGACCTGGGGCTTCTTCACGACGCGCAGCACGACTTTTGTCGCAATTCCCAGCGTGCCTTCCGACCCCACGAAGATTCCCGGCAAATCGTATCCCGGACGGTCCACCGCCCGGCTGCCGAGATGAACAAGCGATCCATCAGGAAGCACTACCTCGAGCGCCAGCACATGGGTTGTCGTGAATCCGTATTTCAGACAATGCGCGCCGCCGGAATTCTCCGCCACGTTGCCGCCGATGCTGCAGACCGACTGCGAGGAAGGATCGGGCGCATAGAAATAACCGTGCGGGGCAACGCGCTGCGTGACATCCGCATTTATGACGCCCGGCTCCACCACCACGCGCGCATTGGGGAGATCAACCTCGATAATACGATTCATGCGGGCGAGGCTGATGACGATGCCTTTTTCTGCCGGCAGGGCGCCGCCGCTGAGTCCCGTGCCCGAGCCCCGCGCTACAAAAGGAATCTTTTCACGGTGACAAATACGCACGATCGCCTGCACTTCCTCGGTGGAAGTGGGAAGCAGGACTGCTTGCGGCATGACACGAAAGTTGGTCAGCCCATCGCACTCATAGGTGTGCAGTTGTGAGGGTTCAGTAATCAGGCCCCGGCCAACGATGGCGCTAAACTCATCGAGGATGCGCGTTTCCAGCATTACTGGCGTCCTGCGACATCAACCGAGTCAGTGGGCATCAGCCGTGGCCATGTAGCATATCTCATGGCCAAGCGATCCTGCGAACATCACCTGTCTACATTCCCACCACATTGAGCTCCAATTTCGAATAGCCATGGTCTTGCGCCCAGAGGTCCAGCGGAGCCGAAGCGATTTCGTCCACGACGGGTTCCGCGTGCCCATTCTTTGTCAGATCCACGGTCTTGATGTAGCTCTTGCAGGTATCACAGCACTCCACACGGATGTAATCGAACTCGGCTGCGGTGTAGACCGGCAGCTTTCGATTATCCTCCTCTCCGCATCCGGGACAAACGATCCGGCGAAATTCCCATTCGGCTACACAGAAGGAGCACAGCAACGAGCGCCGCGCGCCATCGCCCTGCTGGCGCAAAATGCCCAAACCCGGCTTGCGATTACAGAAGGGACAAAGCGAATAAGTGTATCCGTCCCATTGCATGGGGACTCGGGAGCGCACGAACTCGGCGTAGGGCTGCAGAAACGCGCGCGCCAAAAACGTCTGCGCATCGGCGGCGGAGGTTTCCGTCGCCGACCAGCAAGCATCCAGGCAATGGGACCAGGACTCATCGCCTCGGCCGCGCAGTTCGCAAGCTGTTTCGGCCAGGCGCGCCGGACCCTTCTTTTCGACCACCGTTAGGAACGTCCCGAAGCTGGAAATAAGTTCCGGCAATTCAGGCGGCCCGACCAACCGTTCCCGGGACGAGACTTGTGTTTTGCTTCCGGCTGCGTTTTCCAAGCGGTGGTACAGGCCTTCCTGGAAGCGCGCCATCTGGACGTAGAAGCCAAGCATCTCCGCCGCAAATGCGTGCTGGCCGGCTAACTCTTCCGCCCGCTGAATGCGCTGTTGCCAGGATGTCTTTGCCATCGCCCGATTATCAGCCCAGGGGGCGCAGGGCGCAATGCCTGCGGCACATGTCCGCAGCCCGACGGGTGGCAGTCTGGGTTACACCGCGAGGCACCCCACCGTACTGCCGCGCCCATTGCGGATTTCGGAGGCATTGACTGCCAGCCGAGTCTGGAGCTATATTGCTGGCGTCTTTTCGGCGCAGCGCAGACCAGCTTTCAGGCCAAAGTCTGCGCGACGGTTCGCAACCGAAGGTTGAAGTCGAGGGCCCGCCCTCGAAGTAGTTGCGGAGGCCGTGATGATAGAACTTTCCCGCAGGACCTTCCTCAAGAGCAGTCTGGCCGGAGGCGTAGGTCTGTCCGCCTTGGGATTTGACCTCGCTCCGGCGTATGCCCAAGCCCAAAGCCTCAAGATTTCCCGGGCGACGGAAACCCGCAGCACCTGTCCCTATTGCTCGGTGAGTTGCGGCGTCATCATCTATACCCTGGGCGACAAAGCCAAGAATGCCATTCCGCAGGTGGTGCACGTGGAGGGTGATCCCGACCATCCCATCAATCGCGGAACGCTTTGTCCCAAGGGCTCGTCACTCGAGCAGGACATCCTGAACGATCGCCGGCTGCTGAAGCCGCAAGTACGGCGGCCCGGAGCCACGGATTGGGAAGACATTTCCTGGGAAGATGCCTACAACGAGATCGCCCGGCGCGTGAAAAAGACGCGCGAAGACACCTTCATCGAAAAGGATGCCCAGGGCCGCACCGTGAACCGCTGCGAAGGCATGGCCTTCACCGGCGGCTGCACCGACACTAACGAGTTCAACTATCTGGTCGTCAAGACCATGCGCAGCCTGGGGGTCTGCTACCTGGAAAACCAGGCCCGGGTTTGACACGGCCCCACGGTCTCAAGTTTGGGACCAACATTCGGACGCGGGGCGATGACCAACGGCTGGATCGACATCAAGAACACCGACATGATGTTGATCATGGGCGGCAATCCCGCCGAAAACCATCCTTGCGGCTTCAAGTGGGCAATTGAAGCCAAGCTGCACCGCAACGCCAAGACCATCGTGGTGGATCCGCGTTTGACGCGCACTGCCGCCACCGCCGATCTCTATCTACAGATTCGCGCCGGCGCCGATATCGCCTTCCTCGGCGGGCTGATCAATTACGCCATCCAGAACAACCGCATTGCCAAGGATTACCTCATCAACTACACCAATGCGGCATTCATCATCAAAGATGGATTCAAGCTTCCCGAAGATGGGCTCTACTCCGGTTTTGATCCCGCGACCAAGGTGTACGACAAATCCACCTGGAACTACGAAGAAGGCGGGGACCTGACCGGAAAGACCGTGGCCGCAGCCGCTGCTGCGGGAGCGGTGGCCGGCGATCCGCCGGCAAAAACTCCGCCAACCAAGCCAGGCGCTGCCCCGCCGCCACCGATGTTGCCTCCAAAGGCTGCTTACGATCTCTCGCTGCAGCATCCGCGCTGTGTTTTCCAGCTTTTGAAGAAGCAGTACGAGCGCTACACCCCCGAAATGGTGGAGCGCATCACCGGTATTCCAAAGGACCAGTTCCTCAAAGCTGCCGACCTGTTCACTTCGATCCGCAAAGACGGCGACACGAAGAAAGTCGCGACCATCATCTACGCCGTCGGCTGGACGCAGCACAGTTTCGGCACGCAGATCATTCGTACCGCGGCCATGGTGCAACTGGTGCTGGGTAACGTAGGGCGCGCCGGTGGTGGTGTGAACGCATTGCGCGGCCACTCCAACATCCAGGGCGCCACGGATATGGCGGGTGTTTTCGACATACTTCCTGGCTATTTGAAGGTGCCGAACCCGGCCGACACCGATTTTGCAGCCTACCTGAAACGGATCACGCCCACAGCGTCGAAACCTGACCCGTGGGACTCTTTCAACTACTGGTCGAACACCCCCAAGTTTGCGACTTCGTTCTTGAAATCCATGTACGGGCCGGCTGCGACCAAGGAGAACGACTGGGCCTTCCACTATCTACCCAAGATCGATCGCAACTATTCCTGGGTGAATATCTGGAACGACATGTACGAAGGCAAGGTTAAGGGCATCTTCGCCTTCGGCATGAATGGAGTGATGATCGGTCCCGACTCGCAGAAGAACATTGACGCGCTGAAGAAGGCCGACTGGCTGGTGGTCTGCGAGATTTATCCCGATGAAACCAGCGAATTCTGGCGCGCGCCGGGCATCTCGACAGACGACATGAAGAAGATCAACACCACCGTCTATCGTCTGCCGGGCGCGGGCTTCGCCGAGAAAGACGGCACGTTCGTTAATTCCGCTCGTTGGTTGCAATGGAAGAATGTTGCCCTGCCGCCGCCAGGACATGCCAAGGTGGATCAGGAAATTTTGGCCACCATCTTCTTGAAGGTGCGTGAACTCTACAAGAAGGAAGGTGGCAAGTTCCCCGACCCGATCCTGAATGCCTGGTGGCCATACACGGATCAGAAGAATCCGTCGCTCTCCGAGGTCGCAAAGGAAATCAACGGCAAAGCGCTCGCTGATCTCACCGATCCCAAAACTAACCAGACCATCAAAGCTGGTCAGCAACTACCCGGCTTCGCCTGGCTGAAGGACGATGGCACCACCCTTTCCGGAAACTGGCTCTATTGCGGTTCCTGGACCGAGGCGGGTGCGATGATGCAGCGCCGAGGCACTGACGATCCTTCCGGCCTGGGTATCTATCCAAACTGGGCGTGGTCCTGGCCCATGAACCGCCGCGTCATGTACAACCGGGCGTCGTGCGATCCTGCGGGCAAGCCTTGGGATCCGGAGCGGCGCCAGGTTTGGTGGGACGAAGGCAAGCAGTCTTGGGTCGGCAATGATGTCCCGGACTTCAAAGCTGACTCAGCCCCCAAGGATCACATGGGCCCGTTCATCATGAATCCCGAGGGTGTGGGGCGTTTGTTTGTTCCGTTAGGCGCAATGGCCGATGGGCCCTTCCCGGAGTTTTACGAGCCCATTGAAAGTCCGATTGCAAATCCACTGCACCCGAAACAGTCGACCAATCCGGTAGTGAAGAAGTACAAGACTGACCTGGACAAGTACGGCACGCCGGAGCAGGGGTTCGACGTCATTTGCACAACTTACCGGCTGACCGAACACTATCACTACTGGACCAAGAACAACCCCATGAACGTCCAGTTAGTGCCGGAGCCTTTCGTCGAAGTCCCATTTGAGCTGGCTAATCGCATGGGCTTGCAAGGCGGCGAGAAGATCAAAGTCACCAGCGCGCGCGGCCACTATATCGCCAAGGCCATGGTCACGCGCCGCATCCGGCCCATGAAGATCGACGGCAAGGAAATGTTCCAGATCGGCATCCCGATTCACTGGGGTTTCCGCGGCATTGCCGAAGACGAGGGCAAGACGGCCAAGACTCTGACCAATCAATTGACTCCGACTGTGATTGACCCGAACGCGTTTACGCCGGAATTCAAGGGCTTCCTGGTGAAGATCGAGAAAGCCTGAGAAAGGGTGGAACCAGGATGAGCGACCGAAAGACGCTCCAGATTAAGCAAATCTCGGCCCACTCCGGACCTGTACCCGGTGAGGGCATGCAACGTGACCTCGAGGTCTGCAAACTGGTTGACACCACGACCTGCATCGGTTGCAAGGCGTGTGAGGTGGCATGCGTTGAGTGGAACGGCCTACCCTTTGGCGCCACTACATTCGACAACACCTATCAGACCATGCCCGAAACCCGCTGGAATTTCTGGAACCTGATCAAGTTCGACGAGCACCAGCGGGAAGATGGCACCATCCAGTGGCTCATGCGTAAGGACCAGTGCATGCATTGCGCCGATCCTGGATGCCTGCGCGCCTGTCCCGCCGACGGCGCTATCGTCCAATACGCCAACGGCATCGTGGACTTCCAGCAGGAGAACTGCATCGGCTGTGAGCTCTGTGCTTCGGGTTGCCCCTATAACATCCCCAAGTTCAACCCGACGACCAAGAAGGTTTACAAGTGCACGCTCTGTTCCGATCGCGTCGGCCAGGGCCTGGAGCCAGCCTGCATCAAGGCCTGCCCCACGGGCTGTCTGAAGTTCGGAAGCAAAGACGATATGAAGATGATCGCGGAAGACCGGGCCACCCAGCTCCGCGAACATTTCGGATTTGAGAAGGCGGGAGTGTACGATCCGCAATCCATCGGCGGCACCCACGTGATCTACGTCCTGCACGATGCGACCGATCCGGAGCGCTACGGCGGCTTGCCGAAAGATCCGCAAATTCCCTGGAGCTATACCATTTGGAAGTGGCTGTTCAAGCCGGTTCTGGGGACTTTTGCGCTTTTCGGACTGCTGGGAGTGTGCCTGCACTACGTCACCGTCGGTCCACGCAGGACGCAACCGGAACCGCCCAAGAAGGAGGGAGCGAATGGGAACCGCGGTTGAGCGTTTCGATGACAAAGCTCGCCGAGCCTTCGACTCGTTTGGACATACTGACGTCTATCAAGGCGAGTTGCTACGGCATCCGGTCTACACCCGCTTCCTGCATTGGATGGTGGCGTTGTTTTTCTTCCTCGCCTTGTTTTCCGGCTTCGGTATCTACCTGCCCTGGCTGTTTCGTTGGTTCACTCCAATTTTCGGCGGGGGACCGCTGGCCCGAGCCATGCATCCCTGGTTCGGCTTGGGTTTCGTGTCTTTCTTCGGGCTGCAGATGCTGAATTGGCTGCAGCCGATGAAGTGGACCAATGCAGACACTGCCTGGATGCGACGCTTGCGCAGCGTTGTTTCTGGTGCAGACAAACTTGAGCCTGAGGATACGGGCTTCTTCAACGGCGGCCAGAAGGTGCAATTCTGGGAGATCGCTGCGGGCTGCATCGTCTACCTGATCACCGGAATTGTCCTTTGGGCCGGTGCCCGGACCTTCGGACGAATTCCGGTGGCCATCAGCTACGTGCTGCACGATATTTCCGCCCTGATCATGTTGGGCGGAATCTTTATCCACGTCTACCTGAGTACGATCGGTCAGCCGGGTACTTTCCAGGCCATGATCCGAGGTGCAGTCAGCGAAGCCTGGGCATGGACGTTCCATCCCGCCTGGTACAAGCAGGTCACAGGCCGCGATGCCCGCCGAGCCCACGAAGAAGCCCGCCAGCAGGCGGGACGCCACTGATCCTCGGCAGGTCGCGAGGCCGTTTTGGGAACCGGCAAACGAACTACGCTGCCGTTGCCGCTTTTACCTCAGCCTCTGAGGTGTAGACGACAACTGCTTTTCTTCCACCTTTCGAGGCCGTCGCGTAGATCGAATTCAGGTTGACACCTTTGGCGGCGAGCTTTTCTAAAGATTGCGCCAACGCACCCGGCTTGTTCGGCAGCTCGTACTCCTCCGCAATGGTCTCGTTATACGAGAGCCTGGCCTCGTCCAGGGCCTTCTTTGCTCGCCTGGTGTCTTCGACGACGACTTGAACCGAGCCGCCTGTCCCTTGGGCCGTTGCCAGGAGGGCGAGAATGTTCACCTTCGCGTTCCCCAGTGTTCTCGCGATCTCGGCGACTGCTCCGGGTCGATTCTCGACAGAGATTGTGAATTGCTTCGTTTTAGCCATAATCGGCGCCTCCTACCGTTGTGGCCAAAGATTATACGCCTTGGCAGTCAACCAGGATGCGGTCGGATAAAGCTTTTCGGCTCCTTCAAGCCTGCGTGCGAACTCACCGCTCCGGTATAATCCAAGTCCGATTCGGGATGCGCGGCCGCACTTCAGGATTTGGGGGCAGGTGCATGCACGATTTTGCTTCTCCTGGCCAAGGCGGATCCGCTCTGAGGTTCGCTTCCCCAGGTCTCCTGCCGGGGTTTTGCTTTTGCTCCAGGCCGAGAGCACTGTCGTGGGCTGAGAGGTGGGCTTCAACGTGGGAAGCAAAAGCGCGCGAGGTATCATGCGGATTCGGCCCGGAGTTGAGCTGGCGGGCTTGAGCGACGTCGGCTGCCAGCGAGAAAATAACGAGGACCGGTACTCCTACTGGGAGCCCGCCAGCGACGAGCAATTCCAGCGCAAGGGCCGGCTGGCCATCGTAGCTGACGGCATGGGCGGATACGAAGGCGGCCAGGAAGCCAGCCGCATTGCCGTCGAAGCCATCGAAGAGATGTACGGCAGCATTCCCGAAGGGGACCCGCAAGGATGGCTGCTGGCCGGATTCTACGCGGCGCACCAGCGCATTCTGCAGTATGCCGGTGAACATCCCGAACTGCACGGCATGGGTACGACCAGCACCGCCATCGCCCTGCTCGGCAATCTTCTTTACTACGCTCACATCGGGGACAGCCGCTTGTACCTGGTGCGCGATTCTTCCATCTCCCGCGTCACTTACGACCACTCCTACGTAAGCCGGCTGGTGGCAAAAGGACTCATCAGCCCGGAGGAAGCCGAATCCCACCCGCAGAGGCATATTCTTACGGCCGCGCTGGGAGCAGGTGCTGAAATCCTTCCGGACTTTCCCGACGATCCCATCTCGTTGGAGAAGGGCAATGTGCTGGTGCTTTGCACGGACGGACTATGGAGCCTGGTCAGCGAGAGCGAGATCCAGAGCGCTGTGGCCGTTGCCGAACTGGATACTGCGTGTCGGAATCTGGTAGAAGTCGCGAAGCAGCGTGGCGGCCCGGATAACATCACCGTCCAGATTCTCCGCATCTGCGTCGACAGCGGCAAGTAAAGTCTTAAGAGCTTGCCACATCAAAAAGTTCACCGCGAGAATCCCGGAGGTTAACGGAGAAGTCTCCGAAGACTCGTGCCTAGAATCTTCTCTGCGCACTCTGCGAGATACCGGCGTTCTCTGCGATTCAGGCTTTGCTCAATCTCCAGACCGATCTCAGCTTGATTCGCCGCTAGCTAAGTTATTGAATCTTCGTCGGCCGCCTTTTACTGTGCGAAAGCGCGCCCCGACCATCGCCTAAAATGCCTTTCAATGGCGTTTGCAAGCCGGCAGGAGGGCGTTCGGGAGGTCGGGCGATCTCTTTCTGTCCCGGAGAGTGGGTCGAGCTTAAAACGACTCTAAAGCAGCGTAATATCTGCAAGCTATATCCCACGTCGGCTATCCCATGAGAGGTGCCGTCTCGATGAACCTGTGCCGATATTTCGGCAGCTCTCGGCACCTGCGGACCAGGTCCTCTGCTAGAATCCAACCGCCTGCTCGAAATGACCGAAGCTCAGAGAGTGAATAGGCGAGGAGAGACAGAGTTTGACGGTTCTGGTCGTCGGAGGCGCGGGGTACATCGGCAGCCATGCCGCGCATGCGCTCAAGCGCGGGGGCTACGAAGCCATCATTTACGACAACTTGTCCACCGGCCACGCCGCTCTCGCCGCAGGCTTCGAGTTGATCGTCGGAGAGATATCCGATTCGTCCAAGCTGGCGGCGGTGCTGCGCCGAGTGGACGCGGTCATGCACTTCGCGGCGCATGCGTATGTGGGCGAATCGGTGGTCAACCCGAGAAAATATTTCCAGAACAATGTGTTGGGCGGGCTTGCACTCCTGCACGCGGTGCTCGATTCCCAGGTGCGCAAGTTTATTTTTTCTTCCACATGCGCGGTTTACGGAGTCCCCGCGAAGGTACCCATCATGGAGGAAACGCCGCGGTCGCCGGTGAATCCCTATGGCGTTACCAAGTTCATCCTTGAGCAGGCGCTTGAGAACTACGATCGCGCCTACGCTTTGCGTTTCGTGAGCTTCCGTTATTTCAATGCTGCCGGAGCGGATGAAGAGGGGCAGGCTGGGGAGATACACTCTCCGGAAACTCACCTGATCCCTTCAGCCTTCGAGGCCATCCACGGTGAACGTCCGGCACTGGAAATCTATGGCGACGATTACCCGACTCCCGACGGTACCTGCGTTCGCGACTACATCCACGTAAATGATCTGGCTGAAGCACACGTGTTGGGCCTGGGGTATCTCGAACGGGGAAGTTCGGCCGAACTGAACTTGGGGACCGGCCGCGGTCATTCCGTCCGCGAAGTCATTTCCACCATTGAACGCGTGACCGGCCAGGAGGTGCCCAAACACGTGGCGCGACGCCGGCCCGGCGATCCAGCAGAATTGGTGGCCGACCCAACTCGCGCCGAGAAATTGCTGAACTGGAAAGCTAAACGCTCGCTTGAGCACATTGTTGCAAGTGCATGGAAATGGGCGCAGAGTCGCCAACGTCTGGCTCAACCCTCCCAAGGGAATGCGCTCTAGTGTAGTGTCCCATAAATTCGTTGCATATTTTTCAAGTTGTCATCCTGAGTGGCCTTCAGGCCGCGAAGGACCTATGCATTTGGACTCGCAATACAATAGATCCTTCGCTTCGCTCAGGATGACAATCTGAACTTATGTTGCGAAGTTACGGGGTGGAAAAACTCATTTTAGGTACCTCAGGGGCTATAAAGCCCCTAATGAAAGGAAAGCCTTTATCGCAGAGTTAAAACGCTGCGCCACCCAAAAGCGGAGTTTTTCCGCAAGCTGTAAGGTTCTTGATCTAGCTCAAAGGCACGGCGCTACCGACCCAGCGTCCATGGAGGCTTCGAAGGACACTACGATAGCGCCGCCTACGATTGAGCCCTAACTGGGCAGAAGTCTAGGCTAGAGTATGCACCATTCCTAGTGCATTGTCGGATACCGGTTAACCACGTACGACTAAGGACAAAAAGGTTCACGAAAGATTCTCGTGCCACAGCTAAGATTTTGACTTCGTGCTCCTTCGTGTCCTTAGTGGTTCGAGCCTTGTCACCCCACTTTGGCATGAGAAATCAGCTTGCTTGCAGCCGTGGTGAGTGCGGTTTCCAAGCTGCGCAAATGGCGTTCTTCGGTTAGATAACTGATCACCATCATGCGGATCACGCTATGCCCGTTCACCAGGGTCTCCGAAATCCAGCGCTGGCCGTCCCCTGTTACCTCCTCCATGATGCTGGCGTGGGCAGCCGCAAGTCTCTCCGGGCTCAGACCTGGGGCTTTCAGCCGGAAGGTGACAATGGGCAGAGTATTCGGCGCAGCCAATTCGAACTCCTCCGAAGCCTGCACCCAGTTGGCAAAACTCATAGCGAGCTTGAGCTGGCTGTCAATTAATTCTTCATACGCTTTGCGACCGTGCACGCGCAGCGTGAGCCATAGCTTGAGCGAGTTCATGCGCCGTGTCCATTGTGTGCTAATGCGGGAATTGTCGGGCAACTTGGCGCCGGCGGCTTTCGGCATATAGGGTGCGGCAACCGCAAAGGCGCGCTCCAGCGTTTCGGGATGGCAGGTGAGGATCACGCCGGCAGCAAAGGGCATGGCCAGCCATTTATGAGGATCAATGGTGAGCGAGTCCGCCTGCTCGAGGCCACGCACCAAGTCGCGATGGCGATCGGAGAAAATCGCCGCTGCGCCATACGCGCCGTCCACGTGCAACCAGAGATGGTGGCGGCGGCAGATCTGTGAAATCGCAACCATATCGTCCACCGCGCCCGAGTTCGTCGTTCCGGCCGTGGCCACGACGCAGAACGGCTTCTTGCCCGCCGCACGATCCTCGACCAGGGCCTGTTCCAGCTTCTGTGGATCGAGTTGCGCGCTGTGGTTTACGGCAATGCGCCGCAGCGCCTTGCGTCCAATGCCCAGCAGGCCCGCTGATTTGTCGAGCGAGTGATGCGCTTCGGCCGAGGTATACATCACAGGCGGCCCGCCGATGGAAGCCACGCCCTCTTCGATCGAATCTGGAAACTTGGCCGCCAGAGCGAGCGCCAGCCCGCTGAAGTTGGCTTCGTTGCCGCCGCTGGTGAAGGTTCCATTGAATTCGCCCGGCCAGCCCACCCGCTCCCCAATCCAGCGGATAGTTTCGAGTTCAATCTTCGAGGCCAACTGCGAGCGCGCCAGGGTCGCGAGCTGCGGATTGAGCGCCGCCACCAAAGCCTCAGCCAGCACTCCCATGTAGGTGGGAGTCGGGTTCATCAGACCGAAATAGTTGGCACTGGGGACATGGAAGCCCTGATCGACCATCTCACGGCAGATTTCGTCGAGCACTTTGGCGGCGTTCTCGCCTATTTCCGGAAGCGGATTCGAGAGCGGGCCGTAGGTGCGCTGCCCGGCGGGAAGCTGCACTGGACGATCCGGCAAGGAAGAGAAGAAAGCATCGATTTGGTCGATGAGGCGGTAGCCGAGACGCCGGCGCGTTTCCGAATCGAAGTCGAAGCGCATATGAGTATTCGACTACAGCTTCAAGGAAAAGGGAGCAAACGGTCTATCCGGAACTTGCGCTCAAATTACTGGGACTTAACCACAGAGGACACTGAGGACACAAAAAAAAACAGAGATTCACGCGGATCAACATCGCTAACGCCGGCTATTTCTCTGTGTCCTCCGTGGTTGCGCTTCTTTCCGGCCGCAGCAGCGGGAAGAGAATCACATCCCGAATGGTGCGCGAGCCGGTCAGCAACATGGCCAGCCGGTCCACGCCCACGCCGACGCCGCCCGCTGGCGGCATACCGTAGGACAACGCCCGGATGTAGTCTTCATCCATTTGGTGGGCTTCTTCGTCGCCGCGCTCACGCTCTTTCAATTGCTGTTGGAAGCGGCGGCGCTGCTCCTCGGGATCATTCAATTCGCTGAACCCGTTTGCGATCTCCATCTGCCCGGCAAAGATTTCCCAACGCTCCACCCAGTCCGGCTCGTCTGGTTTGTTCTTGGAGAGCGGAGAAACCGCGGCAGGGAACTCGTAGATGATGGTCGGCTGAATCAGGTGCTCTTCGACGGCGGCCCCAAAAAGGTTTGCGATGGTTTTTCCGGCAGGCTCATTCGGATCATAGGCGACGTGCGCGTGGGCAGTGTTGAAGCGCTGCACCAGAGCCTTCACTGAATCGTGTGAGGCGAAATCGGACGCCTGCGGCTTGGCGCCCGCCGCTTCCGGCCAATACTGGACGATGGCTTCACGCATGGTCATGCGCCGCCAGTTGGCTTCCGACCAGTCAATCTCCTCCTCGCCCCACTTGGTCTTCGTTCCGCCGGTGACGTCCTTGGCCGCCTGCTCGATCAACTGCTGGGTGAGTTCCATGACGTCACGGAAATCGGCGTAGGCCTGGTAGAACTCGAGCATGGTGAACTCGGGATTCCAGCGCCAGCCCAGGCCCTCATTGCGGAAGTTGCGGTTGATCTCGTAGACGCGGTCGAGCCCGCCCACCGTCAGCCGCTTCAGATAAAGCTCGGGCGCGATGCGCAGGAACAGATCCATGTCAAGCGTATTGTGATGGGTGACAAACGGCCGCGCGACCGCGCCCCCAGCGATGGGCTGCATCATCGGCGTCTCGACCTCGATGAACCCGTGCCCCCCCAGCGATCGCCGCAACGATTGCACCAGCTTGCTGCGCTTGAGGAAGACCTCGCGGACCTCGGGATTCATGATCAGGTCGAGATAGCGTTGCCGGTAGCGCAACTCGACGTCGGTGAGCCCGTGCCACTTCTCCGGCAAGGGCAGCAGGTCCTTGGAGAGAAAGGTGATTTGGTCCACGTGCACGGTGAGTTCGCCAGTGCGCGTGCGGAACAGATATCCGCTCACCCCGATGTGATCTCCAAGATCGAGCAGTTTGTAGAGTTCGAATCCCTTGTCCCCGACCGCATCTTTCTTCACGTAAATCTGCAGCTGCTGACCGCCCTGCTGCAGATGGGCGAAGCCGGCCTTGCCCATGAGCCGGATGGCCATAATGCGCCCTGCCACCCGCACGCTCACACGCGGATTCTCCAGTTGCTCAGCGGCTGTTTCCGAGTAGTCCGCCAAAATTTGCGGAATAGTGTGCGTGAGATCGTATTTGCGGGGATAGGCCTGCTGTCCGAGAGCTTCAATTTGCTTCAGCTTCTCAAGCCGCAGTTTGTAGATGTTCTCGTCGAGTGCCAAGGGTTTCCTTTGTTCATTTGTGCGTGTTATGACCCGCAACCCTGAGTGAAGATGGAAACGCGATTATAAACAAGGGACGAGACTTCCGCTCCCAACAGGCTGCTGAAAAACTCCCACGGCGGTTCGAACTGGGGAGGGTACGACTTTAGTCGTGCCGTCAAATGCTGAAAATAGGTCGGGGCTTCAGCCCCTGAGGTCAAGGAAGCTCGGTTCGGCCGAGTTTTTCAGCAGCCTCCTAAGGCGGCCTTACGGCCCAATCATTGTTCAATGGAGTGCGTCGCCGGTCGCGCGCGGAGTGCCTGCGGTTTCTTGTTGCTAAGATGATAGGTACCATGGTACATTGGTACACATGGCGGCTGACGATCAAACCTTCGTTGTCGAGCGGGTACAAACTGGGGTTCGGGTGGAAAAGCGCCTGCTGAAAGTATTGAAGGCCTTCGCGGAGTACCACGACCTCACCCTCGGTGATCTCCTGGAGGGCATTGTGCTCCACGCCTTCGATGGCAAATGTCCCTTCAATCAGGCAGCGCTGGAGCGAATACAAGAGTTGAAGAAGTTTTACGGTCTTGACCTCGATTCGAGCGCAAGCCATCGCCTGAAGGAAACAAAGTTACGCCATCATCCGACGCGCCAGCGCGGGTCTGGAAACCCGGCATGAGAATACAAAACAAAGCCGCTCTCCTGGGATTGCAGTGGTCTTTAGGACTGGTGGTTTTGACAGAGGCGTGTTTGCTGGCGTTTGCGCCGGCAGAGATCAACGCTTTCAGCAGGACTGGAATTCCGGATTGGGTTCGTATGGTGCTCGCTGGAGGTGAGATTTTCGCATCGATTGTGTTTCTCATTCCTCGGACGCTCGTGATCGGAGGCTATTCCCTAGTCTCAATTTTCGTGTTTGCTGCCGCGGTTCACATCCTTCACGGGAAGCTGGGCATCGGCGCTCTGATCGTCTACACGGCGGCTGTAATCGCCGTTATGACACACAAAGCAGAGCGATCCTGAAGGCATGATTCAGTGCAGAAATGACAGAGGATGAATTGATCGAGCGATTCGAACAGGGTTCGCTTCCTGCCCAGGGTTTTCACCACGTCGACCACGTGCGGGTGGCCTTTATCTACCTGTGTAGATGTCCGGTTCTGGAGGCGCTAAGAAAGTTTTCCACGGCGCTGAAGAGATTCGCGGCCGCACAGGGCAAGGAACAGCTTTATCACGAGACCATAACGTGGGCTTACATCTTTCTAATTCGCGAGCGCATGGCCCGGAATGGCAATTCACAGAACTGGGAGGAGTTTGCCCTAAAGAATCCAGATCTGTTGGCGTGGAAGGACGGCGTCCTGAAGCGATACTACCGTGAAGACACACTAACCTCGGAGATCGCGAAATGCACGTTCGTTTTGCCGGACCGCTGCTCCTGATTGGTATTACCCTTCCTTGAAGCCGGAAGCGCTCGGCGGTAGTATTAACCTTCTGAATTAATTGGTAGAGCCGGGGGCTCGATGCCGCAAAATTACGTTCCCATCTTTATCTTTGTGGCGTTCATCGCGATTATCATCCCGGTCACGCTGCTTGCGGCCAAGCTAGTCCGGCCCGATAATCCGAGCAAGGCGAAACTGATGCCCTATGAGTGCGGCATCGATCCGGTCGATAGCGCTCGGGGACGTTACACCGTTCGTTACTATATTGTTGCCATCCTGTTCGTGGTCTTCGATGTGGAGACCATCTTCCTGTTCCCCTGGGCGGTGAAATTCAAGGCGCTGGGCATGTTCGGACTGGTCGAGATGCTGATTTTCCTCCTCATCCTGATCGTGGGCTACATCTGGATCTGGAAAAAAGGTGCGCTGGAGTGGGTGTAGGAGTCGTCGGTCTTCGGTCGTCAGTCCTCTGGCCACACTTGTCATGCGAAGCGAAGGATGACCAATACCACTCCCGAGGTCGAAACTTTTACCGCCAGCCGCTGGACGCGGGGGAATCTCTTCTTTCCGACTCGCATTGTGGTAAACCCGGAGCACGTGTTGCGCATCAAGCCCCGGCTGTTTGGCAGCACCCAGGAGAGCATTGCGATACCGGCGGTGGCATCGGTACAAATTTCAACCGGAGTGTTGTGGTCGGACATCCGGATCGATTCGGCGGGTGGGACCAATCCGATTGTCAGTCATGGACACCGCAAGCACGATGCGGAACGGATCAGGGACTTGGTCGAGCGCCTTCAGTCGGCGCGGCGCTGAGTGAGATCGCGTGCGCTGCCCTGCCTCGCCGTTGACACAGTATTACCAAGCTGTTAGAAGTTAACGTTCTCTCTTTCAAACGCCTGCAGCGCCCGAGGTTTGTAGCTTCGCAGCTATGCCGGAAGAGACCAAATCGCCTTCACCACCGCCGCCGGGTGGTGAGCCGAAACCGGCGGCGGAATCTGCTGCCCCTTCCACTCCTAAACCTGCCGCTCCCGCTGCTGCACCGCCGAAAGCCGTGGCTCCAGCCGCAGGTCACTCGCCCGCTGTACCCGCTAAACCTGCTGGTCCGGCCCCGATCCCGTGGGATTCACCCATGGTGACCAGGCTCAAGGCGCAGTACGGCTCTGGAATTCGTGAGGCGAATAGTTATCTGGGCCAGAACTACATGGTCGTGGACTCTTCGCTGATCCCTGAGCTGCTGCAGGTTCTCCGCGACCAGGAGCAGTTCGATTACTGCGTGGACATCACCGCGGTGCACTATCCCAATCGGGAGAAACAGTTCGATCTGCTTTGGATTCTTTATTCTCATCCGCGAAATGAACGCATCCGTGTAAAGATGATGATCGCTGACGGCGAGAGCGCGCCCAGCTCTGTCTCCGTCTGGCCGGCGGCGAACTGGCTGGAGCGCGAGGTCTATGACATGTTCGGCATCCGCTTCGCAGGACATCCGGACTTGAAGCGCATCCTGCTGCCGGACGGTTGGAAGGGCCATCCGCTGCGCAAGGACTACGGCATCATTCAGCAGGATCAAGAGTGGGTGCAGATCAACCTGGGGATCGAAAGCGGGCAATGACGGACGCGACCAAATCTCTCTCCCACTTGGAACTCGGCGAGCCTGACAAGACTTTTCTTGACACCAACGAGCTCATCATCAATATGGGCCCGCAGCACCCCGCGACCCACGGCGTGCTGCGCGTGATCCTCAAACTCGACGGTGAAAAAGTTCTGGGGACCGAGTGCGTGATCGGCTATCTGCACCGTGGTGTGGAGAAAATTGCTGAGCACCGCACCTACGCCATGTTCAACCCGTACGTGGACCGCATGGATTACGTGGCTGCGGTCTCGAACGGGCTGGGCTATTGCGAAGCGGTAGAAACACTTCTTAATGTGGAAGCGCCGCCGCGTGCTCGGTATATCCGCGTGATTCTCACGGAACTGAACCGGCTCGCCAGTCACATGCTGTGGCTGGGCACGCACGCCCTCGATATTGGCGCCATCACACCGCTTTTCTACACCTTTCGCGACCGGGAAGAGATTCTCAAGATCTTCGAGAAATATTGCGGCGCCCGGCTGACCACGCATGCCTTCCGCATCGGCGGGTGCCAGTACGAAACCTACGAGGGCTTCGAACGTGATGTGTCCAAATTCGTGGATTTCGTCAGACCCAAGATTGATGAATATGAAGAACTTCTGACGACCAACCGAATCTGGGTGACGCGAACCAAGGGCGTGGGCGTGATCTCGGACAAAGATTGCATCGCGCTGGGCGTGACCGGGCCGGTGCTGCGCGCCAGCGGCGTGAAGTGGGACGTGCGCAAGGCGCAACCCTACGCCGCTTATTCCGACTTTGATTTCGAAATTCCTACCGGGCAGAACGGCGACACATACGATCGATATCTCGTGCGCATGCAGGAAATGCGGCAGTCACTGCGCATCATCGAGCAGGCAGTGGGGAAAATTCCCGAAGGTCCGATCATGGCCAAGGTTCCCAAGGTGCTGAAGCCTCCGGTGGGTGAGATCTATCACTCGATCGAAGCGCCCAAGGGCGAACTGGGATACTTCATTGTGAGCGACGGCTCCACGCAGCCTTACCGGGTGCGCGTGCGGCCGCCCTCGTTCGTGAACCTGCAGGCGCTGGACATGATGGTGCGCGGTCAACTGGTGGCCGACGTGATCGCCGTGATCGGTACACTGGACATCGTGCTGGGCGAGGTGGACAGATGAATTCGAGAGTGTTGGCTAACTGCATCGTGGGGATGGTGTTGTTCAATGCCTGTTCCGGAGCACAGACTGCGACACCGGCATCGAAACCGCCCGACTCCGCACAGCCCAGCACGAAACTCGAGGCCTTTCTAGGCAAGAGAGGCCGCCTTGTTGTTAAGGATTTTTACGACTTAGGACGGGTCTCTAGCCTGGGTTCTGCAGAGTTCAATGGCTTGGTGATTTATGAGCCCGCAGGTCCTCAAAAAATTAAAGGTCTGAGGGTTGAGGTGACAGAATCTGGAAGCTTAGAAAGGTCCAATACTTCGTTCATTGACCTTGATGAACTGCCGAGTTTGTCTGACGCGATCTCGTACATTTCAGACTTGTCGCGAAAGTGGAGTGGGCAAAGGCACGAGCCCTACACCGAGGTCATTTACGTCTCGAAAGGCGAGTTTAGCGTCGGTTTCTACCAGAGAGGCACTGATGCCAGCGCGTTCGTGAGAAGTGGAACGATTGGTGCCGCGACAGCTTATCTTAAGACCCCTGACCTTGAACGCATGAAAACGTTGGTCGATCAAGCAGTGGTCCTCTTAAACAGCAAGTGAAGTTCAGTCATTTCAGTTTGCAGCTCATGAACTACATCCTGAACTACTTGAAATCCGATGTCACGCCGGGCCAGGCGGGGAATATGTTTTGGGCCTTCGTCTACATCCTGCTCATCTTCCTGGGCCTTTCGGTTGCGGTCATCGCGATGAACTGGCTGGAGCGGAAAATTCTGGCTCACATGCAAGTCCGTTTGGGTCCGATGCGGGTAGGGCCGCATGGCCTGCTGCAGCCCATCGCCGACGCGCTCAAACTGCTGATCAAGGAAGACATCATGCCGGCCGAAGCTGACCCGTTCGTCTTCTGGGTCGCGCCTGTCATCGTGGTAATCACTGCATTCACCGTTTTTATTGTTGTGCCCTTCGGACCCACCCACGCGGTTACCGACATGAATATCGGTGTGCTGTTTATGCTGGGCGTTTCTTCGCTGAGCGTACTGGGGATCGTGATGGCGGGCTGGGCGTCGAATTCACATTACCCGCTGATTGGCGCGCTGCGCTCCAGCGCGCAGATGGTTTCCTACGAAATCGCGATGGGCCTCGCGGTGGTGTCAGCGGTTCTGATGACCAGCCTCAACCGTGAGGGCACTGGCACTCTGAGCATGATTGGCATTGTGCAGGCGCAGCAGGCTCAACACATATGGTTCGTTTTCAAGTTCTTTCCGCTGGGCTTGATCGCGTTTGGCATCTTCGCGATAGCGATGGTGGCGGAAACCAACCGTGCGCCGTTTGACCTGCCGGAAGCCGAATCCGAGCTGACGGCGGGTTTCCACACTGAGTACAGCGGCTTCCGCTGGTCGCTCTTTTTCCTGGCGGAGTATTCCGCGATGATCGCGGTGTCGTCCATCGCCGTGACGCTGTGGCTAGGCGGATGGATGCGCCCGTTTCCGCAGTGGTTGAGCGGAGAGACCTGGGACCTGGTGTTCTCGCTGATCCCGGGAGTGATCTTTATTCTGCTTGCGGTGATCGCGTTCATCGGTGTCATCCGCATGCCCAAACATCCCTACTTCCGGGTGCAGACCATCGGCCTTGCCGGATTCTGCGCGGTGCTCGGGTTGATCGGCTTGCTGTTGTTTGCGCCTCCGGTGCGCGATCGTATCCAGGATATTTTCTGGTTTTCGGCAAAGGTCGCTGCTTCTATGTATATGTACATCTGGTATCGCGGCACGTTTCCGCGCTATCGCTTCGATCAGCTCATGAAAGTGGGATGGAAGGTGCTGCTGCCACTGGGAATCGGCGTGCTGATCCTGACGGCGGTGGTAGGAGTGTTCGCGTGAGCTTTCTCGGGCGCTAGGAAACACCGTATTCATCCAGGCGCAAGTACAAGACAAGGTTGCTATGGCGATAACTCTCAAACGACAGCTCAGTGAATCTGAGAAGGAGAGAATACTGCAAGTTCATGGGCGAGTTTGTTTCGCTACCGGGCACCCAATTCCGGAAGGGGACACACTACACTTCGATCACATTCGGGCTTTCGTCGACAGGGGTGCCAGCGAGTTAGACAACATCGCCCCAATGTGCGAGACCCATAACAAGCAGAAGGGCAGATACACACTGGAGGACTTCAGGATAAACCTACGTCTAAAGGAGTTCTTTGGACGCGGTGATTCACTGACACTGAAACATCTCTTAGCGTACCTCAAAGAGCAAGGTGACATAAAGTCGTACGGCCAGAACATTATCGCCACAGAGATGGACGACAGAATTGAAATTGATACGCCAACCGGAAGGTCAGCTCACGCGCTCTACAAGTGCCCGGCGACCGGCTGGCTATACTTCTATGCAACTCTTCCAGTAGAGGTGTTGAATAGTGACGACGATGAAGAGAAGAAGATTGGGCTGCAGCCTCGACACCCAATTTTTGACAAAGTCTTCGAACTGTACCGCCATTTCCAAGGTCACCCCGTTCTCCAACCGTCGATCGGGCGACTTGATCGCCAGCGGATCCTGTTGTTCGACGGGCAGCACAAGGCGGCAGCACTCCTCTGGGGCGGGCGACGAAGCTTTGAATGCAAGATCTATCTGAATCCCGACCTGCGACTTCTGAACGAAACTAATATTTCCGCTCACGACAAGTTCTCTCAAACGCGATTCTATGCCTCGATTATGGTGGTAAAGCTCGGAACGGAATTCGGGAACGACTTCCAAGCATACAAGGACCTAGAGGACGGCTTGCCGAAGAGCGAGGCAGGCTTCTTGCGATTCCTAGAGCGCGATCCGAAGCAAGCAATGACGACGGCTGATCGTAACAAGCGTTTTAGGAGCTATTTGTACAATTCCATCCTGCAGCATACGGACAACCGCTTTTCCAAGTATGTTTCAACCGGCAATCGGGGAACCGACGAAAGGCCTATAACGATTGATCTGCTGACGAAGTCAATTCTCGCCGGCTTCCTATATTCGGAGCCCGTCGAGGACAACATGGCCACAGACGCCTATAAGCGCGATACAGAGATCGAAAATGTAGTGGCTCTTATGAACAATCTGCATGACCTCGCGCTCGGCCAGTGGAACCCCAAAGCTGGCCGTAACGACAGTGGCCAGCGGCGATTGGTTCGTTTGTTTACTTCCAAGGGGATGATGGCCTGGTGCGAGCTCCTGAGAGACGCTGTTTGTGGAAAGCTGGATCTTCAAGACAATGAGGATCGGGTTAGGCCGTTGTACCGGGATATTTGTGGGGCGGATATGGAGAAGGTGAAAAAGGTTGTGGAAAGATTGGTCAACTGGAAGATGTGGAATGCTCCGCCTGACGCTGATATTGATCAAGGTCTTTCCGGAAATAAGAGCGCGGTCAAGGACTGGTTCAGAAACAAAGGACTGACTACTGGTTACCTGATGGGAGCTAGCGAATAGATATGGCGCCCGTAGCCACAACTTTTTTCTTTTATTTTCTGTCGGGGCTCACCCTGCTCAGCGGTGTGCTGGTCATCATGCGCAAGAACCCGGTGCATTCCGCGCTGGCTCTGATTCTGGCCCTTCTCGGACAGGCCGGACTGTACCTGATGCTCTATGCACCATTTGTCGCCGGCGTGCAGATCATTCTTTATGCGGGCGGCATCATGGTGCTGTTCCTGTTTGTGATCATGCTGGTTAACATCGAGCGCTCGCAGAAGGAAGAGCAATTCAATAAGCAGTGGCTGGTGGGGATTGTGGCGGCAGTGGCGCTGGGCGTGCTGTTTGTGCTGGTGTACACCAAGGGCAAGTCGCTGTTTCCGGAGCACGCGGTGCAATTGCCCGAACAGTCCAACACGCAGCAGGTTGCCGTCCTGCTCTACGGGAATTACATGTTCGCCTTCGAGATTGCCTCGCTATTGCTGCTGGTGGCGATCATCGGGGCGGTGGTGATGGCGAAGAAGAGGATTTGAGCTCTTAAGGAAGGAAAAGTCTGTCATCCCGAGCGAAGCGAGGGATCTGCATTTTCACTACAGATTCCTCGCTTCGCTCGGAATGACAAGTATTCGAGAGGTTAGGTAGGAAGAGCTGT
>WNFB01000515.1_pt1 | contig 31685 bp, 31 predicted proteins | sample 5400501 | NCBI WGS metagenome assembly WNFB01 (sample SAMN13153341, study PRJNA577476) | soil metagenome | isolation source: 200 cm saprolite under Douglas fir tree site 2 hole 1 | place: USA:California | collected 2015-04-18
TGGGTGCCGAAGGGAAACACGAAGTTGCTCGGGTCGTAGTAGGCGACCGCCTCCAGGCTGTGCTCCATACCTTCCGGCAGGTTCATGCCGAACGAAGCAAAAGCGATCTCTCCAAGGGCTTTTCGTTTGTCGGGGCTGCCCTTGACATAGAACTGGCCGTGATCGAAGACGACGTCTTCCTCGGCCGCTTCGAATATGTGCGCCGCGAGCTTGCGCGCCTTGTCGACCACTTTCTTGCACGCTTTGTGCACGGCCATGCCCCCCACCGCAAGCGAGCGGCTGCCGTACGTGCCGTAACCGAAGGCGGGACCTTCGGCGGTGTCGCCGTGGCGCAGCTCGACCATGTCGTATGGCACGCCAAGGATATCGGCGGCGATCTGGGGGAAGGTGGTGTCGTGTCCTTGGCCGTGTGAGTGCGTGCCTACGTAGACCGTGACCGAGCCAGTTGGAAAGACGCGTACCTGCGCGCTCTCCACGAGCGCGATGCCACCGGTTGCCGGCGCAGTACCCGCGCTGGGTCCGAAACCGCAGATCTCGATCCAGCTGGAAATACCGATCCCCAGATAGCGCCCCTTCTTGCGGCCCTCGTCCTGCTCCCTGCGGACTTTCTCGTACCCGGCCATCTCGAGCGCCTTCTCCAACGCCTTTTCATATGCTCCGGAGTCGTAGACCAAGCCGAAGTGGCTGGTGTGCGGGAAGTCCTTTATGAAGTTCTTGCGCCGAAGGGCCGCCGGGTCCATCTTGATGGCGTCGGCGAGCAGGTCGATGATGCGCTCGCAAAGGTGCGTCGCCTCCGGGCGACCGGCCCCGCGGTAGGGGTCGGTCGGGACGCGGTTGGTGAGCACGCCCACCGTACGCGAGGTGATGTGCTTCCAGTTGTAAGCCCCTCCACAGAGCAGACATGAGTTGGCTTGGAAAGCGGTGAAGGTGCCCATGTAGCCGCCGACGTCCATGTACTGGGTCACCTTGAGAGCCACCAGCGTGCCGTCTTTCTTGACGCCGGCTTCTAGGTCGAAGATCATGCCCCGGCCGTGCGTGGTGGTCTGCAGCGACTCGGTGCGCGTCTCGATCCACTTCACAGGGCGCCCGCTGAGCTTGGCCGCCGCCGGAACGAGCCAGTCCTCCGAGTAGGGACTGATCTTGCTTCCAAAGCCGCCGCCCACATCAGGCGAGATGACGCGCACCTTGCTTTCAGGGATGCCCATCGCACCGGCGAGGAATAGGCGGACGAAATGCGGGTTCTGGCTCGACATCCAGACCGTCATCGTCCCGTCCCCTACGGCATATTCGGCGAGCACGCCGCGTGGCTCCATGGGGTTTGGCGCGAGGCGCTGCTGGAGGATGCGTTGCTTGACGACGACGTCGGCCTGTTTCATCACGGCAGGGTCGTCGGGTACGTACGTGAGGTCCCAGCCGAGGTTGTCGGCCGCACTGGAATGTACCTTGGGGCTGTTGGCCTCGAGTGCCTTCTCGAGATCCATCACAGCCGGGAGCTGCTCGTAATCGACGTCGATCAGGTTGGCGGCGTCGGCGGCTCCGTACTTGCTCTCCGCCAGCACGACAGCCACCGGCTCACCCTGATATACGGCCTCCTTGTCAGCGATTGGAAAGTGCGGCGGGACCTGATGCTTCTCGGCTACGAAAGAAGGGGTCACCGGCATCGTGCCGGTCAGGACTTTGGCGAAATCCTTGTGCGAATAGATGGCGACGACGCCGGGTGCTTTGGTCGCTTCTGTGATGTCGATGCTCTTGATGCGGGCATGAGGGTACGGGCTCCGAACCACCCCGAGGTAGACCGTGCCAGGGCGCGTGAAGTCGTCGACGTAGTGGCCCGCCCCGCTGACCAGACGCGGGTCCTCGCGGCGGTGGATCTTGGCTCCGATCATGGTCGTGACTGCCATGGCCTCAGCTCCTCCCACCAGCGGCGGACTTCTCGCCGACTTTGGCCTTGGACCCGTTCATGGTCTTGGCCGCCGACTGCACTGCCTTGACGATGTTCACGTAACCGGTGCAGCGGCAGAGGTTGCCTTCGAGCCCCTGACGAATCTCGTCTTCGGTGGGGTTCGGGTTCTGAGACAGCAAATATGCAGCGGCCATGATGAACCCTGGCGTGCAGTAGCCGCACTGCAGACCGTGCTCGTCCCAGAACGCCTGCTGCAGGGGATGCAGCTCGCCATCCTTGGCCATGCCCTCGATCGTGGTCAGGCTCCTCCCCTCGGCCTGGACGGCGAACATGGTGCAGCTCTTCACCGCCATGTCGTCGACCAGGATGGTGCAGGCGCCGCACTGGCTGGTGTCACAACCGATGTGGGTCCCGGTGAGGCCGACGACGTCGCGCAGGTAGTGCACGAGCAGCAGGCGCGATTCCACCTCATGCTCGTGCTTGCGTCCGTTGACCGTGGTGGCGACCTTGTGCTTCATACGGCTGCTCCTCCCTTTCCAGCGGTGGCGCCGCTAAGCGCCGGAACCTAGAGCGATCTCGAAGCTTGGGTGGCGGGAACCTTACCCCCTGGCGAACAGTCGGTGACCGAACCCTACTATTCGGCTACTTTTAGAGACGAAATGCAACTAGAGAATTCTTTTGCTGTTCTGGCTCCACCCGAGCGGGTGTTCGCCTACCTGCTGGACGTGAACAAGGTGGTCAGCTGCGTGCCGGGCGCCGAGTTGTCCGAGGTGGTCGACCCGACCACGTTCAAAGGCAAGGTCAAGGTCAAGGTGGGCCCCATCACGGTCGCCTACAACGGCACCGCGCGGATCGCCGACCGGGACGACGCCAACCATACAGCGACTCTGGAAGCGGAGGGCAGAGAGACCACGGGACCGGGCTCAGCATTGGCGAAGGCCCACATGACGGTGGCCGCCGATGGCGCCGGATCCATGGTCAATATCGTCACCGACTACACGGTTCACGGCCGGGTTGCGCAGTTCGGTCGCGGCGTCATGGAGGACGTTTCGCGCCGCCTGGTCAAAGAGATGGCGGATTGCATCAAGGCCAATGTCGAGGCCGCGGAGCCGAGCGGGGCGCCCACTGGCGGGAGCGCGGCGGGCGAGCCACCCGCGTCACCGCCGGCCACCGCGAAGCCGGTCAACGCGATCGGCCTGCTGTTCTCGGTGCTGTGGGCGCGGCTGAGAGGGATCTTCGCCGGGCGGGCCTAGCCGGCTGGCGACTCAGCCGAACCCCATCCCGCCCCGTCAAGCGGGGCGGGCTATAGACGACTCAGCCCCACCCCACCCCTGCCCCTCCCCGTCAAGCGGGGAGGGCTATTGGCATTTCAGCCCAACCCCACCCCTGCCCCTCCCCGTCGAGCGGGGAGGGCTATAGACGACTCAGCCCAACCCCACCCCTGCCCCTCCCCGTCAAGCGGGGAGGGCTGTTGGCATTTCAGCCCAAGTAGAGAGCGACCATATGGTCGCGGTTGACCCAGATGATCGGCTGCGTCCAGGTTTTGCCGGCGACTCCCATGACGGCGACGGTAACGTCGTAAAGGGGGAAGAAGCGGGCTTTCAGAAGGATCTCCGTGTGCATGTTGGTGTCTACAGCCTTGGGGAACTCGGCCGCCCCGGCCACCATGAAGGTGCCGGCCTGATACATGGCGTACCTGCGAGTGAGTTCCATCACCTGATCCGGCGGTGGCGGCTCCGGCTCGACGGTGCGGATGCCGCAGATGAGGGCCTTGTTGAAGAGGCCGTCCGGCACACCGTTTACCGCCACCGACCCCGGCAGCAGCGGCTCCGCGCTCACATTCTTGAGATGGAAGAGGGACTCGGGGTCATTCATGGTTTCGCGTAGGCGCCCTCTGACCTGTATCTCAGCGGCCAGGCGCTGAGACGACGTCAGGACGTCGACCTTGGTCCATGCCACGTTGGGGTTGATTGCACCCATGGTCTGTGGCGCCACTACGCCAGGAGGATAACTCGCGACTGCCAGAATTGGGTCGATGGAGCTGGGAGAGGCGAGGGAGCGCATCCGGGAGCGAGCGAACCTCAACGCGTTCATTGCGGTCTCGTCTGAAGGCGGCAGTGGGATCGTGGTCGCGGTCAAGGACCTCGTCGACGTCGCGGGTATGGTGACCACCGCCGGCGCGGTAATCCTTCCCAATGAAGCCGCAGCGCAGGATGCCCCCGTCGTGCGGAGGATCCGCGACGAGGGCTGCGTCGTCGTGGGCAAGACCAACCTGCACGAGTTCGCGTATGGCGTGACGAGTGTCAACCCTCACTACGGGGCCGTACGCAACCCGCGCGACGCCAGCCGCGTCGCGGGCGGTTCATCGGGCGGCTCGGCCGTCGCCGTGGCGGCCGGGATGTGCGATTGGGCGATCGGCAGTGACACCGGCGGCTCGATCCGAATTCCAGCCTCGCTGTGCGGAGTCGTCGGGTTCAAGCCGGAGCTCGGCAGCATCGACACCACTGGAGTCATCCCGCTCGCCAGGTCACTCGACACCTTGGGCCCGCTTGCACCTGACGTTGCCGGCGCGGCACGGGCGTTTTCGATGATGTCCGGACACGCGGTACCGGCCACCCCCACCAGCAAGCCTCGTTTGGGCGTCCCCGCGCGCTGGGTCAGTGACCTCGACGACTCCACTGCGAGTGCGTGGGAACTGGTCTCCCGCGGTGTACCCGAGGTCCACTTCATGGATCGGGACCTTCTGTACCGAACCGGGCTGACGATCCTGCTTGTCGAGGCTGCGGTCTACCACCGCCGCTGGGCTGCGGCATACCCGGAGAAGTACGGACCGGACGTGCTCCGCCTCATCCATCGCGGGCTCAAGATCCTCGCCGCCGACTACGAGGAGGCCCGAATGATCTGGCCGGGCCTGCGTGAGGAAGCCCAGCATTCTCTGAAGGACCTGGACGCGCTGATCCTGCCCACGACGGCGATCGTCGCTCCGCCGGTAGAGGCAGGTGGCGAGGTCCGCGAACCGCTGTCGCGGTTCACGCGTCCTTTCAACACGACAGGTCAGGCCGTCGTCTCGCTGCCCGCGCCGGTGCAGGGCTTGCCGGTCGGCATCCAGGTCGTCGCCCGCTCCAACGGCGAGGCGCTCGCCGTGGCGGCGTGGTTGGAGCAGGAGTGGCAGTGAAATCGAAGGAGCTCTTTCCTGCCCTCTTCAGCCGCCACGCGCTCGCCTACCAGCGACGACTCGACGACATCATGTCTCGAGGTGAGGCGCGCGGGCGGACCCGAGTGATCGAGCTTTCACGCGCGCGCCCGGGGATGCGGATACTCGACCTGGCCTGCGGTCCCGGCAACCTCACACGCCCGCTGGCGACGATGGTGGCGCCGCGCGGAGAGGTCGTCGGTGTGGACCTCGCAGCGGGGATGATCGAACTAGCGCGCATCGCGGCCATCCCCAACGCTCGATTCGAGGTCATGGACATCGAGCAGCTGGCGTTCCCTGACGCCTCGTTTGACGCGGCCGTCTGCGGGCACGGACTCCAGTTCGTCCCCGACCTCGATCGTGCCCTTCGTGAGGCCCGGCGCGTTCTCCGTAGTGATGGCAGGCTCGCCGCGAGCATTCCTGCGTCCGCGGTCAAAGAGTCGGTCTGGAAGCTGCTCAGCTCGGTGATCGATCGCTGGCTCCCGCCCGCGCTCAAAGCCGTGGACCAAGACGCTACGCGTGCGACCGTCGAGAACACCGCCGCTTTCCGGCGGGCGGCGGTGAAGGCCGGGTTCGCATCGGCGCATGTGGAGGTCATCGAGGAGGAGGTGCACTGGAAGTCGGCGGAGCATCTCGTCTCCATGTTCACGAGCTGGTGGGATTGCGCGTCGCGGCTGGAGGGAACCGACCCGGGCCGCCGTCAAGCCTTCATGGAGGACGCCGTCACCACCCTGCGACGCAAGTATCCCGGCGCCATCGAGACGACCGGGCGGAACCACGTGCTGTTGGCACTAGTGTGAAAGCAGCTACAGCCCTCCCCACTTGTGGGGAGGGGCAGGGGTGGGGACCATGAACCGTCTCATCACGTGCGCGGTCGTGATGACTGCCATGCTGGCCAACTGCTCGGGACAGCCGGTGGGAGCGGCCGTGGCGGTCGCGATTCCATCCCCCAGCCCCCTTGTGTTCGGACCACCGCAGTACCGAGCGCTCTGGGTCGACGCGTTTCACGACGGCATGAAATCGCCCGCACAGGTCGAGAAGCTCGTCGCGGACGCACACCGGGCCAACCTGAACGCGCTCATCGTCCAGGTTCGCAAGGCGGGCGACGCTTACTTCAACAAGGCAGACGAGCCGAGGGCGAGTGACATCCTAGGCCCGGTGAGTTTCGACCCGCTGGCGTACGTCATCAGGCTCGCACACGCATCCAACCCGCGCATCGAGGTCCACGCGTGGCTGAACACCTTCTTCGCCGGCGAGTCCAGCCGCATGTACATGCAGCACGGTGACCTGTGGGGCAACCGCGCCAATGACGGCAGCACCAGCGGTTACGTCGACCCAGGCGTGCCTGAGGTCCAGATCTACACCCATCAGGTGTTCATGGATGTGGCCCGCCGCTACGACGTCGACGGATTGCACATGGACTTCGTGCGGTACCCGGGCACCGTCTGGGGCTACAGCCCTGAGTCGATAGCGCTCTACCAGCTGGAGACCGGGGCGCGTTCCGTGCCCTCGCCGGACGACGAGACTTGGAAAGCCTGGAGGCGGGCACGGGTCACCGCCTTCGTGAAGGACCTGCACGACGACCTCAAGGCCGAGAAGCCGGCCGTGAAGCTCAGCGGGGCGCTCATCTGCTTCGGGGGTGGGCCGCTCACGGCCGGCGACTGGACGCGGACCTCGGCTTACTCATCCGTCTTCCAGGACTGGAGCACATGGCTCGCGCAGGGATACCTCGACTTCGGCGTGCCCATGAACTACGACAGCGACTGGAACCGGCTCCAGAAGGGCTGGTTTGGTCACTGGCTGGATTTCGAGAAGGATTCCGGATTCGCCGCGCGAGTGGTGACGGGTGTCGGTGCCTTTCTGAACTACCCGGAGGACACGCTGGCGCAGATCAACCGCGTCCTCGCGCCTTCGGCGCATGGGAATCGTGTGCTTGGTGTCGCGATCTACTCCTACGGCTCCACGTCCGTCTACGGGACCGACGACTACTACGGCAACGCCGACTACGCATCTGCGTTGCCGCGCCAGCCTTATTACGACGGCATCACCGACCAGCCAGCGCTGGCACAGCGCGCGCGGACTTTCAATGATTGGTTCATGACCCAACTCTCGTCGCCCGACTACTACAGAGACGTGCAGTTCGGATGGGTGGCCACGCAGCCGGTGTTCACGCAACCGGCGGAAGTGCCTGCCCTTCCGACATCGTGAGTCGCTGAGGCGATTGCCACGGGCCAGCCGGCTGCTGCGTCTGCTGGCCTTCGCGGTGCCCTGCGCCCTGGCCCTGGCGGGGGTCCAGCCCCTGGTGGCGGCCGCTGCGGGCGCGATCGGTACGCGGTGGGCGCTTGGACTCTCGGCGCCCACCGTCGCAGCGTCCCTGCTGACCTTCGGTGCCGGCCGGCTTTTCGATGCCGGTGATAACGTCCAGCCACCCTGGTATTCGGCGTGGCTGCTGCTGCCCGGTGCATTCCTGCTCGCTGGGGCGGCAGCGATGTGCATCCTCGGGGTGCTCCTCCAGCTCTCGCTCATCCCCTCGACGATGTGGGCGCTGCTTCTGAGTGGATCCGTGCTGTGGGCGGCCGCCATCGTCGCGGTCCGCCGCGCCTCGCGTTAGGCCTTCGCCCGCCGACGAAGGCCCTAGACTTGGCGAGCCGGGCTGCGGAAAGACCCAATGAGGCCTAAACGGCGAGGCGGGCGATGAGCTCCTTGGCCGCCGCCCGGAACGCTTCGGCCAGAGCTGAGTGGGGGTCGTCCACGAGCACCGGCCGGCCCTGGTCGCCCGCCTCGCTCACACGGGCGTCCAGCGGGATGCGACCCAAGAGATGGACGCCTTGATGCCAGATCGAACGCTCATCGCGTAGGCGAGGGAAGAAGTCCACGGGCTTCCCGCAGTGCGGGCAGATGGCTCCGCTCATGTTCTCGATCGCCCCCAGGATCCTGACCTGTGAGCGTTCGTAGGCCTTTATCGCTTTGCGAGCGTCGAGATGAGCCGCGTCCTGGGGGGTGACCACCAGCACGGCGCCGGCCAAGCTCGCGCTCTCCAGCAGGACGTGCAGAACGTCCGCGGTGCCCGGCGGCAGATCGACGATGAGATAGTCGAGGTCGCCCCACTCGGTTTGGTGCAGCAGCTGGTGGGCCATCATGCGAACAGTCGCGCCCTCCACAACCATCGGCTGATCCTCTGCGAGGATGAAACCCGCGCTCGCGATCTTTAGCCCATACCGCTCGATGGCGCGGATGGGCTCCTGGCGACCACCATTGCGGTTCTTGGCCAGCGCCCAGTAGTTGATCCAGCGCTCTTGCTTGAGGCCGACCATAAGCGGGATGTTCGGTCCGTAGAAGTCGAGGTCCATCAGCCCGACCTGGTGGCCCGCCTGGGCCAGAGCGAGAGCCAGATTGAGGCTGACCGTGGACTTGCCCACGCCGCCTTTGCCGGCGCCGACCGCGATGTTGAATCGCGCCGGCCCTGGTGGGGATGCGTCGCCCCGCCGGTGCGGCCTGGGGATTGGGAGCGACATCCTTCGAGAAAGCTTGGCGCTTTTGGGCACAAGACAGATGAGGCCCGCCGCTTTCGCGACCGGCCTTGTATTCAGGTTGATTTGCGCGCCCTACGCGCGCCCGGCGGCTCTAGCTACGCAAGCTTGATGCGATTCGCGCGCGGGCCTTTCTGGCTCGGCTCGATCTCAAAGCTGACGCGCTCGCCACCGGCGAGGGAGTCGAAGTTCACGCTCGAGTCGAGTCCGGTGCGATGGAAGAAATACTCCCGCCCGTCCTCGGCGGCAATGAACCCGAACCCGCGGTCGGATACCAGCTTCTTGATGGTGCCTGTCGGCATCTCGGTCTCCTCTTCTCGAAAGCTATCTCGCGAACGCTCGGGCCCTTTCGAGAAGAATCGACGACCGCGGCGAACATCGTCCGACTTCCGGGCGACGCAACTACATTACCACGCCGCCAGCCGCACCAAACCCGCGTCCCCACCCCTTCCCCTCCGACCGGTGGGGCCTCACAGCGCGAGCAGCACGACCCCCACCAGCGTCGCGGCCGCGCCCAGCAGCTTCATCGAAGCCGCCTTGCGCTCGCCCAGCCTCCAGACCCCCCAGAGCGCGACGGCGACCACCGCGACCTCGCGCACGGGCGCGACCACCGAGAGAGGGGCGATGCGCAATGCGAGCAGGACGAGGAGGTAGCCGCTCCACATGAAAAGCCCGATCACGGCTGCCTGCCGCCAGGCCAGCAGGGGCTGCCGCGGCGTCTGCTGCGCTCGGGCTTGTCTCGAGGCCAGCCACGAGGAGGCGGAGATCCCCGCCGCGAGCAGGACAACCAGCAGCCAGCCGTACAGCCAGGGCGTGGCCAGCCTTACCCCCACCCGATCGACTGAGGTGTACGCGGCGATGGTGACCCCGGTCATCAGCGCGGGCAGGGTGGCTCGGCCACTCGTCTGCGGCAGCGTGACGGCGAGGATGCCCAGCAGCAGCAGCGCCACGCCGGCGATCTGCGCCGGCGCCAAGCGCTCTCCGAGGAAGCCCAGGCCGACGATCACTGCCAAGAGCGGGGCAGAGCCGCGGGCGATGGGATAGACCACCGACAGCTCACCGTGCCGGTACGCCGTCGAGAGCAGCCACAGATAGGCCAGCTCCAGAGTCGCGGACAGCGCGGCCAGTCCCGCAGCCTCGGGTGAAAGACCTGGCCGTCCGGTGAGCAACCATCCGGCTAGCACCAAAGGAGTCATCGCCAGGGCCGCCACAACGGTGGCCCGCTGAAAGGTGCGCAGGGGATCACCGCTGACCTTGACCAGCACGTTCCACGTCCCGTGCAGTGCGGCGGCGGCCAAGGCCAAGCCGATGGCGAGCGGAATCAGGTCGGGAATCCGTGGTCGTCAGTGCTGCACATTCACGGCCGGCAATGTAACAACGGTGCAAGGAGCAAGTGACCTCCCACTACTAGAACCCCCGCGACAAAGTCGCAGGAGAGGGGCGCGTGCGCGACGGCGAACAGGCCGGGAGCGTGCGAGAATCCAACCGGGTGGGGGCAGTGACCAACGCGTACTTCGAGCCGCTCGCCGGGTTGGACGCTTGGTTCCTGTATGCCGAGCGCCACGAAGCGCCACTCCACATCGGTGCCACGTACATCTTCGAGGGCACGACCCGCGGGAAGGGCGCCCGTGGTGCGCTGGGGCTCGCGCGCACGATCGAGGAGCGACTCCACCTGGTCCCGCGCTACCGCCAGAAGGTGATGTGGCTGACCGGCAACATCGGCCATCCCGTGTGGGTGGACGATCCAGACTTCGACCTCTCTTATCACGTTCGCCGGGCCGCGCTTCCAAGCCCGGGCGACGATGCCACGCTGCGCGAGTACTCGGCCCGGGTCTTCGCACGCCCTCTGGATCTCACCAAGCCCCTGTGGGAGGTGACGATCGTAGAGGGGCTGAGCGGGGGCCGCGTGGCGGTGGTGAACAAAGTTCACCACGCTATGGTCGATGGGATCTCGACCGTCGATATCGCGACGCTGCTGCTCGACGCCGACCCGACACCAACCAAGCAGCCTCGCCCGAAACCCTGGTCACCGCGAGCGGCGCCGACCCAGATGGACCTCATCAAGTTCGCCGCCGCCGAGCTTTCCCCCCTCCAGGCGTTGCGAAACCTGGCTCGCGTCCGGCCACAGGAGCTGATCGAGACGGTCATGCGCTCACCATGGTCCGGCGGCCTGCAGCTCGCGCTGTCATGGGTGCGGCCAGGCAGCCCCCTCTTCTTCAACCAACGCATCGGTCCTCATCGCCGCATCAATTCGGTCAAGGTCCCCCTGCAGACGCTGAAGGATGTCAAGACGGCGTTCGGCGGGACCGTAAACGACGTCGTCCTGGCGGTGATCGGCGAAGCGATGTCGCGCTGGCTCGACGAACGCGGCGACGCGATACCGCCAGTGCTGCGCGTCTTTGCTCCGGTCAGCGTCCGCGACGACACGCAGCGCTACAAGCTGGGCAACCTCGTGAGCGGAATGGTGGTCGAGGTCCCCATGGAACAGATGACGCCGAAAGAGAGGGTGAACCTGGTTAGCGTGGCGACCGGCGATCTGAAGCGGTCGCGCCAGGCGGTGGCGGCCCATACTCTCACGCACCTGGCCAACTGGGCGCCCGCGACCCTACAGGCACTCGCCGGTCGAGTGATGACCTCCCAGCCGCAGTGGTCTCGACAGTCGGTGGTCAACCTGGTGGCCACCAACGTGCCCGGACCACAAATGCCGTTCTACACGGGCGGCGCGGAGCTCCTCGACACCTGGCCGCACGTCGCCATCTATCACGGCCTCGGACTGAACCTGGCCATCATCTCCTACAACGGCAGCGTCCATTTCGGGCTGCTCGCGGACCGCGACCTGGTGCCTGACCTCGACGACTTCGCGCGGCACCTCGCGCAATCCGCCGCCGACTACCTGGCAGCCGCCAAAGGTGCACGAGCGCGGCCGTCAGCTCGGCGAGCGGCGCGGTCGCGCCAGAAGCCGGCCAAGAAGCCGGTAGACCTCGGGGTTGATGACAAGTCCGTTGTGACTGCCCCAAACGGAGATGGCGGGGATGTCCGGGCGAAGGCAGCTGCGGAAGTTCACGACGTCGTCTGAGCGCGTGTAGATCGAAGTCGTCGGCACTACGGGCGGCAAGCGCAGGTCGTGCGCGAAGCGGCCCTCGGAGTGGAGCCGCCGGCCAAAGCTGATCTGGTTCGCGGTCCGAACCACGTCCACCGCTGCCTGTGTCAGCGGCGCGATATCGGTGGTGTCCGCGACTGGTGACCCAAGCAAGATCACCTGCTCGACGCTCTCCGGCCGCCGTTGTGAAAGCACCTTGGCGAGGAGCCCGCCCCGGCTGTGACCGACCAGGCTCACGCGAGAGCCGTGTTCGGCCTCGAGCTCCACGAGGCGATGGCGAAGGCCGGCCAGCACGTGCTCGGAGTGGAGCACGTTGAAGGTGATCCCTGAAAGACGCGTGCTGTAACCGATCCTGCGCAGCCATCGATCCATCACAAGCAGTGACCAGTCACCCGACAAAAAGCCGGGCACCAGCAGCACCGGGCGTCCGTCGCCACGTGGCACGCCGCGGCCGCGGAACACGGGATCGCGCAGCAGCGCGCTGAGCTCGCGGACCGCGAAGGGGTTGGGGAGCCTCACTGGCTGGGATGGTAGGTTGTGGAGGCGGTGGAGCGAACTGTCCTCACCACCGGCGCCGGCACCGGAATCGGGCTGGCAACCGCCATCGAGCTTGCCCGCAGGGGCTTCCATTCGGCTGGCGGCGTGCGCTCACAGGCCAAGGCCAGAGTCGTGGCGCGTGCCGCCCGCGCGGCCGGCGTGAAGGTGCGCTCCGTGATGCTCGACGTCACGGAGCCTCAGCAGTGCGCGGATGTCATCGCCGAGCTCAAGCCGTACGGACTGGTGAACAACGCCGGCGTCCCCGCCAGCGGCGCGATCGAGGACGTCGGAGATGGGGACGCAAGGCTTGCCCTGGAGACCATGGTCCTCGGCCCGATGCGCCTGGCACGCGCGGCCATTCCACACATGCGCGAACAGGGTGGCGGACGGATCGTGAACATCTCATCTATCTACGGCCTCATGACCACGCCGCTAACAGGCTGGTACCAGGCCAGCAAGCACGCGCTGGAAGCGCTGTCCGACGCGCTCCGGGTGGAGCTGGCCGCGGACGGGATCATGGTCGTCCTTATCGAGCCCGGCGCCTTCCGGTCCAATATCTGGGAAAGCGCGGGCAACGACGTCCAGCGCCGGCTGGACTCCGAATACTTCGCGGCCTACCGCCGCCTGGAGGAAGGCATCCGGGTGAGCCAGCGCCTGATGGGGGACCCGATCGAGGTCGCCCGGCTCATCGGCGGCGTCATGACCGCCAAGAGCCCGAAGGCCCGCTACCTGGTCGGCTACGACGCGCGGGCGATCGACATCTATTCGAAGCTCCTCCCCACCGAGGTGCGCGACCGGCTCGCCAGGCTCACGCTCGGCCTCTAGGCGCTTCGCGCCTGTTAAGGCGCTTTGTGGTCTGAGGACGGCGGCCGCACACTGAGCCGGTGACCCCCGAGCAGATCCTGCGCGACGTGTTCCGTCTCGAGTCCTTCCGTCCGGGCCAGGCCGAGGTTGTGGAGGCGCAGATGAGTGGGCGTGATGTACTCGCGGTCGCGCCCACCGGCTCGGGCAAGAGCCTGAGCTATTGGGTGCCCGCCATTCTCGGCGGTGGGCTGACGGTGGTGGTCTCGCCTCTGATCGCCCTCATGAAGGACCAGGTCGACCGCCTCGTCGCGCATGGTGTGCGGGCGACGTTCATCAACTCGACACTGAATGCCGCCGAGCAAGGAGAACGCCTGGAGGCGGCAGCCCGCGGCGGCTTTCAGCTGCTGTACGTCGCGCCCGAACGGTTCAGCCGGCCCGGCTTCACGGGGCGCCTGGCGAAGGTGTCTGTGAGTCGCTTCATCGTCGACGAGGCACACTGCATCTCCAGTTGGGGCCACGACTTCAGGCCCGACTACAGGCTCATCGGCGGCGCGCTCGAAGCCTGTGGCCGTCCTCCGCTTGGGGCTTTCACCGCCACAGCCACGCCTGACGTCCGTAAGGACATCGCCGCCAACCTCGGCCTACGCGATCCGCTGATCATGGTCACCGGCTTCAACCGCCCCAACCTTCGTCTGGAGGGCGTGGCGGTCAGACGCCGGAGGGATCGATTGGAGGAGCTCCGCCGGCGCCTCGATCCTGCGGATGGACGCGCGCTCGTTTACACCGGCACGGTCAAAGGAGCCGAGGACGCGGCCGCAGCCATCATGCGTTGGGGGTTTCCCGCTGCTCCGTACCACGGCCGGCTGCCGGTGCCGAGCCGGCGCCGCATCCAGGATGGATTCGCCGGACGCGACCTGCGGGTGGTGGTGGCCACAAGCGCTTTCGGAATGGGAGTCGATTTCCCAGACATCCGGCAGGTGATTCATCTCGGCTATCCCGGCAGCGTCGAGGCCTACTACCAAGAGGCAGGGCGCGCCGGTCGTGACGGCCAGCCTGCCCTCTGCCTGTTGATCCATTCACCGAAGGACCGCGATTTGCAGGTGTTCTTCATCGAAACTGCATTCCCGGAGCTGCGCGAGGTGATTAGCGTGCACACCGCTTACGCCCGGATTGGTGTCTGGAACGCAGATCCAAATGAGCTGCGTGCCCTGATGCCGGCGCCTGCCTTGAAGTCGCTGGACGCTTCGCGACGGCTGCTGGAGAGGGCGGGCGCGTTCCGCCGAGATGGGAGCGTGGCTGCCTTTGACCCTGCAACCATCGATTTCAGACAGCTGGCGGAGCTCAAGGAACACACCTACATCAAGCTGGCCCAAATGATCGGCTACGCACAGCTCCGCAGCTGCCGGCACGCCTCGATCGCAGACTATTTCGGCGAGGCCATCACCGAGCAATCGTGTCGCTCGTGCGACAACTGCGTACACAACATCACTACGACCGAGGCGATGTTACCGGTGGACGCTTCCACGATTCGGGCCGCGCTGGCCGGGGCCGCCCGGTTTGCTGGCAGGATCGGACTGGTCAACCTGGCGGCGATCTTGGCGGGCAAGGAGAACCGGTTCGTGCGCGACCAGCCGTGGGTCCTCAACGTCCCGCCGTATGACTGCCTCTCCGGTTGGAGCCACGCGAGGGTCCGTAGCTTGCTCGAGGAGCTGGTTAGCCTGGGGTGTCTCTCGCAGAGCACAGGTCAGTACCCGATGGTCGAGCTCAGCGATCGAGGCCGGGCGGTGCTCGGCGGAAGGGAGAATATCGCCGTCTCGATCCCACCAGATCCCGAAGCGGCTCCGGTGCCCATGGCCGATCCGGTGCTGTTTCATCGCCTGCGCAGCTGGCGGTCCGAGGTTGCGCGCCGGCAGGGCGTGCCGGCCTACTTGGTGTTCCATGACCGAACGTTGACCGAGCTGGCCGCGCGGCGTCCCGCCGATCTTGCCGCGATGGAGGCTGTGCCAGGCGTGGGCCGCTCGAAGCTCGACCGCTACGGGAAGGCGGTCCTCGATCTGATCGCTCTCCACATTCATTAAACATACTGTATGTTAAGCTAATCTTGTGGGCGAAAGACGCAGCTATCGACTGGGCCGGCGTCAGGCTGCGGTCGATCGCACTCGGGCGGCCATCCTGGCCGCGGCCCGTGAGCTGGTGGCTCGAGGTCAAGGAGAACCACTCGGCGTCGGAGACGTGGCCAAGCGGGCCGGCGTCTCCCGAGTCACCGTTTACAACCGATTCGGGTCCCAAGAGGGGCTGCTTCAGGCCGTGGCAAGCGATGCCCACAGCCGCGCCGGCTACGGCCGCCACGTCCCACGGGTTGGGGACCCGCAGCTGATCCTCCAGGAGCGGCTCAGATCAGCCTGCGAGGTATGGGCTTCCGACCCAGCGCTCTTCCGGCGCCTCCCTCCGGTCGAGGCGATGGGAGCTGAAACCGCCCACGAGGACCGCGCGCTGGCCGAGCAGCTGGCGGCCTCTGATCGCCTGCGTCCGGGCTGCTCGCTGAAAGAGGCCGAGGACGTGATCGTCGTGCTCAGCTCCTTCGCGACGTTCGACCGGCTCCACAAGGATGGCCGGCGCTCGACCTCCGCGGTGGCGGAGATCCTCATGCGCTTGGCCGCGGCGATCCTAAGGGGGAACGTCGCCCTGCCTCAGGGCGCCGGGCCTGGCGGAGCTCCGCCGCACCCCCTGCCGTAGGATGACGCAATGCGCCATAGGACTGTGGACCTCGACGGCCCCCTCCATTACCTCGACTATGGAGGCGAGGGCAAGCCGCTGCTCATGGTCCACGGCCTCGGGGGCAGCGCCCTCAACTGGATGGCGGTCGGTCCCGAGCTGGCCCAAGATCATCACGCCGTCGCCCTCGACCTCGCCGGTTTCGGACGGACTCCTCTCTTCCGACGCTCGGCAACGGTCGGCGCCAACGCCGAGCTGGTGCACACGTTCATCGAGAAGGTGATCGGTGAACCCGTTCTGCTCGCGGGCAACTCGATGGGCGGCCATATCGCCATCATCGAAGCCGCCGATCATCCACGCTGGGTCACCGCTTGCGTCCTGGTCGATCCAGCGATTCCAGGCGCTCATGTCCGCAGGCCGGACCCCGCCATGCTCGGCGTTATGGCGGCGCTGTCGATACCAGGCTTGGCCCTGACCCTGCTCGAGCGTCGCCTGCAGATGCTCGGTCCCGAGCGCATCGTGGAGGAGACCATGAACCTGGTCTGTGCGGACCCCTCTCGGGTTGAGGCGGCCGTCGTCGAAGCCCACGTTCAGCTCACGCGCGAGCGATCACGCCTCGGGCGCCAGAACCATCGGGCTTTCTTGCAAGCGACGCGATCGATCGCTTTCCGGATGGCCGACCCTCGCTTTTGGGCTCGGATCAAGCAGGTCCAGGCCCCGACGCTCGTCGTCCACGGCAGCCTCGACCGAGTCATCCCCCTTGCCGCCGCACGTGAGCTCGTGCGCCGGCGGCCGGATTGGACGCTCGGGATCCTCGAGGGGGTCGGTCACGTCCCGATGATGGAGACCCCCGCGTTGTTTCTAGACGTTGTAAATCAGTGGATGCGAGCTAGAATCGCGCCTGCGACCGAAGCGGTTTCTTAACGGAGAGGACTCAACACTCTACTTGGCAGCCGTCTCAGAACCACACGTAAGACGCCGCGGCCGCCTGGAAGAGATTGCTTCGTCTGTCCTGCCCGACCTCCGACACCTTGGGCGCTGGGACCCGGTACCCCCGATGTGGCTCGAGGGGCGTATCTACCTCGAGTACCTTCGCTTGATCCGTGACCCGGTTTTTCGCGGCGTCGAGGTTCCTCCTGGCCTTGGGCGTCCCGTGATGTTGATCCCGGGGTTCCTCGCCGGCGACTGGACGCTGCGCACGCCGTTCAAGTGGCTGCGTCGCGTCGGATACCGGCCCCAGATGGCGGGCGTGGCTTTCAACGTCATGTACTCGGAGGTGATGTTGCGGCCGCTCATGGACGCGCTGCTGTTTCTGCGGCGCCGTACTGGCGCGCGAGTCTCCCTGGTGGGTCACAGCCGTGGTGGCGTGCTCGCGCAGGTCCTGGCCCACCGCCAGCCCGAGCTGGTCGAGCAGGTCATCACACTCGGTTCCCCATTGAACGACCCGTTCGATGTTCACCCGCTGACCATGGCCGGTGTCCGTGCCGCGCATTTGTTCAACGTGTTTCGCTCCGGCCATCCCGCTTCGGTGGAGATGCGTTTCCTTCGCGACCTCGCCGCGCCACCTCGCGTACCGACGACGTCGATCTATTCGCGCTCCGACGGAGTCGTGAACTGGAAGGCATGCTTGCGCGAAGACGTCAACGCCATCGAAGTTCACGGCAGCCACGTCGGTCTCGCGCTTAACCCGGAGGTGTATCGAATCCTCGCCCACCTCCTCCCCGCACCCTGGAGACACAACTAGCTTCCTATCTCACAGTTGTAAGATCCTCGATTAGCGGGAGCTCGAAAGAAGCGGGCTGAGAGGGCGCGACGCAGCGCCGACCGCCTGAACCTGAACTGGGTAATGCCAGCGGAGGGAGAAGATGAGTGAAGTCGTTCCCCGTGGCGTCGAGGCGGATGCCTTCGGCAAGGTTGAGAGCCACGGAGTGGATGCGATCCCGGCCACAGAGCGGCACGGTCAGCCGCACGAGCTGGGCTTTCTTTGGGCGGGCGCCTTCGTCAACTACGCCAGCCTGTTCACTGCCAGCCTGCTCACGACCTACTACGGGCTGGGCGTCTGGGACGGCCTCGTGGCGACTGCACTGGGTACGGTGGCCGCGTCCGTCATCCTCGGCCTCCTGAGCAACACCGGGCCCCGCACCGGCCTGCCCCAGATCATCTACACGCGCCGCATTTTCGGGCGGCGCGGATCCTACCTCGGGGCTGCTCTGACGCTCTTTCTTGCCGTCGGGTGGTTTGCCGTCGACTGCGTAATCGCCGCCCAAGCGGGCGCGCAGCTGTTCGGGGGCGCCAACCGGTTGGTCACATTCGGACTGGTCGTTGTCATCGCAGCCATCAGCGTTGCGGTTGCTGTCTACGGCCACCAGACGATCAAGGTCCTCGAAACATACGGCGCTCTCCTTTTTGGCGCCGTTTGCGCGGCGCTCTTCATCTTCCTTGCGCCCCAGTTCCATTGGGGCCAGGGTCCGATGGCATCTCCGACCGACTACCCCGGCGCTTTCGTGCTGGGTTTCATGACCTGCTTTGCGTTGGTCGCCTCGTGGTATCCGTTTGCGAGCGACTACTCGCGTTACCTGCCGGCCTCGAGCTCGACCCGGGCCGTCACTTTCTGGCCGGTGGTGGGCGTGTCGCTGCCCATGATCCTTCTCGGGCTCTTTGGTCTCCTGGTGCCGACGATCGACGCCAGTTTGGCAAGCGCGCACGGCCCGCTGGCCGTGATCAGCGCTCATGCGCCGGGTTGGGTCGCGGTCCCGTTCCTCCTTTTCGTCGTCCTCGGCGAGATCTGGGCCAACTATCTCGACGTCTACACTGCCGGCCTCGTGTCCTTGGCGATGGGCATTCGCCTGGAGCGCTGGCAGACCGCGCTCGGCTGCGGCATTCTAGGCACCTCGCTGGCGGCATACGCGGTCCTGGTGAGCGACCTCCACGTCGCATACGAGGACTTTTTGATCCTCACCTACCTGTGGGCCCCGGCCTGGGCCGCCGTGGTGCTTCTGAGCTTCTTCGTTTTCGAGGGCCGGGCCCGCCCTGTGCTCGCGCTCACCGCCTGGCTGGCGGGAACGCTTGTGAGCCTGCTGTTCGTCAACTACGACAATCTCTTCATCAACGTCATCGCCACGCCCAAGTTCTTCAACGACGGACTCATCGGTGGCCTCCATGGTGCCGACCTGAGTGGCCTGGTCAGCGTGGCAGTGGCCGCCGCCATCTACTGGGGCGCGCGCCGCGGCCGGCCGGCCCCCACCCTGCCCCTCCCCCCGCAGGGGGAGGGCCCCAGCCAGTTCCACCAGCCCCCACCCCTGCCCCTCCCCCCGAAGGGGGAGGGCTCACGCCACTTCCACCAGCCCCCACCCCTGCCCCTCCCCCCGGAGGGGGAGGGCTCTAGCCACCTCCACCGAATATGAAGCTGCCCGTCGCCTTGACGATCGCCGGTTCCGACTCCGGCGGCGGCGCCGGCATACAGGCTGACCTCAAGACATTCGCCGCGCTTGGCGTCCACGGGACCTCGGCGATCACCGCGATCACGGCTCAGGACACGGTTACCGTCCACGACATCTTGGAACTGCCGATCGGGATCGTGCGAGCTCAGATCGACGCCGTGGCACAAGACCTTGGTGTCGACGCCGCGAAGACGGGGATGCTGGCCTCATCGGCCATCATCAACGCCGTGGCCGAGGCCATCGAGATCCACGCCATACGCAACTTGGTCGTCGACCCCGTGATGGTCGCCAAAAGCGGGGCCAAGCTTCTGCGCGATGAGGCGATCGACGCCCTGCGCACACGGCTCCTGCCGCTGGCGGCCCTGATCACACCCAACTTGCCGGAGGCAGAGGTTCTCCTCGGTCGAACAATCCGCACCCTCGATGAGCGCCGCGCGGCCGCGCGCGAACTGATGGCTCTTGGACCGCGGGCAGTCGTCGTCAAGGGCGGCCATGCGGACGATGACGCGACCGATGTCTACGTGGACGGCTCCCAGATGGTCGAGCTGCCTCATAAGCGGATCGCAACCGCAAACACCCACGGCAGCGGCTGCGCGTTCTCGGCCGCAATCGCCGCCGGGCTCGCCAAGGGCAGGGAGCCATTGGCGGCGGCGCGGGAGGCCAAGGAATTCATCAGCGGCGCGATCGAGCTCTCCCTCGAGCTGGGCCATGGTCACGGCCCAGTGAATCCGATGTACGCGGTGAACCCACAAACCTGATCTGGCCTCCGCGCTAAGCTGATCGACATGGCCCGGCCCAAAAAGGTGAAGCCGCAACCGCCAACCACCGGCGAATCCCCTCTCGAGAGCGACGATCAGGAAGCCACCAAGGAAGACATGGCGCACGTGCGCGCTGACGAGCTCGCTTCCAGCCCGGACATCTGGGCGGACAAACCGGCCGCGATCATGGAAGCCGCGCCACTGGGCGCGGATGAGCCGGCCGCCGGCGGAGACGAACCGACGAGCGCCGCACCTGCCGCCGTGGAGGAGCCGGTCGTACCACCCGAACCGGCTACAGAGGAGGCGCCCGCAGAGGCCTCGGCGGCTCCAATGGCGACCATGGTTGCTCCGCCACCCCCGATGGCTGAACCACCACCGCCGGCTGTGAGAGTACCTCCTTCTCCCGCCGTCCGCGGCGGTTCCGGTATTGCCCTGGGCGTCGTCCTGGTCGTCCTGGGTGCGTTCTTCCTGGTGATCCGGGTGTCCAACATCGACCTCACGTACGGCTGGCCGCTGTACGTCATCATTCCCGGCCTCACGCTGCTCGTCGTCGGGTTCGCCAGCCTGCGCACGGGCGCGGCCATCCCGGGCGGCATCGTGACCATGGTCGGGCTCGTGCTCGCCTACATAGACAGCACCGGCGATGTGGCCAGCTGGGCCTTCGCTTGGCCCCTAGTCGCGCCCGGCGGGGTAGGGCTGGGGTTGTTCCTGCAAGGTTTTCGCCTTCGCAACGCCGGCATGATCCGACAAGGCCGCAACCTCATGTTCGCGGCCGCACTGATATTCATGGTCGGATTCGTCTTCTTCGAATCCATCCTCAACATCAGCGGGACCGACTACGGCTTCTTCGGTAGGGCCGCACTGCCCGCGCTGCTGATCGTCCTCGGAATTGCGCTGCTCGTGCGCAGTATGCGAAGCAGCCGCCAAGCCTGATCTCACGCGATTTGGCGTGGCCAGGGCGGCCGGGGTCCCCCCGGCCGCGACTTAGTCCCCAAACGACACCCAAACGGGGCGTTGGAGAAAACTATTCCGACAATCCAATCGGCGGGAGGGAGAGCAGGGGCGCTCATCCCGGTGATTCATAAGTCGTAGTGCGACGCGTCAGTGGCTTCCGCTGGGGTCCCCGCGACGCAGTCGCGGGATCCTGTGAGAGGGAACCGTCAAAGGTTCCCTCTCATAACACGGGCCGCCAGTTTTTCCCGGCTCATCTGGTATGTGGATCCGACCCGATACTGCTTGAAGCCGAGCTTCTTGTTGATGGCGAGCATGGGCGCGTTCGAGCCGGCGTTGTCGGTCGAGATCCACTCAGCGTCCGGGTGCATCTTGCGAACGTGCTCGATCATCGCTGCCTTCACCCACTTGCCCAGCCCGCGCCCCCGGGCATCGGGCAAGACACCGGTGAACTGCTGGTGAATGATCGTCGAACGGTGTGGTGCCCAGCTGACATCGGTCATGCCTGAGATGACCCCATCGGGCTCCCGAGTGATCACTGTGTGTTGAACCTCCTGCGCAATGTCCATTCGCGCGTACCACTCGCGCATGGTCTCCGGAGTGACCACGATCTCACCGTGATCGAGCTGTTCGAAGGGCATCGTGTTGAGCATGATGGTGAACTGCGGGGCGTAGTCGGCCCACATCGATTCGGGTACGCGCCCGTCGTAGATCTCGAGCCGAGTCTGTGGTGAGCGCTCGGCGCCTTCAACGACCCACCGCCGCACCATCGCCCAATCGACGTCGGAGAGCTTGAGCCGGTTCTCCGCCCCGGTGAACTTGGCCTCGGCACCGAGCCACGTCAGGAATGCGTGTCCTGAATCCTCCTCGGTGTCAGTCGTAAAGACAGTGCAGCCATGGCGATCCATAAGATCGACAAGAAGTGGGAGCCATGAGCGGCCAATGCCCTGGCGCCGGTGATCGCGGTGCACTGAGCACTCACCTCCGAAGAGGTGCTTGTTGGAGTCGTAGCCAGGCATGCTGGGTTTGGCGGTGCCGCCTCCAAACCAGCTCAGCATCGTGTCGCCGCGAGAGATCTCGTAGCGGTAGACGAACTCGAATGGATCGTCGCGCCTCATCCGCCGCTCTTCCACGTCGTCGGGCCGGAGCGGATCGTCGGGACGCGTTTCCTGGTGCCGCTGCCGGCGATACGCGTGATAGCGCTTCCAGAAATCCGGGCCTGCGGACTTAGGATCGACCTCGACCGGCACGAGCTCGCTGATCATGAGATGCAGAGGATAATCGCTCACCAAGTGTCAGCGGGCAGGCGATTCAAAGTCGGCGTCACCATCCACCCGCAGCAGTGCACGATTCAGGAGCTGCGCGATGCCTGGCGGCGCGCAGACGAGCTGGGTGTTGACAGTATCTGGTTCTGGGACCACTTCTTCCCGCTCTACGGCGATCCCAATGGGAATCACTTCGAGTGCTGGTCGCTGCTGGCCGCGGCGGCCATCGATACGAGTGCACCGCAGATCGGGCCGATGGTCACGTCCATCGGCTACCGCAATCCGGACATGATCGCGTACCTGGCGGGGACCATCGACCAGTTGTCCGGCGGCCGGTTCGTGCTCGGGCTCGGCGCTGGTTGGTTCCAGCGCGACTATGGTGAATTCGGTTTCGAGTTCGGTGAGACGAAGGACAGGGCGCGCGCGCTCAAGGAAGCTCTGCCCCGGATCAAGGAGCGGATCAAGAAGTTGAGGCCCGGGCCGGCGGGACCGATGCCCATCCTCATCGGCGGCGGCGGGGAGAAGGTGACGCTGAGGCTGGCTGCCGAGCATGCGCAGATGTGGAACTCCGCCGGACGGCTGGAAGAATTCGCCCACAAATCGAAGGTCCTCGACGAGTGGTGCCGGCGCATCGGTCGTGATCCCAAGGAGATCGAGAGGACGGCCAACGTGAGTACCGCGTCTCCCAAGCAGGTGGGTGAATGGCTGGCTGCCGGCCTGCAGCATTTCGTGCTGCGGGTCGCATATCCATTCGACACCAAGCCCCTGGCGCGCCTCCTCGCGGAGTCTCGTGCCTGACTATTCCTCCATGTCGAGGCGCTCGTAGTAGTTCTCGGCTCCAATCCTGCGCACTTCGCTCAGCCAGTCGCTCTCGTACACGCTGTTGGGACCCTGACGGCGGTCGACCAAGCTCCACGCTTGGCGTTTGTAGGTCCAGTTCTCGGGCTGGAGTCGGTGAGCCTCGCGGAAATGCGGAATGGCAGCGTCGCCGTGCCCCGCACGATGGAGGTGCTGCGCGAGCTCGAAGTGAGCCGCGGCCATCGCGGCGTCCGGGGAGCGTGCGCGTGAACGATCGACCACCTGGTCGGGCGTCAGCGCATATCGGCTCGCGGCGCCGTTGGCAACCCAGTCACGCAGTGCCTTCATGTAGCGGCGCGGCTGGATACGGATCTTCTGGGACTCCTTGAGCACATCCGTCAGGTACGGATCCGCCGTCTCGGGCGCTGACACGCCGGGTTCGACCTTCTGCTTCAAGAATCCCGGGATCGCCGGATACGCGGTCTCGGGCGGGCGCACGATCATCCCCCGTTCATCGATCCAGATTCCGCTCGGCACGTTCACGACGCCGAACAGCTCGTCGAGAACGTGCGCCTCGTCTATGACTGCGGGGTGCCGTGGCTGGGCGGCCTCGATCCAGCGCCGAGCCCCATCGAGACCGCGCAGCTCCAGCGCCACGGTCAAGATCTCGAGGCCTTGCGGATGCAGCTCTTCTCGCACGTCCTGCCACACGGGCAGGTCGAAGCGGCAGCCTCACCATGGCGCCCAGGCGACGATCAACACCTTCTGCCCGAGGAGGGAGCTGAGCGAGAAGTCTCCGCCTCGCCATTCCGGCAGCGTGAGCTCGGGGGTGTGGGCGGTCGCAAGTGCCCGCCCCAACTCAGGTCCGAGCGCCCACAGGGTGTGCGCGCTGTCCGAGACGAGTGGCCGCTGGAGCGCCGCCGCGAGCGCCTGGGCACCGGAACGGTCGACAAGGGGGACGCAGACGCCACCGCGACACAAGCCTTCTGTTTTGAGCTCCCAACCCAGCCGCAGCGCGACCTTCCCCAGGTCGGCGTCGAGGTCTGTGAGGATCATTCGCTGATCTCGCCACCGCCCCGATGGTGCCCTCGTTCCCCGGGCCGCGGGCGCCTCAAGGGGGGATCTTCCGCTTCGATGGCCTGGTGCTGCCAAGCCCGCATCGCCTGCAAAAGCTGCTCTGTGGGGACGCCGAAGGCATTGCGAATGACCCCGTCGTAGTACGTGAACCCGCTCCATCGCTGCAGGAACGTCTTATGCGAACGGACCAGGGCACGGTTGAGGCGGTAGAAGATCACGTTCGGCTTCAAGCTGGGGTCGCGCCACTCACCCGCCTCTGACATGCGCCTGGCGCTGAACGCTCCGACCCTGGCCCCGGTCAGCTCTGTCACATGGATCCAGCGCACGGAACGATCGTTTCTATTCGCACCCAACCGGAAGCCATCTGCGGTCAGCGTCAGCTGCTCACCCATGCTCTGCATCGCTGTGAAGTAGAAGCCGTTGAGGGCGACCATGACGACCACAGCCACGGGTGCCACCCAAGGGTAGCTCCTGCCGGCGGCAAAGATCGCCAGCCCGAGCGCCGGCAAGAAGGCCACCCACCCGGCAGCTCGCAGCATGCGCACCGCCCGCGGCAGCATGGGCGCGATGAGCACAACCTCGCCAGCAGCCCTTGGGCGGAGACTGGCTGCGTCCAAGGGGCGGTGGCGCCAGGCTTCGCGGACGCGGATGGCGGTCGCGGTGCTTGCGCCGACCCCGACCACGTAGAGCGTCAGGCACGCGACGGTGACCAGGAGGAGAGCCGCCTGTGCGTCCATCGCCGGGATTGTAGGAGGCTCGAGGGCGAGTCCAGCGCTCATCCTGGCTCACAACATCGCGCACCCGGATTTGTCTCCGGAACACTAACGACGCCCCGGCCCGAGGTCTAGCATCGCTTGACACCACACCCTCTTCGCGGCGCGAGCCTCCTCCCATTTGGGCAGGAGGCTCGCGATTTACGGCGCGGGTGAGGACAGGGTCCCTCCCACGCTGCGCGTGGGGACCCCAAAGGTAGACCCCCTCCTCTCCCAGAGCACGCTGGGATGCGCCTGGAAGGAGAACCAATGGGGGACGTCCGGAATGAATCCGGCCTAAGGCTCCACTGAGGTCTGTTATTACGCCGCTTTGACGGCGTTGACGAGCTTGGTCAACGAGTCTTTGGCGTCGCCGAAGAACATGATCGTCTTCGAGTCGTACATCAAGTCGTTGTCGATGCCGGCGAAGCCGGGCCGCATCGATCGCTTCATGAAGACGATGTTGTGGGCCTGGTCGGCATTGAGGATCGGCATGCCGTAGATCGGACTGCCTGGCGAGGTGCGCGCCGCCGGATTGACCACGTCATTCGCGCCGACGATGAGCGCTACGTCTGCGTTCTTGAACTCATCGTTGATCTCGTCCATCTCTTTCAACTGCTCGTACGGAACGTTGGCTTCGGCCAGGAGCACGTTCATGTGTCCGGGCATCCGGCCGGCGACGGGATGGATGGCATAGCTGACCTCCACGCCGCGCTTCTCGAGCAGCTCAGCGAGCTCTCGCGCAGCGTGCTGAGCCTGGGCGACCGCAAGGCCGTAGCCGGGAACGATGATCACGCGGCGGGAGTACGCGAGGAGTGTGGCGAGGTCTTCGGCCGTGCCCGGCCGGACGCTTCGGCCCTCCTTGCCTGCGGCAGCGGTACCGGTCCGCGCCTGGCCGAACGCGCCAAACAGCACGTTGCCGAGCGAGCGGCCCATGGCGTCGCTCATGAGCTTGGTCAGCAGCGAACCGGAAGCTCCGACCAGGGTCCCCGCGACGATGAGCGCGAAGTTGTTGAGCGTGAAGCCGCTCGCGGCGACGGCGAGTCCCGTGAAGGCGTTGAGGAGAGAGATCACGACCGGCATGTCCGCGCCGCCGATGGGGAGCACGAAAGCCACTCCCAGGACCAGGGCCAGCACCATCAGGGACACGAATGAAAACGGAATCGAAGCGATCGCGAGCACCGCGATGACAAAGCCCAGAATCGCGGCCGTGATCAGGCCGTTCACAACCTGCTGGCCCGGGTACGTGATGGGGGTCCCGGTCACGAGCTCCTGCAGCTTCGCGAACGCGACCATGCTGCCCGCGAAGGAGACCGAGCCGATGACGATGCTGAAGACGCTTGGGACCGCCTCGGCGAACGCGGGATGAGGCCCGAAACTTAGAAGCTCCGCAACGGCGACTAGGGCCGCAGCGCCGCCGCCCACGCCGTTGAACAGGGCGACCATCTGCGGGATCGCGGTCATCTTCACCATGCGCGCGCCGAAGGTTCCGATGACGGCGCCGATGACCACCCCGATCGCGATGATGATCACGCCGGCCGTCGTGAAGTGGAGGAGTGGCAGCGTGGCTCCGAGCGCGATGACCATGCCGGCCGCGGCCGTGAAGTTGCCATTGCGGGCGCCCTTCGGCGAGCTCAGCTGCTTCAAGCCGAGGATGAAAAGGACCGCCGCCACTAGATAGGCGACGGCGCCGAACTGCGTCACTTTGGTGCGCTGGCCTTTGTCGTTTGGCGGCCCTTGAACATCTCGAGCATGCGGTCGGTGACGACGAAGCCGCCGACGACGTTGGTCGTGGCAAGGATCACGGCGACGAGGCCAAGGGTCACGCTGACGGGTGAGTTGGCGCCGGCCGCGATCACGATCGCGCCGACCAGGATGATGCCGTGGATGGCGTTGGTCCCCGACATCAGCGGTGTGTGGAGAATCGTGGGTACCTTCGAGATGACTTCGATGCCGACGAAGACGGCGAGGACGAAAAAGGTGAACTCGTTCAGGAGCTCGCTCACGAAGCAGCCGCCGCCAGCTGCTTCGCGCGCTCGTTGACGATCTCGCCGCCATGCGTCACGCAGCTGCCCTTGGTGATCTCGTCCGAGAAGTCGAGGTTGATCGCGCCGTCTTTGACCAGGTGCAGGAGAAGGTTGGCGACGTTTCGTGCATAGAGCTGACTGGCATGCAGCGGCATCGTCGACGCCACGTTGAGCGTGCCCATGATCGTGACACCCCCCACGTCCGCGTCCTCTCCAGCCTTGGTGACCTCCACGTTGCCACCGGACTCGGCAGCGAGGTCAACGATCACCGACCCCGGCCGCATGCCTTTGACCATCTCTGCAGTCACCAGCAAGGGCGCCCGGCGACCGGGGACCGCCGCGGTAGTGATGACAACGTCGGATTTGGCAACATGCTCTCCGATCAGCTCGCGCTGTTTGCGCAGGAACTCTTCGGACTGTTCACGCGCGTACCCACCCTCGCCCACCTGCGCCTCCAACGCGAGCTCGATGAAAACCGCGCCCAGCGACTGCACTTCTTCCTTGACGGCGGGGCGGACGTCATAGGCGGAGACAACGGCGCCGAGGCGGCGGGCGGTCGCGATCGCCTGTAGGCCGGCCACGCCTGCTCCCATGACCAAGACGCGGGCGGGGGCGATGGTCCCCGCCGCGGTCATCATCATCGGAAAGAACTTGCCTAGCTTGTTGGCCGCCATCAGCACCGCTTTGTAACCGGACGCAGAGGCTTGTGATGAGAGCGCATCCATCGACTGGGCGCGCGATATGCGGGGAACCAGCTCCAGGCTGAAGGCGGTGATCCCGTGCTTGGCGAGCGCCTTGACCGTGTCGGCCTGAGTTGCGGGCTGCAGAAAACTGATCAGCACGGCACCCTTGATGAAAAGCCGGATCTCGGCCGGTTCTGGGGCCTGTACCTTGAGTACCGCGTTCGCCTCTTTCAGCAACGCCTGCGCCCCATCCACGACTTTGACTCCGGCCTGCGCATAAGCCTCATCCGTGATGTGCGCGAACGAGCCGGCTCCAGCTTCGATGGTGACCTCGAGACCGGCCGCGAGGAGCTTGGTCGCTGTGTCCGGGACGAGCGCGACCCGGCGCTCGTGGCGGGCCCTTTCCCTGGGGATGGCGACCTTCACGGCGGTGAGGAATGTAACCGAATCGAGGTTCGCCTCATCAGACGCGTAAACTTCTTGATCCGCCGCTGCAAAACGAATTGACCGAGCCAATCGTCAACGAACTCACCATCCAGGCCGCCACCGTCAATGGCTCCGGGAGCCAGACGGCCAACCTGGTTTTGACTCGGGCGATCTTCAAGATGGGGATACCGGTCGCCCCGAAGAACGTCTTTCCTTCCAACATCGAGGGCCTGCCCACCTGGTACCAGCTCCGCATCACGCCGCACGCGCACATGGCCCGAACGGATCAGGTCGACGTTCTGGTCGCCTTCAATGCCACCACCTGGCGCGAAGACCTACGTTCCGTGCGGCCCGGTGGCGTCGTCATCCACGAGGAGGCCTACTCCACCGCAGACGCGCGAACAGACCTCACCTACTACCCGGTGCCCTTTTCCAAGCTGGCCAAGGCCAAGATCCAGAGCGACACGCTGCGCAAACAGCTGGCCAACATGATTTACGTCGGCGTGGTCGCAGGGCTGCTCGGCGTCCCCTGGGAAGCGCTCGAGCACGGGGTCAAGCGGCAGTTCCTGTCCAAGCCCAAGGCTGTCCAGGTGAACCTGGACGCGATCAAGGTGGGCCTCGACTACTGGCAGGACCACTTTTCCAAGACCGACCCGTATCGGCTGGAACCGATGACAGGCGCCGTCGACGGAAAGGTCCTGGTCGAAGGCAACCAAGCGGCCGCGTTAGGCGCGCTGATGGGCGGCGTCACGGTGGTCGCGTGGTACCCGATCACCCCCTCCTCTTCTTTGTGCGAGTACTTGATCGCTTACACCGAGCGCTTTCGAACCGACCCGAAGACTGGCGAGAAGCGCATCGCCATCGTCCAGGCAGAGGATGAGCTGGCCGCGGTCGGCATGGCGATCGGGGCGGGCTGGGCGGGCGCGCGAGCGATGACCTCGACCTCCGGCCCGGGCATCTCACTGATGGCGGAGTTCGCCGGCCTCGGCTACTACGCCGAGGTGCCGGTGGTGATCTTCGACATCCAGCGGATCGGGCCGTCGACAGGGTTGCCGACTCGCACATCGCAAGCCGATGTCGGGTTCGCCTACACGCTGTCGCACGGCGACACCAAGCACATAGTCCTGCTGCCGGGAACCGTCGAAGAGTGCTACGAGTTCGCACGCGATGCCTTCGACTACGCCGATCGATTTCAGACGCCGGTCTTCGTGCTCTCCGACCTCGACCTGGGAATGAACCTGTGGATGGCGCCGGCGTTCCACTACCCGGAGAAGCCGTTCGACCGGGGCAAGGTCCTCACGAAGGACGACCTCGACCGGTTGGCGGGCGATTGGGGCCGCTACCGTGACGTGGACGGCGACGGCGTGCCTTTCCGCACAATCCCCGGGACGGATCACCCCGCCGCCGGTTACCTTACGCGCGGCTCAGGTCATGACGAGAATGCGCGCTACACGGAGAACGCGGAGTCATACGCGCGCAACATGGACCGGCTGGCGCGGAAGTTCGAGACGGCGCGCCAGGCACTGCCTCCGCCGCTGACAGACGAGACGCCCAAGTCGCCTGTAGGTATCATCGCATTCGGCTCCACACACGCAGCAGTGCTGGAGGCACGGGAGCTTTTGGCTGCGGCAGGACGGCGGGTGGACTACATGCGGGTTCGCGCCCTGCCCCTATCCGCCGAGGTGGCGGCCTTCGTCTCCCGGCATGACCGCGTCTACGTGGTGGAGCAGAACCGCGACGGCCAGGTCTTCGACCTGATCCGCCTGGCGCTGCCCGTTGACCTGGTCGGGCGCCTCCACTCCATCCGGCACTACGACGGCCAGCCGATTCCTGCGGCTGCCATCACAGAGCCCCTCCTCCAGGCGGAGGCGGTGCCGACATGAGCGTCACCCTCAACCGCATCGGGCTGGCTCGAGATGCCTATAAAGGCGCCGCGACGACGCTGTGCGCCGGCTGCGGCCACAACTCGATCACCAACCACATGGTCAAGGCCCTCTACGAGCTCGGCGTCGAGCCGCACCGGCTGGCCAAGATGTCGGGGATCGGCTGCTCGTCGAAGACGCCAGCCTACTTCGTCGAGACCGCACACGGTTTCAACGGCGTCCACGGCCGGATGCCGGCTTTGACGACAGGGGCGCAGCTCGCCAACCGGCAGATGATCATGCTCGGCGTGTCCGGGGATGGCGATACGGCCTCCATCGGACTTGGGCAGTTCATGCACATGATCCGCCGCAACATCGACTGCACCTACATCATCGAGGACAACGGCACCTACGGCCTCACCAAGGGCCAGTTCTCGGCCACGGCGGACCTCGGCTCGGTGCAGAAGAAAGGGGCCGTCAACATCTTCCAGCCGATCGACCCATGCGCTGTGGCGATCACGCTTGGCTGTTCGTTCGTCGCCCGCTCGTTCAGCGGCGACGGCAAGCAGGTCGTGCCGCTCCTCAAAGCAGCCATCGCGCATCGCGGTACCGCCATCCTCGACATCATCTCGCCCTGCGTGACGTTCAACGACCACGACGGCTCGACCAAGAGCTACAGCTGGGTCAAAGACCATGAAGAGTCGATCGCGGACGTCTCGTTCATTCCGTTCTTTGAAGAGGTCCACATCGACTACGAGCCGGGCACGATTCGAGACGTCGAGCTTCATGATGGGTCGCACATCCTGCTCAAGAAGCTGGGCGAGGACCATGATCCGTCTGACCGCATCGCGGCCATGCGCGTGATCGCCGAGGCGCGCGAGGCAGGACATCTGGTAACCGGGCTGCTCTATGTCGATACCTCGATGGCGGATTTCGCGACCACCGAGAACATCCCGGAGGGGCCGCTTAAGGACCTGGGCGAGGACGATCTGCGCCTGACAAGAGAGCAGTTCGACCAGTTCATCTCCGAGTTCGCCTGAGCATCGCGGGGCGCGCGCAGGGGCACCATCCCGCGACGCGGGGACCCCGACGCACGGCAGACCCGCCGGCACCAGCAGATCTCGTCCGCGGTGCGCGCCTCGTCGCCCGCCGCGATCCAGACATGGCGCGCCTCATCAAGGCAGTTGGACCGATCACGCTGCGTGATCCATTCGACGACCACTTCGCAGCGCTCGTGCGGTCGATCATGTACCAGCAGCTCGCAGGCGCCGCCGCGACCGCTATCCACGGGCGTTTCCTGAAACTCTTCGCCGACGGCCTCGCCCCAGCGGCGGTGCTCGCGCTGCGGCCAGGGGCGATGCGCTCGGTAGGGGTCAGCGGTCCGAAGGAGGCTGCGATCACGGACCTCGCCCGGAAGGTCCACGGCGGCACCGTGCCGCTCGACGACGTCGGCGCGTTGTCCGACGACGAGCTGGTCGGGCGTTTGGTGCAGGTACGAGGTATCGGGCGCTGGACAGCTGAGATGTTCCTCCTGTTCCAGTTGCGCCGACCCGACGTCTGGCCCGTCGACGACTTCGGCGTGCGCAAGGGCTGGTCGGCGGCGCACAGGCTGAAGGAGCCGCTCACCCCCAAAGCGCTGCAGGCCGAGGGCGAGAAATTCCGGCCCTACAGGTCGGTCGCTGCCTGGTACTGCTGGCGCGCCGTGGACACGGTGCCGCCCGCCCGCACCTAGTGCCCGTACTTCCGGCGCAGCCGTTCGATCGCCTGGTCCGTCATCGGCGGCATGCCGTAGGCGTCGAGGAACTCGCGAGCGTGCCAGGGCCCGAAGTTGTACTGGAGAGACCAGACGCCGGCGGCGAGGTCC
>WNFB01000553.1_pt1 | contig 31683 bp, 28 predicted proteins | sample 5400501 | NCBI WGS metagenome assembly WNFB01 (sample SAMN13153341, study PRJNA577476) | soil metagenome | isolation source: 200 cm saprolite under Douglas fir tree site 2 hole 1 | place: USA:California | collected 2015-04-18
CGATAACGCTCCCACACATTACCGGCAAGCTGATTGCCCACCATGTCGGAGTTGACCACCTCAAAGGTCTCATCAAATTTGCTGTAGAGTTCGTCCTGCCATTGGATGGTCAATGGTGCGGGCGTCAAGATGAGTACATAGTTGATGACGCCCCGTAATTTGAGTTCCTTGAGCAGTAACCCCGCCATAATCGGCTGGCCTGCGCCTGGGTCGTCGACCAGCAAGAAACGCAGGCGGGCCTGGGGCAACATCCGTTCATAAACGGCCTGCAACTGATGAGGAAGAGCCTGGACACCCGACATCGAGACGGCAAAAAACGGGTCAAAACTGTAGGCGAGCCGGATGCGTGCAGCCTCAACCAGCAGAAAGAAGTCAAGTGGATTGGCCAGGGACTGAGTAGTACCCAATAGTGTAGCAGATTGGTCGAGCGCAAAAGCCAGATCAGCAGCGGAAACAATGGTCTGAGCGGTTTGTCCGTCTCGTGTTCGTACTGCCAGGCTTAACAGGTCCAGATCGTCAATATTCTGAGCATCTTCAATATACACTGGCTGGCTGAACTCCGGCAACCGTACCTGGCGATGCAAAGCGCGGCGTATCAAAGCGTGTATATCAAGAGGCAGTTCCGTAGGCATCCTCTTCTCCTCTACGTTGCGGCTAATCTTTCAATAGTTATCGTTGCTATTCTTTTTCAAGCGTAATTTGTGGAATACACAAGTATGAGATAGGGTAGTGCTATTCTACCAGATAAAAGGAGGAGTGTTAATACCCTGAATAGGGCCATTGCAAAATCGGTTTCCTTCGAGCTATGATGTGGAAGGTATGCCAGTGCTTGGGTGACCCATCGGCGACATGACCATCCATATCTACTTCGTTAAACTCGATGATGTCCATGTCCTGCAATACTGCTTCAGCCTGCCCTCTCGTCAGAAAGGTCATATCATGTTCCGGTGTATTCCACTGGTCGTGGATGCCAAAGAACTGACCTACGAAAATCCCGCCCGGTCTGATCGCGCGCGTCACGCGTTCAAGATCGTAGGTCTCGAACGCAAAATCCTCGAACGAAGCCTCGACGACCTGCAAGTTCTCCTGGGGAAAGCTGCTCAGAATGGCGACCGCGTGCGGATCGCTATCGACAGATGTCACACGAAATCCCTGTTGCAGCAAATAGAGCGTGTCTCGTCCAGCTCCAGCACCGAGATCAAGGGCGCGGCCTTTGTGCGTCAGTAAAGATACTGCTCGTACTAACAACGGCCAGGGTGGGCTGTCTTTGGTAAAGGTGTAAAAGGTTTCCCAGTCAAATTGCTTCATACGCTTGCAGGCCGCCGTAAAATGGCCTTCATTCCCTTATAGTTTCCGCTTTTTGAGCGGCTGACCAAGGGCCATCAGGAACATCACACTTTTTCCCACCGCATGAGGTGAGAAAAAGGCGGTCACCTCATCGTCGAAAAAGGTGAGCCCTGTGGCACCCGATTGCAGCGCGTAGTCTGCCAGATACAATTTTCCCGCCACGATGGCTGCTTCAAGCTGGGCAGCGCGATACCCACGGTTGCCAAATCGCTTCAGGATGGGCTCCAGATCCGCCAGAAAGTAGATATTGACGGCGGCATCACCACCCAGGTCCTGGTCCAGTGCCAGGTGATAGGCGGCAGCGCGAAAATCGCCCCGCTTGAGTGGCTCAAGCGCTTGCTGCTTCTGGTGCAGGACATAAGTCCCCGCCTCGAGTCCATCGACCGCCATCACAATCAGGTACAGGTCACTCATTAACTGCCCTGTCGCATCCAGGCAATCGGCAGGGATGCCTTGCAGAGAGAGGGCCAGCATAGTCGAAAGCTGCTCGAAGGAAATCGCCTCCCGGGTGAATTGACGGGTGGAACCTCTCCTTTTGATCACCTCTTCCACCGTATCTCCCGGGAGAACAGATGCATCAAGAGGCCGTAGTGGGATGAGTGGCTCGTTGGCAGGTGGCAACGGTCGACGCGCGGGCTGCCCTCGCCAGGCTGCCACCTCTTCTCCGCTCAGCAGCGAAGAGGCGGCGTGCATCGCTGGGATGAGAGGGAACTCATACTCCCGTGGCGAAAGCTGCTGAGTAGGGAGGTGAAGCGGCGTGACAGGAGGAGCTTCCGGTGAGAGCTTACTTGTGTGGCCGAGGGCGATGAGGTTGACAGCCGCTTCGTGTTGCCCATCGATAGCAAGCAACCGGTTAACAGTCTCGTCCACAAACCCCAGGACGATTCTCACCGGCATCTGTACGGAGCTCGCTTCTGCCAGGAAATTCGCCAGAATCGTGCCGTCGTCCCAGAAGGTGTGGCGGTATGCTCGTGCCTGGTATTTCCAGGCATTGCGCCAGAACGTACTGGTACAGATCAGCATGGCGGGTGCTGATGCTATCGAACGCTCATTCCCCGTGGCCTGGACGAGCACCTGGCGAAAATCGCCCGCGCGCAGTTGCCGTAACCCGTTATCATGTGCCCCAAAATGATAGACGCCTGCCGCCAATCCTGGCAGGTCGCCACAAACGATATACACTTCAATGTGATAGAGCGCGCCAGTACACGCTGCTGCCCGCAACGCAAATGCTTGCCCTGACGCCAGGTGCCCGCGCTTCGTAATGCCATTCGCAAAGAAACACAAGCGAGCCAGTGTCTCCACATCCGGGACCTGCTCTCCGGCAAAGACGAGCCCTGCAGACGCGATGGCGTCGAACGCCGTGGTGGGCAATGGGGCAAAATCACCTGGCAGCGGCAGCGGCTCAAGTGACGAGTAGATCTTGTAAGCAATGGGACGATTGGACCAGTCGAGTCGCCAGGCATTACTTCTCAGGCTCTGCAGCGAATGGCTGGTTTCACGGTGATATCGCAGTGCCATTTGACTGTCGTTGTTGCTCATAGAGCAGGCTCCTTATTGTCTGTCACGGTTTGACTCCGTAGCCTTTTAAAATGGGAAAGAAGGTGTGCCATCCGCCATGCTCATTGTAGCCGAAGTGAGTGCGGCTCTGCAAGTTGAAGAGAAGCCCTGGAACTCGTGGCAGGTCATTCTCATGTTCGTCGTGATCGGGACCATTTTGATGGTGGTATCGCTGTTCGGAATCCTGGGCTACCTGGTGTTCGCGCTGAGCGATCTGCTTCGCGAGGCACAGGCAGGCCAGGAGGTGACCGAACAGACGCCCTAGCTTTCTGTTCAAGGCTTTCTGCGATAAAGCCTTATCTCATCCGGCAGGTTGCTCTTGCTTTTGCTCGACGAACTCGCCCTCGATCATGATCTGGACCTCGTCGCTGACGATCCACTTGCCATCGAGCATCATGTTGAACGTCATGCCGAAGTCCTTCCTGCTGATCTGGCCCTCGGCGCTGTAGCCGATGCGGTGGCCCATCATGGGGTCATTGAATTCCCCATACCGCACCACGGAAAGCGTCACCGGCCGGGTGTTGCCCTTGATGGTCAGGTCGCCGGTCATGGTGTGGCGATCCTGTCCGGCCGGTTCGATCCTGGTGCTTTTGAAGGTGATCGTCGGATACTTGTCGATTTCCAGAAAATTCGACGACTGCAGGTCGTTGTCCCGCTTCTCGTTGTGGGTCCGGAGACTTGCCGCCTGCATGGTGACTTCAACCGATGACGCTTCGGGGTGGTCAGGGTCGATATGGCCGGTCGCGCTGATCTCAGTAAAGTGACCGCGCACCGTCATCATGCCCAGGTGCTTGGCGGCGAACTCGACTTGCGTGTGAAAAGGGTCAAACTGCCATCGACTTTGGGTGTTGGCTTGTGATGCATTCTGTGTAGTCATGTCATTTCCTCTCTTGAAAACAAAATAGCTTCCTTCTGTTTGGAAAGAGAACGGGCATTTCTGCTTGTTTTCTTTCCAATACATACTTTCTTTACGGAAATAAGATTATACCAGAAAGCTCCTTTTGTCAAGGATGTTCCTCTTCAAAGGGGAGAAAATATGGTATACTTAGGTCATGAATACACCCAACCAGGCCTCAACAACGGAACAAGGAGAAACCTGCGCCACCCATCCGGTGGGCCGTGCCCTACGCTTGCTCGGCGATGTGTGGACGCTCTTGATTGTCTACACACTCCTCTCCGGCACTAAACGTTTTGGCGAACTGCTGGAGGCGATGGGCAATGTCAGCCCCAAGACGCTGTCGCAGCGCCTCAAGATGCTGGAAGAGATCGGCTTTGTGCAGCGGCAAGCTTACCTGGAGATTCCTCCGCGGGTCGAGTATCGCCTGACGGAGAAAGGGTTAGCACTCGTCGACATCATGGAGGCGATCAAGCAGTTTGGAGAACGTTACCTCGCCGAGGTTGAGCCACTCCCATCCCCCGATGCCGCGCCTGTTCCCCCCGCGTGTCAGTGATCGATAGCAACATGAGATTCTTACATTAAGGGGAGAAAAGCTGCAATGCGGGTGTTTTCTGCAAGAAAACACCCGCATTGCAGCTTTTCTCCCCTTAAATAATCTGGCATGATTCATGTTCGCTTGAGCTTTTTATCCAGGATGATCAGTGCTTTTGATGAGCTTTTCAGTGAAACAAAATCTGCAAAAAAGCTATCTAAAGATACGGTTGCTTACATCACGCCATTGCCAGGCCCTTGTTCATCTACGAACAAGGCCTCATTTCAATAATAAAAGGAGTCCTAAGTGAAAGGAAGTTCCGTTATCGGGATGCTAGACGACACTCTAGATCGTCCCGCTTTAAAAAATCCTACCCCGCACCCAACAGTGAATGAATACGCAGAGTTGAAACAACTGATAAAGCAAAAAGGGCTGCTGGAAAAGCAGCCAAAATACTATACCTACAAAATACTCTCCACGCTGGGCCTGTTGGTTTTAGGAATAGCCTTCTTGTTACTTGTCAACAATTTCTGGTTACAACTCGTCAATGCTGCCTTCCTGGCCTTTGTTTATGGTCAGATTGGCTTCCTTGGTCACGATGGAGGTCATCGACAGGTTTTCAATACGACCTGGAAGAACGACATTATCATCATGTTACAGGGCAATTTGTTGGTTGGCATGAGTTATACCTGGTGGCTCGGTAAACACAATGCCCATCACAGCCATCCCAACGAACTCGATATGGACCCCGACATTGCTATTCCAGCCATTTGTTTTACCGAAGAGGAAGCAAAAAGTACACGCCACTTTGCGCGTTTTCTGGCCAAATACCAGGCATTCTTCTTCTTTCCCTTACTCATGCTTATCGCCATGGATCTGCAACGCGTCAGTATCCGATTCCTTATGAAAACTAAAGTGAAATACCGCTGGGCTGAAGTGCTTCTTATCATCGCCCACTATGTCCTGTACTTCGGCCTGGTCTTCTATCGACTGAACCTCTGGCAAGGGATTCTCTTCATTCTTGTCCATCAGACACTCTTTGGCCTCTACCTGGGTTCAACCTTCGCACCTAATCACAAAGGCATGCCAATTCTTGAGAAAGCTAGCAAGTTGAGTTTCCTGTGCAGGCAGGTAATCACTGCTCGCAATGTGACCTCTCATCCCTTCAATGACTTCTGGTATGGTGGGCTGAACTATCAGATCGAGCATCACCTGTTTCCAAGTATGCCTCGCAATAATCTGAAAGAGGCACAGAAAATTATTAGAGCGTATTGTGCGTCACGCTCCATTGCCTATTACGAGACAACCATGGTTCAATCGTACAAGGAGATTCTGACATACCTGCATCAAGTCGGTGCGCCCCTGCGTCAAAAAACAGAGTGATTTCGTAGGGGCCCGATTTATCGCGCCCAAGGATGTGATGGGAAATGCGTGCCTCCTCCATCCACATCCTTGGGCGCGATAAATCGGGCCCCTACGCTGTTTCTTCAACAAAATGGACTAGCGTTTCCATATCATTGATAGCGCGAGCTGCCGAGGAGCTGGCTAGACGAGGCACACTGGCCAGCAACTCATGTGCTAATCGGCACTGTTCAGCCAGAAACGCACAGCAATACGCCTTGGTCTCTGTACGAGCAAAGACCGCCAGCACTTCCTCGACCTGCTCGCTTGTTATCGCCGACTCCTGCTGGTATATCTCGCGTAAAAATTGCCGGTCGTGTGTGTTAGCATGTTCCAGAGCATGTAGAACTGGCAGGCTCTTCTTGCGGCGATAGATATCTCCCGAAGGTGTCTTTCCCAGCTCCGCAGTCGTGGCCCATACGCCAAGCAGATCATCACGAACCTGGAAGGCTATCCCCATGGCATAGCCAAAATTGCGCAGCCGTTCAATGGTCTCCTGGTCACGAGTACCAAGCATTGCTCCCATCTCGGCGGCACAACCCATCAGGGCAGCCGTTTTTCGGCTAATCATATCCACATACGCTGCCACAGGGATAGATAATTGCTCCTCAAAACTGATATCGAGATATTGCCCCTCTGAGAGCACCAGGCAGGCCCGGTCAAGTACTGCCCCAAGACGAGCGGCAATATCGCCCTCTACCCCCTCGTCCAGTCCACCCCAGAGCGTCAGTCGAGCCAGTGCGAAGAGGCCATCCCCTGTATTTATTGCGTGAGGAATACCCCAGAGTTTCCAAAGCGTCGGGCGGTGGCGGCGTTCAGCATCGCTATCTTCGATATCATCATGAATGAGCGTAAAGTTATGGGTCAGTTCAACAGCTGCTGCCGCGGGCAATGCTCGGCGCAGGTATGCAGCATCGGCCGTTGCCAGCCCCCATGCGCCTGCTACTTCATATGCTAAGAGCAGCAGCGTTGGGCGCAGCAATTTTCCAGGATTGTTTTCTATAGGCGAGAAATCCGCATTCACCCAACCCAGGTGATATTGCATCTGCCCATAATAGGTCTGAAGATCTGCCACTCTTGAAAGTACTGCTGTGGTAGTCACCTGTGTTAGCGCACGATGAAGGGCTTCATTGATCTCAGACTGGTATCGTAGAAGCGTCGTTTGTATCGTTGATGGTAAAACCATAGTCCTCCCTTCTCCTCGATACATGTATTCAATCTCTTAATGGTGTAAGTAGAAGAAGGCCGTTGCAGCTACTGTCCCGATAGCTACTATCCATCGTGCCAGCCCCTTGATGCCGCCAAGGCGATAGATTGGTGAACAGAGGTCACAGTAGCGAGTTGTATACTGGTAGCGATGCCCGCGTAGCCCTTCACGTACAATAAAGACATCATCAGCTTTGCGCTGGGTATGCAATTCATCACACACGTTGCGTCCGCACCCCTTACAGCGATATTGGTCAACAAAGTGCGAGGTACGCGAGGTAGACCATTGGTCGGGATAGACCTGAGTGCCACACACATAACAGACCTGCGTTTGTGCCATCTTCATTTGCTTTTCGGCACATGGCGAGTGCTGCTGCTTGGGAAAATGATCTTGACAGAAGCTATGGTGACAATCTGGACAGCGACCAAGCGCTTCCTCCGAACATTCGTGGCAGCGTCGTGCAGCATTGATAGTCCGTTGATGCTTTTTTACTTCGGCAGGGTCTTGCATAGGTTTTTATGATTCCCCCTTAAGATCGATTAGATAGCCTCTATCATAGATACGCAATACAACCTCTCTGTGGGTAAGTATAACAGGCTGATTTGCATAGAAGCAATCAAAAAGGTATCATCAGAGGTAATGATCTTTTCCCAAAGGACATCAAATACATGCCATCATCACTTTCTCCCACGGTTTGGGGGAATCATCGCCTGGAATGGGGTCAACAAACCCACGTCATGGGCATCATCAATGTCACACCAGACTCGTTTTCTGGAGACGGTCTCGTCGAGGAGACACGCTCACAAGACGCCATTATTTCCCAGGCAGTTGTACTGGCTCAGGAATATGTCGCCGGAGGAGCTGCCATCATCGATATCGGCGGTGAATCGACGCGCCCTCACGCGGCCACTATCTCGCTAGAGCAAGAGCTGGCTCGCGTGCTACCGGTCATCCAGGCGTTATATGCAGCCCTCCCCGGTGAAATCATCATATCCATCGACACCTATAAAGCCGAAGTCGCACGGCAAGCCCTGGATGCCGGAGCATCGCTTGTCAACGATATCCGGGCATTGCGTGGTGATACCCTCATGGCCGCCCTGGTCGCTGAGCGTCGCCTCCCGGTCGTATTGATGGCCAACATGCGCGGCTACCAGAAGCACGAAATTGTCAGCGATGTCGTTCGTTATCTGTCTGCTAGTATCGACCAGGCGTTGGCGGCTGGTGTTGCATGGGAGCATATTATCATAGACCCGGGTATCGGCTTCGGCACCACACCAGAAGAGAACTTGACCCTGCTTCGCAGACTGGGCGAACTGCGTGCATTAGGGCGTCCCATCCTGCTGGGAACTTCGCGCAAATCCACCATCGGCCTCGTACTCGGCGGCCTGCCCGCTCATGAGCGCATAGAGGGAACCGCCGCGACCGTCGCCCTCGGTATAGCCCAGGGAGCGGACATTGTACGTGTACACGATATACACGAGATGATGCGCGTTGTGAAAATGAGCGATGCCATCGTGCGAGGAAAGTGATTATCATTCATGAACTATCAAGAAGCCTTAGCCTATCTCTATAGCCTCAGCGACTATGAGCGCGGTGGCCCGTTTAGCCGCAATCGCGAAGAAAATCTCTCCCGCGAGGCAACGCTGCTGGAACACCTTGGCAACCCACAGCAGAGCTATAGCAGCACCCTCATTGCCGGAACCAAAGGAAAAGGCTCAACGGCGGTGTTTATTGAGCGGGTACTGCGCCAGGCCGGGTTACGAACTGGCCTCTATACACAGCCTGATCTGCACACCTTTCGCGAGCGTATGCGTGTCAATGGTCGCCTCATCAGCGAACAAGAGGTGGGACAACTCGTAGCGGAGATACGCCCTGTTGTCGAGAGCATAGAGCAGCAGCGGACATTTGACACCTATAATACCTATCAAGTAGCAACCGCGCTGGCCTTGCTCTACTTCTCTCGCCAGCACGTTCAACATGCCGTGCTAGAGGTTGGCCTGGGAGGACGCCTGGACGCCACCAATGTGACCCGGCCGCTGGTTTCCGTTATCACCTCGATTAGCTATGATCATATGCAAGTTCTCGGCGACACCCTGACCCAAATCGCTACGGAGAAGGCGGGTATTATCAAACCAGGTGGCGTAGTCGTTACCTCTGCGCAATCGCCAGAGGCTCTACTTGCCATAGCTGCCATGTGCCAGAAGCAACATGCCAGCCTCGTGCGTGTTGGCCCTGTTGAATCTGATCTGGCTCACGAAGAGGTTGAGGCCGGTCTCCTCCCTGCCATCAGTTACTCGTATCAACTTGAGAAGCGTAGCGAGGAGCGACAACAGTTCACCATCTGGACATCGGAACGGGCCTATACAGAGCTTGCCATTCCACTGGCGGGCCAACACCAGCTCGAAAATGCCACTGCCGCTCTCGCCACCCTCGATATGCTGGGCAAACAGGGTATCACCTGGGACGAAACCGCCCTACGTGCCGGTTTCCTGGCTGTACGCTGGCCTGCGCGTATCGAAGTCATCGGACATAACCCCACCATTGTCGTCGATGGTGCCCACAACGCTGACTCGATGCAGAAATTGCTGCAAGCCCTGCGCACCTTATTCACCAGCCATCGCTTGATAGTGGTCTTGAGCACTTCACGTGATAAAGACCTGGTTGGAATAGTGAAAGCTTTAAGTGACATTGATATAGTGGTGCTTACCCGTATGATGAACCCGCGTGCTGCTACCATCGAACAATTGGAGGAGGTCTTTGCCGAACATGCACCGCAGGTGAAAGTATACAAGGCGGCAAGCACTAATCAGGCTATGGACCTTGCGCTTGATTTTGCAGGCACCAACGATCTGATCTGTGCGACCGGCTCACTCTACATAGCAGGAGAAGTGCTGCGCTGGTCTGCCGCGCACGGCAACAAGCTTACCGCCGCCGCAATTGAAGGAGTAGATCATTAGGGCACCTGCGCTAGATCGTTGCCCTAATGGTTCCCTGGCGTCTCTGCGCGTAGCGTGCGCTGCCCTTTTTACCAGCCGCCGATGCTTCTTCCGGTGTCCATTGGTGAGCCGTTCCGCGAGCCTGGGAGGTGCGTCCGCCCTTGCTTGCAATCTCGCGTCGTTTTTCCAGGCTCATCGCTGCCAGTCCTCGAGCTCGTCCTGTACCCTGGCGTAGGATCATCGTGTGCTCCTCTCTTTTTGCTTGCTTGTTTGTAAGTGTGGGTAGTAAAGTAAGCGGTGCCTATAACACCACAACCACATAATTACCTGTGGACAGCATAACAGATGAGTAGCCCATCGGGCAAGGAAACCTTAGAGAATTGCCAACACTCTCAGAGTTTTTTAAGGTAGTGCTTATATTTCTTAAGTTCTTGAGTTGCTCGCTAATAAAGTGTAGAATGAGACAATCGTAGCATCTCATTGCTGCGAGGCAGCGTTTGTTAGTAACGGTTTCACTCAGGAGGTACATATGCAAGGCTTAATGATGGGTTACCCATTGACATTGCAACATGCGTATAATCGTGCTGTCCGTCTCTTCTCCCGTAAAGAAATTGTGACACGAACCGAAGACGGATTGCATCGCTACACTTATCGAGAATGGGGGAAACGCACGGCACAACTTGCCCATGCCCTGCACAAAGCGGGCGTCATGCCTGGTGAGCGCATTGCTACTTTTAGCTGGAACACCTACCGCCACCTTGAATTGTACTTCGCCGTTCCCTGCATTGGTGCAGTGCTGCATACGCTCAATATACGCTTGTTCGCCGAGCAACTGGTCTTCATCGTCAACAACGCGGAAGATAAGATTATTTTTGTCGATGGCGACCTGGTGCCCATTCTAGAGGGCGTGGTGGATCAGCTCACCACGGTGAAACAATATGTGATTATGGGCGAGGCTCCCAACTCTACCGGCAAATTGCAGCCCGCAGTCGACTACGAAACATTTATCGCGGGTCAACCTGAGAGCTATGACTGGCCCCAGCTCGATGAGGAGACCGCCGCCGCCATGTGCTACACCTCTGGCACCACCGGCAATCCCAAGGGAGTGCTCTACAGTCACCGTTCGATCTTCCTGCACTCGATGGGAGTCGGGCTTGCCGATGGGGCCGCGCTCTCTGAACGTGACACAGTATTACCGGTAGTGCCCATGTTCCATGCCAACGCCTGGGGCTTTCCCCATGCCGGCATCATGATGGGCTCAAAATTCGTCTTGCCAGGACGCTACTTAGACCCCCTGAAAATCGCCCAACTTATGGCGGAAGAGCGTGTCACCGTGGCTTGCGGCGTCCCCACCATCTGGATCGGCCTGTTGCATATGCTGGAAAGGGAGCCGCTTGATCTCTCCTCACTGCGGGCAATCTACTGCGGCGGCTCGGCTGTACCGCGCTCGCTGATCGAGGGACTACATCGCAAGCATCTCAACATTGTCCATGCCTGGGGTATGACTGAAACCTCTCCTCTGGCCTCCGTGTGCAACCTGCGCAGCTACCAGCAAGATCTCCCGCTCGAAGAGGTGTTCCGTATCAAAGGCAAGCAGGGGACTGTATTACCCGGCGTTGAGTTTCGCGTGGTGGATATGGAGACAGGGCAGGAGGTCCCCTGGGATAGCCAGAGCTACGGCGAATTGCAGGTACGCGGCCCCTGGATTGCGCGAGCATATTATGCCGATACTGAATCCGCTGCGAAATTCGCCGAGGGTTGGCTGCGCACCGGTGACGTAGCGGTAGTCGATGAAGACGGCATGCTCCAGCTTGTTGACCGCACCAAAGACCTGGTTAAATCTGGAGGCGAGTGGATCTCTTCAGTTGAACTTGAAGGCTTAATCATGGGCCACCCCAAAGTGCTGGAGGCCTGTGTCATCGGCATCCCTCATCCCAAGTGGTCCGAGCGTCCCCTGGCCTGTGTCGTAGCCAAACCCGATTTCTCCGGGCAGATCACCAAAGATGAGATCATCCAGTATCTCACCCCCCTCGTGGCCAAATGGTGGCTCCCCGACGACGTGGCTTTTGTAGATGCCATCCCCAAGACAAGTGTGGGCAAGTTCGATAAGAAGGTGTTACGCACAAGGTATGAGATGAGTAGCTCAAGCTGATAAATAGGTCGTAATAAGATTTCGAGCTGTCGATATCAGACAGCTCGAAATCCTAATTGGTATGAGAAGCATTACGCAAATTACTTATGGATACCTTTCCAACTTAGAGAACAGCCTTGTTGGTTCATCGCCTGATGGTGAGTAGTTATACTGGTTAATATTACCGTAGGTTGTGCCGATTGCCATGCCCTTATTTTTTGCGCTAGCCGTTGTTGAGTTAGATGTTGGTTGAGGAGGTGGTTGTCGTCTACTCTCTCTGAAATGTGAGGTGAGCAAGCGCATGACATCTTTTTGCACGGCTTCTGTGATCTGTTCAGGTATCTCGAAGCGGTATACGCTGAGACTACCGGCATTATCAATTTGTCGGATGCGCTTCAAGAATGCTGTCAATTCCGGGCTACGCTGATCCACATTCACATGCTTTTCATAGACAAGGCAAGGTTTTTGACATTTTAGAGCAAACTCAAGCTCTTCAATCATAACTGGTTCGTAGCGGAGCCAGAACAGGCCGATATACACGTCGCAGTTCGCAATTTCTTCCAGATACGCTCTGTGGGCAGCTTCGGGGCGTGCATCTATACCATTTTCCTGCAGCCAACCATACCTGCTGTACTCGGCTAAAGCTGCTTGAACGGCCAGTCGCTCCTTAGTTAGTTCTGTCACTTTGCCACTTATGAAGAGAGAAAGTGGCTGATTTGTAGCCATAGTATATGTCCCTTGCTCTATGATGAACGGTAAACCTTACCAGCATAACATGCCGTACATCTGGTACTATTATAGCATATTCAGATGCTCTGAGTTCTTTATTTTTCATTGTTGTACAGCTTTGCTGCCTATGGCAGCAAAGCTGTACAACAATGAAAAATAAATTTATATATACTTAGCCTGTATCTTCATAGCCCGTTCCTCTAGTTTTGCTGCCTCAGCCTCCCTTTCTGTTTTCCCTAGTAAGTCAGCGTAGTTCTTCAAAAGTGTAGCCACATGAGGATGCTCCGGCCCTAAGTTCTGCTCCCAAATACGTAATGCACGCTGATAGAGCGGTTCAGCCTGTTCATACCTGCCTTGAGTGTAGTAGAGCAATGCCAGGTTGTTGAGACTGGTGGCCGTATCAGGGTGTTCCGCTCCCAGTATCTTTTCGCAGATTGCTAGTGCTCGTTGGAGGAGTGGCTCGGCTTGCTCGTACTTACCTTGAGCTTGATAAAGCAATGCCAGGTTATTGAGGTCAGTTGCTACCTCAGGGTGCTCGGATCCAAGCATTTGTTCGCCGATTGCTAAAGCACGTTGATAGAGCGGCTCAGCTTGTGCATACATACCTTGATTGTAGTAAAGCAATGCCAGGTTATTGAAGTCGGTTGCAACTTCAGGATGTTCAGAGCCAAGCAACTGCTCATCAATGGCTAGTGCACGCTGGTAAAGCGGCTCGGCTTGTTCGTATTTACCTTGAGTATCGTAGAGCCGTGCCAGGTTGTTGAGGCTTTGAGCTACATCGGGATGCTTCAGCCCTAGAAGCTTTTCACGAATGACTAATGCATGCTGGTAGAGTGACTCGGCTTGTTCATATTTGCCTTGAGCATCGTAGAGGCTTGCCAGATTGTTAAGACCGATGGCGGTGGCGGAATGCTCTTTTCCTAATGTCTTCTCCCTAATCGCTATCGCCCGCTGGTACAGTGGCTCCGCTTCCGCATATCTCGCACGTTGCTTTAAAAAGTAGCCTGCTTGATTGAGTAAAAGTGCAGCCTCTTCAGATGTTATATCCCATTGGTCGATAAGGAGGGCACAGGTTTGCGCATGGGGAAGACATCGTTCACAGAGGTTCCACATCGTAAAATCAGATGGGTCTGGAAATGCACGGTTGACGGCAAGGACAGTACGCTCTGCCCATTGGCGTTGTTCCTCTTCGCCCATTCCATCTTTAAGTACCGCCTGAACAAGGCGATGGACAGTGAGCATTTTCGTTTTGGGGTCGCGCCGGATAAGGGAGTATTTGAGCAGTTCTCCGATAGCTTTATTGAGCTGAATTGGATTGTCAGCCACGGGTTGAAGAAGCGGGCTAAGTTCAGATGCACCTTCGGTGATGATCTCTTCGGGGATGGCATCGGGATGAAGGAATGCGCAGAAGCAGAGCAGTTCAGCAGCGGCAGGATTGGCTTTTTCAACTTTCTCGAATGAGAGGGACCAGGTGGCGGCGACGGGATCGGGGTGAGGTGAGGCGATGCCGCCGCGATGTTTGTGGAGTTCTGCTCGCTGCTTGTGATAGATGGCGAGATACTCGGACAGGCTATAGGCTGTTTCCTCGATAAACGCGCCTGCCTGGTCGAGTGCGAGGGGCAAGCCGTCCATGGCTGCGGAGATGTCTTTGGCTTTGCTGCAGTCGGCTTCGGTTGCGCTTGAGAGGGGTGCATCCTGCGTAATGATGCCCGCACGACGAAGCAGGAAGAGTGCGCCTTGCTCCGGGTCCATTTTTTCAATCTCGACTCGCCGGGCGATGCCACCCATGGCATGGGCGCGGGTGGTGAGCAGGATATGGCCCTTGTCTCCTGCTGGGAGGAAGTCATGTACCATGTGCAGATCATCGGCATTATCGAAAATGATAAGCCAGTTGGAGTTCGCTTCCAGCCAGTATTTGACAGCTCGGACCATGAGATTCTGATCCTGAGCCTCTTTCTCTCGCAGGTTGAGGAGGCTGGCAATGGTCACAAAGTCAGAGGTGAGCGTTTCGGGCGTGTCGGCTTTGACCCAGAGGATAGAGCGGTAGTAGTCGCGATAGCGGTAGGCATACTCAATGGCGGTCTGAGTTTTGCCGATGCCACCAAGGCCACTGATGGCTGGTGGTTGGGTTAACGCAACTGTATTATTGGCATTGAGTATAGTATGTAAATTAATGAGGATATCTTCACGTCCTGTAAAAAAGGGGTTGCGTCGATAGGGTACATGCCAGATAGATGAAGGAGCCATGGAAGGCTTCTCTTCAATTAATACCTGTTTAGGACGATATAAAATAACCTTCAGTCTTTTATCTGCTGTCAATTTGAACTCAGGACTTGGCAAATTCGCCTTTTCCATGAGGTCTTGCATACGTGGTATGCCTGTCCCAAACTGTTCAATGTGCCCATAGAGGTGGAAGATTTCTGCGATGTGCTCATTTCTCAGATGAGACCCATGTTCTTCCAATATTTTTTCCAAATTCATGTGCTGGGGAAGATCACCGGGGCTAGTGATCTCGATACGATCATTAAATACTTCGACATGCACACAGTCATTTCGTCCCCTATACTCCCTATGTACCAACGCATTTGCTAGAGCTTCGTCTAGAACGCGGGCTGGAAGCTCCAATTCCTCTTTACTTCCATCCTTATTAATAACTCGGGGTAAATACAGGCATTCTCTCAGGAAGCCGCGACATTTATCAAATTGAACAAGTAGACCATCATCAAATTCACCCGCATCTTTTTTTAGCCAGCCACCGTGACGATCATTTCTACCCCAATTAATGCAGCGAGTCGTGGCTCTAGCTATCCATTTCCCTGGTTTCTTTCCGAAACAAAGAAGTGTTCCATGGGTGGGATGTGAGTTTTGCAAGAAGTTAAGCATCTGTAATAGTTCTTGATGAGAGGAACCAGGGCGAAAATCTTTATTGTCTTGAACTCTCTCCAGAACTTTCTCTTGTTTAAAAAACTTGGTTACTACCTCAGTGTCTAAGTCATCGAAGGACGCTTCAGTACATATTGATTTATCATGGTCGAAAGGTTGGGCATAGGGCTGTCTTTTTATTCCTCCTTGAATATCTCTCAATAGTGCAAGCATTTCATTTTCTTGGATCCGTTGAGCCTCAGTGTGGTTTTTCTCAGATAATTTAGAGTGGCTTGCTAAAATCCAGATACCGACCTGTTTCCCCAATAATGTCGCTAGTTGTTCCTTTGGCATCTTTGTTTGTATATAACTGGAGAGGAGATGAATAGTAACATCGCCATTATGGTTATACGCCCTATCTTGCTCTTCTTTGTCTCCCCGAAAGGCTCGCAGGAGATACTTTGTCATAAGCCCATGTCCATTCTTCTGCCGATCCTCCTCAGCTTGAATATTGTATCCTGTCGCAGCCAGAACGACTCGTGTATTGTTCTGTTGTGTCTTGTCACTGGGCCCTTTATCCCACTTATCCAGGAGCGATTTAAAACTTTCGTGGAGCGCATTAATGCCAAGTTCAGCCATATTTCCAGCGTAACAGCAATCTAAAATTATCAGCACGCACCCTGCCTTAACTAACTCCGACTTGTAAAGTGTTCTATGGAGTCATCGCATGGAAATATATCCACTGGGATTAAATATTGCTTTTTCTATATCGAAGTCGACTGTGACAAAGTAGATATCGTCATTCACTGGGTGTGCATGACCAGAAAAAGTGTAGACAGATTTGACCGTGTAACTATGGTTCCTTAGCTCGTCAATCAGGCTTTGACGCACTTCACTGGTGTCGGCGATATCCTCCTGCTGTTCGTCTTCAGGAACAACCTCGAACTGAACTATCAACGGTTGGGGAGCATGAGAATTTGTCTGTTCGCTCATAAAAACTTGTATCTCTCTTTCACAAAGTCATTACTTATGACGTTTTCGTTGTTAGAGACCATTGCAGATCTTTTATTTCAAACTTATCAATTTTTTATTGAAATGTCAATAGATGAGTATCTGCAATCTAATACTCCTTGCTTTTCATCTTAACGGATATGTGTAGAGAATCTAATTATCCCTATCCTTGCGCCACGGCGCATCCGAGCGGCGCATCCAGCGGCCGTTGAAGTTAATAAAAGAATCCTCGCGATTAAAAAAGGAGTCGGAAAGCTCCGCTTCCTCCCATGTTCCAGCCGTGCCAGCTTCGCCATCAATCATCTGTACCAGATAGTTGAGAACATCTCGACCATTTCCCAGGTCTACCCCCGGAAAATGTTCTTCATCGATATCTCCATCAAGCTCTACGGGCTTGCCCGCCTGTGTTCCTCGCAAAACATAATAAATATACATATCGCTCTCTCACCCTTGCTTTATATTTGTTCAACTTCTTAGCCACAACAATATCGACACCATCATATCTCATATTCTCATCCCATTCAACACGCTCACTCAGATCACTTTTGAGTAGCCCTACCTCTGACGTTCGACGAAAAATCTCAACAATTTGGGCGTTTGACTCTGTCAAACGCCCAAATTGTTGAGATTTTTCGTCGAACGTCCAAATGAATGAGCAGAACAACCACCATGCGGCTGGTTTTCGGCACGAAAACCAGCCGCATGGTGGTTGTTCTGCTCAAAGTGTACATTTAACCCTGGCTTTGCAATCGTCTTAGGAAATTTGGACGTGGAATTGGACAGCCTTGATACGATATGATATACTTTGCACAGTAGATGAAAAGTATTGCCTATTCCTGCATCATGTAGGTCGCGAGTAGCGTACAACACTCACCCTGGTTGAGAACAAAACACTGAAAGAGAAAGAATAGAACAGGAGCAATTATCCAATGCCTTTTCTTCTGCTTATGCTACTTGCCATATTTGCTCTTGTTGTAACGCTTGTCGGGTTCTTCCTCTCCTCCAACTCCAATAAAACACCACAAATTCGTAATGAGCAGCTCCCAGTCAGGTATCGAGCATCTAATTCGTCTCCCTATGGAGAGCGGAGGATGTCCCGCCAGTTACGGCAGGTAGATACTGAACCAATCCTATTGCCTCGTGTTGTACAGTATACTGAGCAGCGACCATTGCTGGGGCTGTGGCAATTGCTGACAGCGAATCCTGCATCTAGCCGGCGCACAGGGAAGCCAACACCCTGGATGGGCATCACACTCGTCCTCCTTTCTATCTTTCTGTTGGGTATCTTGCTTATGAAAACTCTGATGCCCAATGCCACCCTTATCGGTGCAATATCGTGGCCGTCTGTTTCATCCCAGCCTTCTACAAATCAGCAGAATTCTCCTTCGGAAACCTATATCGGTGCCTCACAAGCTCTGATACGTCTCGGCCAGCTAGACCCGAGCCAATATAACTCATCCTCGGAATACAATATCTGGGCCTATTCCGCCTGCTCGGCTGCGGCTATGGCCGAAGTCTTTAATGCGTATGGGCACCACTACCGCGTCACAGACATCCTGAAAGTAGAGTCCGCGATCGGAGAGATCACTCCTCAACAAGGGCTGTTGGAAGATGTTGGCATTCAGCGAACTGCTGCCCGTTTTAACTTCTCTACCACCTTGAGTCACAAACTCTCGCTCAACGCTATTCTCGATATAGCCAATCACGGCAGGCCCGTCATTGTCAGCTTCCCGCCCGATAGATACGCTGGCGGTCATCTCCTCGTCGTGCTTGGTGGGAGCGGCGATTACGTCTACCTTGCCGACTCATCCCTTTACAACCGCCACTCACTCACTCGTGCGCAATTTATGAATTGGTGGGAAGGCTTCTCCGCCATCGTCACCCCCAACTCGAAATAAACATATCTATTAACATTCATTCATCCCAAATCATCAACGAACAAGCACAACAATGAGCGTTTGACTTTGTCAAACGCTCATTGTTGTGCTTGTTCGTTGATGATTTGGGATATTTACTCTTCTTTCTTTTCCTGTTTTGGTATATAGAACTTCACCCTGCGAAACGCCTCCGCGAACTGCATTTCCAGGTCCTTCTTCTCTTTTGCCTCTTTAGCCGTCTCCGCGGCCCAATTGCGCACTCTCTCCAGCATGTTAGCCTCTGGCCCGAACTGTGTTACATGGCATAGTAGCCCTTTCGCCTTCAGATCAATCGTCTCACTGACATCAATGTAGGTGTTATCCTGTCCTGTATGGAAGAGGTAAAGTTCATGAACGCGATAGGGCAGCAGTCCTTCCACCAATAATTCGCGGTACGAGCGTGGATTGCCGACCGCAGGAAAAATGGCATCCAGGACAATATTGCCCGTCGCCCGGTGGTCGGAGTGATTCAGGTAGGCAGTATCTTCCGGTTTCTCATCGGGATCAGGCGCGAAAATGTGCTGTGATGGATCATGGGTAAAGATCACGCGCGGGCGATATTTGCGAATCAGCCGCACAACCGCCTTTCGAGCGGCCTCGCTATTCGTCAAATGGCCATCGGGAAAGCGCAAAAACTCAACTGCCTGCACTCCATAAACTTCGCAGGCCATACGCTGCTCCTGTTCGCGAGTCAGCATTAAATCTGTATCAATCAAGCTGGGCACTTCACTACCCTCGGCCCCATCAGTCATCACGACCCAAACGACCTTCTTGCCTTGCTTGGCCCAGAGCGCGCTGGTAGCGGCGGCGGCAAAGTCATCATCGTCTGGATGTGCTCCGATCACCATCGCCTCGTAATCAGGCGTGGTAATCACTTCAATTGCGCCCGGTGCATTTCTATCTGCCATAGTAAAAAACCTCTCGTATCGATTCTCTAAAGTTTGTTCAATATAGGAAAGTTTGTTCAGTATAGGACGCAGGCTCGTCAAGTGTCAAGCACGCTGTACCTTATGAGCGGAGTTCAAAATTTACATGGCTGGGGCAAGCGCAGCCACTACTATACACTGATATGTCGGCGGGCGAAATCGGAGTATAGTAGTGGCTGCGCTTGCCCCAGCCATGCTCGTTCCATCACCGCATTTACTCCATCTCAAAAATCACTTGTTCAAAAGCCGCGATCACTTCTTGTGCGGCAACGGTACGCCCTGCCAGCGTATCCAGCCCAACTGCCCGTTCAAGCAGCTCCGTTCGCAACACGGCCACTTCCTCAGCGGTATGTCCCAACAACTGGGCTACTGGCTCAGTTTCCCAGTGTAGCAATACCCCTGCCTGTAGCAGACTGCCCGCTCGCCTACGAATCATATCTAACCCTACCACTTTTCTCTGCCCTACCACCACCTCATAGGATGAGAGCGCACCATAACAGGCACGCCGCAGCAGCAATTCGCGTTCGGCTGTCTGTTCTTGTTTGAGCAATGCACGTTGTTCGCGAGCTTCCTGCGGTGGCACAGTGCGTGCCTGCACGCCAAATTGCCGGAGTGCCTCTACCCAGGCTTCGCCAAACCAGCAATAGGACTTCACAATATCCGCTAATATCAAGGGATGCCCGGCAGGCAAGACAACATCCAGGCTGAGCAACTGTGGCCCCACCAGTACCGCCGTGCCACCTGCTCGCCGGTGGTAAACGGGCATCTTCCATTGTGCGATTGCCGCCGCATTGAGTACATCGTCTTTCTGCGAGAAACCCAGTACGATGGCCGCAGGCTCCGCCATTGACCAGTACAAGGTCGCTGGATGCCAGGGCTCTGTCGTCGCCAGCAACTTCTCACTCTGATTGATATGTTGCTGCTGATCCGCAATCGTCAGCGGCAGTATGCGCCATTTATTCATTGATGTTCGTGGATATAGATGCTGCAAGATCCTTCTCCGCCGGTTTGCGCAACAGCCAACCAACTATTACTGCGACCAGGCTGATACCGGCACACGAGAGCAAGGCGATTGGTGCGCCATACAGGTGCGCCAATCCGCCTGTTAACAGGTTACCCAGAGGCACACTTCCGGCAAAGACCAGCATATAGACACTCATTACTCTCCCGCGCAGGTAGTCAGGTGCAACAGTCTGTAGTGTCGTATTGGCGGTCGCTGAAAAAGCGATCAATGCGAAACCTACTGCTGCTATTAAAACGAGCGATAGCACAAAGTATTGCGAAATCGCGAAGAAGGCTTCAACTATACAAAAGACAAACGCGCTGACGAGCAGGTAGCGAACACTTGGCTTGCGGTTGCCCCAGGCCAGCCAGAGAGCACTGAGCAATGAGCCAAGCCCAAAGGCCGCGGAAATGAAACCAAACCCCACTGGCCCCGAATTGAGCACAGTGGTTGCGAAGAGCGGCAAAACCACGTTGAAGTTGATGCCAAACAGCGAAACCACGCCCACCACGGTGATAATCAGCAAAATGGAGGGAGTATGTGCGACATACGCCAGGCCTTCACGCAGGCTCTTCATTGTACTCAGCCGGGGAGCCTCCTTCTTATCAACCATATGCTTTGCCTGGGCGTGGAGTTTACTCAAATCAATCAAGGCCAATCCAATAATCACAGGCACAAAGCTTATAGCATTCAGTAAGAAAAGGGGCGCAACACCCGCCAACGCGATAATCAGTCCACCGATACCAGGACCAATGATGCGGGCCATATTGAAAACTGATGAGTTCAGAGCAATGGCGTTTGGCAAGTCTTCACGACCTACCATTTCAACCACAAAAGCCTGTCGCGTAGGCATATCCAGCGAGTTCGTCAGGCCGAGTAAGGTTGCCAGCACCAGCACATGCCAGAGTTGTACCTCTCCTGTTGCTAACAGCACCCAGAGTACAGTTGCCTGGAGCGCGGCAAATGATTGCGTAAACAAGAGCACTTTACGCTTCGGCAAACGGTCTGCCAGCACCCCGCCGAAGAGTGAAAGGAGCATGACCGGCAAGAATTGTAGGGCGCCCACGACACCAAGGAGCCACGCACTATGCGTGAGTTCCAGTACAAGCCATGCCTGCCCAATGGATTGCATCCAGGTGCCGATCAGAGAAATCATCTGCCCAAACCAGAATAGGCGATAATTGCGATGGCGCAGTGCTAAAAATGCCCGCAGAAAGCCTTTCACCTGCTGCTGTTCGGTAGTAGTTGAAGAAAGGACGCTCTCTAATACGTCCCCTTGCGCGTGTGGAATAGTTTGCATAAGTCCAGGAATCCAATCTATATGTTACGATTTTACGTTATCTATTGCCGTTATTATCTTTTAATAATGCATCACGCTTCTGTACATGACGTTCAAGTGACCCCAACAGGGCCGCTTTCATTTGTTCTAAACCGGCCAGTTTCTGCTCAATCAGCTGCAGTTGGCTTCGTATCAGTTCATCTGCGCGGTTCAATTGAGCTACCTTCGCCAGGGCTTCCGTCTCATGTCTGTAGGCCTCTTTAATTTGCCCGCGCTCATCCTCAACCTCTAATAGTTCGCGGATATCGGTGAGCGAAAACCCCAACAGGTCACGCAGATTTTTGATACGTTCAAGTCGCTGGATGTCAGCTTCACTGTAGCGTCGATAATTACCCTCGGTACGATCAGTTGGAGGGAGTAGCCCGACCTCTTCATAGTAGCGCAGCGTGCGTTTGGTAAATCCTGTCCGTGTCGCCACCTGTTCAATCGTAAAGAGGCCCTGTTCATCCGAATCAGGCTTATCTATATCAACCATCATGTTGTCTATCCTCCTTAAAGCAATGAAAAACAACACAAATTTTTAAGAGGACCTGTATGTAGTATACCACGAGATTAACGTTTACGTCAATGTTAACAAAAATACATGGCCTCCATATTCCAGGGCGAAACGCGTTTGTGATAAAATGCGTACATGGCTGACCTGTCCCAACCCGGCTCATGCTCGTATAGTCTCGCTCGAAGCACGACTCATGTTGCCATCATTACTGTTAATGCAAGGATGTATAATACTATGCACAGTACCCACAGTACGCTGTCATCCCTCGTAGAAAGAGCATTGACGGGCAACCAGCGCCCACTGGAGTTTTACCTGCGTGACCAGAGCCGCTTGCCGGGGCCTCGTGCAAATCTGGAACTGGTCAACGACCTGAGCTATCTCCTTGCTGCACTTTCAGCAGAACAGCCTGACAAAGTGCAATCCGTCTTGAACTACCTGATCAGTGACGACCGCAGTAAAGTCATGAGCAATACACCCGCCGAGTTTGTGATGCTTTGTGGCATCGTGGCCTTTGGTGCCTGCGCGGCTGCCCAACCAAAGTGGCGCGGTGAAGTCTTTGAATTGCTGGAGCAGTATGCATGTAATACCTGCTGGCGCGTGCGGCAGGGGGTTGAAATAGCCTTTCAGCGCGTATTGACTGCCGCCCCCCAGGAAACCATCAGTTTTCTCGCCATCATGGCCATTCATGGCAACTATTTTCAGCAGCGTGCAGCCATCGCGGCCATTGCTGAACCCGCGCTGCTGTTCTCACCTGAAACTGTACAGGCGGCGTTGTCAATGCAAAATGTCGTCTTAGAACGTCTCCACTCAGCACCTGCAATCGACCGCAAGCGTGAAGATTTTCGCGTCCTGCGCCAGACGCTGGGCTATGCCCTCAGTGTGATTACCGCCGTTGTTCCTGAAAAAGGCTTCGCGCTCATGCGCAACTGTGCCAACTGGGGCGATGCTGATATCACCTGGATATTGCGTGAAAATCTGAAAAAGAAGCGATTGGCAAAGTTTGTTGAGTACACCGAGGGGCTATCGAAGCTACTCGCTTAACGTGTGTATTCTTTGCACCATAAAGCAATAGGACAATTCAAATGACATATCAACTTCCTCCTGGCCCAAAGCCAAAGCCTATCGTAGGCAACATTCTTGAATTTCGCAAAGGCCAACTCGCCTATGTGATGGGCTTACAGCGTCAGTATGGCAAGGCCAGTACCTTCTATTTCGGCAAGGCCCCTATGGTATTATTTACCACGCCCGGAGCGGTACGTTACGTGCTCGTCGAGAACGCGAAAAATTTTACCATACGGGAAGCGACGCAGAGCCTGCGCTTAACTCTGGGCGATGGATTGCTTACCACCGATGGTGAATTTCATAATCGCCAACGCCGCTTGATACTGCCTGCCTTTCATCGCAAGCGTGTTGAAAGCTACCGCGATACCATGATCGCCTATACCGGGCGCATGCTTGAGGGCTGGCGGCCAGGACAGCAGCTGGATATCGCGGGAGAGATGCAGGAACTCACCCTGCGCATCGTTGGCAAAGCACTGTTCGATGTGGACCTCACACAGGAGAGCAGCAGGCTCGGCGATGCCTTTGACAATGTGCGTCTGTACCCCAACCGCCGCCGCTTTTCTCTCATCAGCTGGCGAATCAATGTGCCATTTACGCCCTACGGCAAATTCGTGCGGGCGAAGGCCATTCTCGATAAGGCTGTCTATGACATCATCGCTCGCCGCCGTGCCTCTCAAGAGGATACCGGTGATGTGCTCTCCATGTTGTTAGCCGCCCGTGACGAGGATGGTTCCATGCTTACCGATGTGCAACTGCGCGATGAGATCATGACGCTGCTCGCCGCCGGCCATGAGACCACCGCCAATGCCTTGACCTGGACGTTTTATCTGCTCTCGCAAAATTTGGCTGAACGTGATAAACTGTTGGCTGAATTACATCGTGTACTCAATGGTCGTACACCGACGGTAGAAGACCTGGCGCACCTTCCGTACCTGGAGATGGTGGTCAAAGAGTCGATGCGCCTCTTCCCTCCGGCCTGGATATTGGGCAGACGTGCGGTAGAAGACTACGAATTAGAAGGCTATCATTTACCTGCTGGCAGCTTTGCCATGCTCAGCCCCTGGGTCCTCCACCATATGGCGGAGTATTTTGCCGACCCGCAGCGATTCTGGCCGGAGCGTTTCGATCCAGAAACGGGCGAGAAGTATCCACCCTTCTCCTACTTCCCGTTCGGTGCGGGTTCACGCATGTGTATTGGCTCAACATTTGCCATGATGGAAGCCCGTCTACTCTTAGCGACCATCATCCAGCGGTACTGCCCGCGGCTCGTTCCAGGCCATCCGGTCGAACCGAGACCTATGGTCACCGTGCGGCCAAAATTTGGTATGCACATGATCCTGGAGCCAACTAAAGAAGCCATACCCGTCTCGTGAAGACGTGGTGAATATGAAATAATTAGTACGAGAGGGGCGCAAGTGTTATATACATTGCGCCATAGATCAAGAGGAGAACAGGCCCTTGGCAGCAACAACAACAGCCGATTTTCGCAATGGCATGGTTATTCGCTATAACGGCGAACTCTACACCGTTGTCGAATTCCATCATGTCAGTCCTGGCAACTGGCGCGCCTTTGTGCGCGTCCGCCTGAAGAATGTCAAGAATGGGCGTATCCTGGAGCAGCGGTTCCGCGCCGGTGAAGAAATTGAAGACGTGCGTGTCGAGCATCAGGACTGGCAGTTCCTGTATGTCGATGGCGATGACTATATCTTTATGAATACCGAGACCTTCGATCAGCAGCCCGTGCCAAAAGCAATGCTGGGGAATGCTGTGCCATTCCTCAAAGAGCAGGATGTGGTAGAACTCTTAGTCGATGGTGAGAACATCATCTCCGTGGAACTGCCTAACTTCCTGGAACTGAGGGTCGAGAGTGCCGAGCCCGGCGTGCGCGGTGACACCGCCAACAACGTCACCAAACCCGCCACGCTGGAGACTGGTGCCGTCGTCAACGTCCCCCTCTTCGTCAATCCTGGGGACAAAATCCGCGTCGACACCCGCACCGGGCAATACGTCGAGCGCGTGAAAGAATAATCATCGCCAGATAATTTTGAGGGACAATTGCAGAGTCTGGAAGACTCTGCAATTGTCCCTCAAAATTATCTGGCGATAAGTCCCCACAAGTGCGGCCCCAATACAAACAGGCCGATTACCACGGACAATACCGCACTTAACAAGACCGTGCCAGCCGCCACATCTTTGGCGGTTTTCGCCAGGGGGTGATACTCAGGGGAGGCCAGGTCAACACATAACTCGAAGACCGTATTGAACATTTCTGCAATGAAGACACCCGCTATCGCCACAAAGATCATGGCGAACTCAACTGCCGAGATGCGCAGCACTATACCCATCAAGATAGCCAGTGAGGCAATCGTCACATGCACTGGCATATTGCGCTGGGTGCGCAAGGCATACCACAGGCCGTGAAAAGCATAGCCAAAGCCCGCAATAAATTTCGACCATTCACTTTTGGGAGCTTCCCCTGGTTCCTGCGGTAATATCGGTGGGCTCATGATTACTCGCTAAGCTTTCTGCCCGACCGCTTGCAGCACAGATCGCTGAATATGAACCATCGTTTGATAGCCAGCTTCGCTGTAATCATCATATCCAACCAGGTGTAACACGCCATGAGCAATAAGGTAGAGCAGTTCGTAGGCGGCACTATGGCCAGCTTCAGCAGCCTGCTTCAGCACAGTCGGCCATGACACCATGATGTCACCCAGGTTTGTAATCTGGCCCGGAGGAGAAACAAATGCCGACATAGCACCTGCTAGCCCAGCCTGGGCTTGCCACCCGCCTCCTTCAGGAACCATCCAGAGTTGATTGGCAGGAGCATTGACCAGCGGTGCTTCGAGCAAAGGGAACGAGAGGACATCGGTGGGCTTATCTTGCTCGCGATACTGCTTATTCATTTCCCGTACGCCATCATCATCTGTGATAAGGAGCGTAAGCATTACCTGCTGTGTAACGCCAACTGCCAGTAGCGTGTGCTCGACCACCTGGTCCAATTTAAGAGCATTGAGCGTTCGTTCAATAGCCGCATTTTGCTCGTCATTACCAACGCTCACATAGAGTTCAATTTGTGGATGTTCTGCTTCCATACAATCTAGCTCCAGCATTAAGAAGGCAGGGAAATACATTCAGGGTACCCCGATTTATTTTTTTGCCTGCTTTGTCGCTTGCCTTCCAAAGGCAAACATGAACACGACGAAGCCGATCACCAGGACACTGAATAAGCTAATTGTACGGTCAAGCAGAATGGCAGCGAGCGATAAGTTTAAGGCGTTTGCCCCCTGGTTGAAGAGCGCGATCATCCCGACCATGCCTGCTTCGACCAGTCCAACACCCCCGCCTGTGAAGGGAACCACTGTCAACAACGCTTCACCAAGAGCAATGAAGACTGCAGCCGTCACAAGATGCAGCATGTCTCCACTAATCAAGTTGAGTGCAAGAGCCACAAAGAGGAAACGCATAGCCTCACATGCCCATACTCCAACGGTGAGACCGGTTAAAATGGGCAAGCGGCGGAACGAGCCAAGTACGCCTTCCTGGAAGTGATAATAGTGATCGTGAAAGCGGGCAGGTACCAATTTAGCAAGCTGTTTCGGGAAATGGCGCAGAATGAGCAGGCCAACGATGCCTATGACCACAGCAGCTAAAGTAATCTCCAGGCCCGTTCGCAGCTGCCAGGGCAAGTTTTCGTGCAGGCTGATAATCAGTGCTGGAATGAAGATCAGCAGGAGTACAATCAGGTCCAGGAGACGCTCAGCGAGTACTGTCCCAAAACTGCGTGTCGCGGAGACCTGTGCCTCCTGGTGCAAGAGGTAAGCCCGGTAGAGATCGCCCAACTTCGCGGGAATGATGGAATTGGCAAACCAGGAGATGAAAATGATTTCAACTAACTTCCAGAATTTTGGTAAATGAACGCCGTTTGCCTTCGTATATCCCACATTTTCCAGCAAGAGACGCCAGCGCAGTGTACGTATGGGAAAAGAGAGGTAGTAGATACCAAAGGCTGCCAGTAAGAAAAGGATATTGGCGCTGTGAATTGCTGCCCAGGTTTTTTGGGGATCGACATTTTTTTGTATAAAGTAGGCCATTGCCACAATCACAATGATTAACGGTATGATTGTGCGCCAATTGAGTAATTTCTTACTGAGGGCCAATTGGTCGCGTGTGATCTCAGGCTCTTCTTGTGCTTGACTGCTTTCCTTGAGTAACTGCTGTTCAAGAAGTTCGGCCTTTTTATTCTCGATTGCTTCAGATTGACCGTCATCTCCGAAAGACGCACTAGTATTTTCTATATTTGAAAGCAAAATTATCCTCCATTGCCGCTGACATTTGTGGTCACTCCCTCTAGACGGATAAGAACAAGAAGGAGTAACGCAATGAGATTGGTGAGACTATGTACATATAAGTCATCAACGAGATTATGCACACAAACAGACAACAATGCACCCAATAGTCCTATTGCCAATGCCCTATCATTCTTGAGTATATTTCTCATCCTGTAGATGCCTTGGGACTGATAATATTGTACCATGCTGACCGGTCTCAGGAGTAAGTCGAGCTTGTTGCGCAGGCTGAAAGGTTTCTGCACTTTCACCTGCACCGGTGCCTTCTCCGCTTTTGCCTGCATCAGTTTCCTGGTAATGTTCTGGTATGAGCTTCCCCCCGCGATAAACATGGCCATCAGGAAGAAGAGATACGCCGTTAATCCAATAGAACCGATTTCGGCGGCAATATTGATGTAGTAATTATGTGCATGTCCCAATGAATTTACGAAAATGGTTACATAGTAGCGGGGATATGCATCGGGATAATTGCCGATGCCCGTGCCAATCAGGGGGTGATCCAGGAACATGCGTATACCGGCCCACCAATGTGCTAAGCGTTCCGCGGTTGAGAAATCTGCTACGCTTGGCTCGATAAAGGAAATCTGGATCAGGCCAAGTATTTTGAATACGGGAGTGAGTACATAGGTCGGTATCCAACCGGCGATAAACAGCTCGACCAGCCCCAGTCCTGCCAGCGTCAGCAGGACGATGAGTTTGCGTAAGCGTAGCATTCCCACGATCACAATGAATATCACTGTTACCGCGATGGCGAGTTCTCCTCCGCGTGACTGGGTGAGATATTCTGCTCCGGCCAGCAGTATTGCGATGATGCCTCCCAGGATGCGCGTTCTCCAGTTGCTGCCGAGCAGCATCAAAGCCAGGGCAATGCTCAAGGGTATGTTGAGATATCCCGCGTAGGGATTGGGTTGACCGAAGGTACCATAGACACGCAGGCTGGTATCGCGAATAAATGTGATTGGCCCCAGGTTGAAAAATGCCTGGATATAGCCAAAAAATGCCTGTGTGATGCCAGCCAGGCAAACCAGCACAATAATTGTCCAGACCTGTCGCCGAGTAGTAATATATTGTGTTCCTACCAGCACCAGCACCAGAAATTCCAACCACTTACTGATCTCTTTCAGGCTTGAGCTGATGTTGATAGCCGCCAGCATAGAGAGCAGCATGGTGCCAATCAGCGCCACAATGGCAAACAGTAAATAGAGGGGAACGCTTGAGGCCACAGATGTACGATGGCGAGCATGGCGGAGGCAAGCGCCGCCACTACTATATACGAATGACGGGCAAGCCGTATATAGTAGTGGCGGCGCTTGCCTCCGCCATGTGGTGCTCGCCTCCGCCATGCTCGCCCCACCCCGCTCGGTGCAAAAATCGCACTCACCCCTCTTGTAGAAGAGCGTGGGGCGCAAGGCATAGCTCATCAGCCAGCCAACGCCCAGGAATACCACCAGGATATCAGCACTATTCAAGTTCAAGCCCGCCACATCAATGATGTCCAAAGAACCCCAGGGCACCGCGAAAGGCATGAGGTAGAGTGCCACTCGCGGGCGCAGGATAGTCCAGATAAGTATCGTAAGATAGAAGGGCACACGATAATTCCACGGCTCGCGCAGCACTATGAGCAGAAAAAGGGCACACACACCTCCTACCAATCCCACCAGATTTGGCATAGTGGCGTTTTCGCGCAAAAATATAGAGGCTGTTTGCAGCCATGAATCCTGCCGGATTCTCTCTATCCCACCAGTAGCAGTAGAATTCATAAGTGTTTACTTTGTAATTAACTTTTTCATTCGCCGACAGAGTTCTGCGGCAGCTTACCCATTCATCCGTTGTAGGAAGGTTTTTGCCGCCGCAGGCGGCAAAAACCTTCCTACAACAAAAACTCCTTGCGAACTGCTAACCCCCCGGCAGGCAGCGAGTAGTCAAGGATTCAAGAAGAAATGAGACCTCTTACAACAACTCTTATAAAATGGTCGATGGCCGTGAAATAGTATTGCTGAACCACTCAATAGTACGGCGCAAGCCACCCTCAATGCCTATCTTCGGTTCCCACTCCAGTACGCGCTGTGCCTTAGAAATATCTGGACGGCGGCGTTCCGGGTCGTCAATACGATTGGGTTCGTAGATGATGCTAGAAGACGATTCACACAAGCGGATAATCGTATGCGCATATTCCAGCACGGTATGCTCTTCCGTATTGCCGAGATTAAACACCTCGCCCGCTGTATGGGGCCGGAACATCGCTCGCATCAAGCCATCGACCAGGTCACTCACATAACAGATACTGCGGGTGATGCTGCCATCTCCATAGATCGTCAACGGCTCATTCTGGAGTGCCTGCGTGATAAAATTGGGGATCATGCGCCCATCATGGATCTGGCTATTTGGCCCATGGGTATTAAAGATACGCACAATGCGCGTATTGAGCTGGTACTGCCGGTAGTATTCTATCGTCAGTGTCTCGCCCAGGCGCTTGCCTTCATCATAACAGGCGCGCGGCCCAATGGGATTGACATTGCCCCAGTAATCCTCGCGCTGTGGATGCTGGAGCGGGTCCCCGTAAGCCTCGGAGGTCGAAGCCATCAGGAACATAGCCTTCTGCTTCTTCGCCTGCTCAAGCATCTGGTATGTACCCTGACTATTGACCAGGATCGTTTCAATCGGATGCTCCATGTAGCCCACAGGACTGGCAGGACTTGCCAGGTGAAAAATAGCCTCCGCTTCAAAGCCAAACGGCATGGTCACATCTTGCTGGACAAGGCTAAATTGTGGATGATTGCGCAGTGGAGCAATATTGCGTTCAGAGCCGGTGATAAAATTATCTACACACAGCACGCTGTGTCCTTCATCCAACAGCCGCGTGCAAAGATGAGAGCCAATAAAACCTGCCCCGCCGGTAACAACAATTTTCAAAGAACTGGACCTCCAAGTACTGAATACGTAATAAGTATATGCTATTTTTTATTATATCTTACCAGTCGAGACGGTTTGGTTGCATAATGAGTAACGAGCGAGCACCCGCTATGCCATTACGGATAGATCGTCAGTGATTCGCACACCAACCCAATCACACAAAGGAGGATTCTTTATGGCCCTCATTCTCTCCCGTACCGACATACAACGTTGCCTGCATATGCCAGAAGCTATCGAAGCCATGCGCGTAGCCTTCAGTGCCTTGAGTACTGGTCGCGCTTCGGCACCTCACCGCCTGGCCGTTGATCTGCCAGAACAGAGCGTCGCGCTGTTGATGCCGTCCCTCTTACAAACGACTGATTGCTACAATTTTGGCCTGAAAGTAGTTACCGTCATCCCAAAAAACCCGCAGCGAGGTCTACCCCGCATTTATGCCTCCATCCTGCTGTTAGACGCCACTACCGGCCAAACCATAGCCATCATGGAAGGTGGCTGGCTGACCGCCATGCGCACCGGAGCCGTCTCCGGCCTCGCCACAGACCTCTTAGCTCGCCAGGATGCCAATGTGCTTGCCCTCTTCGGTGCCGGTGTCCAGGCTCCCACGCAGGTGCTTGCCATCCATACCGTGCGCCCCTTGCGTGAAGTGCGCGTGGTGAACCGCGACGACAGCCACTACCAGCACCTGGTCGCCACCCTTCAAACCATACTCGGCTCAAGCTGCCCTCCTATTTCTCGTGCCATATCCAGCAAAGAAGCACTGGCCGGTGCCTCGCTCGTCGCCTGTGCCACCATCTCCACAGCCCCTCTCTTCTCCTGGCCCGAAGTCGCCCCAGGCACCCACATCAACGCCATCGGAGCCTTCACCCCCGACATGTGCGAAGTAGACCCCGCGACCCTCTCCCATGCCCGCATTGTAGTCGACCAGCGTGCAGCCGCCCTCGTCGAAGCCGGAGATTTGATACAGCCTCTTGCCTCCGGCCTCATCACTGGCCCCGAAACATGGCTGGAACTCGGCGAGCTGGTAACAGGCAAACACCCCGGACGCCAAACACCAGAAGAGGTCACATT
>WNFB01000517.1_pt1 | contig 31603 bp, 29 predicted proteins | sample 5400501 | NCBI WGS metagenome assembly WNFB01 (sample SAMN13153341, study PRJNA577476) | soil metagenome | isolation source: 200 cm saprolite under Douglas fir tree site 2 hole 1 | place: USA:California | collected 2015-04-18
CTCCGACATGCCGGTGACGCAATTCAACATGAAATGGGTCGAGAGCGCCGGCCTCGTCAAATTCGACTTCCTCGGCCTCAAGACGCTCACCGTGCTGGCGCGCGCGGTCGAGCTGCTGGCACGGCGCGGCGTCACGCTCGATCTCTCGGCGATCCCGCTCGACGATGCCGCGAGCTTCGAGCTGTTGACGCGCGGCGACACCGTCGGCGTGTTCCAGGTCGAGGGCCAGGGCATGCGCGACGTGCTCAAGAAGATGCGGCCCAACCGCTTCGAGGACATCATCGCGCTCGTCGCGCTCTATCGGCCCGGCCCGATGGACGACATCCCGAAATACCTGCGCGCCAAGCATGGCGAGGAGCAGCCGGATTACCTCCACCCCTCGCTCGAGCCGATCCTGCGCGAGAGCTATGGCGTCATGGTCTATCAGGAGCAGGTGATGCAGATCGCGCAGGTGCTGTCGGGCTATTCGCTCGGCGGCGCCGATCTGCTGCGCCGCGCCATGGGCAAGAAGATCAAGGCTGAGATGGAGGCGCAGCGCCGCCACTTCATCGACGGCGCCAGGGCGCGCGGCGTGCCCGCGGCGCAGGCCGAGATGATCTTCGAGAAGGTCGAGAAATTCGCCGGCTACGGCTTCAACAAATGCCATTCGGCGCCCTACGCGCTGATCGCCTACCAGACCGCGTATCTCAAGGCGAACCATCCGGTCGAGTTCATGGCCGCGTCGATGACGCTCGATCTCGGCAACACCGACAAGCTCAACGTCTTCCGCCAGGAATGCGCTCGCCTCGGCATCAAACTGCTGCTGCCGGACATCAACCGCTCCGAGGTCGCGTTCGCGGTCGAGGCGACGCCGCAGGGCGACGCCATCCGCTATGCGCTTGCCGCCGTGAAGGGCGTCGGCGCCCAGGCCATGCGCCAGCTCGTCGACGAGCGCGAGGCCAAGGGCCCGTTCAAGGATCTCTTCGACCTCGCGCGCCGGCTCGACGTCAAGAGCTTCAACCGGCGCCAGTTCGAATGCCTGGCCAAGGCGGGCGCGCTCGACGGGCTCAATCGCAACCGCGCGCAGACCTTCGCCGCCTGCGACCTGCTGCTGCGCCATGCCGCCGCCGCCGCCAATGAGCGCGAGAGCCAGCAGGTCAATTTGTTCGGCGACAGCGACGGCGATGCCGCGCGCGGCCCGGCGCTGCCGGCGGTGCAGGACTGGCCGCCCATCGAGCGCTTGCAGCACGAGTTCGACGCCATCGGCTTTTATCTCTCGAGCCATCCGCTCGACGCCTACGGCAAGAGCCTGGAGCGCGTCGGCGTGGTGCGCTACGCCGATCTGCCGGCGCGGATGGCCGGCGGCGGCGCGACCCGCTTCAAGCTCGCCGGCATCGTCGTCGGCCGCAAGGAGCGCACTTCCGCGCGCGGCAACCGCTTCGCCTTCGTGCAGATGTCGGATGCGAGCGGCGTCTTCGAAGCGACGCTGTTCTCGGAAGTGCTGGGCCAGAGCCGGCAGCTCCTCGAGGCAGGCCAGCCGCTGCTGGTCACGGTCGACGTCCGCGCGGAGGAGGAGACCCTGCGCCTGACATGCCAGCGCATCGAGGCGCTCGACGGCGTCGTCGCCCATGCCGTGGCCGGGCTCAAGGTCTTCCTCGGCGAGGGCGACGCCTTGGCGCCCTTGCGCGGGCTGATGCAGCGGGAGGCCGGCGGGCGCGGGCGCGTCACCGTGGTGGTCCCGGTGGCGCCGACGCGCGAGGTCGAGATCGCGCTCCCCGGCGGCTTCAAGGTGAGCCCGCGCGTGCGCGCCGCCGTCAAGTCGCTGCCGGGCATCCGCGACGTGCACGACATTTGATAACCTTGGATGGCAGCAATTTTGCGCGATTGCGCGCGTTGCGCGATAGCACACGGTTAAGGATTGGCGTCTAAGGTCGCCGCCATGTCGGAAGACCGGATCACCAACCTCCCATACCTCGTGGCGCAGATCGGCACGTTCCGCAACGAGCTCGAGGAGCGGCGCCGCTTCGCGCGCAAGCCGGTCCTGTGGGCGGCCAGCGTCGAGATCCGCGGCAAGCGCTGCGCGGGGCTGATCGTCGATTTCTCGCCCGGCGGCGCGCGCATCCGCTTCGAGGCCGAGGCCGAGACCGGCGACGAGCTCCTCGTCGTGCTCGATCAGTTCGACACCTTCGGCGCCAAGGTCATCTGGCAGTATGATGGCGAGGCCGGCATCCATTTCGTCGCCGCGCCCGCCGAGGTGGCGGCCCAGGTGAAGGGCGACGCGGAGCCGGTCACGACCTAGCCCAAGCCCACCCCTGGGGCCTTGCCAAAACGCCGCGACAGGCCTATTTAAGGCGCCTCTAAGCAAACCTCACGCGGGGATGCGGTGCCTTTCGCCAAAGGCGAAGGCGGCTGCTCCGGTGTCGACCCCCGGTCGATGTTCCCCCGCGGCGGCCTAACCGGAAAAGGACGACGCGATGGCTATTCCCGAGTTCTCGATGCGCCAGCTTTTGGAAGCCGGCGTGCATTTCGGCCACCACACCCGCCGCTGGAACCCGAAGATGGCGCCCTACCTCTTCGGGGTGCGCAACGGCGTGCATATCATCGACCTCGAGCAGACCGTGCCGATGCTGCATCGCGGGCTGCAGGCGATCCGCGACGTCGCCGCCGGCGGCGGCCGCGTGCTGTTCGTCGGCACCAAGCGCCAGGGGCAGGAGGCGATCGCCGAGGCGGCCAAGCGCTGCGGCCAGTATTACGTGAACCACCGCTGGCTCGGCGGCATGCTCACCAATTTCAAGACCATCTCCAATTCGATCAAGCGCCTGCGCGAGCTCGACGAGCGCATCAACGAGCCGGGCTCCGGCCTCACCAAGCGCGAGCTCCTGGAGCTGACGCGAGACCGCGACAAGCTCGAGCGCGCCTTGGGCGGCATCAAGGAGATGGGCGGGCTGCCGGACATCCTGTTCATCATCGACACCAACAAGGAAGCGATCGCCGTCCAGGAGGCCAACAAGCTCAAGGTGCCGGTGGTGGCCGTGCTCGACAGCAATTCGACACCCGATGGCATCGCCTATCCGATCCCCGGCAATGACGATGCGATGCGCGCCATCCATCTTTATTGCGAGCTGGTGTCGGGAGCGGTGCTTGACGGCCTCCAGGCCGAGCTCGCCGGCAGCGGCGCCGATATCGGCGCGCAGGAACGGCCGCCCGCCGAAACCCCGGCGCCCGAGCAAGCCGTTGTCGAAGCCAGCTCGGAAGAGGCGCAAGCGCCGGCTTGAGTCGCGCCGCGATGGAACGAGGAGCGGCGGCGGCGCGAGCCGCCGTTCTTTTAGGTCAGCACCGAGGGAAAGAGAGAGAATCCATGGCCGAGATCACCGCTACGCTGGTCAAGGAGCTGCGTGAGAAGACCGGCGCCGGCATGATGGATTGCAAGCGCGCGCTGGGCGAGACCGCGGGCGACCTCGAAGGCGCGGTCGACTGGCTGCGCAAGAAGGGTCTCGCCGCCGCCGCCAAGAAGGCCGGGCGCGTCGCTTCGGAGGGCTTGGTCGGCGCTGCGACCCGCGGCAAGGTCGGCGCGCTCGTGGAGATCAACAGCGAGACCGACTTCGTCGCGCGCAACGACATCTTCCAACATTTCGTCCGCACCGTCACCGAAGCGGCGCTCGGCGCGGGCGACGAGCTCGAGCGGTTGAAGGCGACGTCGTTCCCGGGCAGCGGCCGCAATATCGGCGACGAACTCACGCACATGATCGCCACCATCGGCGAGAACATGGCGCTGCGCCGCGCCCGCCGCCTCGAGGTGAAGAACGGCGTCGTCGTTTCCTATGTGCACGGCTCGCTGGCGCCGGGGCTGGGCAAGATCGGCGTGCTGGTGGCGCTCGAATCGACCGGCGACCACGGCAAGCTTGCCGCGGTGGGCCGGGCGCTCGCCATGCACGTGGCCGCGGCCAACCCGCAATTCCTCGACGTCGCTTCGGTCGACAAGGCGGTGCTCGAGCGTGAGCGCGACGTGCTGCGCGAGCAGGCGCGTGCCAGCGGCAAGGCCGACGCCATCCTCGAGAAGATGGTCGAAGGCCGGCTGCGCAAGTTCTATGAGGATGTGGTGCTGCTCGAGCAGACTTACGTCCGCGACCAGGAGAGCCGCGTCAAGCAGGTGGTCGACGCCGCGGCCAAGGAGGTCGGTGCTTCCGTGCGGGTGACGGGCTTCGTCCGCTTCGCCCTGGGCGAGGGCATCGCCAAGGAGCCGTCCTAGAGCGGCGGCCTGGGAGGGAAGACGAAGCCCGGCGCCTCGTGTATCATGCCGCCGCCGCTTCAATGAAGCCGGGAGCGCTATGCCAGCGGATTTGACCGACACACCCTCCGTCTCCCCCAAATACCGCCGCGTCCTGCTGAAACTGTCGGGCGAAGCCCTGATGGGGGATCAGAGCTACGGGCTCGATCCCAAGATCATTGGCCGCATCGCCCGGGAAGTGAAATCGGTCAACCAGCTCGGCGTGCAGATCGCGCTGGTCATTGGCGGCGGCAACATCTTCCGCGGCATCAAGGGTGCGGCCCAGGGCATGGAGCGGGCGACGGCCGATTACATGGGCATGCTCGCCACCGTCATCAACTCGCTCGCCGTGCAGAGCGCGCTCGAGCGCCACGGCGTGGTGACGCGCGTCCTCTCGGCCATCAGCATGCAGGCCGTGTGCGAGCCCTATATCCGGCGCCGCGCCATCCGGCACATGGAGAAGGGACGGGTGGTGATCTTCGCGGCCGGGACCGGCAATCCCTTTTTCACCACCGACACGGCGGCGGCGCTGCGCGCCTCGGAGATGGAGTGCGACGCGCTCTTGAAGGCGACCAAGGTCGACGGCGTCTATTCCGCCGATCCGCTCAAGGACCGCACGGCGACGCGCTACGAGCGGCTGAGCTATCTCGACGTCCTGTCCCGCGACCTGCAGGTGATGGACGCGACGGCGATTTCGCTGGCGCGAGAGAACGGCATTCCGATTCTGGTCTTTTCGATCCAGAATGACGGCGGCTTTGCCGATGTCGTGAAGGGCGAGGGCCGCTTCACCATCATCACCGAATGAGGGTCGAGCCGTGACCGAAGATCCGATCGTCCAAGATCTCCGCCGCCGCATGGACGGCGCTACCGATGTGTTGCGCAAGGAGTTCGCCGGGCTGCGCACCGGGCGCGCCTCGGCGAGCCTGCTCGATCCCGTGCAGGTCGAGGCCTACGGCAATAGCATGCCTTTGAGCCAGGTCGGCACGGTCAGCGTGCCGGAGCCGCGGCTCATCATCGTCCAGATCTGGGACCGCGGCAATGTCAAGGCGACCGAGAAGGCCATCCGCGAGGCCGGGCTCGGCCTCAATCCCCAGACCGAGGGCCAGACCATCCGCGTCCCCATCCCCGACCTCAACGAGGAGCGGCGCAAGGAGCTGACGCGAGTCGCCGCCAAATACGCCGAGCAGGCGCGCATCTCCGTGCGCAATGTGCGGCGCGACGGACTCGACGCCCTCAAAAAGCAGGAAAAAGACCACAAGATCACGCAAGACCAGCACCGCAAGCTGGACAAGGACATCCAGACCTTGACCGACGAGACGATCAAGAAGATCGATGGGATGCTGGCCCAGAAGGACAAGGAAATCCTTCAGGTCTGAGTCCATGGACAACGGCGCTTCCTCTCCCTTGCCGGCACCGCCGGCGCATGTGGCCATCATCATGGATGGCAATGGCCGCTGGGCGAAGTCACGCGGCCTGCCGCGCATCGCCGGGCACCGCCGCGGCGCCGATGCGGTGCGGCGCTCCGTCGCCGCCGCCGCCGAGTTCGGCATCGCCTATCTGACGCTGTTCGGCTTCTCGTCGGAAAACTGGCGGCGGCCGGTCGATGAGATCGACGACCTCATGGGGCTGCTGCGCCATTACCTGCGCGGCGAGATTGCCGAGTTGCACAGCAACCGCGTGCGCCTGCGCGTCATCGGCGAGCGCTCGCGCCTGCCGGCCGATATCGTCACGCTCATCGACAATGCCGAGTCGCTGACCAACGACAATCCGGGGCTGCGGCTGACCATCGCGCTCTCCTATGGCGGCCGTGCCGAGATCGCCCGCGCCGCGCGCGCCGTCGCCGAGGCGGTCAAGGCCGGGCGGCTCGCGCCCGAAGCGGTCGATGAGAGCCTGTTCGCGCGTTACCTGTTCACCGTGGAGATGCCGGATCCCGATCTCGTCATTCGCACCAGCGGCGAGCAGCGCATCAGCAATTTCCTGCTGTGGCAGACGGCGTATTCCGAACTCGTCTTCACCGAGACATTGTGGCCCGATTTCGGCAAGGCCGATCTCGAGAAGGCGCTGCGCGACTATCACGGCCGCGAACGTCGCTACGGCGCGTCCGTTGGATCGCGCTGACGCCAAGCCGAGTTCGCTGCGACTGCGGATCGTCTCCGCTCTGGTGATGGCGCCGGTGGCGCTCGCGGCAGTGTGGCTGGGCGGCCCCTGGCTGTCCGCCCTGGTGCTGCTCGCCGTGGCTGGGATGGGCTGGGAATGGGCGCGGCTCACCAGCGGCGGCGGCTTCGGCGCGACCGGCGCCGTGACGATGGCCACCGGTGTGATTTCTGTCGGCGCTCTATTATTGGGGGTTGACCTCGGTATCGCCTTCGCCCTGGCCCTTGCCGGCTCGGCCACGGTGCTGGCGGTAGCGGCGTTGACCCGGGCCGCGGAGCCGCTCTGGGCGGCGGCGGGCACGCTGTGGATCGCGCTGGGCGCCGCGGCCTTTCTCTATCTTGCCCTGGCGGGCGGCCGCGGCATGGTGCTGTGGCTGCTTGCGGTCGTCTGGGCGACCGATATCGGCGCCTATGCCGCCGGGCGGAGCATCGGCGGGCCCAGGCTGGCGCCGCGCCTCAGCCCCAACAAGACCTGGGCGGGTTTGGCTGGTGGCGTCGCCAGCGCCGTGCTGGCGGGCCTTATCACGGCCCGGCTCGGCGGCGGTCCGGGCGGCGTCATCGCGCTCCTCAGCGCCGGCCTCGCGGTGGTCGCGCAACTCGGCGACCTTGCCGAATCGCTTGCCAAGCGCCATTTCGGGGTGAAGGACTCGAGCAAACTCATTCCCGGCCATGGCGGGTTGCTCGACCGGCTCGATGGCTTGCTGGCGGCAAGCGTCGCGACTGGTCTGGTCGCCCTGCTGCTCGGCAATCCCTATGGCCCGGTCCACTAGCAACAACCCGCGGCAAACCGGCTATTCATATTTTTGACAAATAGTGCGCACAATTTGCTGCTACTCTGGCGGAGCGCTCGTGAACGGATGGATTCCTGACTCATGGCTTGGTTGACCGGCTACATCATCCCCTTCCTCATCGTCCTCACCGTCCTGGTGTTCGTACACGAGCTCGGCCATTACTTGGTGGCGCGGCGCAACGGCGTCCGCGTCGAGGTCTTCTCGATCGGCTTCGGCCCCGAGCTCTTCGGCTGGAACGATCGCGCCGGGACGCGCTGGAAGTTCAGCGCCATCCCGTTCGGCGGTTACGTCAAGATGTTCGGCGATGCCGATCCTGCGTCGATGCCGGGCGATCAGCTCCGCGTCATGACGCCCGAGGAGCGGGCGGTCTCCTTCCATCACAAGCGCCTGTCGCAGCGCGCGGCGGTGGTTGCGGCGGGGCCGCTCGCCAATTTCCTGTTCGCGGTGCTGGTGCTCGCTGTCATCTTCGTCTTCAAGGGCCAGCCCTTCACGCCGCCTGAAGTGGCGCAAGTGCAGCCCAACAGCGCCGCCGCCGCTGGCGGCATCCAACCCGGCGACGTCATCGTCGCCATCGACGGGCGCGCCATTGCGCGGTTCGAGACGGTGATCGAGAGCGTGCAGCTCAATACCGGGACGCCGATGGACATCGTCGTCAATCGCGGCGGCGCGCAGGTGCCGCTGCGGGTGACGCCGCAGATCATCAGCGAGACGGACCGATTCGGCTTCAGCCACCGCGTGCCGCGCCTCGGCATTATCGGCGACAAGATCGATTATGTGCAGCGCAATCCGGCAGGCGCGCTGTGGTACGGCGCCGAGGAAACCTGGAACCTCACGCGCGTGACGCTCAAGGCGGTCGGGCAAATGATCACCGGACGCCGCTCGAGCGACGAGCTGAGCGGGCCGGTCGGCATCATCCGCAAATCAGGTGAAGTTGCGCAGGGCGGCTTGTTCCCGATGCTGTGGTTCGCTGCGGTGCTCTCGGTCAATCTCGGTCTCATCAACCTTTTCCCCATCCCCGTCCTTGACGGCGGTCATCTCCTGTTTTATGCCGCTGAAGCCATTCGAGGAAAACCCCTGGGCCAGCGCGCGCAGGAATACGGCTTCCGCCTCGGGCTGGCGCTGGTGCTGACGCTGATGGTCTTCGCCACCTGGAACGATCTGGTACAGGTGGGACTGGTCGACCTCATCAAGCGTCTGGTCACCTGACCCCCTAGTCGAGGGGAGCACTTTCTAGGCGGGGGGGGTTTTGCGACGGAATTTGGCTGTTGTCGCAGTCTGCGTCGCAGTGGCGGGTGTGGTGGGGACGTCGGCGCTCGTGATGCGACCGGCAATCGCGCAGATCCCGTCCGGTGGCACCATCTCCGAGATCCGCGTCGAGGGCACGCAGCGCGTCGAGCCCGAGACGGTACGCTCCTACATGCTGGTTCAGCCGGGCGATCCCTTCGACTCCGATCGCATCGACCGCTCGTTGAAGAGCCTGTTCGCCACGGGGCTTTTTGCCGACGTGGCGTTGCGCCGCGAAGGCGACACGCTCATCGTCCGGGTGGTGGAGAACCCGATCATCAATCGCATAGCCTTCGAGGGCAACCACAAGCTCAGCGACCAGACGCTCGACGCCGAGGTTCAGCTCAAGCCGCGCGTCGTCTATACGCGCACCAAGGTGCAGAGCGACGTCAAGCGCATCCTCGACGTCTACCGCCGCAACGGCCGCTTTGCCGCCTCCGTCGATCCCAAGGTCATCCCGCTCGAGCAGAACCGCGTCGACCTCGTGTTCGAGATCGACGAGGGGCCGGTAACCGGCGTGCGCAGCATCACCTTCGTCGGCAACCACGAATTCAGCGCCAGCCGTCTGCGCGAGATACTGCAGACCAAGGAGTCGCGCTGGTACCGCTTCTTCAGCAGCGACGACAATTACGATCCCGACCGCCTAACCTATGACCGCGAGCTGTTGCGCAAGTTCTACCTCGCCGAGGGCTACGCCGACTTTCGCGTCGTCTCGGCGGTGGCCGAGCTGGCCCCGGCGCGCGACGGCTTCTTTATCACCTTCACGATCGAGGAAGGCGAGCGCTACCGCTTCGGCAAGATCGACGTCACCAATCAGATCAAGGATGTGAAGATCGACGATCTGAAGCCGCTTGTGACCGTGGCACAAGGCGACTGGTATAACGCCGATCAGGTCGACAAGACCATCGCGGCGCTGACCGAGGCGCTCGGCAACCGCGGCTATGCCTTCGTCGACATCCAGCCGCGGGTCAAGCGCAATGCCGACAACCGCACCATCGACGTGACTTTCGAGATCAAGGAAGGCCCGCGCGTCTATGTCGAGCGCATCGACATCACGGGCAATGTGCGCACGCTCGACAAGGTGATCCGCCGCGAGTTCCGCCTGGTCGAAGGCGACGCCTTCAACACCTCGCGGCTGCAGCGCTCGGAGCAGCGCATCAAGAATCTCGGCTTCTTCAAGAAGACAGACGTCACCACCAATCCTGGCAGCAGCCCCGACAAGACGGTCATCGGCGTCAATGTCGAGGAGCAATCGACCGGCGAGTTCTCGGTCGGTGCGGGCTTCTCGACAAGCGAAGGCGTGCTCGGCGACATCTCGATCCGCGAGCGCAACCTGCTCGGCCGCGGCCAGGATTTGCGCATCGGCACCGTCATCGCGCAGCGCCAACAGCAAGTCGACCTGAGTTTCACCGAGCCCTATTTCCTCGAGCGCAACCTCGCGGCGGGCTTCGATCTGTTCGAGATCAACCAGGACAATCAGCTGATCGGCCAGTTCAACCAGTTCACCGTCGGCGGCAGTCTGCGCATGGGCTATCAGATCACCGAGCCCTTGCGCCAGACTCTCAAATACACGCTGCGCCAGGACACCATCAACAACGTGCAGCCGACGGCGTCGCGCTTCATCCAGGAGGAGACGGGCACGCGCAACACCTCGGCGGTCGGCCAGGTGCTGCTCTATGACAAGCGCGACAACCGCCTCGACCCGAGCGCCGGCTATTTCGGGCAACTCGGCGTCGACGTCGCCGGCCTGGGCGGCGATGTGCGCTATGTCCGCACGCTGCTGACCGGGGGCTATTACTATTCGGTTGCGCCGCAATGGGTGTTGAGCCTGACGGGCGAGGGCGGCTACATCCACGGCATCGAGGATACCGTGCGCATCGAGGACCGCTTCTTTGTCGGCGGCGACAACCTGCGCGGCTTCGCCACCGGCGGCATCGGCCCGCGCGATCTTGCGACCAATGACGCGCTCGGCGGCAACATCTACTATGTGGGCACGGTCTCGCTCGGCTTCCCGGTCGGTCTGCCGCAGGAACTCGGGATAACCGGTCGCGTCTTCAGCGATTTCGGCAGCCTGTTCAACCTGGATGAGAAAGGCGATACAATCGCCGATCCGCACTCGTTGCGCGTATCGGCGGGTTTCGGCGTCTCCTGGGCCTCGCCGCTCGGTCCTATCAAGCTCGACCTTGCCGTACCGGTTAAGAGGGAGTCGTTCGACAAGAAGCAATTCTTTCGTATCGGCTTCGGCACGAGGTTCTAGATGTCCTGTTTCATCCGCCGTATCGTCGCCACAACGGTTGCGCTCCTCATCGCCTTGGCCCCTGCCGGGCCGCTCCGGGCGCAGGCGCAGCCGTTGCCTGCTCCGGTCATCCTCATCGTCGATCTGCAGCAGATCCTCCAGGACGCCAAGGCCGCCAAAGCGGTGCAGGGGGTCATCAACCAAGAATACAGTTCCTACACGAAGGAGGTGGCGCAGCAGGAGGATGAGCTGCAGAAGTCGCGCACCGAGCTGGAGCGCCAGCGCACCATCCTGGCACCGGACGCGTTCAACACGCGGGCACGCGATCTGCAGCAGCGCTATGACGAACTCGGCCAGGTCGTCCAGGGCCGGCGTCAATCTTTGCAGCAGAGCCTCAACGAGGCCATGGTCAAGGTCAAGAATGCTGCGCTCGAGGTCATCGCCGACATGGTGAAGGAGCGGCGAGCCAACCTCGTCATCGAGAAGCAGGCCGTGGTGTTCGAGGCGGAAGGCATGGACATCACCGCCGATGCCATCGCTCGCCTTGATCAGAAGCTCGCCTCCGTGCCGGTCAACCTACCGAAGCCGGATGGCGAGGGTGCAGCCAAACCCGGCGGCGAAAAGAAGAAATAGACGATGGCGGACCCGCGATTCTTTCGTGTCGCCGGTCCCTTCACGGTCGCGGAGATCGCGCGCCGCAGCGGCGCCGCCGTCGCCGGTGCCGGCGAGGCCCAGCGGATTCTGCGCGACGTGGCGCCGCTCGACGCCGCTGGTCCCGACGATCTGACGTTCCTCGACAACCGCAAATACGTGACGGCCTTTCGCGAGACGCGCGCCGGCGCCGCCTTCGTGCAATCGGCGCTTGCGGCGGAGGCGCCGCCTGGGATGACCCTGCTGGTGACGGAGCAGCCCTACCGGGCCTATGCGCTCGCCGCCCAGGCCTTCTATCCGGAGTCGCCGCCCGCGCCGGGCATCGCCGCGAGCGCGGCGATCGATCCGACAGCGCGGCTCGGTGACGGCGCCGCCATCGAGGCGTATGCCGTGATCGGCGCGCAGGTCGAGATCGGGAAGCGCTGTCGCATCGGCGCCAACAGCGTGATCGGCCCGGGCTGCGTGCTGGGCGACGACGTGCGCGTCGGCGCCAACGTCAGCATCAGCCACAGCCTCGTCGGCGCGCGCGTCCGCCTCTATCCAGGCGTGCGACTCGGCCAAGACGGTTTCGGCTTCGCCATGGACCCGGCGGGCTTCGTCAAGGTGCCTCAGCTTGGCCGCGTCATCATTGAGGACGATGTCGAGATCGGCGCCAATACGACGATCGATCGTGGCGCCGGGCCGGACACGGTGATCGGCGCGGGCACGATGATTGATAATCTGGTGCAGATCGGTCACAACGTGCAGGTGGGACGCGGCTGCGTGTTGATCGCGCAGTCGGGCATCGCCGGCAGTACGCGGCTCGGCGATCACGTTATCATCGCTGCGCAGGGAGGGGTTACGGGCCATCTCACCATCGGCAGCGGCGCCCGTATCGGCGCGCAGGCGGGGGTGATGCGCGATGTCGCGCCGGGCGAGAGCGTGGTGGGCGCTCCGGCGGTGCCGGTAAAGGAGTTCTTCCGCCAGGTGGCGACGGTACAGCGCTTGTCGAGGAAGAAGGGTGGTTAGCGAGAGCAAGATGGATACGACTCAGCCCGGCGGCGTCGCCGCCGAGATCGACATCCAGCGGATCATGGAGATGATCCCGCACCGCTACCCCTTCCTGCTCATCGACCGGGTAGTGGATGTAGTGTCCGGCCAGAGCGCCGTCGGCATCAAGAACGTGTCGATCAATGAGGCCTATTTTCAGGGCCATTTCCCCAAGCGTCCGGTCATGCCGGGCGTGCTCATCATCGAGGCCATGGCGCAGACGGCGGCGGTACTCGTGGTGCAGACGCTGGGACCCGGCTCGGAGGGCAAGCTCGTCTATTTCATGAGCATCGACAGTGCGCGTTTCCGCCGCCCGGTCTTCCCTGGCGATCGGCTGCACGTACAAGTCGTGCGCAAGCAGCATCGCGGCAATGTCTGGAAATTCGAAGGCAAGGCGATGAGCGGCGACAAGGTCATGGCCGAAGCCGTCTTCGCCGCGATGATCATGGATAGCTGACATGGATAGGGTCGAGAGGCCGAACATTCATCCGACTGCTGTCGTCGAGCCGGGTGCCAAGATTGCGGCGAACGCGCGCATCGGGCCTTATTGCGTGATCGGCCCCAGGGTTGAGATGGGCGAAGAGGTCGAACTTGTCGCCCATGTCGTCGTCGCCGGCCGCACCAGCATCGGCGAGGGCACGCGCATCTTCCCCTTCGCCTCGATCGGCCACCAGCCCCAGGATCTCAAATACAAGGGCGAGGATTCCGCGCTCGTGATCGGCAAGCGCAACATCATCCGCGAGCACGTCACCATGAACCCCGGCACTGCCGGCGGCGGCATGGTCACGCGCGTCGGTGACGATTGTCTCTTCGCCGCAAGCGCCCATGTCGCGCATGACTGCATTGTCGGCAACCACGTGATCATGACGAACAACGCCACGCTCGGCGGGCACGTGATCCTCGGCGACCATGTGATCATCAGCGGGCTCTCGGCGGTGCATCAATTCGTTCGCGTCGGTCGGCACGCCTTTGTCGGCGGCATGACCGGCGTCGAGCGCGACGTGATCCCATACGGCATGGTGATGGGCGACCGCGCACGCCTGGTCGGGCTCAACATCGTCGGTCTGCAGCGGCGCGGCTTCTCGCGCGACGACATCCAGGCCCTGCGCAGCGCCTATGACATGCTGTTCGCGCAGGACAACGGTACGCTGGCCGAGCGCGTCGCCACCGTCGCCGAGCGCTTCGCCCAGGTGGGTCCGGTCCGCGAGATCATCGAGTTCGTTCGGGCCGAGAATTCGCGCGGCCTCGTGCAGCCGAAGTCGGGGAATGGCGGCTAAGCTCGGCATTTTCGCCGGCGGCGGCGAACTGCCTCTGCGCATCATCGAAGCCTGCCGCGCGGCCGAGCGGGGCGTCTTCGTCCTCGCCTTCGAGGGCGCGGCCGACCCGGCTGTAACGTCGGGGGTACCGCATGCCTGGGTGCGGCTGGGCGCCGCTGGCGAGGCGTTACGCCTGTTGCGTGAGCAGCGCGTCGAGGAGATCGTCTTTGCCGGCAGCGTCAAGCGCCCGTCCTTGCTCTCGCTGCGGCCCGATTGGCGCGCGGCGAAATTCTTCGCCCGCGTCGGCTACCGCGCGCTCGGCGATGACGGCTTGCTGAAGGCGATCATCCGCGAATTCGAGGGCGAGGGTTTTCGCGTCGTCGGCGCGGATGGCATTCTCGGTTCGGCCTTGGCGCCCGTGGGGCCGCTCGGCCGCCACGCGCCCGATGCGCAGGCTGCGGACGACATCGCCCTCGGTTTCCGCATCGTGCGTGCGCTGGGCGCGCTCGATATCGGCCAGGCCGCGGTGGTGCAGCAGGGCCTCGTGCTCGGCGTCGAGGCGATCGAAGGTACCGACGCGCTCATCGCCCGCTGCGCTGGTTTGCGCCGCGAAGGTCCGGGCGGCGTGCTGGTCAAGGCGCCGAAGCCGGGACAGGAGCGCCGCGCCGACCTGCCGACGATCGGCCGGCGCACCGTCGAAGGCGCCGCGGCCGCCGGCTTGCGCGGCATCGCCGTCGAGGCCGGCGCGAGCCTCATCATCGATCGCCCCGCGATGGCCGCTGCCGCCGACCGGGCCGGCCTTTTCGTCGTCGGCATCGCGCCGCCATGAGCGGTGCGCCGAGCGTGCAGGGCGGCAGCCAGCCGCTCATCTACATCATTGCGGGCGAGCCCTCGGGCGATGCGCTCGGAGGTCGCCTGATGGCGGCGCTTCGGGAGCGCAGCCCGAACCCCTTGCGCTTTGCCGGGATCGGCGGCGAGCACATGGCGGAACACGGGATCGATAGCTTGGTTCCGCTGCACGAGCTGGCGATCATGGGCGTCGCCGAGGTGCTGCCGCGCGCGCGCCGCATCCTGCGCCGCGTCGCCGAGACCGTCGCCGACATCCAGCGCTTGCGCCCGGCGGCAGTCGTCACCATCGACAGCTCTGGTTTCACCTGGCGCGTGGCGCAGCGGCTGCGGCGGCAGGGCGAGCGCCTGCCGCTCATCCATTACGTCGCCCCGATGGTATGGGCATGGCGTGGCGGACGGGCGCGGCGCATGGCGCGCTGGTACGATCATCTTCTGGTGCTGCTGCCCTTCGAGCCGCCCTATTTCACGCGGGTCGGCCTTGCCTGCACCTATGTCGGGCACCCGGTGGTGGAAAGCGGCGCCGATCACGGCGACGGCGCGGCTTTCCGCCAGCGCCACGGTGTCCCGCCTGGCGTGCCGCTGCTGACCGTGTTGCCGGGGAGCCGGCGCGGCGAGGTGGCGCGGCTGTTGGCGCCCTTCGCCGGCGCCGTCGCCGAGCTCGCCCGGCGCCATTCCGATTTGCGCGTGGTGGTGCCGACGACGGCGACGGTGGTGGAGACCGTCAGTGAGGCCGTGCTCGGCTGGCCCGCGCCGACCATCGTCCTCCGCGGCGAGCGCGAGAAATACGATGCATTCGCCGCGAGCGACGCGGCCCTCGCCGCCTCGGGCACGGTCGCGCTCGAGCTGGCCATGGCCCAGCTTCCAGCCGTGGTAGCCTACCGCATCAGCCCATTGACCGCGTGGCTGGTGGAGCGCATGGTCAAGGTCAAGTACATGCATTTGCTCAACCTTATCCTGGACCGTGCGGTCGTCCCCGAGCTGCGGCAGCAGGACGTCAACGCCGCGCGGCTCGGCGCGGAAGTGGAGCGGCTCTTGACCGATCCCGCCGCGCGCGAGGCGCAAGTGTCGCAGTGTCGGGACGCGCTGCACCGGCTCGGCCTGGGCGAGCTGTCGCCGAGCCGCCGCGCCGCGGACGAGGTGCTGGCGATCATCGCCCGACATTCGCGCGAGCGGAACCAGACCGCTGCCCGACCGGAAATCGAACGGAGGACGAGATGAATCCGATGACCGCCACCAAGACGGCGAGCGCCGCCGGCGCCGGCGAGGCGCGCATGCTGCACACCATGCTCCGCGTCTTCGACCTGAAGAAGTCGCTCGACTTCTACACGCGGCTCCTCGGCATGCAGGTGCTGCGCCAGCGCGAGGTGCCGGAGGGCCGCTACACCCTCGCCTTCGTCGGCTATGGCGACGAGGCGAGCAGCACGGTGATCGAGCTCACCCACAATTGGGACCAGAAGGAGCCCTATGCGCTCGGCACCGCGTTCGGCCATCTCGCCATCGGGGTCCGCGACGTCTACGCCGCCTGCGAAAAGCTCGGCAAGGAAGGCGTCAAGATCACGCGCGCACCGGGGCCGGTGAAGTTCGGCACCACCGTTATCGCCTTCATCGAGGATCCCGACGGGTACAAGATCGAGCTCATTCAGCGTGGCTGAGGCGGCGCACGGGCCGCGCATCACGACGCGCATCGAGGAACGCGCCGCCGGGCGCATCGCCCATGTCACGGTCGACCACCCGGGCAAGCTCAACATCCTCGATCGGGCGCTCATCGGCGCGCTCGGGAACCAGCTCACCGCGCTCGGCGACGACGAGAGCTTGCGTGCGGTGGTGCTGCGCGGCGCCGGCGAGCGTGCCTTCATCGGCGGCGCCGACATCCGCGACATGGCGGCGCTCGACGAGGGGAGCGCGCGCGACTTCATCACGCTGCTCCACCGCGCCTGCGACGCGGTGCGCCGGCTGCCGGTGCCGGTCATCGCGCGCATCGAGGGCTATGCGCTGGGCGCCGGGCTCGAAGTCGCGGCGGCCTGCGACCTGCGCATCGCCGCGGAGGGCGCCCGCTTCGGCATGCCCGAGGTCAAGGTCGGCATCCCCTCGGTGATCGAGGCGGCGCTGTTGCCGTCGCTGATCGGCTGGGGCAGGACGCGGCGCCTGCTGTTCACCGGCGAGACGATCAACGCGGCCGAGGCCGAGCGTTGGGGCCTCGTCGAGTGCTGCGTGCCGAAGGCCGAGCTCGACGGCGTGGTCGAGCAGGTGCTGGAGGCGATCCTCGCCTGCGGCCCGCACGCGATCCGCTTGCAGAAGGCGCTCATCCGCGAATGGGAGGATCTGCCGCTGTCGCAGGCGATCGCACGCGGCATCGCACGCTTCGGCGAGGCGTTCCAGACGGACGAGCCCAGGCGCATGATGGGTGCGTTCCTGGCGATCAAGGCGCGCCAGAAGAAATAATTCACGCGCGTGGCCGAACAAAGCCCACGGGCATAAGATTTCCGAAAGCTTCCTAGCTCACCCTGGAGGGGCACTGACCACCCTGACCCCGGGAGACCAAGTATGTTTTCGATTAATGCCCGTAAAGTTGCGACGATCGCCCTGGCCGGCGTTTTTGCCGCCGGGATCGGCTCGGCCGCCATGGCCGACACGCAGTGGGACAAGAACCATCCGCGCCGCGACCAGGTGAACGATCGCCTGCAGAACCAGAACAAACGCATCCATCAGGAAGTCAAGGAAGGCGAGATGTCGAAAGCGAAGGCAGCGAAGCTGCATCGCGAAGACAGCGGCATCCGCAAGGAAGAGCGCCACATGGCCGCCCGCCATGACGGCCACATCACCAAGGCGGAGCAGGCCAAGCTGAACCGGCAGGAGAATGCGGTCAGCAAGCAGATCGGCCAGTAACGCCTCGCGCGTGAGAAAAGGGGGCGCAGACGCGCCCCCTATTTCATTTCAGCCGATGGACCGCGTGCTTCAGCGCCGCTTCTCGACGGGCACGTAGTGGCGCAGTGTCTTGCCGGTATAGAGCTGGCGCGGGCGGCCGATCTTCTGGTTGGGATCCTCGATCATCTCGTTCCACTGCGCAACCCAGCCGACCGTCCGCGCGATCGCGAACAGCACGGTGAACATCGAAGTCGGGAAGCCCATGGCGCGCAGGATGATGCCCGAATAGAAATCGACGTTGGGATAGAGCTTCTTCTCGACGAAATACTCGTCGTGCAGCGCGATCCTCTCGAGTTCCATGGCGAGGTCGAGCAGCGGCTCGTCGCGCACGCCGAGCTCGTCGAGCACTTGGTGGCAGGCCTTGCGCAGCACGGCCGCGCGCGGGTCATAGTTCTTGTAGACGCGGTGGCCGAAGCCCATGAGGCGGAAATTGTCGTTCTTGTCTTTGGCGCGGTTGATGAATTCAGGGACGCGCTTCTTGTCGCCGATCTGGCCCAGCATCTTCAGCACGGCCTCGTTGGCGCCGCCATGCGCCGGACCCCACAACGAGGCGATGCCAGCGGCGATGCAGGCGAACGGATTGGCGCCCGACGAGCCCGCCATGCGCACCGTCGAGGTCGAGGCGTTCTGCTCGTGGTCGGCGTGCAGGATGAAGATGAGGTCCATCGCGCGCGCCAGCACCGGATTCACCTTGTACTCCTCGCACGGCACCGCAAACGCCATGTGCAGGAAGTTCTCGGCGTATTTGAGCTCGTTGCGCGGATAGATGAAGGGCTGGCCGAGCGAGTACTTGTAAGCCATCGCCGCCATGGTCGGCATCTTGGCGATGAGGCGGTAGCTGGCGACGACGCGCTGGCGCGCATCGGTGATGTCGGTCGAATCGTGATAGAAGGCGGAGAGCGCGCCGACCACGCCGCACATCACCGCCATCGGATGCGCATCGCGCCGAAAGCCGCGATAGAAGGTCGTCAGCTGCTCATGCACCATGGTGTGCATGGTGATGTCGCGCTCGAACTGCTTCTTCTGACCTGCCGTCGGCAGCTCGCCACTGAGCAGCAGATAAGCGACCTCCATGAAGTCGCTGTGCTCGGCCAGCTCCTGGATGGGATAGCCGCGATACATCAATTGGCCTTCATCGCCGTCGATGAAGGTGATCTTGGATTCGCAGCTCCCCGTCGCGGTGTAGCCGGGATCGAAGGTGAAATGGCCGAGATCGGGATAGAGTTTGCGGATGTCGACCACCTTGGGGCCCAGCGTCCCCGACAGCAAGGGCAGCTCGGCTGATTTGCCGGTCGAGTTGTCGGTCAGCGTGACGGTTTCTTTGGCGGCTTGTGCCTTGGTCTTTGCTGCGGCGGTTTTCGTATCCATCGGCTGCGATCCTCGGCGTTGCGCTGTTGCGCTGCAATATCCCCTCGGCACCGCAGCATAGGCCGCGTGGCGCTGTGAAGCAAACACCGGATGCCGCGGTTGCGGCATTGTTCGCCAGCCAAAAAAACAGGTCCCGATCGGGGCCGGCGGGAGCCGGGATCAGCCCTCCTTCGCGCCTGCGTCGCGAAGCCGGGCGAGGGTCTCGTCGCGGCCGAGCACGGCCATGACCTCGAAGATCGGCGGCGAGGACGTCGAGCCCGCCAGCGCCGCCCGCAGCGGCTGGGCCACGGCGCCGAGCTTCAGCCCGCGGCCCTCGGCGAAGCCCCGCACCACCGCCTCGAGCGCCGGTGCCGACCAGCCCGCACCGGCCAGGGCCGGGACGAGGTCGGCAAGCAGGCGCCGGGCGTCCTCGCCAAGGAGCGCCCTGGCCTTGTCGTCGATCGCGATGGGCCGGCGCTCGACATAGAAGCGGGCATTGTCGGCGAGCTCGACCAGCGTCTTGGCGCGCGGCTTGAGGCCTGGGATACCCGCGAGAAGGCGCGCCTGCTGCGGGCCGTCGAGCGGCTGGCCGAGCGTCGGCGCGAGCCGTGGCGCCAGCAGCGACGCCAGCCGCGCATCGGGCGCCTCGCGGATGTAATGCCCGTTGAGGTTGGCGAGCTTGGCGAAGTCGAAGCGCGCCGGAGCGCGACCGACCGCGTCGATGTCGAACCACTCGATGGCCTGGGCGGTCGAGATGATCTCGGCATCGCCATGACCCCAGCCGAGCCGCAGCAGGTAGTTGCGCAGCGCCTCCGGCAGGTAGCCCATGTCGCGATAGGCGTCGACGCCGAGCGCGCCATGGCGCTTCGAGAGCTTGGCGCCGTCGGGTCCGTGGATCAGCGGCACATGCGCGAATTCCGGCACCGCCCAGCCGAGCGCGCGGTAGATCTGCGTCTGCCGGAAGGCGTTGTTGAGGTGGTCGTCGCCGCGGATGACGTCGGTGATGCCCATGTCGTGGTCGTCGACGACGACGGAGAGGTTGTAAGTGGGTGTGCCGTCCGAGCGCAGGATGATGAGGTCGTCGAGCTGCGCGTTGGCTACCGTAACGGTGCCCTGCACGTGGTCGTGGATCACGGTCTCGCCGGTCTGCGGCGCCTTCAAGCGGATCGCCGGCTTGACCCCGGGCGGCGCCGCCTTGGGATCGCGGTCGCGCCAGGTGCCGTCATAGCGCACCGGCCGGCCCTCGGCGCGCGCCTTCTCGCGCATCGCCTCGAGCTCGTCGGGCGTGCAGTAGCAGTAATAGGCATTGCCGGTGGCGAGAAGCTGGCGCGCCACTTCGGCATGGCGCGGCGACCGCGCGGACTGCATGACGATGTCGCCGTCCCAGTCGAGCTCGAGCCAGGAGAGACCGTCGATGATGGCGTCGACGGCCTCCTTGGTCGAGCGCTGCCGGTCGGTGTCCTCGATGCGCAGCAGGAACGTGCCGCCGTGATGCTGGGCGAAAAGCCAGTTGAACAGCGCCGTGCGGGCGCCGCCGATGTGGAGGAAGCCCGTAGGCGAGGGGGCGAAGCGGACGACGACGGCCATGACCGGCGCGCTGTCTAGCACATCGCCCGGAGCGCGTCATGGCGGGGCGCGACGCGCGGCGAACGGTCAGCGCCGGGCCGCGCCCTCCGTCAGCGGTTCCAAAACGCGGGGCTTCGTTCCGAAAGGCAGGGCCTGGTGCCGGCAGTGTCGGCTGCGTGTCTTGCCTGTTCATTCGCCTTCAGCCCCGGCGCAATCCTGTCGGTCACGCAAATCGCCTGCGCGGTGATCTTGGAAACCGCAAGATACGACGTCGCCTTGGCGCTCTCCGGCTGGTGCTCTTCGGCGTTCACGCGCGCGATGAGCGCGCGCGGGACGATCTTCGCGCCCCGGCTCGATACGCGCCATTCCACCGTGCTGCCGAGCGTCGCAAAATGCTCCGTGACGACCGGGAAGAAATCGAGCGGATGCTCGGATGCGTCCGGCGCCACGATGGTGAGGCTCATGCGGTCATCATGCTCGATGAGCAACAGCGAATATCCGCCGGCGCCTGGACATCGGCTGAAGGCGCTCGCCTCTTCCTCGATGATCTCGATGACCTTGCAGGCAGGCTCCGCCAGGCTGGTGTAGATGCTCCTGGGAGCGTCGGCCGGCTCTGCCGCGGCAAGCCCGGCGGAGGCGCACGCCGCCGCAGCGGTCAGGATCAAAATCGGGAGGCGTCGCATGTCCATGCTGCCATGAGGGGCTTGGCGCGAAAGATCGCGGCGCCAGTATCGCGCGGCGCGCTTAACGACAAATTGAAGCGCGCCGCGCGGGTTGGCGTGGCGTCCAAGCCCGGTGGCGGTCCCGTTCATGACGCAGTTGGGTTCGACGAGTCGGCGAATTACAATCGACGCCATGCAACCGGCGGAAGCCAGCGGCCTCCCCGTCAGCCAGGCGATGCCGAGGCTTCGCCCGGGCGAGGCGCTGCGCTGGTTTGCCGCCAACCTGGTCGCCGAGCGCGAGCGCTGGGCCTTGTGGGTGCCGGTGTTCGTCGGTGCCGGCATCGGGATTTATTTCTGGCTGACCGTCGAGCCGCCGCTGTGGCTCGGCGCCTTCGCTGCCGCCGCCGCCATGGCTGCGGCCGTGGCGGCCGTCCGGTCGCAGCGCCTGGTGCCGCCGGCGGTCGCCGCGGCCGCCATCGCGCTCGGCTTCGCCGCGGCGCAATTCCAGGCGTGGTGGGTGGCCGCGCCCATCCTCGAACGCCGCATCGGGCCGGTGGCCATCGAAGGCCGCCTCGTCGCCGTAGACCCGCTGCCCGAAGGCACGCGCCTCATCATCGAGCCGCGCCAGGTCGGCCGGCTCGACGCACGGCATCTGCCGGCGCGCATCCGCGTGCGGTTGCGCCAGGACCCTGATGGCCTCGTGCCCGGCGAATGGCTGAGGCTCAAGGCCATGCTCCTGCCGCCGCCCGCGCCGGCGATGCCCGGGGCCTATGACTTCCAGCGCCGCGCCTATTTCGATCGACTGGGCGCGGTGGGCTTCGCCGTCGGCGCGCCCGAGCCCATCGCCGCGCCGCCAGGCCTCGGCGCCAGCCGCTGGCGCAGCGTGGTCGAAGCGGTCCGCGCCACCGTCACGCAGCGCATCCGCGCCGCGCTGCCGGAGCCGACCGGCGCCATCGCCGCGGCGCTCATCACCGGCGCGACCCATGCGATCCCGCCCGAGGATGCCGGCGCCTTCCGCGATGCCGGCCTGGCGCACATCCTGGTCATTGCCGGGTTGCATATGGGGATGGTGGCGACGGCCGCTTTCTTCGCGCTGCGCGCCGGCCTCGCCTTGATCCCGGCGATCGCGCTCAATCATCCGACCAAGAAATGGGCGGCGGGGCTGGCGTTGCTGGTGACGTTCCTCTACCTGCTGCTGTCGGGCGCCACGGTGCCGTCGCGGCGCGCCTTCGCCATGACCGGGCTGGTGCTGCTGGGCGTGCTGGTCGATCGGCTCAGCCTGTCGGCGCGCGCCATCGCCTATGCCGCGCTCGCTGTCATGCTGCTGACGCCGGAAAGCGCGGCGGGGCCGAGCTTCCAGATGTCCTTTGCCGCCGTCGCCGGCCTCATCGCCTTCTACGAGGCGATGCGCGGCAAGCTCGGCGAATGGCATTCGCATGCCGGCAAGCCGCGCCGCGCCGGCCTCTATCTTCTCGGCATCGCCTTCACGACGGTGATCACGACGATCGCGACGATGCCGTTCACCATCTACCATTTCAACCGCTTCCCGCTCTATTCGGTGGCGGCGAACGCGATGGCGGTGCCGATCACCGGGTTCTGGATCATGCCTTGGGCGCTCGTCGCCTGCCTGCTCATGCCGTTCGGTGCCGAGGCGCTGGCGTTGAAGCCGATGGGGTGGGGCATCGATGCGGTCGCCGCCATCGCGCATGCCGTGACGTCCTGGCCTGGTGCGGTACTGACGGTGCCGAGCATGCCGCCCGAGGCGCTCATCCTGTTGAGCCTCGGCGGCTTGTGGCTGTGCATCTGGACGCGGCGCTGGCGCTGGCTCGGCCTGGCGCCGATCGCCGCCGGATACGTCGCGCTCGCGTTGGTGCGCCCGCCCGACATCCTCGTCGCCGGAGATTCCGCGCTCGTCGCCGTTCGCGCCGCCGACGGCAGCTATCTCCTGTCGACGGCGCGCCACGCGAAGCTCGCGGAAGAGACCTGGACGCGGCGCACCGCGGCGGAGACCGGCCCGGCCTGGCCTGCGGCCGGGGTCAGCGTGGACGGCCGCCTCCGCTGCGATGCGCAGGGTTGCCTCTATCGCGCCCATGGCCGCACCGTGGCGCTGATCCGCGACGGCGCCGCGCTGGCCGAGGATTGCGGCAGCGTCGATCTGGTGGTGAGCCCGGTCGCCGCGCATCGCGCCTGCCGCGGCCCTCTCGTCATCGACCGCATCGACACCTGGCTGAAGGGCGGACACGCCGTCTGGCTCGATGAGGATCGCCTGCGCGTCGAAACGGTCGGCGACTGGCGCGGCGTGCGTCCCTGGTCGCCGCCGCCGGAGCGCACCGCGCGCAAGGTCGAGCCTCAATGACCAGGTCGAGTGCGAGCCGCGCCCGCGCTGCTTGACCGGCCTTTCCTTTCAATCATAAGCTTCATCGGCGAGAGAGACGCCCGCCTGTCGGTTCATCTCGCCATGGGGGACTACAAAAAACAAACAGGGGTGCTCCTGCGCGCCCATACCTGCCGGTCTACGGCAGAACCTTCGGAGGAAACCACAATGAGGACTCGGCTGCATTGGCGCCGGACCTGCTCGGCGGGGCTCGCGCTCGCCGCCGGCGGCGCACTTCTCGTCGGCTTCGCCCCGCCCGCAGCGGCGCGCATCACCGGCATCACCATCAGGACGACCACGTCGCCGGCCTTCGGCGGCGCGCCCTTCGGCTCGGTCGGCCAATATGAACAGCTCGACGGGACGGCAACGGGCGAAATCGATCCCAAGGATCCGCTCAACGCCGTCATCCAGGATATCGAGCTCGCGCCGCGCAACGCACGCGGCATGGTCGAGTACGCGATGGACATCTCGATCCTGAAGCCGATCGACACCAGCCGCGGCAACCACACGATCCTCTATGACGTCGTGAACCGCGGCAACAAGAGCTTGCCGGCGCTGAACATCGGCACCACGACGGCAAACCCGGCAGGAGACGGATTCCTCGAGGCCCGGGGCTACACGCTGGCGTGGAGCGGCTGGGAAGGCGACGTCACCACCGGCATCAAGATAGTCTTGCCGGTCGCGACGAACCGCGACGGCTCGCCGATCACCGGCCGCGTCCGCGCCGAGTACATCCTCAACGCCACCCCCGCCGGCACCGTCGACGTGACGGCGCCGCCGGCTTACGAGGCGGTGAGCACCGACAACAGCGGCGCCACCCTGACGCAGCGCGTCCATCAGGACGACGCCAAGCAGATCATCCCCGCCAGCCAGTGGGCCTTCGCCGATTGCACGGCGACGCCGTTCCCGGGCGTGCCGAGCACCAAGAAGGTGTGTCTCCTAGGCAATTTCGACACCAACCACATCTACGAGCTGGTCTATACGGCGAAGAACCCGACGGTGACCGGCATCGGCTTCGCCGCGACGCGCGACTTCGTGGCCTTCCTGCGCAACGAAAATGACAGCCGGCGCCATCACGGCCACGATGGCGAGGACGGCGATCGCGACCGCGACGACGACCACGATCGGGGCCATGACGGGCAGGCCGCGGCGCCGCCGACGCCGCCGAACCCGCTGGGCAGCTCGATCCAGACCGCGATCATCTATGGCTCATCCCAGAGCGGGCGCTGGATCCGCACCTTCCTGCAGCTCGGCTTCAACGAGGGCATGGACGGAAGCAAGGTGTTCGAGGGAGCGATCCCGCACAAATCCTCCAACCGCGGCGCCTTCAACGTCCGCTTCGCGCAGCCGACGCGGTTGTCGGGGACGCAGCACACCGAGAAGCAGTTCCCGGGCCAGGAAACGCCGCAGAGCTGGGACGAGAGCCACGATCCGATCGCCGGCATCACCGCCGGCCAGCTCGAGCGCTGCCGCAAGAGCGAGACCTGCCCGAAGATCACGGCGACCGTGACCGACACCGAGTACTGGCAGTCGTTGATGTCGCTGAACACGACGGATGCCCGGGGCAGGCACGATTTCGCGATCCCCGGCAATGTCCGCATCTACCATTTCGCGGGTACGCAGCATGGCGGCGGCGATCCCTTGCAGGCGGTGACGGTGGTGCCGGCCGCGCCCCGGAACTGCCAGCTGTCGACCAACCCCAACCCGTTCATTCCGGGGCAGCGGGCCCTGTTGGTGGCACTCCAGCAGTGGATCGTCGACCGGCGCGAGCCGCCGGCGAGTCTCTATCCGTCGCTTGCTCGCCACAGCCTCGTGCCGGTGAGCCAGATCCATCAGCCCTTCGTTCCCGCGGTGAATTTCACCCTGGCCGGGGTCGCGGCGCAGCGCTTCCACCTCGACCGCGGGCATCGCTTCGATGAAGAGGATGTGTCCGGAATCATGGCCGAGCCGCCGGTGGCGGGCGAGGGCTATGCCCTGCTGCTGCCGGCGGTCGACGCCGACGGCAACGACATCGACGGCTTGCGCAACACCAACATGGCGGCGCCGCTCGGCACCTACACCGGCTGGAACCCGCGCAAGGCAAACTTCAGCGAGGGCGATGCCTGCGACCTGACGGGCGGCTACATCCCATTCGCCAAGACCCCGGCGCTGCGGGCGGCCGGCGACCCGCGCCCCTCGCTCCAGGAGCGCTATCCGACGCATGCCGCCTATGTCGCCAAGGTCACGGCGGCGGCGAACCAGCTGGTGCAGCAGCGGCTGCTGCTGCAGCAGGACGCCGACCTCATCATCGCGCAGGCCAATGCCGCTGCCGTCCCCTGACGGCGGCGGGTGAACGACAAGAACAGTCCGCGACGCGTCAACGCCAACGGCTCCCAGCCCAACCGGTGGGAGCCGTTTCTTATTGCGCGAGCGCTCCTTCTTCGTCGCCGCGGAGGGAAGTGCTACAGGTGGAGCGAGCGCCGGCGGCGCCGGGATGTTGCGGTCGGGCATCCCCGCGTGACGGCAAGGCGGCAAAATTCCGCAGGAACCCGCGCTCGTCGGCGGCGATCCGGAGCTGCGTGCCCAGGCAAAGTGTCACGTGAAACCTATACATGCGTATAGCACTTGGACCATTTCGCGGCGGCAGCGGACAAGATTCGCACCACGCCGCGGACCATGTCAGCTCCAGAGCGAATGACGACACCACCACGCCGCTGGCAGCCGGATGGCGGCGGGTTCATAATGCCGGTCGTCCGGTTCCCGGGCGCCGCATGGATGGGCGATGTCGAGTTTCAACGTAACCACCCAGGCGAAGGCGCACCCGCCGCACCTTGTCCGGCCTTGCGACACCTGCAAAGCACGCGATTATTCCGCCTGCGCGCCGCTCAATGCGGAGGAACAGAAGCGGCTGGTCGCGATCATGAGGATCGTCGAGGTCGAGCCGCACCGCGCCATCTTCGACGAGGCCGAGCCCGCCGAGAATGTCTACAACGTCACCGCCGGCGCGGTGAAGATCTACAAGCTCCTGCCCGATGGCCGGCGCCAGATCACCGGATTCTTGTTTCCGGGCGACTTCCTGGGATTGACCCACAACGAAGCGTACGCCTACAGCGCCGAGGCGCTTGCGCCGACCAAGCTGTGTCGCTTCCCGCGCCGGAAACTCGAAGGTCTTCTCGACGAGATTCCAACGCTCGAGCAGCGCCTTCTGGGCATGGCGTCGCACGAGCTGGCGGCGGCCCAGGATCAGATGCTGCTGCTGGGCCGCAAATCGGCGCGTGAGCGGATCGTCTCGTTCATCCTCATGCTATCCGACGCGGCCGTCCGCCATGGGGAGCCCGCCGACCCGGTGTTCTTGCCGATGAACCGCAGCGACATTGCCGATTATCTCGGCCTGACCATAGAGACGGTGAGCCGCTTCTTTACCCGGCTCAAGACCCAAGGCTTGATCCAGCTGGTCGATGAGAGGCGGATCCGGCTGGCCAGGCCGGAAGCCTTGCGCGAAATCGCGGCGGGCTTCTAGCGGCAGATCGCACTTGCTGCGAGACGCGGTTCACGCGACAGCGGCGAGGGCGGTCCCACGCCATAGGTAACACGGCCGGTATCAAGGGCGAGCGCGGCGAGATATCCTGTTCGAGGCTATGCGCGTCCTGAGGATGGTCGCGTCACGCGGACGACTGGGGCGGGGGTCGCGATGGAAAATCCGACGCGCGAGACTGCGGCCGTGCTGTTTCTCGATCTGCAGGACGAGATCGTCAAGAACAGCCGCACGCTGCCGGTCGAGCGGCTGCGCCGCACCACCGGCGCGCTCGCCAAGCTCGCGGCGTTGCACAAGCTGCCGACCTTTCTCTCGGCGGTGCCGCCGGGCGGCGCGTTCCTCGCCAGCGTGCTGCAGCCGCTCAACCATCCGCAGCCGCGCTTGCGCACCCAGACGACGGCGTTCGCGGATGCCGGGCTCGTCGCGGCGCTGCGCGCGAGCGGCCGCCGCGTGCTCGTGCTCGCCGGCGTCGCCAGCGAGATCGTGGTGCAGCGAACCGCGCTCGACGCGCTGGCCGCCGGCTACACCGTGCAGGTGGCCGTCGATGCCTGCGGCGGCGTCGATGCCCGCACCGAGGACGCGGCGTGGCGGCGCATCGGCGCCGCCGGCGGCGTCACCACCTCGGTGACGACCTTCGCGGCGGAACTCGCCGGCGATTTCACCACCGAGCTCGGCGGCGCCACGCTCGGCATCGTCTATGAGACGATCGGCGGCTGAGCCCGTGGCCGGCGTCTCACCCGCGCAGGCGATGATCACCGCGATGATCACGCCGGCCTTGCTCATCCTGGCGTCCGCCTCGCTCATCGCCACCGCACTGGTGCGCCTCGCGCGTGTCGTCGATCGCGTGCGAAAGCTCGCCGAGCTGAGGGATGCGCCGCGCGATGCAAACGAGATCCGACGGCACGAACGTCGCGCGCTGCTCGCCGAGCGCGCCGTCTCGCTCTATTTCTTCGCCGTCCTGTGCTTCGTCGTTGCCGGCTTCGCCATCGCCATCGATCATGCACTCGGCGATCGCCTCACCTGGCTTCCCGTGCTGGTGACGACGCTCGGGATGTGCCTGATCGTCGCCGGCAGCGCGACGATGCTCGCCGAGTGCCGGCTCGCCTTCGCGCAGATCCGTGCGGAGATCGCGTCGTTGACCTGACGCACGATTAAGGCAGGTTGAGCCGCCATCCCCCTCACCCAGCTCCGGGTAAGGCTCGGCTCCGCCTCGCCAACCCTACGCAACCCTCGACCCGGCCGACCGCTTTGCGGTCGGCCCCGGAGGGTTCGATCGCAAAGCGATCGAACGGGTCGAGCCCCCAGTGGGGGAGAGGGAAGGGTGAGGGGGTGACGGGAAAGGGAGCGATTCAAGTCGACCGGATCAATACCGCCGCAGCAAGCCCACGAGGCGGCCCTGCACCTTGACGCGGTCGGGGCCGAAGATGCGCGTCTCGTATTCCTTGTTGGCGGGCTCGAGCGCGATCGAATCGCCGCGCCGGCGCAGCCGCTTCAAGGTGACCTCGTTGCTGTCGACCAGCGCGACCACGATCTGGCCGCTCTCGGCCGTCTCGCAGCGCTGGATCAGCACGGTGTCGCCATCGAGGATGCCGGCATCGATCATGCTGTCGCCGGCGACCTCGAGCGCATAATGCTCGCCATTGCCGAGGAGGCCCGAGGGCACGCCGATGCTATTGCTCTGGTCCCTGAGCGCCTCGATCGGCGTGCCGGCGGCGATGCGGCCATAGAGCGGCAGCTGCACCGCCTCGCCGTCGCCTGTGATGCTGGTCCCCGGCAGCGCCGCCTTGAAGTCGCCGCGGATCACCGTCGGCGAGAAGCGCCCGCGCTCGCCCGCGGCGCGGCCGCGCACGCCGGCGATGGCGGTGTCCTCGGGCAGCCGCACCACTTCGAGGGCGCGGGCGCGGTGCGGCAGGCGGCGGATGAAGCCGCGCTCCTCCAGCCCGCTGATGAGGCGGTGGATGCCGGATTTCGACTTGAGGCCGAGCGCGTCCTTCATCTCCTCGAAGGAGGGCGAGACGCCGCCATCCGAGAGCCGACGATTGATGAAGACCAACAATTCATATTGTTTTCGCGTCAGCATCGGCGGTCTCCGCAGGGCAGATCCAGGCGGACCCTGGAACAAAACCAAAACCCTTTCGATGTTCTAGTTTGGTTCGCAAGGGTCGTCAAGCGGCAATTGCGCCGAATATCACGCCGAGAGGCGCCCGACCTTCATGGTCCGTCATTCCGGCGAAAGCGGGAATCCAGAAACCCGCAAACCGCTCGCCGCCGCCCCGGGGTCCCCGCCTTCGCGGGGACGGCGGAGAGCAGAGCCGTGCTGGTCACCGCCGGAGCAGAATGCGGCAGCGGTAGCGAGCCGCCATCCCCCTCACCCAGCTCCGGGTAAGGCCCGGCGGGGCCTCGCCAACCCTACGCAACCCTCGACCCGGCCGACCGCTTTGCGGTCGGCCCCGGAGGGTTCGATCGCAAAGCGATCGAACGGGTCGAGCCCCCAATGGGGGAGAGGGAAGGGTGAGGGGGTGAAACGCTAATATCGTGCGAGACGCACCGCCCTCAGCGCCCCAGGAGGTCAGTCGAGAGGAATGATCTCGACGCTGTCGCCTTGCGCCGCGGCGGGAGCGAGGGGCTGGCGGACGACGAGGCAGTCCGCGCGCGCCAGCAGCGACATCATCGAGCTGTCCTGCTTGTCGAAGGGGCGGGCTTCGAGCGTGCCGTCGGCGCCGCGCGCCAGCGTCGCACGCAAATAGTCCTGGCGGCGGTCATTGGCCGGCAAGGCCGCGGCGAGCCGCGCCCGGACGGGCGGCGCCTCGGCCGCCGCCAGGCCGAGCAGCCGCTCGATCGCCGGTTTGAGGAAGAGGAGGCCGCAGACCAGCGTCGAGACTGGATTGCCCGGCAGCCCCAGCATCGGCGTGTCGCGATAGCGCCCGACCATCAGCGGCTTGCCCGGCCGCATGGCGATCTTCCAGAAGTCGAGCGTGAGGCCGCTGGCCTCTAGCGCGTCGCGCACCAGATCGTGCTCGCCGACCGAGGCGCCGCCGGTGGTGACGAGGAAATCGGCGCCGGAAGCGCCGGCGGCGATGCGCTGCAGCGCCGTGCTGTCGTCGGGCGCGATCGGCAGGTGGACGGGGATGCCGCCGCATTGCGCGACCAGCGCCGCCAATGCGAGGCCGTTCGAGCTCACGATCTGGTTGGGCCCGACGGGATCGCCGGGCATGACCACCTCGTCGCCGGTCGGCAGGATGGCGATGCGCGGCCGCCGCCGCAGCAGCAGCCACGGCCGGTTCATCGCCGCGGCCAATCCCACATCGCGCGCGGTGAGAAGGCGCCCGGCGCGCAAGCCGATATCGCCGGCGCGGAAATCGAGGCCGGCGGGGCGCACGTAATGGCCAGGGGGCGCGGCCTCGCGCACGGTGACGATGTCGCCGTCGCGCTCGGTGTCCTCCTGGATGACGATCGTGTCGGCGCCGGAAGGGACCGGCGCGCCGGTGAAGATGCGCACCGCCTCGCCGCTGCCGACGGAGCCGGCATGGGCCTGGCCCGCCGGCACCGATCCCACCACCTTGAGCCGCGCCGGCACGCGGGCGACGTCGGCGGCGCGCACGGCATAGCCGTCCATCGCCGAGACGGCAAAAGGCGGCTGCGTGCGCCGCGCCGCCACATCCTCGGCGAGCACGCGGCCGACCGCCTCGCTCAGTGCCACCTGCTCCGCGGCCAAAGCCGCGAGCGGCGCCAGCAGACGGCGGCGCGCTTCTTCGACGGAAATCACGGTTTCGCCTCGTAAGTGCCGGATTTTCCGCCGGATTTATGAACCAGCCGGATGTCGGCGATGCGCATGGCGCGGTCGACCGCCTTGCACATGTCGTAGACGGTAAGCGCAGCGACGGCGACGGCGGTGAGCGCCTCCATCTCGACGCCGGTGCGGCCCTTGAGCTTGCAGGTGGCGGTGATGTCGACCGCGTTGCGCTCGGGGTCGCAGCGGAGATCGACGCTGACCGAGCTGAGCGCGAGGGGATGGCAGAGCGGAATGAGATCGGGCGTGCGCTTCGCTCCCATGATGCCGGCGAGCCGCGCCACGGCGAGCACGTCGCCCTTCTTGACGCCGCCGGCCATGATGCGCTCGAGCGTCGCCTTCGCCATCAGCACGCTGCCCGCGGCCGTGGCGACGCGCTCGCTCTCGGCCTTGTCGGACACATCGACCATGCGCGCCTGGCCCTGCTCGTCGAAATGCGTGAAACCGCTCATGGTGCGTAGCCACCTGCCCCGTTCCCGACCCTCGCCCAAGCCAGAGTAGCGGGTGCTGTCGACACTTCTCGGTCGTCATGCCCGGCCTTGTGCCGGGCATCCACGTCTTTTTTTGCGCCGCTGCAAGACGTGGATGGCCGGCACAAGGCCGGCCATGACGACAGAACCGAGTCTGCCGGGCAAGTCTCGCAAGCTAATGACGTCCCCCGGACAGCCCTGCGCCTTCGCGGGGACGACGGGGAAAGATTTATATGCCTCCGCATCATGCGCTCGCCGCCAGCGGCGCCAGCAGCGCGCGCGTCGCCGCTTCGACATCCGCCTCTTTCATCAGCGACTCGCCGACGAGGAAGCGGCGCACGCCGATCTGCGCCATGCGCGCGAGGTCGGCGGCGGTGTGAAGGCCGCTCTCGCTCACCGCGACGCGGCCCGGTGGCAGCGCCCGGGAAAGCTCTTCCGTCACCGCAAGATCGACCGACAG